>Ga0075029_100000407_pt1 | contig 24736 bp, 23 predicted proteins | sample LitLauG_LLR_2013_FD_71391 | JGI IMG/M metagenome (GOLD analysis project Ga0075029, IMG submission 71391) | Freshwater sediment microbial communities from North America - Little Laurel Run_MetaG_LLR_2013 | ecosystem: Environmental > Aquatic > Freshwater > Creek > Sediment | place: USA... | reverse complement strand
CAAGATTGTCTGGCAAGCTGCCCGGAAAAGTGCCGGGAAAACTCGGCTCCCGCCAGCTGCGATTCGGGCTTAGCCTCGGCCAGGCGTGCCAAGGCCGCCGCAGAGCCGCCCAACTCCCCAGTCACGTAAATCCCCTCACCCGGCTTAGCCCCCGACCGCAGCACCGCCTTCCCGTTGGGCACCGAGCCGACGACCACGATATCCGCCTGAATTCCGGCTGGAGACTGCGCGGTGTCGCCGCCGGCCAGCGGAACCTTGAATTCGTCGGCAAGCTCGAGCAGCCCCTTCAAGAACTGGTCCACCCACTTCTGCGGAACTTCGCCCGAGACGGCCAGCGACAGGAATGCCGCCCGCGGCTCGCCTCCCATGGCCGCAATGTCGCTCAGCCCGCGCGTCAGGCAGCGTTGCCCCACCAGTTCCGCGGGGTGCCAATCCCGCCGGAAGTGCACGTTCTCGATGGAGAAGTCGGTCGTGACCAGCAAGTCGTGTCCCGGAGGAACGCGCAGCACCGCGCAGTCGTCGCCGATGCCCGTCACTACGGAAGGCCCGCCAAGGGCCTGGCGGCGGATGTGCTCGATCAGCTTCTTTTCGGGCAGGGGCATGTCCGAACACTATACCGCTCAAGACTCGTCAGCCAACGGCAGACGCTCCCTTACCACGGTAATTTGGCCGTTTGGGCAGCGCCAATTACGCTGCCTTGGTAACCATCCAAAGGGTCGTAGCGAGGTTGACAGGGGGAACCATGTTTGTTACCGTTTACCTGCCGTTAACAGAAACCTTTGCCGAACCAAGTACTGCGGCCCCAATTGGTTGCAGCCAAATTGGATTTCGGCTTGCCTGGTTCCGTAGTCTTAGGATAGGCCAGCCTGCCTCTAACGCGGCTGGTGGAATCAGGATTCCGAGCACCCGAGCATGACTGTTCCGCTCGAGTAGCCGGTTTCCGAAGCAAAATCTCTTTGCCGGAAGTAGGATATTGCGTAAACGTTTCTACATCTTTTTCGTGGCGCGCGACGAGGCCGGGCAGCTTCGCAAGATCTCCATTCCCGTCCATTACCTGTACGTTCTTCTGGCCGGAGCGGCCATTGGCGCCCTGTGCCTGACGGGCATTGCCAGCTCCTATACCCGGATGCTGCAGAAAGTTGCGCAGTTTAACCGCCTCCGCACCGAGCAGGCCCAACTTAAGGACCGCTATTCCAAGCTGGAGCAGGTGGCCAAGGAACGCGACATTCAGGTGGCTTCTCTGGGATCGCTGGCGAGCGAGGTTTCCGCGCTCTACGGGCTCAAATCGAATCCGGCGATGGTGGTAGCCTCCACCGAGCAGATTCAGGAAGCGCAGGTGCACTCGTCGCTCGACCAGCTCTATGCGTTGAAGCGCACGGCGCTGAGCGGAGCGGCCAGCGTGGGCATCTCGCTGGGCCTCACGAATAATTCGACCACGGCGGACTGGATCCGGGCGAACTCCGCTCCGAACCTGTGGCCGGTTGAGGGCGAAGTGACCGGCTCATTCGGCGAGCGCATCGATCCGTTTAACGGAGAAGGCGCGTTCCACTCGGGCGTCGACATCTCCGCCAATTTCGGCTCGGCGGTGATCGCGCCCGCCGACGGCGTGGTCACCTTCGCCGACTACCTCGGCGGCTATGGACGCGCCATCATGGTCGACCACGGGCACGGCATCTCCACCCGCTACGGCCACCTCTCCAGCTTTGCCGTTACCCCCGGACAATACATCCACCGCGGCGACACCATCGGTTACGTCGGCCTCAGCGGCCGCTCCACCGGCCCGCACCTCCACTACGAAGTCCGCATCAACGACGTGCCGGTCAACCCCTACAAGTATCTGCGGCTGACGGTGGCGCAAATTGGCGGGTTTACGCCGGGCGAGTGATCCGTGCACCGACCACGTTGAAACATCGTGTAAGTCTCGACGCGCACCGCCGCGGTTCTCAGCATTAGGGTGCGTAATGGGTGAAAACATAGTCGCGATTCTTTGCAGGCATGTGGCAGGGGAAGCAGGTTTCGTGCAGCGCCTTGTCGCCCGGCTTTCCGTCCTTAAAATCAGCGAACCCCCAGCCACCCGTTGCGGCGTATTTCTTTGAGTCCTTGACCATAAACTGAACATTCACGGGGGCCCCGACAACGAAAGACTGAGCGCCGGGGAATGGTCCGTCCAAGACTTGATTGTTGTTTTCCGACGGGACGCGAGTCCAATGAATCGCCGCAATGATCGCGCCGTCCGGCAACGGAATCTTCCCCTCCCGAAAGGCCTTGATCGCTATATCGTTGCCGAATTGAGCGCGCAACTGGTCGGTCTTGCCTGGTACCAGGAGTTGGTCCACGGCGATCAATTTCCAGTCGCGGTATCCGGCCGGAATCTTAACTCCGTAGATCGGGGAGACCTCTTCATCGGCGTGCCCGGATGCGGGCGCCGTGAAGGCGACAACGCCAGCCACCGTCGCAACTGCAACCAACAGGAAAGCGATGCGTTTCATGATTGTTCCTCCTTCTGAAGTTACTCTTATCCACAAGCTGACTACAGTCTGAAAGTGCTTTTCGCCTTAAGGCGCCACGTTCGATGCGATACGGATGCCCGGGCTCATGCTGCGCCTTCCTTTTTTGCCGCGGCGTTCCGCGCTTCGATGGCTTTGACGGATTTTTCAAACGCCTTTTCCAAAACACTTCTGCCGATGGTCCCAACGACGAAGCCGAGCAACCGCCCCTTGAGATTCTTGCCGTCGCGTACGACAACCACGTCAATGTCCGTCCTACCGTTGGGCTTGCGCGTGAAAGTGTAGGTGTGGCCTGACGCACCTCCCCAAGTGTTGGAGTCGGTCGTCGTCAGGACGACGTGGTTCGGGTCGGACCAGTCGTAATGCAGACGTTCCCAAATGCCGCCAGAGCCTTCGGTGACGTCTGCCTCCGACGGGCCGCGGTGATGCACCTTAAGGTACTCGTCGGCGCTGTTGCCAAAGAGCTTGGCGCGGCCAGGCCCGAAGTCGGTGAGCCCGGCGAGGTACTGCTCGGGCGTCAAGGTGGTTGTCTGATGAAGGTGTATCGTGGACATGCGTGTTCCTTTCTCTAGCAGGCAACGAACTGCTGCCCTCCGTCGATGTCATAGGTCGCGCCTGTGAGGGCCGTGTTGGTCATGATGTGTACCGCGAGCGCGGCCACGTCGGCCGGACCGACGACGCGCCCTATGGGAAGCGTGGCCCGGAGCTGATTTCGGCGGTTTTCGAGTTCATCGCCGAGCAGCGATGCCGACAACGGCGTGTCGACGAATCCCGCGGCGATGAGGTTGACGCGGACGGGCGCGAGTTCGAGCGCGAGGCTGGCAGTGAGAACGGGAAGTGCCGCCGTGACGGTCGGCACCATGCCCAGTCCAATGCCTTGACGCCGGCCGCCGGTGCCGCCCATAAACAATAGAGCGCCTCCGGGCCTTACCTTGTCGGCCACGTTACGGGCCACCTTGAGCATCAGTAACAGGTGCTCCTCAAGAGCGCGGCGCGTCTGTTCGAAGTCCATGTCGAGAAGGCGGCCATAGTGCGGCTGTCCAGCAGTCACCATCACGTGATCGATCGGGGAGGGGAGGTCACGGAAGAACCGTTCGAGAGAGGCAGTATCCGTGGCGTCGAAGGCGGCGGTGCTCATCGCGTCAAGTTCGCTTGACGCGCGCTGGAGGCGCTCGGAATTCCGCCCCGTGAGGATCACCTTTGCCCCCTCACCGCGTGCTCGCCGGGCCGTTTCGAGCCCGATGCCGGCGCTACCGCCGATCACGACCAAGATTTGCCCGAGGAGTTGGGGTTCGTGCTGAATGGGGAACTTGGTGGTTGCGGTGCTCATGATTGCTCCGATCGGCAGCCGGAAATTACTCTCCCGTTAATAAGTGCGCCCCGGCAGCTCTTCGAGGGCCGGCGTTCTGGCTCAATCAGCACTTGTCGTCGACAATGGCCTTGGCGAAAGCTTCCGGAGCCTCTTGCGGCAAATTATTATGCCCCATGCCACCCTGCTTTGCCACGTCCATCCGCTAGCGGTAATTGTGAGTCGTTCCAACGGGTTGTGTCCGTGCGCAAGCCCGATTCAATCTCCGCATCAAGGCGTGTAACGGGTAAAGACAAAGTCGCGCGCTTTGACAGGCACGTGGCAGGGGAAACAGGTTTTGAGTTTCGCCTCGTCGGCAGGTTTGCCGTCCTTATTGAATTGAGCGAACCCCCAGCCACCAGTCGCGGCGTATTTCTTTGAGTCCTTGACCATAAACTGAAGGTACCAATCCGGAGGGGGCCCGGGTACGAAGGATTGGGGACGGCCAAAGACCTTGTTGTTTTCTTCGGACGGAACATAGCTCCAAGCTATCCGGGCAATGATTGTGCCGTCTGGGAACGGAAGCCTCCCATCCCGATACGCGTTGATCGCTGGGTCGTTGCCCAGAATGGCCCGGAGATCGTTCAGGTTGCCTTCTTCGTGGGCCACGGAGACCAACCTCCAGTCGCGGTATCCAGGGGGAATGTTGGTTACGAAAATCGGGGCGACCCTTTCATCGGCGTGTCCAGACACGGGGCTTGTGAAGGCGACAATGCCGGCTAGGGTTGCAACTGCAAGCAGCAAGAGCGTGATCCATTTCACAATTGTTCCTCCTAATTGAGCCCGTTTTCGGCCTGCGGTGGATTTACGCAAGGAGAGATGATCGTCCCTGTGAAGGGGTTCAAAAAATATTGCCCGCCGGGTGCCCAATGAGAAAGTTGGCGACCGTCAGGTCTCGCGCTTCGTTACCCCTTCGCCTTCTTGATCTCCTCAATCAGCGGAGGCACGATGTCGAATAGATTCCCGACGATTGCAAAATCGGCGATCTCAAAGATCGGGGCCTCCGCATCCTTATTGATGGCGACAATGCTGCGCGAGCCCTTCATGCCGACAATATGCTGGATCGCCCCCGAGATTCCGAGCGCCAGATACAGCTTCGGAGCGACGGTCTGTCCCGACGATCCGACCTGGCGGTCCATGGGCAGCCATCCGTTGTCGCAGATCGGACGCGACGCCGCCAGCTCACCGCCCAGCGCCTCCGCCAACTGCTTGGCCATTTCGATATTTTTCTGCTCCTTGATGCCGCGCCCGACTGAGACAATGATTTCAGCTTGCGTAAGATCGACGGCTTGCTTGGCTTCTTTGAAAACTTCCGCTGGTTTGTTGCGGACCACGCCGTCGGGAATTTCGACGTTGACCGTCTCAATCGGAGCGGCCGCCGCGCCGGCTTCGACTTTATCGGCGCGAAAGGAGCCATTTTGAAACGTGACAAAGCACGGCCCCGAGCCCGCGAAACTCACATCCGCGACAAATTTCCCCTGAAACATCTGTCGCGTGAAAAGCAGCTTGCCTCCCTCGTACTTCGCGCCGATGACGTCGCTGATAGCGGTCGTCTGCAGAGCCGTTGCCAGCTTCGGGACGAAATCGCGGACCTGGTACGTGTGCGGCATCAATACGATTTTCGCCGGATGCTGAGAGAGAAACTGCTGCAAAGCATGAGCGAAGGCATCAGGAGTATAGGGCTCGAGCTTTGGCGACTCGATGTCATACACCTTGGCGACTTTCTTAGCGGCAACCTCGCCGGCAATAGCAGCAACCCCCGACCCGGCGACGGCCGCTTCGACCGTCCATCCCGTTTGCGCAGCGATAGCTTGGCCAGCGGCAATCGTCTCCCAGGAGACACGGTTCAGTTTTCCTTCACGCTGTTCGACGATGACCAGAATAGTGTCAGCCATAAAGTAAGTTCTCGGTTCCCAGTTCCCGGTTTTCGCAAACACAGTCCTCAGAAAAACCTCAGCTCTTCAATGAAGACTGAGAACTGGGAACCGAGAACTTGCTCTTCAAATTACGCGCAGTTCGTTCTTCAGTTTTTCCACCAGTTTCTTGGCCACTTCCGCGGGGGCGCCTTCCAGGAACTCCGTGTTCTTCGATTTCTGCGGCACGTAGAGCTTCTCAATCTTCTGCAGATTTCCGCCCATCGACGATTGCACCTCCGCGAGCGTCACCTTGCGCAGCGGCTTATTCTTCGCCTGCTTGATCCCGATCAGCGTCGCGTAGCGCAGCTTGTTGATGCCCGACTGGATGGTCAGCACCGCCGGCCAAGGCATGTCGACAAACTGGAAGAATCCCGCCTCCAGTTCCCTTTTCACGCGGATTCCTGCATCATTTTTTTCGATCTGCATGATGATGGTCGCGTGCGGCAGGCCGAGAATCTCGGCCAGAATGACGCCGGTCTGCGCATATCCGTAATCGTCCGACTGCAGGCCCGTAAAGATCAGGTCGAACTTCTCGTCTTTAATCGCGGCTGCAATCGCCCGCGCCGTGTTGTACGCATCGAGCCCGACAAAGGCATCATCCTCAAGATGGATAGCCCGGTCCGCGCCCTTGGCCAGCGCCTCGCGCAACACCTGCATCGCCCGCGTAGGGCCAGCCGTAATCACGACGACTTCGCCCGTATGCTTTTCTTTCTGCCGCAACGCTTCTTCGAGGGCGAATGCGTCCGGCTCATTCACTTCGTAGGAAACATCTTCGCGGATCCACGTCCCCGCCTCATTCAGCTTAAGCGGAGCGTCTTTCTGCGGCACCTGCTTCATGCAAACCAGAATCTTCACGGAACCGACTCCCATCCTTCACACAACGTCAAATGGTGCAGATCAAACTGGGTAGTATAAACGAATGGACGGGACAACGAAATGTGATGGGGGCAACGAACGTAAGATCAACAAACGCAAGATCAAGGAATCGAGCGCGGACATTTCTGTCCGCGCCTCAGTCGATCTTAACAACATGTGCCAGCCAAATCCGCTTCACTCTTGCGGGGGATGGTCGTTTGCCGGGTCGCTAACTTTGTGATCCTCGCTGCTGGGAGGCCTGTTGTTTGACGCGTTGCTGCCCGGGTTCGCCGGCGGGCGAGATTCAGCGGGCTTATCATTATCAGAGGAATGGTACGCGGTGCTATCCCCTTTGTTCTCGGAGTTCGCGGGTTGCATCGCAACCACCTGGAAGGCTTTTGCTTTCTTGTCCCCATCGACCACTCTCACGAACATACGGTCCTTCTTGACTTTGAATACGGCTTCCTGGCCAACCGGAAGGACCACCGGGTGCTTCTTGTCCAGGGGTCGAATGTGGTAGTCCATGTCATCGGTTCGAAGCAGGTATTGCGGACACAACTGCTCCTGCGAGTTGACGTGTTGCACCCCTACCGATCCAAACACGCTCCCCACTCCCGTGAGCCCTCGCTCCTTGGCGCCACAAGGAACAGATTGCATGCTTTCCAACATGCCTCGCTGGGGCTGCTTTTTCTTGTTAGGGCTTTCGGCGAGGGAAGAAACCGCGAGAACCAGCGACAGCATAGCCGTGAGCATAGTACTGGTTGATATTTTCATTTTCATGATGAATACTCCCCGAAATTAATGTACCTAAGTTGCATTTTGTCTTGAGCACCAAGAGAAGAACGGGAGGCCGGTGGTTCGGCCTCCAGTTCTGTTCTTGTGGTCGTCCTATTGACGATTGGTGACTATTGATTAGGGGGTTTCTCCTTGGGCATAGGAGACTTTACGCCCGTAGTCCCGTTTTGCTGCTGCACCCAGTTCGAGCTCATCACCGCTTGCGGGTTCGCCGCCAGTTGCTTACTCATTGCCGGGTGAGCTTTCAGGTATTCACTCAGTTCCGGATGGCTCGCCAGATATTCCTTGTTGTTGGCCAGTGACGGGTCCCTGGAGAGTTCCGCCGCCATGCTTGAGTGTCCGCCAAGGAATTGGCCGAAGCTTGTCAGTTCGCCACGAGAGTCGTTGTCGCTGTAGCGGTTCCGATCGCCGCCTGTTCTCATTCGGTCGTGATCGCGGTCATTCTCACTGCGTTCGTAGCGATCTTCCTGCCTCATGAAACCCTTCGGATTCTCCCTGAATTCCTCGCTGACTTCGGGATGCTTCTGCAGATACTCCTGCAGTGCGGGATGATTTGCGACCCATTCCCGGTTATCGATGAGCGCAGGATTCTTGTGCAACTGCTCGGCGATTTCCCGATGGTTGTCCAGAAAGCGATCCATGTCAGCCAGGTCCCTGCGTGTCATGTCATTGTCTCGACCCCGATCCCGATCCCGATCCCGGTCGCGATCTCGGTCGCGGTCTCGATCGCGATCTCGGTCCTCTCGCCCCTCATAGCGATCTTCTCGCCTCATGAACGCGTTCGGATTCTCCTTAAACTCCTCGCGCACATTGGGATGATTCTGCAAATACTCTTGCAGAGCGGGATGGTTTGCGACCCATTCCCGGTTGTCGATCAGCGAAGGGTCCTTGCGGAGTTGGCCCGCGATTTCCGGATGCTGGTCGAGGAACCGGTCCATGTCCGCGATTTCCTGGCGGGTCGTGTCGTCGTCCCGATACTGAGGCGGCGAGGTGGTCCGATCATTTTGTCCGCTTGCCGCTTGTCCGCTTGCCGCCTGCCCACTCACCGGCGTTGGGTTGGCGAACAACATGGCCAGGGTTACCAGCAACGCTAATAAACCACTGAGGTTGTAAGCACGTCTCGTTTTGCTTGCGGTATACACAAAACCTCCTTGGGGGTAAGCAAGTGGCTCACCGGTTGGAAAAGCTGCAACCGCGATGCCACCAGATCGAGAAAAGCAACATCTCAGGCGGAATCACAGACTTGGAGTCAAACGCTCGGGAATCGCGGTGTCTCGCCCGGGCAAATCCTACACTCAAGAGGAAAATTCGCTACACAGTATTGTTGACATATTGACCGTAGGACAGAGACGGCGAATAGATGGGGAACCCCGAGAGAAGATAAACCGCTCCGCATCCACGAAGACAACAGAAGACAAACGACCGACGTTCTACTGCAGAAAGGCGACGCTCTGCACGCCGGTAATCTCGAAGCGCTTGCGGCAGCGCAGGTTCTTGCACATCATCATGTCGTCGCGGCGCAGCATATAAGACTGCGCTTTGGCGAATTTCGCGCGGTCGCGATCGTCGGCGCGCGGCGGCAGGCTTTTCTTCTTCATGCGCACCAGCCACTGGATCTCATACTCCGCCGACTGATGGCAATGCGGACAACTCAGGTTAGCTGGCTTCTTATCGGATTTTTCGTCAAAAAACTCGCGCTCATCCATGAATTAAGGCCTCGGCGAATGAAGCCCTCGGCACTGAATTCCGGGCCCAACGCCAACCTCAGATTATTGCACTTTTCCGGATTGAATGTGCGAAGATGCGGGCATTGGGAAGTGCCTCAATTTCGCAATGCTGCGGACGAGAGTCATCCACCACGAAGGGCACGCAGGACCACGACCACGAAGGTTTTTCGTTTAGGGGAGCGTCGGGACTATGCCGCGCAAACGCAAGAAGAAAGTCTTCTCGGCTGCCAAGATCGTCCGCGAAATGGCCCGCGAACGCGTCGGGAGCCCAAAAGCTTCCCAACTCGTAGCCCCGAAGAAGACCAAGCCCGAGAAACACAAACCCACGCTCGGCAAGCTGCTCGAAGATCAATAAAGCGCTACTGGCAGTTTCCCGGTTGGGTCACGTTCACCAGCGCCGTACCCACGACCACGCTTCCGGAATTGTTCTGCGGATCGCTGTAAGCCGTTGCCGTGATGGTGATGTTGGTGCCGCAGTCGAATCCCGAGGTGGCAACGCCCGTATTTGAAACGATCTTGATCACTTGCGGCGCTGCCGACGTCCATACTACCGAATCCGTGATATCCCTGGAGTCGGGCGGATGGACGTATATCCCGGTAGCTTTGAAGTTTATGACTAGGCCTGGGCCCGTAATGTTCGCTCCAGAGGGGATGATGGTGATTGCTACCAGCCTCTTTTGGAACCCGCAGCTCGAAAGCGCCACAAACGCCGCGACTACGATCAGCGCGTCCAAGGCGAGCCCGATAGAACTCCGCTTCATACCGACTACTCCTGGAGGCAAGTTTGCGGCTCGCCCGCTCATCAGAGTGAGGAACTATGAAATCTAGTGGAAGCACGGCCAAAAAGCAAGAAAACCGTACTGGGTATAGTGGACGGGCGTTCTCAGATTCAGCTCTGCCGCGAAACGACTACCCACACCGTGCCGCGGCCGGCGCAGTAGCGGCAGCGTTCCTCCCCCAAGGATGTTCCCGTTCCGCGGCATTCCAGGCAGCTGGCGACGAGGTTCAGTTCCTGCAGCGTACTTTCGGGGAGCTTGGCCGAGTCCTTGAAGATCTCGGCACGATGGTTGGCGCGCAGCCAGAAGACGAGCTTGCTTTCGAGGGTTTCGCGGTCTTTGGTGCTCAATTCCGTGCAGCGGTGCGTCCACCAGTCGTGAATGCAGCCGTAGCAAACCAGTTCGCCGGCATCGAACAAGGCGCCGGGATCGGAGCGGCGAAGAAACTTCTTGCACCAGGAGCAGGGAGAGACGCCCAGCAAACCGAAGGCGTCCCTGAGTCGATTGAGGTCGAGTGCGTGACGTGTCAGGATCTCTTCTATATCTTGGTCGGATTTTTCAGGCATCGAGTCTTCCGGCAGCGGGACTATAGCTATTCAGGATACACAAATCGCGAGCGTCCAACAGCGGCGATTCGCTGCAAACCGGTTAGCTGTACTGGTCAGTCCACGTGCTCGCCCAACTCGAACCCTTCTTCGGACACAGGCAGGACGTCGCGCTCGCCCGCGATCCAGACATATAAGGTGGGCAGCAGGAAGACGCTCATAACCAGGGCTGCGATCAGGCCTCCGACGATGACGATTGCGAAAGGGCGCTGCGAGTCGGAACCGATGGCGTGCGAGAGCGCGGCGGGCAGCAGTCCCAGAGTTGCCACCAGCATGGTCATCATGATGGGCCGCAAGCGCAGGACCGCGCCCTCAACGGCGGCTTCTTCGATGGTGTAGCGCCGGGCCCGGAGCTGGTTGATGTATTCCAGCATGATGACTCCGGTTTGCACGGAGACGCCGAACAGCGCCAGAAAGCCCACTCCGGAGGAGACGCTAAAGTTGGTGCCGGTGATCCACAGAGCAAGCAAACCGCCGATGGGGGCAATGGCAACCGTCGCCATAATCAACAGCGCCCATTTAAAGGATTTGAACATCGTGTAGAGGATGATGAAGATGATGAGGATAGTAATGGGCAGCACGATCAGCAGCCGCGCATTGGCCCGCTTCTGGCTCTTGTACTCCCCCTCCCACTCGATGCTGTATCCGGTAGGCAACTTGACCTGTTCTTCTACCTTTTTGATCGCTTCTTCCACTGTGCTGCCGAGGTCGCGGCCGCGCACGCTGTACTTGATAGCAACATAACGGCGATTGCCTTCGCGATAGACTTCCGAGGCGCCGTCTGTTTCCTTGATCTTGCAGAGCTGGGCGAGCGATACCCGCTCGCCAGAAGGCGATAGCAGGCGGATATTCCCGATGGCTTCCCTGGTGTCGCGGTATTGCGGGAGATAGCGCATCACCAGGTCGTAGCGCGCCTCGCCCTTGAGGACCTGGGTGAGCGCGTTGCCACCCACCGCGGTTTGCACCGCATCCTGCACGTCGGAGACGTTGATCTGGTAACGTGCGGCGGCATCGCGGTCAACGGTCACATTCAGATTGGGCTGGCCGAGCACGCGGAAGACGCCGAGGTCCTCGATGCCTTTGATCTGGTGCATGATCCCGACAATCTCATCGCTCTTGTCTTCGAGGACCTTCAAATCGTCGCCATAGACCTTAGTGGCCAGGGCGCCCTTCACTCCGCTGACCGCCTCTTCCATGTTGTCTTCGATGGGTTGAGAAAACCCCCAGAGGACGCCCGGGATTTTGTCGAGTTCGCGATTCATGGCCGCGATCAATTCGTCCTTGTTTTCGTGGAAGACAGGCCGCCACTCTTCTTTCGGCTTCAGGTCCACGAAGAACTCGGTGTTAAAGAAGCCGGTATTATCGGTCCCGTCATCGGGCCGGCCCACCTGGCTGGTGCATTGCGGTACTTCCGGAAAAGAGCAAAGGACGATGCGCGCCTGGTTCGCGACCCGGATGCCCTCGTCCGGGCCAGTGCTGGGCGCCAGCGTGCCGCGCACCCACAGCGCACCTTCATCCAGGTGGGGCAGAAATTCGGAACCGATGATGCCGCTGAAAGCGAGGTAATTTCCGAAGGCAACCAGAAGCACGCACACACCAACGGTAATCACGCGCCGCCGAATCGCCCAGCGGAGGGCAGCGCGATATTGTTCACTCACGAAGCTCATGACCGGGTTGCGCCACTCCTTTGCTCCCTTGGCGAACGCGAAACTGGCGAGCACGGGCGCCACTAGAATCGAGAAGAGCAACGCCCCCAGCAGCGCGAAGGCAACGGTCCATGCCATGGGGTGGAAGAGTCTGCCTTCGACCCGTTGCAGCGTAAAGATCGGCAAAAAGGCCGTGATGGTGATGACGATGGCATAGAACACCGGGCGCTGTACTTCATGCGAGGCAAAACTGATTCGTTCCGTAGAGGTCTTGACCCCATCGCTGTGGCTTAGATGGCGAATGATGTTTTCGATCAGGACAATGGCGCCTTCCACCACCACCCCGAAATCCAATGCGCCCAAGGACAGCAGGTTGGCTGGGATGTGCCGCAAATCCAGACAGATGGCCGCGAACAGGAGCGCAAACGGAATGGTTGCGGCGACGATGAGCGCGCCTCGCACGTTCCCCAAAAACAGAAGGAGAACGATCGATACCAGGATCATTCCCTCGGCCAGGTTGTGAAGCACGGTGTGACTGGTGAAATGAACAAGCGTGCTGCGATCAAGGAAAGGGACAATTTTGACTCCCGGAGGCAAGATGTGATGGTTGAGCTCTTCCACTTTTTCGTGGATGCCCTCCAGGGCCTTCTCGGCGGTTGCTCCCTTCCGCAGCAGAACGATGCCGGACACCACATCGTCGTTATCGATGATCTTGCCATCCTCGTGATGAATCGCGCCGTAGGCGCTAGGGCAAGTACTGCAAGCTCTGGCAAATTGGCCGAGGCGAATCTTGGGACCTTGGGAAACGACCGCGATGTCCTTGACCCGGAGCGGAGTGCCATTCCTGGTCATGAGGACGGTGCGTTCGATGTCCTGGGCGCGATCGACCAATCCGACCGAGCGGACGTTGATCTGCTGCAGACCTTCCTGGATGAAACTTCCGCCGGCGTTGACGTTATTGTTGGTGAGTTGCTGCTCGACTTGGGCAAGGCTCAGGCCGTAAGCGATGAGCTTGTTGGGGTCGACGCGCACCTGGTATTCGCGAGTGGGGCCGCCGAAGCTGGAAACATCGACAATGTTGGGAACAGATTTGAAGCTCTTTTCGACGACCCAGTCTTCCAGGGACTTCAACTCCATCGGATCATAGGCGGGATTGGTGCTGTGCAGGGTGAAGAAATAAATCTGGCCGACCGGACTCCAGTCCGTGCCCATTTGCGGCACCACGCCCGGCGGCAGGGTGACTTGGCTGAGGCGCTCCAGGACCCGCTCCCGGTTCCAGTCGTTGTCCGATTCCTCGTCGAAGATCAGCTTCAGGTCGGAGAGTCCGAAGAGCGAGAACGAACGCAGGTGCACGACATGCGGGATGCCGTTCATGACGATTTCGAGCGGGATGGTGACCTGCTGCTCGATTTGCTCCGCCGAGATTCCCGGCCATTGCGTGATGATCTCGACGTAGTTGTCGGCCACGTCGGGATAGGCCTCAATGGGGAGGTCACGGAACGCGACAATGCCGCTGGCGAAAAGAATCAGCGCAAAAGCCAGCACCAGCAGGCGGTTGTCCAGAGCAAAATCAACGACTCGGCGAATCATTCATTGCTCCCGTTCCTTGCTCCCATTTACTGTTCCGATTCATTGCTCCAACGTGTTTTGCAGTACCAGCGCATTCGAAACCACTTGATCTCCCGGCTTGATACCGGAAACGACTTCCTGCTGATTGCCCGGAAGCATATTGCCTGTGACCACTTCGAGGCGTTTGAAATGCCCCGGGCTCTTCGGAACCGGCGTGTAAACCCATTCGCGGTCGTGCAAATGCAGAATGGCGGCGGCGGGCACTGCCGCCCGCGATTCCGGTTGTTTGCCGTAGAAGGTCGCGCTGACGAACATTCCGACGCGCATCATTCCGGGGTTGGCGACCTCAAGCCGTACTTTGGCGGTGCGAAGATTGGGATCGAGAACCGGCAAAATGTTGTCGATCCGGCCCTTGAAGACTCTGTTGGGGTAGGCATTCAGGTGGATGTCCGCATACTCGCCGGCGTGCACCGCGTCGAGATCGTTTTCGTAAACGTCGCAGACGATCCAAACATAGGAAAGGTCGGAGATGGTGTAAGGGTTCGGCGAGCCCAAGCCTTGCACGCCTGACGCGTTGGTAACCTGCTGGTCGGTGATCACGCCTGATATGGGCGCAAAGATGTCGACGATACCGGAGGGATGGTTCTTGTCGATGCCGAGCAGGCGCAATTGTTCGGTGGCGGCGTCCAGGTCGGCTTTGGCGTCTTGTGCCGTGGCCTCCGCTTGTTCGAAGGCGCTCTTGGCGATGGCTCCCTTGTCGTAGAGAATCTGCGCCCTTTCGAGTTGTATGCGCGCCAAGCGCTCATCGTTTTCGGCCTTGCGATACGTTTGATAGGCTCCGGAGACATCGTTGCTCTGAACTCTCAGCAGTAACTGGCCCTTCTTCACGGTGTCACCCAGCCTGGCCTTAATTTCGACGACTCGCCCTGCGGCCAGCGAGATCACGGGCACGGCGCGAGCGATATCGGGCTGCACCACGCCGGTGACATTCAGGGCCGGCGCCGCCTTATGCTCAACCGCTGTGACCAATGGAAACTGGTCGGGATGGTCAACCTTGAAATTGTCGGCATCCAGGTCAGGCTCGACGGTCGCCTTGGGCGGCGCTTCGGCCTTCGGGTCTGCTTTGGTTTCGCCGCATCCCGCGAGGGAACAAGCAAGAGCCAGACCCAGCGCCGCCCCGGCTGATATTTCGAAGTATCGGTTTTTCATGGAATCACCTCCCGGCCCACCGCCATATTCAGTTGAGCCGCGGACGTCAAATAGGAGCCGACCAAATTCACGTAGTTCAATTGCACGCTGCGGTACTCCGCCTGCGCGTTCAGGAAATCCAGCAGCGACGCCCCACCGTGCTGATAGGAAAACGTAATCGTGTCCCGCACTCGGACCGACATCTGTAGGTACTTCGCCTTGTACGGCTGCAGTAGAACCAGATTGCTTTCCACTGTGGCGTAGCTGGAATCGACGTCACTGAGCACTTGCGCTTCGGCTGCGTCCCGCAATCTTTCATTGCGCGTGATATCGAGCTTGGTGCGCAGCTTCTCCCCCTGATTGCGGTCGAAGATGCGCAGAGGAATGCTGATATTGACGCCGACAGTATTTATGGCAAACGGGTTATTGGTGGAAGAGTTGTGCGTGTACCATGCGCCAAAGGTCGGATCGGTTGAGCCGTTGGCCACCGCAAGCTTGTGATCGGTCTGGGCTTTGTCCACGGCTTCGACGGCTGCTTTCAGGTCCGGACGTGTGTCCATCGCAATCTTACGGTAGTCATCGCGCGGCATGAGTTGGTCGCTGAAATCGTAGGGCCCGGTTACGTCGACTTGTTCAATCGGAGTGCGGTCATTCAGCAGTGTGAGCAGCTGGATTTTGGCGTTTTCCAGGTTCTCCTCTGCGGACTGCAAGTCCGATTCATACTGCACCCGCTGCAGTTCCAGCCGGTCGAGATCGATTTGAGCGATGTCGCCGGCACTGAATCGGGTTCGGCTGATGTCGAGTACGCGGTCGTAATAGTCCAGATTATCTTTTGCTAACTGGAGCACCGCTTTCGCCTGCAGAGTCGAAACAAAAGCGCCGCGCAGGCTGAAAAGCAGAGTTCTCTCCAAGTCGGCATGAGTCGACTCGGCGATGAGTGTCCCTTTTTTTGCGCTCTCCAGGCGTAACTCCCGCTTGTGCCGCCTCTCGTGCAGATAGCTGATGCCGGGCGTCTCAAAAGTGCCCGCGAACGGCCGCCAGACGCCTTTATTCGGGGTGATCTGGGTACCATCCGCCGACAGAGTGAAGTCTGGATTGGGGCGCAGAAACGCCGTGATCTCCTGCGCCTTCGATTCGTCGATACTCAGCTTGTCGGCCAGCAGCGTCGGGTTGTTCATTTCGAAACGGTCTTTTACGTTCTCCCAGGTCAGGACTTGGACGGACGTCGGGGCTGGCGGCAACCCTGGCTGCTGCGCGGATGAAACCCCACCAACTGCCAGCGTCATAACCAGAAGACGCCAGAAACATCGCTGGATTTTCATGCGCACCGAGGAACTCCGTTAGAGCCTCTCGATTTCCGGAGGCTTGATTGATGGGTAACCTACTCTCTCCGCGGGGTGTCCGCGATGTTATGGACGCGGACTCCGATGAGTATGTGGGGTTCCCTCGTAAGAATCTCGTAGACATCAAGGTACTCCGCCCGCAATTCTTGAATGCAACGGATCGGAGATGGAGCGAGCTACCCGAGGCAAGAGCACGGAGGAGCACGGCTGGCGCGGAGGATTGACGGAGTTGCAGGCACCGCAAGAGGAGCGATGAGGAGTTCGTGCCAGCCTTCGCCAGTGAGTCTCATGGAAACCATGGCTGGTACAACCGCGGGCAGATTCTGCCCGGAGCCGTGCCAGGCGCAGGCCTTCTGCCCCGCCGTTTGGCAGACAGTGCGCTTGCCGGGGGAGAATTCTTCCATCTCGGCGCGCATGGCGTGCAAGTCGTCGCTGGCCGAAATCACGGGGAATAGGAGAACGAGTGCGCAGCCCAGAACACAGACAAAGACGAGTGGAGACGCCGTGCGAGTTTTGGTTCGACCATCGTGGGTTCGATCATCCCCGCCGCACGAACGGTTGCGGTGGCGCCACAGCAGACAGGCGGGCACCAGCAGCGACAACCAACAGAGATTAAGAAAAAGCTCCATACGAAACGGGGAAGGTTTTTCGGAGGATACACCACGACCGCAATCTGGTGCAACCGCCTAAAGATAATCGGGATAGCACAGGGACGGCAAGTGACTAGCGTACCCGGGCGCGGAGAAAGGGCTACGGGCCCTGAAGGATCTGCAGCGCCTGAGGGGTTTGCAGCCGTTGGCGAATAATCACTTTCCGGGTGGGGATTTCAGCAATGGCATCGGCGTGGACCACGTAGGCGCCAAAGGGCAGGGTGTTGCCAAAGGAGATCTTAACGTTGGTCGTGCCCGCTTTGAGCGGAAAGTGCTCGTAGCCGATCGCGGTTGCTCGCCCATCTTCGGCGACCGCCACGATGATGACTGTCAGGTCGAAGGTGTTACGGGAGCCGTTAGAGACTTGGACGGAGCCGTCAATCCGGTTGTCGTGGACTTTGGGCGATTGCAGCCATTCGAGCAACAAAGAAGCGGTGACCACCAACCGGAAGTCTTTGGTAATGGTGTGCGGAGGATGGCCGGAGTCCTCAACCTTCAAGGTCAGCAGGAAGTCTCCCGGCGCGGTGGGGCGTCCGCTGAGCAGGCCTTCCGGGGTAAGGGTGATTCCTTCCGGAAGATCGCCACTGGCTACGCTCCAGACGTAGGGTGGAGCGCCGCCGCTGGCATGGAGAAGAACGTGGAATTCCACGCCCGCTTCAATGGCGGGCACGGGTTCATCCACCACCGCCAGCGGGGTTTCCGCAGCCAGCAGGCTGGAGAAAAAAATCGGGATCAAAATGAGTCGGAAGATTCGGGTGAAATTCATTTCGCTTCGTTTGATTTTACGCTGCGCACGGCGTAAAAGAACTGCAATATGTCCTGTCGCGTTTCGCGAGTGGTCAATCGCTTCCTCCTCCTCGTCTGCTTCCTCGTCGGCTTGCTTGTCAGCGTAATGATTTCGACTGCTTTGGCGCAGTCTCCTTCTTCCTCCGGGCAGAAAACGAACAACGCCGAAGAGGCCGCGGTCTTCGAGCGAATCTTGAATCGTGTCCATTTTGAAAACGACGGAACCGAAGTGAGCGAGACCGAGGCCGTGGTTCGGATTCAGAGCCAGGCGGGCGTGGAAGCATTCGGCCAGCTGGTTTTCGGATATTCGTCGGCCACCGAGAAATTGGAGGTCGAATACGTCCGCGTGCGCAAGCCGGATGGGCAAGTGGTGGTGACGCCGGAATCGACGGCGCAGGATTTCGCTCCCGACGTGTTGAAAGAAGCTCCAATGTATAGCGACTACCGGCAACGGCATATTTCCGTGGCCGCGCTGCAGCCTGGCGACACGCTGGAATACCGCACCGTAACTCGGGTCGTTACGCCGCTGGCCGCGGGAAATTTCTGGTACGAATACACATTTCCGAAGGGCGTGGCGGTCAACGAGGACCGGCTGGAGATCAATGTGCCCAAGGCGCGTGATCTGAAGCTCAAGACGCCCAAGCACAAACCGGAGATTCAGGAGACCGGCGACCGGCGCGTTTATTCCTGGGTGGTGAAGGATATCCAGCCGGAAACCGACAAGGACAAAGACAGAGACAGAGACGACGCCGACGAAGAAACCGGGCCCGATGTCCAGCTGACGACGTTCACCGACTGGAAGCAGATCGCGGCGTGGTATGCGAAGCTGCAAGGCGAGCGCATGACGGTGGACGACAGCGTTCGAAAAAAGGCCGAGGAACTCACCAAGAGAGCGGCCACGCCCGATGAAAAGGCGCGGCGGCTGTACGATTTCGTGGCGCGCAATGTGCGTTACGTCAGCATCTCGCTCGGAGTCGGACGCTATCAACCGCACGCGGCCTCGGATGTTCTGCAGAGCGGCTACGGCGACTGCAAGGACAAGCACACGCTGCTGTCTTCCCTGCTGCGGGCAGAAGGGATCCAGAGTTATCCGGTGCTCATCGGCAGCTCCCGCAAGCTGGATGCCGACGTGCCCTCGCCGGCGCAGTTCGATCACGTGATCACGGCGGTGCGACTGGGCACCGGAACGGAGCTGACCTGGCTGGATACGACTCCTGAAGTGACTCCGTTTGGTCTGATTCTTTACCAGTTGCGGAATAAACAGGCAGTGGTTGCTTCCGAGGACAGCGCGGGAGGTCTGCAGCGCACGCCGTCGGATTCACCGGTCAAGACGTTCATGCACTTTACGCTCGACGGCAAGTTCAGCGAGTTCGGCGCGCTCGATGCGACGCTTGAGGTCACGGCCCAGGGCGACCGCGATTGGCCGATGCGGGGAAGCTTTCGCCGATACTCGCAAGCGCAGTGGAAGGACTTTGCGAAAGTGCTCTCGGCCAATTGGGGATTGCCGGGCGACGTCGACGACGTCCAGCTAGATTCCATCGAAGACACGAGCAAGCCTTTTCATTTGAAGTATCGCTTGCATCGGGACCAGTATTTTGTGGTGCCCTCGGCGAGCGTGAATTTTCGTCCGATTCCGCCGCTGGGGCTGCCGCCGATTCGGGCGTCGGAAAAAACCAAGGAGCCGCTGGACATCGGTCCTGCCGGCGAAATGGATTACCGGGTCCGCCTACAGTTTCCCTCCAACTACACGGTGCGGACGCCGACTTCGGTGAAAATGTCGCGAGACTATGGCGACTATTCATCGACGTATTCGCTGAGCAAGGGAATGCTGGAGGGTGAGCGCAAACTTGCGGTGAAGGTGAACGAGCTGGCGGCGTCGCGCCGGGCGGACTACGAGTCGTTTCGCACCGCCGCGCAAAGCGATCAGGATGCGCTCTTGTCGGCCACGATCTTGACGCCGTCGGGACAAGGGGCGACGGCGACGGCTTCGAAAATGGAAGGAACTCCCGCGGAACTGCACAAAGCGGGAGCGAAAGCGCTGCAGAGCAAGGATTATCGGACGGCGATTGATCTGCTGAAGCGCGCAGTGGACGCGGATTCCACTTTGGCGAATCCAAGCATCAAAGACGGCTGGTATGACCTGGGACTCGCCTACGCCGGCGCCAACCATCATGCGGAGGCGATCGCCGCGTTCCGCAAACAGATTGAGCTCGATCCGGACCATAAACACGCCAACGCCGACCTGGCCATGGAGCTGCAGCAGACGGGTAAGAATGACGAGGCGATTGCGGCTTATCGCAAGCAGTTGGAGATGGCTCCGTACGAAAAGCCGACACTTAAGAATCTCGGCCTGCTGCTGGCGCAGTTGGGACGCGATGCCGACGCGCGCAAGGAACTGGAAGCGGCGGCGGCGCTTCCCCCGGACGATCCGGAAACGAAGATGGCCCTGGCACAGGTGTACGAGCGCTTGGGAGAGAAATCGCAAGCGCAAGAGTTGATGAAGGGGTTGACGGGCAGCGCGGGCGGAGACTCCAGTCAGGATATCTTTGCCGCGGCGCTAAAGATGACGAACGACATTGATCCGACGCAGACCGAGAACGATGCGCAGCAAGTACTTTACGACATCGGTGGGCAGTTCGACTCGGGAGAACTGGACCGGCTGGGGCCATCGGCATTCTCGTCGATGCGGCTGGTGGCGCTGGCCTGGTCGCGGATGGGGTGGGCGAAATTTCAGCGTGGCGAAAATCTGGCGGCGATGCAGTTTCTCCAGTCGGCGTGGCTGCTAAGCCAGTCGGGGACGGTTGCCAACCGGCTGGGCCAAGTGTTCGAAAAACAGGGTCAGCCGGAGAAGGCGCGTCACATGTATGCGCTTGCGGTCGCGGCGGGCGGAAGTGACGTGCAGGACTCGCGGACGCGTCTGGCGAAGCTGGCTGGCGACCCCTCAGCGGCGGCAAAAGATCTCGCGCAGGCGCCAGCGGAGTTGGTGCAGTCGCGCACGGTGAAACTTAGCGTTATCACAGGCAAGCAAGTCTCCGCACGGTTCAATCTCGTATTTGACAGCTCGCCGCGTCCGGAGCGCGCGGAGTTTGTTGACGGCGACGAAAGCCTTCGTTCCGCAGGCGAGCAATTGCGCGAAAAGGATTTTCCGGTCCGGTTTCCGGATGTTTCGTCAATCAAGATTGTTCGGCGCGGCCAGTTGAGCTGCGGAGCGTCAGGCTGCGCCATCGAGTTCTTGCCGATTGAGGCAGAAAAAGGCGCGGCAGGATCGGCGGCAAAATAAGGCTGCCATTCGGAAGTACACTCGCGCCGGGGTTTTGAGCGCTAACGCTGGTTTCGTCAGTTAGTGCTACTTCGCGTTTTCCGCCTGTCCAGTGCCCAACGAATCCGCTGCGGCTTGCACCTTTTTCAACAAATCGTGGAAGGGCATTCCCTCGAATTTCTTGGTGAGCGGATCGAAACGGCAACAGAACGAGACTGGTTCTCGGCTAGCACTAACAAAAGCAGTACATTTTGCTACATCATCAACAAGACCACGATAGCGAGCCTTATAACAAACCTCACCGGGAGCGGACCCTTTTCTGATGCCGTACATTCCCTGAAAACCACCGCCTCCCGTTAGCCTGAGCCCCGGCGTAGTTTGCGCCTCATCTCCCTGCGATCGGCGCAAAAATAGAACAACCGGGCCATTTGGGAACCATTCAAAGTCGGGAAGCCTTACGGTGGTTTCGGCGGTCAAGAAAGGGCCTGGGCCGGTTGGCAGCCCCGCCTCGCAAAAAACACGCCCCCGAGGGATCGCAAAGGTGATGACATCTCCAACTTCATGGGATCCCTTCCAGACCCGCAGCACTCTAGCATCCTCATAAGCGACTACATCTGTACCGTTGGGAGATATCACATCAGCTCTGCGGGTGCCTCCACCGACCAGTACAACATCGTCGCTCTTTTGCATAAGGGAGGAAAGGTCAGGTTCGAGTGTTACAGGATCCAATTCATGTACCGTGACTTTCTTTTTTCCATCTTTCCTTACTTGCTGACACAGGGGGCTGGCGACAATCATGTCTTGCGTTTGCTCGGCGCTTATCTCTTGCACGTGCTTGTCCGGAGTCTTCTCCTGCGCAAGTGCGACCGCACCAGCAACCACGATCGGGATCACACGGAAAAAGCCGCACACTTCCGCTTGCATCAAACCTCCTGGACGAGCGATTGTATTCTGTTTGCCCGCCACAGCGCATCCCCTTTTAACCCTAATCGTAGGAGCATTAACTGTTGCTATATCCTGATTTCAGCAGCTACGGGTAGGGTTGAATATCACGAACACATATACTGGTGGCAATGAAAATTCAAAGTGTCTGGGTGTTCGCAGTTTTTCTAGCGGTGCTTTCGCGTTGCTTCGCCCAAGACAATGCCAATGCCCCGCAGACGGCGTGTAATCGAAGATTCTGCTGGAGTCAGAGCGAGGTGGATGCTCAGGGGGACACCTGGTTTTCAGAAGGAACAGCGGATACTCTTCGATTTGGCGTCGCTTTGCGCTGTCTTAAGCGGTTCAACGTTTGTATCTTGGCTCAGGCGGCCCATCACGCTTTCGACGAGAAGGTGATCCTAAATAGAATCGAACTCCTGCCGGTCACACACTGGGACAACGAGAAAATCACGGCGAAATCCGAACACAGTGGGGAGCCTTGCGTTCAGCGATCATACGAGATCATCCGCACGGATCGGGCAGTGTATATGACCGACAATCCGGGAAAGGCCGCTGGATCATCCAGATGTGGGACCAATGACAGGGCAGATAGGACGAACAGATACAGACTCCAATGATCTGTCCGGTGGTAGGTGGCGTAACATCCCCATTTACACTAACCATCGAAGGAGCCGACTGCCCCCGTTTCGCGGCTTCGAAACAGACTGCCCTGTGCCTCGAGCCGCCGGACCTGAAGTCTATTCCTCAAAGACCAGGATCGAATTCCATGAAAAATAAGACCAATCTACCGCTAACTCATTGATTCTTAAATATCTTACAAATAAGTCCTTATTTCTCAAAGACCTGAGTGGAGCGAGTTTCCTAAGTCTTTGAGTTTAAAAGACCGCATGGAGAGGGGTCGATGCAAATTGAGTCAATGAGATTCTGCATATTCGCCAAAAATCACCTTCAACCCGATTTCCCAGATCACATCTGCGTGTGTGGCGTTGTCTCGACGCGTTCCCGTAGACTTCGGTAAGCTATTGGGTCCTCCTTTTTACAGAGTCGATTCTTAGCCAGTCCTTGGAGGTTTCCTGATGCGCGAGGCCGTCGAACGGCTGTGGCCTGAAATTCAGTGGATCGGCGATGCCACGCTGCGCGAGCAGGTGACGCGAGCCTGGGTCAAGGCGCTCGAGCGCAGTCCGCTGAAGCCCGACGACCTGAATCGAATTCCTTTTACCCTGCTGGTTCCGAATTGTCCGATTACCTTTATGGAGCACAAGCGCTGCGTAGTCCATATTGCGCGGGACAGCGCGAAAGCAATGACCGACTTCATGGGCCGCGCGCTGCCGATCGACACAGACGTGGTGATTGCCGGCGCAATCCTGGCAGACGTCGGCAAGTTGCTGGAGTATGAGATCGGTCCGGACGGGAAGAGCCGGCAAAGCGAGCGCGGCGAAGCCTTGCGGCATCCGTTTACCGGAGTCGCGCTGGCGATGGAGTGCGGCGTCCCGGACTCAGTGTGCCACATCATCGCCGCTCATGCCGCCGAGGGCGATCTGGTGAAGCGCACGACGGAGGCGTTCATTGTGCATCACGCCGATTTCATGGCGTTTCTGCCGTTCAAGAATCCGAAGAACGTGAAAGTGAAGTGACGGTCGCTGGTTGCAGATTGCAGGATTCGACGGACGACTGAAAACTGACAACTGGTCGACCGATAACTGCATTCAACAGAGGAGAGGTCCTTGTCCACGCCACAAACTGCCGCCAAACAAACCATCACCGCAACCATGTCCCGCTGGGCTGCGGGGCTGCAATACGAGCAGCTCTCGCAGGAAGCGGTGTACCAGGCCAAGCGCTTTCTGCTCGATTCGGTGGGTTGCGCGCTGGGGGGATATCAGCAGCATGACGTGACGCTTGCACTCGAAGTGCTGAAGGAGATCGCCGGGCGCGGGCCAGCCACCGTTATCGGCACGGGGAAAAAGATGGACGCGGTTTCGGCGTCGCTAGCGAACGCACTGATGATCCGCTGCATGGATTACAACGACATTTACTGGAAGCAGGATCCGTCGCATCCCTCCGATATTTTTCCGGCGGCGATGGCTTGCTGCGAACGCGCCCAAAGCGACGGCAAGGAATTGATCGTCGGATTTGTGCTGGGGCACGAGTTTGAAATGCGGTTGTGCGAGGCGGCATTTCCGGGGATTCGCGAGCGCGGCTGGCATCACGCGACTTTGACAGCGTTTGTCTCTCCGATTGTGGCGGGGCGCGCGCTCCATTTGAGTTGGGAACAGATTCAACATGCTATAGGAATCTCCGCTTCGCGGCATTGCACCATGGGCGCTGTAACTGCGGGCAAGCTGACGATGATGAAGAATACGGTCGATCCGATGGCCACGCAGAGCGGTGTGCTGGCGGCGCTGCTGGCCGAGCGAGGCTATACCGGTCCCGAGCACGTGATCGATGGCAAGGAAGGATTGGTGCACTGCTACGGCCCGGAATGGAACAAGAATTTGCTGACGGACGGGCTTGGTGAATCGTGGCGCATTACGCAGTGCGGGATGAAATTTTTCCCGACCGAGGCGCTGACGCACACTCCCATATCGGCCGTGCTTGACTTGGTCAAGGAAAACGACCTGCACCCGGATCAGGTGGAGAAGATTCAGGTCCGGTCGCTGGCGCGCGCCGCCGACATTCTTTCGGATCCTAGCAAGTACGATCCGCATACCAAGGAGACGGCGGACCATTCGCTGCCCTACGTGATTGCGGCGGCGCTGGTGGACCGGCAAGTTACGCCGGCGCAATTCGAGATGAAGAAGATCATGGACCCGACGATTCGCGCACA
>Ga0075029_100000406_pt1 | contig 24766 bp, 13 predicted proteins | sample LitLauG_LLR_2013_FD_71391 | JGI IMG/M metagenome (GOLD analysis project Ga0075029, IMG submission 71391) | Freshwater sediment microbial communities from North America - Little Laurel Run_MetaG_LLR_2013 | ecosystem: Environmental > Aquatic > Freshwater > Creek > Sediment | place: USA... | reverse complement strand
ATTGGTGAGGAGGGGGATTCCCATCTCGGCGACTTCATCAAAGACAGCGCTGTGCTCGCACCGGACCAGGCTGCCATCAACGTGAACCTGAAGGAGCAGACCGCGCAGGTGCTGCGCACTGTGACTCCGCGCGAGGAGAAGATCATGAAGATGCGCTGTAAGCGTTAGAGGAAAACATGGTTGACGGATAGTTGCTTTCACTCCGTGACTGTTACGATTTGATTCGCTTTCACATGCTCCAAGGTGTGAACTACGCCGCTCGGGAATGTGACCGTGATGCGCTTCGCTTCCGTTTCCTTGTTCAGTCCAAAGTGTACTTCCTGAAAATTCTGTGACAGGTAGGAGGTCTGTCCGCCGATTTCCTCGCTGTGTCTAATGACTCCAGTTTGAATCTCGACCTTGGTCCCAAAGCCTGTGCGATTGGACTTTGTGCACTTCACCCGAACCTTAATCCAGTTCTTCTTGTTACCGCCGTCGTTCCTCAAAAGCTGCGGTCGTCCCTCCTGATTCACAATGAAAACGTCCATGTCCCCGTCGTTGTCATAGTCCGCAAAAGCCGCACCTCGGCCGACATGCGCTTCTTGAAACGGCGCGCCACTTACGGCACCAACCTCGAAGAACCCATCTTGCGGGCTCTTCTGCCAGAACAGGTGATTCTTCATGGGCACCAGGTGACGAGAGCCCTTATCGTTCTGAAATGTGCTTCCATTCACAACGAATAAGTCAAGCTTGCCGTCGTTGTCGTAGTCGAAAAATGAAGTTCCCCAACCGATAAAGTCCCGTGAAATCTGCCCCAGCCCGACCGTTTCGGCGACATCTCCAAAAAATAGAGACCCGGCCTTGCGAGGTTCACCAGACATAGACTGAAGGTTGTCGAAGAGCGCATTCTGCTGGTAGATCCAGTGCGTGACGAAAATGCTGGGATCGCCATCGTTGGCCCAATCGCCGATGGCAATTCCCATCTCGCCACGAAAGTCCGAAATGCCAGCCTCCCGGGTTATGTCTTTGAACTTACCGTTGTGCAGATTCAAGTAGAGTTTGCTCCCCCACAAGTCATTGGCCAAGTAGAGATCGGGCCAGCCGTCGCCGTCGAAGTCGTACCACGCTGCAGAAAGGCTGCGGCCAGTTGGATCATCTACTCCCGCTTCGTGCGCAACTTCGGAGAACGTTCCATCACCATTGTTGTGAAAAAGCAATTTACGCTCGGGAGGATAGGCGGCAGGATTCAGTGTGAAAGGAACCAGCGTGCTGTACTGCATCGATGGTTTGGTCAAGTCCTCGGGATGAAACTGGTACTTTACGTATCCGCAGATGAAGAGGTCCACATTGCCGTCGCGATCATAATCGCCCCAGGCTGCGCCTGTCCAAAACCCGCGAAACTTGTCCAAGCCGACCTTGCTTGTGACATCCGTGAATGTTCCGTTGCCGTTGTTGTGATATAGAACGATGCGATCGAAGCTAGTGACAACCAGATCAAGCAATCCATCGTTGTCGTAGTCGGCCCAAGCGGCGGCCATACCAATACCCTTAAAGCCGATCCCGGCTTTCTCCGTGACATCGGTAAATGTACCGTCGCGATTGTTGTGATAGAGCCGATTCCCGCCGGGAGACTTTGCCAATTGCTCCGGCGTATCGGTAAGTGGCCCAGCGATGTCCACCACATAAAGGTCAGGGTAGCCGTCATTGTCATAGTCTCCCCAGGCTGCCCCCGAACCCATGTCTTCGGGCAGTTGGGTTGACCTCACGCCATGAAAGTGCTCGAAATGAATTCCCGCTTGTTCGGTGACATCGGTAAAGGTCACGCTCGGGTAGTCTGCGGGAATCGTTCGTGTCGCACCGGTGGACTTCCGCGCCCCAGGCTTGGACGAGGGGGAGGATGTCATCTGGGCTGCAAGCCCAGCAACAAAAAACCACAGGCTGGTGAGAACCAGACCGGTGCGGATTTTCATACGGTGCGAACTTTTGCGGTACAAAACTGGGCCCATTCCCATGGCCAACGGCCCGATCCGGCACCGTTGCATACTCCACTGCTCGAAAATTCTACGCCATACTCATTGAATCTTGCCGGTGGTAACAATCGAAATCGGTACGGCGCCTGTGGGGAACGGTGATCCCGCAATCGGGGTCAACGCCCCCGTGCCGGAGGCAATGGAGAAGGCGGAAACTGTCCCAGCCCCGTTGTTCGTTACATAGAGGAACTTGCCCGAGAAGTCGACGCTCAACGACACTGGCCCGGCTCCAACGGGATAAGGAGAACCCGTAATGGGCGTCAGCGCACCCGTTGACGGATTTAGCGTGTAGGCGGAAACGTCATTGGTCGCCTGATTCGCGATGTAGACGAACTGACCCCAAGGATCCAACGCCACAGCGGATGGATTCCCATCTGTCGCAAATGGAGAACCCGCCACCAGTGAGAAATCAGTGGCTACCGCATATACACTCACCTGATTGGCCACACCATCGGTGATGAAGACGTACCTGCCACCAGGGTCCACTCCAATCGACGTCGGCGCAGTGCCGATCTGCGTAGAGATCGCCGCCGGCTGGTAGATCAATTGACCCTGGTACAGGAACAGGTCATAGACATAGAAGGTGCCATTGGTGCAGGTAGGACACTTCGAAATTTCATAGAGGAAGCTACCCGTCGGATCGACAGCCGTTGCGATCACGCCATTCGCAGTCGTATATGCCGGCGAGCCTTGGAAAGTGGTTAGAACTCCCGTCGCCGGGGTCACGGTGTATTCGAAGATCTGGCCGTTTTGCGTGGCGGCGTAGGCGTATTCAGTAGAGGACTGAGCATAGGCTCCAGGCGGCTGCAGTGCAACACTGACAGTCCCCACTCCTGCCGGGCTTGGAGAACCAAAAGCAGTCAGTATGCCGCTAGTCGGGTCAATGGCGTACCCTGAGACGCTTCCATTGCTCTGCGCGCACGCAAGATCCGAGCAAGTATTCGCGACGTACAGCGACTGGCCGAACATGTCGGTGATTGCTGCCATGGGGAAGAATCCTTCCGCAAATGGCGATCCCGCAAGCGCCGTCAGACCGCCAGCCACAGGGTCAATCGAATATCCCGCGATGCTATTGGCTCCATTCGTGGCTCCGCTGCTCACCACGTAAGCAGATTGCGGAACATAACTGATTGGCACGGAAGCTAAGCTGATCGCGATCGATGATCCACCAACCGGACCGCCTCCAGGGAGCGCAGTGAGCATACCTGTGGTTGAATTGGTACCCAGCAACTGCACGCCACTCCCCGCCGCCACGTACGCGAATTGACCTGACGAGCTAAAGTCGATGGGGCTAGAGGTGCTTACATGGAAAGGAGACACCGATAGTGTTGTTAACGCTCCACTGGTACCGTTAATCGAGAAGCCCAACACCGAGAGTCCGGTCGAGCCGTACAAATACTGCCCGGTGGTATCCACAGAAATGGACTGCGGGCCGGTGGATACCGGGAATGGCGAGCCCGGAATCTCTGTCAACGTTCCGGAATTAGCATCCACCGTAAAGGCCGAGATGACCGGCGCAGTGGTAACACCCGATTGTGGAAGCAGGGTAAGGCGCGGCGCTAAGACAAATGGGCCGCCATTCAAGTCTTTGTCTGCAAACGGAGAGGTGCCGGTAAGGTCGAGATCCGCGAGAAGCAGATCGTTACGGCTCGCCAGCGATGGCCAACGCACACTGGTTTCAATGTGGTTGGGGGATTGCAACGGTCGCAGCCAGCTACCAAAATTTTGCCCCGTATTTGAAACGTAGAGGAACTTGCCGGCAGGATCCTGGGCCAGGGCAACGGAACTATACGCCGTCGAGAACGGTGAACCCGCGACCGGCGCCAGCGCCCCAGTATTAGCGTCGATGGCAAACACCGCCACGCTCCCCACAGCATTCTGCGCGTTGTAAATCGCAAACAAGTACTTGCCCGTAGGATGAACAAGGAACGCTTTGGGCTGGCCGTTCGCCGGATAAGGCGATCCCGGCAATGCGGTTAAGGCGCCATTCGATCCAATGCTGAACCCGAAGATAGTATTGGTGGTTGGATCGCCCACATAGACGAAACGTCCCGAAGGCTCCGCCGCGACCGGACCGTCACTTGTTCCCGCAGTGTACGGAGAACCGGGCACCTGCGTCAGAGCTCCGTTAGCTTGGTTCACCGCGAATGCCAGGAAATTGCCCGCCGTCGCCGGTACGCTCAGGAACAGATAATTCTGCGAAGGATCCAAAGCAAGATTACCGCTCTGGTTGGAGACTTGCACAGAACCGTTGGCGCGCAACTGGCCCGTCTGGCTATTCACGCTGTAAATATAAACGCTCCCCCCGCCTTCACTTGTGTACAGGAAGCGCGAATAACTTGGCGCGGTCGCGCTGTTTACCAGGATCGAAGACGAACCAGCGAAAGACCCGGACGTCGCGGTAATTGTGGCGCTGCCAACTGCAACTCCTGTGACCAGACCCTGACTGCCAGCGGCGTTGCTTATAGTAGCCGAACTTGCCGCGGAGGAACTCCAAGTAGCGCTTTGCGTCACATCTTGCGTACTGCTATCCGTGAACACAAGCGTTGCCGTCAGTTGAAGCGTGCTACCGACCTGTAAGGCGGAAGCAACCGGGCTTACGGTTAGCTTTACCGGCACCGCAGGAGTGAGCGTAAGCGTTGTCGAACCGCGTATCGTTCCTGACGTCGCCGTAATCGTGGCTGTCCCACTCCCAACGTCCATTACCAATCCCTGGCTCCCAGGACTATTGCTGATGGTTGCTACTGCAGGATTGGACGAAGTCCAGATGACCTGAGTAGTAAGGTCCTGCGTGCTGTTGTTCGCGTAGGTAGCAAGCGCAGTAAAGCTCTGCTGGACCGCCTTGGGGATAGAAAGGTTCGTCGGGCTAACAACGATCGACACTGGAGGACCCAAAACCACAGTTAGCACCGTACAGGCCTGCTGCTGATTGTTGTTATAGCTTGCACAGATCTGGTCAAAACCGGCGCCCACACCCGTCGCCAGTCCTGGCGTGCCCGGAGAATTGCTAATGGTCGCCACCGACGTTTGGTTCGAACTCCACACTGACTGCGAGGTTAAGTTCTGGCTGGAACCATCGGAGAAGTTACCCGAGGATGTAAATTGCAGCACAGTGCCCGCCGAGATCGAGGGAGAGACGGGGGAGATCGCAAACGATGTGAAGGTAATTATCTTCACGCTGGCAAAACCCGTAAACCCTCCGTACGTTGCCGAGATGGAAGCGCCCCCCCCGTTCGTCGCAGTCACCAGCCCATGACTTCCTGGTGCATTGCTGACGGTCGCGGTCGGTGGGCAGCTGGGGCAAGAGCCAGCGGCGTTCGATGCGTTCCAGGTGGCTAGCGCCGTCACATTCTGCTGGGTCCCATTATTGTAGTTTGCCGTCGCCGTGAATTGCTGGGTTCCCCCAACCGCGACAGAGGCCGTGCTGGGCGAAACTTGAATCGAGACTAAAGTTGCTGGAACCACGCTGAAGTTCGTGGTTGAACTAGTCGTCTGTGGACCGACAGTCACGGAAATCGGGCCAGTCGTGGCGCTGGCCGGCACAGTGACCGTCAGCGATGTCGCGGTCGCGGCCGAGACCACGGCAGTCGTGCCATTGAATTGCACGTTGTTTGCGGAAGGCGTTGTGCTGAAGCCCTGTCCCTGAAGGGTGACGGTCTGGCCGGTCGATCCTTGCTGCGGAGTGAAGCTCAGAATCGAGAGCGCGCTGGTAGAAGTAGTAGAACGGCTAATCGAAATAATATTGCCGACTGCATCGTAGTTATAGGTCGCGACGTTCCCGTTGTTGTCCACAACCCTGCTTAGGCGCCCCAGACTGTCATAGAAAAAACTGATTGGAGCGTTGCTTTGCTGGGCAGAAAGCAGCACGCTCGATACGGCTAAGACAACCACCAGCCCGAGATGTCTCGCAGTCAGCATGAAACCGATTCAGCCCCTCGCTATTCGCTCCCAAATCGCCAGTTCACCGCCTGGCATGCAGACGACTTTTATTCCGTTATTCGCAAAGAGTTCCCACGCCTCATACTTCGGATGGGGAGAAACTACCAGGCTCCGGTCTTGATGAAACTCTACGACCAGGGTCCCATCCTGCTTTGCCTCGGCCGTCTTCACTTCCGCGCCGAACAGCCTCAAGAGTGGGGCCGCGCTCTCCGCATTTCCCGGATTAACGACGACGGACTTGCCCGCCTCTAGAAAGCTCATTTCCTGCTCAATCCTGATCGTTGCGTTTAAGCTCTTATCGAACAATTCAATGACAACCGCGAAATCGAAGGACAGACGCGAGATCTTCTTTCCGGCGAGAAACTCGAACTGTCTCTCCATAATGATTACCCTTAGTACGGTCCACCGTTACCCGTAGTTGGTATGTGAGTTTGCGAAGGAGGCCCTGGCGTGCCGTCCAAGGTCACCGGCTGGTTATACTCGTTGTAAATGCGGACGTATCCATCGGGATTCTGGCTGTTGGGATCCATGATCCTTATTGAGTTGGAGTTATCGACCCCAACGGAAGCCGGATCTTGATACACCAACCCCTGCCCATTGTCCGCAACTCTGCCCTCGTATCCTTCGGGTATCTCAACCGCAGTGCCATTCTCCGTAACTACGTAGTCTGGCCTTGGCCTCAGGCCGCAAGGTCCGGCATTGTGCACCAGCAAGCCTGACGTTCCCACAAAATAGTCGTGGTTGTCTTCGACCGTGAAATTGTAGACGGTCTGCTGTCCCTCAAGCGGCAGAACAGCCTCGACCCTGGCCCAATTGCCCTTCTCCGTCCACACCTCGTCGCTGACCTGCAACTCGTCAGCCTTCAGCCATCCCTCCTGGAAATTGCCTCGCTTGCTGAAGAAGGGATGTAGCGGCGTGGCTCGGAGCGGGCCGGTTTCGCCTTGGATCCGAACTGCCAGCAACTTGTCGAGATGGGGTATTACGAGAGCGGTAACCTTCCGGTATTCCAAGCTCCCGGTCTTGCGGTTTCGCGAGAGAACCTCGTCGCCAATCTTGAGGTTTTCGATTGCGACAAGACCGTTCCGCGTCCAAACGGGTGTTCCGGCGGGGAAGCATAAACCGCACTCCGCCCCAACCTCTGACGCGCCTTCCGCTCCGGCTCCCAGCACGTCTGCCAGCGCGGTCACTCCGTCCGCTACTGCGCAGCCCGTCAGCGCCGCATTCGCGGATCCCGTCAAAATTTGCCACGCGCCGGACCAGCCCCCCGGATTGGGGCCCTTTCGTCCATTAACCGCCGCGCTGATTTCGCTGTAGACGGTGTACCCGTTGTACACGATCACGCCCCCTAGCGCACCAATTACACAAGGGCTCTTCCCGCCCGGATCGCGGAAGCTGACTGGATTGTTGAACGCATACGCATAAACGTTCGTTCCCGCCGCATACCCGACCGGATCCTGGCTTATAAAACGATGCAGCGCAGGGCTGTAGTACCGGGCGCGATAATAGTAGAGCCCGTTTCCGTCATTCTCCCGGCCGGCGTACTGGAACGTGTTGCTGCTCGCAGTCCCTGAAGCAGACGTGTTGCCGAATGGATCATAGGTGTACCGTGTTACTAAGCTACCGGCCGAATTGGCTAGAGCGAAAACGCTTCCCATGGCATCGGTAAGCGGTGTATAAGTGCCGGTCGTGTCGGAGCGGGAGAAGAATTCGTCCACTCCGCCCGTCGAACGGTTGGCGACTGGAACTCCCCCTGCCTGCTCCTGCGTTACATCCTTGCCATCGTAAAAAAGACTGTTGCCGGCCGCGTTGCGGACGCGACGCCCGTAAGCGTCATATTGGTAAGTCACCGAGCCGCGGCCCGCTAGTTGGCCGCGGGCATTCCACGAATAACTTGCCGCGCCATCGTTGATAACGCTGCCATTTGCATCGTAGCTTATATTTACGCCGTTCCAGTTGGTTAACTCATTGGCGGTGTCGTAGGTGGCGGAGGTCACCGCCGCGGGAAGGGCCGTATTTACCAAGGTGCCGGCGATCTGCGTGCGGTGCCCCACCGAATCGTAGGTGTAAAGCAGATTTCCGATGATAGTCGAACCCAACTGATAAGTAATGCTAGTCAGCCGGGAATCTGTATCGTAGCCGTAGTTGGCGACAATACCACTCGGCAGGGTCATCGACATGCGCCGGTTGTCATTATCGTAAGTGAATGTCGTGACGGACATTCCCTGCGTGATCTTAGTCAGCCGGTTGGCGTTGTCGTAGGTATAAGTAGCACCGGGCTGCCCGCTGACGGTGGAGCTGATTCTCCTTCCGGCGCCGTCATACCCGTAGCTGATGCTTCCCAAGGGAGTTGTCTCAGATACCAGATTGTTGAGCCCGTCGAATTGCGGTGTGATGGTTCCAGAGGACGAATCCACTACACTCAGCAGCCGGCTGCCGGCGTCGTAAGAGTTGGTGATTGTGCTCTGGTACGAGCTTCCGTTCGCGCCAAAGCCCATGAAATACCGCCGATTAAGGCGGTCGTACTGGAACTTGGAGACGATCCCGCGCCGATCCGTGACAGCTAGAATGTTGCCGTTCTGATCGTAGGTGTACGACTCCTGCCTTCCTAGAGGATCCGTACGCGTACTAATCCGGTCCATGCTGTCGTACGTATAGACGGTCTTGTTGGTTGTGCCTTGCTGGCGGGCATCCTGGACGGTCAGAAGATTGCCGTTTCCGTCGTAGGTAAATGATGTTACGCCGCCCATCGCATTCGTGACAGTCGCGATCTTGTCCTGATTGTCGTATTGGTAGGCGGTCGTTTGTCCCAGTGGGTTGGTCACCGACGTGAGCCGCGCTACTGCATCGGAGACTCGCGTCGCGGTGTTACCTGCCGGGTCCGTAATCGAGGCGAGTGCCCCGTTCACGTACGAATAGTGCGTCGTATTCCCCAGGGGGTCCGTAACGCTGGCAGGTTCGCCATAGCTGTCATACGCATAATAGGTTGTCGCCTGATTTACCGGGCTGGTTTTGCTGATAAGGTTTCCATTGTTGTCGTATTTCAATGTGACCGTATCCCCTAGCGCATCCATGACGCTGGCCAACTTGTTGTGTACGGGTTCGTAGGTGTAGGTCGTCGTGACCGCCTTCGAGGTGTTGGCCAGCCTCGTGACGGTGAGTGTGTTTCCCGATGAATCGTAGGTAAAGGCAGTAGTGCGCATCAGCGGGTCGGTGATGCTGCGATTCATGTTTGTCCCGGGGTCAATGTCGTAGACGGATTTTCCGCTGGCATCGGTCACGTCCAATGGAAAGCCTGCCGGATTGAAGTGATAGGTCGTGACGTTGCCGTTCGGATCGGTGACAGCTGTGTGGTCGAGCGGGCTGGTGGGGACAGCCGGATTCAGTTGCACATAGGAGAAAGTGGTAACCCCGCCATCAGCCGCTACCTGTTGGATCACTCTTCCATTCGGATCGTAAGTGTTCTGGAGAAAAGTAATACCACGGGCATCTATGATGGAAGCCAGTTGGTTCTGGCCGTTGTAGTTATAAGTGGTCGTGCCGCCGCCCAGGTCCTTGACCGTCGCTAGTTTGCCATTTCCGTTGTAGGTGTACAGCACGGTGCGGCCGATCGGGTCGGTAATAGACGTAACCCGGTAACTCCCGTCATAGCTCAGACTAAGCGAGCGCCCCACTGGGTCGATCACCTGAGCGACTTCGATCGGTATGTAGCTATCATGGACAATCTGGGTAGCGTTCCCATTGGCATCCGTGATCGATGTCAGAAATCCAATCGCCTCACCAGCGAGCAAAGGCTGGAACTGGTACACGGTCCCGTTCTTCCACGTCAGAGTGCCCGAACATCTGTAGCTGTAGACATTCGCAAAGCATTGCGACGTGGTCAGGGTTGCGCCCGCGAGCGACGGAATTGTCGTGCTGGTGTAGACGCCCCCAGCCTGACCCGCAAAAGGAAAGCGGTTTCCATCGGGCCTGACCAACGTCACCTGTGACGAAGAACCCTGAACTGAGGATATGTACGTCATATCCAGCAGCCAGTTGTAGTTGTGATTGGTCCCAATCCCGAACGGACCGGGGCCCGAAGACATTTCCTGGTAGCTTCGCACTATTGCAATTGGCCCGCGCGCACCTCCGATGGCCGCATCCGGCTTCGAAAGCGTAAGTATTCCCGTGGCGACATCAACCGGGTCTCCTCCGCCCGGCCCGCCACCTCCGCCACCTCCGCCACCTCCCGGTCCAGGGCCCGGTCCAGGGCCGGGCAGGGGGAAGTGCCAATCGAAATGTGAAATGCCGTACAGATGCCCGGGAGTGGCGGGATCGGCGTCGGGAACAATCTGAGTTCCATCGGCAGATACTGAACCCGTGCCGTAGTTGACCATCATTCCCATGGTCGGATTGAGCGACGTCAACGGCATGTCTGTGCCCGGCGGTGTGTTCTTCCGGTTGGGGTAGGTGATTGCAACCGGTTGACTCGAACTTGAATTGAAGGGCTCAATCGACATGGCAAACACCGGGTCCTGAGTCGGATTCGGTGGCATGTAGTCGGGAATCTTGTCGTACGGAATTTCGACCACACTCAACGGAAATGGATTTGGCTGAGTCCCATCGGCCAGCGTAAATATCGTTCCGGCATAGATCGTGATCGAAACTCCCGGGATGGTTTTGGACGTGAACGTCTGATCGGTCGACGAGTTTTGCGAAATCGAAAAAGTCTCACCGTTGGTCACGTTGGGCAAATGGACAACGATGCCTGGGGTAGTTACTTGTCCTGGGGTCAAGACATAGCTGAGAGTTACTCCCGAGTATTTTCCTGGGGGCGACACGACGGTTGAAGGGTCGTACTGGATCATCTGCGCTCCGGTGCATGAATTCGACAAGCCATTGAGCACGAAATTCCCACCCCCATCCGTGGTCGTCGAACCAGAGCACCCGGTATGCGCTCCGGTGTAGTTCTTCCCCGTGAAGCTGACCGTCACGCCGGCCAGCGGCGTGTCGTAAGCGTCGGTGACCGCCACCTGTCCGGCAAAAGTCGCGCTGCCGCTGAGCGCTTGAACATTCAGCGAAATTCCAGCCGTTTGGATCTCGGGAATACCTTGCACAGTCGCGCTCGCGCTAATTGTCAACGAAGACGTGCTCGCGTTCTGGCTTGCCGGTGCGCTTAGCGTCAGAATCGAGAACTGCCCCGCCGTGATTTGCGGCGGCTGGAACCGGGCCGTTACGCCGGAGGGAAGTCCTGCCACGCTCAGCGCCGCAAGCTGAGAGAATCCATTAGTGCTCGTGAGCGAAACCTGGACTGTGGCCGTTTGTCCGGGCAGCAAAGTCACAGAACTCGGACCAGCCGCCAGCCCGAAACTGGAAGCGGCGACAACTGTCAGCGACGTCGCTGATGTCGCGCTCTGGCCGTTCACGCTGACCGTAATCGGACCAGTGGCGGCTCCGGATGGAATAACAAACGATAGGCTCGTCGCGGTCGCACTCGAAATCGGGGCTGCGATCGTTCCGCCACCTTGCTGATTGAGCGTCACTTGTGGATTCTGACCATTCGCGGTGAAGTTGGTGCCGGTGACTGAAACGGGCGTCCCCACAGCGCCAGAAGGCGGACTGAAGGAGGTGATCGTCGGGCCACTTGCCGTTATCGTCGCTGTCGTTGTCGCGGTTCCCGTCGCATTCCGGCCATCCGTGACCGAGAGTGTAACGGTGTACGACCCGGCCGTGGCATAAGTATGGGTCGGCGTGGCTCCCGTACCGGTTCCGGTGTCGCCAAAGGTCCACGAGTACGTCAGCGGGTATCCGTCAGGATCGGTTGAACCTGATCCATTAAACGAGTTTGCTTGACCGACCATCCCGCTGTACGGCCCGCCGGACTTCGCGGTGGGTGCTTGAACCACGGTTGGTTTCAGACTGACTGTGCCGCTGTAGCCGCCAGTATAGTTAGATCCACCGCCGCCTGTGGCACCCCCAATGACGTAAGCCTTGTAGTTTTCGGGTGTACCGGCGGCATCCGAGTTCTTGTATTGACTGGCTTTGTTGTCATCAACTGGTTTCACACCCACAGAACTGTAGTTCGTACTCAATGAACTGTAGACGGCCGCCGCCCATTGCCACTGCAAACTAATCCCCGACGTGTCCGTCGAGAAATTCATCTGCCATGTAACATTCTTGATGCCGCCCGGCAAGCCGCCAGTGGGCACGGGAAACTCCACGGCATCGAGAAAAGTGTTCCCGGCAAGGCCACTTGAAGGAACAGTGAGCTGCCACTGATTTAGGCTTGCACTGAAATTGATCGTGGCGTTCGTTGCACTTGGGCTGAAGATGACGTTTGCATCTGGTCCCGCTATGCTGTAATTCTTATTATTCGCCGTGAACGTGACCGTAGATTTCCGGACAAAGATCGTTACGGGTGACTTGCCGAGTCCCGAAGGCTTTAAGACACTGCTAAACCAGATCGTATTCCCGCCAGCAATAGCTGTACCATTAAAATTGCTACTGATGCTGCTGGTAGTATCGGCGTTGGCGGTCAAGCAGACCGCTAGCAAAGTCGCCACCAGAATCGCGGTTCGTCCAAACACCGAATGAAGAAGGAATCCGACTTTCGCTACTGGCGCACTACCGCGCCTGCGCCCGCTGCGGCTCACGCCCCGTCCTAATTGACCAAACATCACCCCGCCTATCAATGGCTCCGCGATACCGCAGAGCAGCAACGGCAGCCTTCAAATGTTCTGCAAATACTGGAGCCCGTGAGTCGTTATGAAACACTTGTTTGACAGATTTAGCCAGGGATACTAACACGCCGCAGCCATTCGTCAGGCATCTTTATTTTTAGAATATTCTGAGGACTTTGTTACGAAAAGCGGAACTGACTGAAAAACGATGGCTTAACGTGGTTAAGCCGAATCTGAGATCAGGCGGGGGGATTTGATGAATTTTCAACGGCTTGTATCGACTGCAGTGAATGCGAGTATGTCGAGCGGCAGGCTTCAAAGTCATCTTTTGCACAACCACTCTTGTGTATCCCCCACCCGCTTGCGCCGCGACGCGGTCAACAACATTTGCCCAAGTTCACAAGCACCCATGAATGTGCAGGCGAGGCACCGTGAAATCCCTCTTTGTTAAACAGAGGTGGTCCAGGCCGAAGGAGTAAGTTCCGGGAGTCGTTGGATCCTGACATCCGCGAGCCCGGGAAGGACAGCCGCCAGATAGTCGCGCACAGAGAGCTTTAACCGTCGGCAGCTTTCCATGACCGAGAGGATCGCTGCAACCTTAGGTCCCGCGTGGGCGCTCCCGATGTGGATCCAATTCTTCCGGCCAAGAGCCACGGGACGCATTGAATTCTCCGCGAGATTATTGCTCAACTCAAGTTCGGGATAATCCAGAAATCGTGTGAGTTTCTTCCAAAGTGCGGCCACGTATTGACATGCCTTGCTTAGTGTACTGGCGGGCAACGCGGCGGCCTGCGCCGCTTCGATCATGCAACGAATATCACCCAGAAGAAGCTTGGCTCTTTCCTGGCGCCGCACGTCGCGCGCCGCAACGCTCAGCGATTGACGGCGAGCCTCGGCGTCGACGGCGAACAACTCATCCATCTGCGCAACGATCGGAGTTGCAACCGGGTCTCGTGGATTTAACTGCACTGCCTCGAAAAACTGTCTTCTAGCATGAGACTTATCTTGTGCTCAAGATAAGGCGCATTATCCCGAGTCCGGTATTATCCAGAGCGAATCGATTGGAGCTACGTAGAGGTGGGTGAATCGTTCGTGAGCATCGTGATAATTCCTGCGCAATTTCCTCAATGAATCCCTGATTTCCTCAAACTCTTCCTCATACGTTCCACTCCCCGCATTAACGGAAAACGACAGCATGCGCCGCCTCTTCCGTCGCGCCGGAGCTGTGATCAAATCGCTGCGAACCTTGGACGCCGAGCGAGTGGGACGGTTTCGGCAGCATCTGGTGAGTTTGCGAGATTACCTGAAGAACAACTGGGGCAGCTTGACGAACTACGGCCACGTGCATCGGCACGGCCGCAGGATCTCGAGCGCTCCGGCCGAATCTGGAATGACTCACCTGGTCAATCAAAGAATGGGGAAGCGCCAGCCGACGTGCTGGTCGCTAGAAGGCGGCAACCTTGCAATTGTGTTATGACGTGGCATAATTACAAGGATGATTCCAAGAGCGTCCAAAGCCCGATTGCTAGACTTGCTGCGGCGCTTTCCGGCCGTCGCGCTACTCGGTCCGCGCCAGGCCGGCAAAACGACTCTGGCTCTCTCTTTGGAAGAGCAGCTTAAACCCCAGGCATTGTACCTTGACTTGGAGCTTCCCTCGGATCGGGCCAAACTCGCAGATCCTGAGCTGTACCTCTCGCAACAGCGCGACCGACTCGTAATCCTCGACGAGATTCACCGTCTTCCCGGTATATTTCAGACGCTGCGCAGTGTGATTGATCGCCGGCGCCGGGCAGGAAGCAAAGTCAGCCAGTTCCTGCTACTCGGTTCGGCTTCCATTGATCTCATGCACCAGTCGGCGGAAACACTCGCGGGCCGAATCGCTTACCTGGAACTGACCCCGTTCACCGTTTCGGAGGTTCGCGGGACCAGCTCTCACGCTCCAGATACTTTGTGGCTGAGAGGAGGCTTCCCCGAGAGTTTTCTCGCCGACGATGACGAAGACAGCTTCGAGTGGCGCACGGCATTCATTCAGACCTACCTGGAGCGCGATGTGCCCGCCCTCGGGCCCAGGGTGCCAGCTGAGACACTTCGGCGCTTCTGGCAGATGCTGTCCCACAACCAGGGACAGATGTTGAACGGCGCTCAACTAGCCGCGGGCCTTGGAGTAAGTGGACAAACGGTCGCTCGCTATCTGGACATTCTCGTCGATCTGCTCCTCGTGCGGCGACTGCAGCCCTGGGCCTCGAACGCAAGAAAGCGGTTGGTACGATCTCCGAAGGTCTACGTGCGAGACAGCGGCCTGGTTCATGCCCTACTTGGCATTCGCACTCAGGAGGAACTACTAGGCCATCCCGTCGTTGGCCCCAGTTGGGAGGGTATGCTGATTGAGAATATTCTCACCAGTGTGCCTGCCGCAGTTCGGCCATGGTTTTACCGGACATCCGCTGGTGCGGAAATAGACCTCGTACTCGAATTCGGATCCAAGAACATTTGGGCGGTAGAAATCAAACGCTCGATCAGCAACCCTGTACCCAGCAAAGGCTTTTACGTCGGCTGCGCCGACCTCAAAGTCGCTCGCCAAATCGTTCTTTACCCCGGAAAGGAATCCTACCGGAGCGATCTGAAGACAGAAGTGATGCCATTGGATCAGTTCGTCAAAGAGCTTCCAACGCAGGCGCGGAAGTAGCAACGTGCATGCCCTGCTTTCTCCGCCTCACAAGTTCTGCATGGAGAAACTGCCAAGTGCAGGAGCCATCGAGCCGCCAACTCACTCTTCCATTCCTCGGTTACCCCGAAGCATTCAGTGCTTAGCGTACAATTTTGTCCGTTCCGAGCCCGTACCCCTACTTGACCGCGGAGAAGTGCGTCGTCTGGCTGTCCTTTGTCCGCCTCATCTTGCAGAACAGTGGCAGCGGGAATTGTCGGAGAAATTCTCGATTGATGCAGAGCTGGTACTTCCTTCAACGGCGCGCAGATTGGAAGCACCATGTCGCCTGGATGAGTCGCTATTCGATATTCACCCATTTGTCGTGGTCTCAACCGACTATATCAAGTCGGATCGCCGCCGCGACGACTTCCTGCGCGCATGCCCGGAGCTGGTGATTGTGGACGAGGCCCACACTTGCGCTGCGCCGTTCGACCAACGGGGCGCACGACATCAGCGCCATTCATTGCTGCAAGGCTTGGCGGCGGATTCTGACCGGCACCTCATCCTGGTCACCGCTACTCCTCACAGCGGAAATGAGGAGGCGTTCCGCTCATTGCTCGCCTTGCTTGACCCTGAGTTCGCCGTGTTCCCGATGGATCTTTCGGGGGCTCAGAATGAGCGACATCGGAAACGGCTGGCGGCACAGTTCGTACAGCGCCGTCGCGCAGACATTGAACATTACCTCGACGCAGACACTCCCTTTCCCGATCGTGAGGAGAAGGAGGATAGCTATAAGCTTCATTCCGAGTACCGCACCCTGCTCGATCGGGCGGTCACTTATGCGCGGGGTCTTGTACGAGATCGGGAAGGCAGTGAAGTCCGGCTGCGCGTACGGTGGTGGTCTGCACTAGCACTTTTGCGATCACTGGCGAGTAGTCCGGCGGCTGCCGCGGCAACATTGCGCAGTCGCGCGTCCGGCTTGGAAGGCGAAACCGTCCAGGAGATCGACAATATCGCTCGTCACACGATTCTAGATGCTGTTGATGAGGAGACGGCTGAGGCAGGCGATGTCGTGCCCGGCAGCGATACCGAATCGGAGGAGAGCGCCGACACGTCGGAGCGGCGAGAGTTGCTTGCAATGGCGACTGAAGCGGATCGCTTGTTTGGCGCGAAAGACAACAAGCTGCGCAAGGCAATTTCAATAGTAAAGGGGCTAGTTCGGGACGGTTTTCAGCCGATTGTCTTCTGCCGGTTCATCCCTACAGCGGAGTACGTCGCCTCGGCGCTACGCACTGAACTTCCTAAAGGCACTGCGGTGGAAGCGGTGACCGGTCTGCTTGCACCTGACGACCGCGAGGTCCGAGTGCAGGAACTCGCAAAGGCAGCCCGACGAGTCCTGGTGTGCACCGATTGTCTGAGCGAAGGTATCAATCTGCAGGATTCGTTCGACGCCGTTCTCCATTACGACCTTTCCTGGAATCCGACGCGGCACGAGCAAAGGGAAGGCAGGGTTGATCGCTACGGCCAAGCGAGTCCGATAGTTCGGGTTGTGACCTACTACGGTACCGATAACCAAATTGATGGAATCGTGCTCGATGTCCTGCTTAGGAAGCACAAGAAGATCCGCAGCTCATTGGGTATCTCGGTGCCCGTCCCCGTTGATACTGAGAAGGTGATGACGGCGTTGTTGAACGGTGCGCTCCTGCGCGGCGACGGGAGTCAGCTGGCACTTGATTTTGCTTCGCATGATCGAGAGACGCTTGAAGCCGAGTGGGAGAATGCGGCAGACCGGGAGAAACGGTCACGAACTTTGTTCGCGCATTACACGCTGGATCCCGCGGAAGTGGCCAGAGAACTCCAAGCAGTGAGGCGGTCGATTGGTTCTTCAGTTGATGTGGAACGATTTGTCCGAGAAGTTCTTGCTCAGCATGGCGCGCAAATAGAGGAGGAAAGATCCCGCAACGCTGCGACAGCCATCTATCTGAATGAGACACCTCATGCGGTCCGCGACGCCATCGGCGCAAACGGCAGTGGCGCTCCGATGAGAGTGCGGTTCTCCCTCCCGATAAAAAAGGGTGTCATCTACTTGCATCGCACGCAGCCGGCTATCCAGGGGCTCGCTGGGTATGTGCTCGACAGTGCGCTCGACGAAAAAATGGCCGTGCGAGCCGTCGCGCGCCGGTGCGGCGCTGTCCGTTCTCGTGTCGTTGCAGAACGCACGATGCTGCTATTGCTCCGCGAAAGGTTCCGTATCGAAACCGGACGTCTCAACCACACACAGGAGCTGCTCGCTGAGGATTGGCAGCTGGTTGCATACCGTCGGACGACGTCGGCACCGGAGTGGCTGTCGCGGGATGAGGCGGAGGGCCTGCTGGACGCCAAACCCGACGCAAACATCGCACCGGACGTGGCCCGGACTCACTTGGAGCGCATTATCGAAACTCTGCCTGCGCTCGATACGGAGCTAATGCGATTCGCCCGCGAACGCGGAGGAGATTCGCGAAGCCCACCGGCGCGTGCGCAACGCGACTCGATTAGCTGCCGGCCGGTTGATTGTTGAACCCAAACTCCCAGTAGACGTGCTCGGTGTCTACCTGTACCTCCCAGTCGCATGAGACGGCAGCCGTTCACCACAATAAGGACCGAGGGCGGCCTGTTTCCGCCTGACTTTCTTCGGCGAGTGACCGAATCTTCCTCCACGATTCCAGGCCTGACACCGGAGGCGTATCACCTCGTCGGCAAGGAGAAGCTGAACGAAGCGGCGAGCCGCGCATGGAACCGTTTACTTGGGATCTGGACCGTTTTCTACGCCACGAACGTACCGGCTGGAGATCCTGGAACGACGACGACACGCGAAAAGTGGTTGCTGCCGCTGTTTAGCGAATTGGGGTATGGCCGGTTGCAACAGGCCAGAGCGTTGGAAGTTAATGGCCGTAGCTATCCCGTTTCACACGGGTGGCAGAACGTGCCCATTCATCTCGTAGGGCGGAACATCGATCTCGACCACAGAACGGCAGGTGTCGCGGGTGCCGCACGGACCAGCCCGCACAGTCTCGTCCAGGAGTTGTTGAACCGGCGGGAAGAGTCGCAGTGGGGCCTCGTCTCAAACGGCCTTAAGCTGCGGCTGTTGCGGGACAACCGCAGTCTCACGCGTCAGGCCTATGTCGAGTTTGACCTAGTCGCAATGATGGAAGGCCAGGCGTTTTCGGATTTCTTCCTTCTGTGGCTGATGTGCCACCAGTCGCGAGTGGAGGCCGTTCCGCCGGAGCCTTGTTGGCTTGAGAAGTGGGCCACTGAGGCTCGCGAGCAAGGAACACGTGTGCTGGATGAGCTTCGGGATGGTGTTGAACGCGCCATTGAAGCACTAGGACGCGGTTTTCTAAGACATCGCGCTAACAGATCACTTCTGGAAAAACTACGTGTCGGCAGCCTCGACCGCCAAGATTACTACCGCCAACTCCTGCGCGTTGTGTATCGGCTGATTTTCCTATTCGTAGCCGAGGCGCGCGAACTCCTGCTTGTAGCGGAACCGGGCAGCCCTGCTGCGGAACGGTACGTCCGGTTCTATTCGATCGCGCGGCCAGTCGGAGAGGAACACCGCATGGCGATCTCTGGGAGTCGCTGCTCGTCGTTACGCGGGGACTGTCCTCAAACCAAGGTCTCCCGGAGCTTGGACTTCCGGCGCTTGGGGCTCTCCTCTGGAGCAATACCGCTTCGCCAGACCTCAACTCCTGCCAACTCGCGAATGGCGACCTTCTCGAATCTATCCGGGCGTTGGCATTCCGGGTCGAGCATGATCTCAGACGCAACGTGGATTGGCGGAATCTCGGGCCGGAGGAACTGGGCAGCGTCTACGAATCGCTGCTCGAACTTCATCCTGATGTCAATATCGAGGCGGCATCGTTTTCGCTCCGGGTCGCTGGAGGTCACGAGCGAAAGACGACCGGCAGTTACTACACTCCCACCAGCCTCGTGGATTGCCTGCTCGATTCCGCCCTTGACCCGGTACTGGAGCAGGCCACAAAGGCGACCGACCCCGAATGCGCGATCCTCCACCTTAAGGTCTGTGATCCTGCCTGCGGCAGCGGACATTTTCTCATCGCGGCAGCTCATCGAGTTGCACGACGACTGGCGGCCGTTCGCACCGGCGATGCGGAAGCATCCCCCGATGCTGTCCGCCACGCATTGCGTGACGTAATCGGCCACTGCGTGTACGGCGTGGATGTGAACGAGATGGCGGTGGAGCTCTGCAAGGTTAACCTGTGGTTGGAAGCATTAGACCCAGGCAAGCCGCTGTCATTTCTTGATCACAGGATTCAGAACGGTAACTCGTTACTGGGCGCCACGCCGGCGCTTCTACGCGGCGGTATTCCCGATGCTGCCTTCGATCCAATCGAAGGCGATGACCCAGAACAGTGCCGTTTTCTCAAGCGCTCAAATCGTCGCGAGCGAGAAGGCTTCCAAAGCCTGATAAATGCCGAGCCTTGGGAACGGGTAGGCGATCTCGCAAAAAACATGGCAGCCCTCGAAGACATTGACGATTCGACACTAGATGGCGTGCACCAGATGGAGAGGCACTATGCGGACCTGGTCCGGTCTGCGAGCTACGAATGTGGGCGGTTGTGGGCCGATTCCTGGTGCGCTGCTTTTGTGTGGCCCAAGACCAAAGATGCACAACCGATGACGGAGGACATGTTTCGCATAATCGAGCGAAACCCGATGGCGGCGCCGGAGGGCGTGCGGAATGACATCCGGCGGATGGCCAAGCTGTATGGTTTTTTCCACTGGCATTTGGCATTCCCGGAAGTGTTCCATGTCCCGAGCGCAACTGAACCTCTGCCGGAGGGACCCGGATGGATGGGTGGATTTGATGTCGTGCTCGGAAATCCGCCGTGGGACAAACTGACACCAGATTCGAAGGAATACTTCTCTCAGTACGACGCAAGCGTCAGATTTTCCAGCCGTGCTTCAGAGCGTGCACTCGTAGAAGAGTTGTTGACGGACAGCTCAATCCAATCCGGCTGGGCAGCACACCGAAGAGAGAGGTTCTCCGAAGTAGCGTTCTTGAGAAACAGTGGCCGATATGTATTGTTTGCCATTGGTAATCTTGGTAAGGGCGACCTGAATACATACCGGTTCTTCGTAGAACTTGCGCTCAGTGTTGTGCGCTCAAATGGCGTCGCAGCCCAAGTGGCACCCGAAGCGCTCTACAATGGCGCGAACTCGACAGCCATCCGTGAAGTGCTGATGAACAAGTTCACTCTTGAGTCACTATACGGTTTTGAGAACGCTCGTGAGGTGTGGTTTCCGGGGGTTGATAGCCGCACAAAGTTCTGTATATACGCAGCGAGGCGGGTTAGTAAGACTCAGACGTTCAAAGCCGCGTTCAACATTCGGTCCACACAGCAACTAGCATCCGCGATGACGACCGGATCACTGCAAATCCCCGTAGCGCTGGTTGTCGAATTCTCTCCCGATGCGCTTTCGCTTCTCGAGTTCCGGAGTCAGCGAGATATCGACATTTCGCTGCAGATGTATAAGTTCCACCCAAAGTTGGGTGACGAGTCAGCAGGAGAGCCTGTGCATTCGCAATCTCGTGAAATTGATATGACTAATGACGCGAATCTCTTCTGTGACGATCCATCTGGGTTGCCGGTGTACGAAGGACGCATGATCGATCAATACGATCATCGAGCAAAGGGATACGTATCCGGCCGAGCAAGAGCGGCTAACTGGGAAGAGCTCCAATTTGGAAGTCCAACAAAGCGGATCGCCCCGCAATGGCGAATCAAGCCAGAAGATGTTCCAGACAAAGATAGAGAGCGTGTTACACGATACAGAATAGGATACGGGTGGGTCGCGAGTCCGACAAACGAGCGCAGCTTGTTCGCCGCGCTGATTCCACCGAATACCATCGCCGGCAACGCGGTGCCGACAATCATGTACGCGCGCGAATATGAATGGATGTACGTCATATGGTTGGCAGCAGCCAACTCGTTCACGATGGACTTCCTTGTGCGAATGAAGGTTAGCTTGAACCTCACGTTCACACTGTTAAAGAGCCTCCCATTTCCGAGGCCGAATTCGCCCGACAGTGTAGTGCAGCTACTGGCGCCTTTGGTACTGGAACTGACCTGTACCGGCGAAGAGATGATGGGCTTCCGGATAGCGATGCGCGAGTTTGGGTTAGTACATCAAGTGCCTGATGACCTTCGGGCTCCTTCGGGTATTCTGGGCAGACGACTAGCCTTGAAGGCACTAGTAGATGCAATTGTGGCACGCGATGTATTTCATGTTGAGCGAGACGAACTTGCCTACATCCTAACGACGTTCCCAATCGTTAAAGAAAGCGAGACCGCATTGTATGGCGAATATCGTACTGAGCGTCTCGTCCTGATGGCATTTGATGCCCTGGACCGCGGCTGCGGTACCAGTGAGATCCTCGCCTCGCTCGGCGAAAGGACAATGCCGAATGTGTAACGCGGGATCCCCCGGACGCGGTAATCGAGAGCGACCATGGGGCTAGCGTAACCGTCAAATGCTCCCGCACTCACTTGCACCAGTTGTCATTTTCACTCCTTGTCCTCCCAGCCTCGTTACCACGCTACTGAGCGAGTCCTTGCGTACCAGTGCTGGACGCTGTGTTCTGGGGACTCTCGGCTTCCGATTCGCCCTTTGATGCCAGGCTCTTCATCTCTCCTTGGGTTCTCACCCGTGCTGACAACCGCGGAATCTCACTACGCTCTCGCCCTGCGGCACGGCAATGAAAACTCGCGCCCCTTCGGGGTTTTGGACTCCTCCCCCCTCGCTCGCTCCGGGTCCCCTTCCAAAAACTTTTCATCTTGGCACGCGCCCTTACCCCGCCGACGCTCTTGGGAGTTCGCAGGTTCCGCGCCCTTCGGGAAGTATGTCCCGCACGGGACGAGAACACACACAAGGAGAATCACAATGAAGAACCTCGTTCAAATCGAAGGCAACCTAGGGCAAGATCCCGTCCACACTCAGCTCTCCAGCGGTAAGCATGTCACGCGCCTCAGTATCGCGGTCAACAAGTCCTGGACGAAGGGCAAAGAGAAGAAGCAAACGACCGACTGGTTCCGCGTAGAATGCTGGGACAAGTTGGCTCAACCCGCCAGCCGCCTCAAGAAAGCCGATGCCGTCTTTGTCCAGGGCGAACTCCGCACCAGTGAGTACGTCAAAGACGGTGTGACCATCCCGGCAGTCTCGATCGTGGCCGGCCACCTGCGAAAGATCGATTTCTCCATCTTTTCGAAAGCGGACACGCCCGAGCCTGCAGCAAACGGCTCTGACGCACCCGAACAGCAGGCCGCGGAAGAACCTGCCCCATACTGAACCGTCCCAACTGCGAAGGCCGCTCTCCGAGCGGTCTTCGCCTCTTTTCTCCCTTTCAACCCCTTCCGTCTTGCGCGACCGAAAAGTTTTTATCACACGTGGAAGGGCCACACTCTTGAGAAAGCGCCCGTTTCTTCATAGGCGGTTAACGATTCTCTAAACTATGGCCTCTCTTTGCCTCTCTATCGGCTTCACGATGGAGATTCAAATCAGAGGAGAATATTCCGCACCCCAAACCCAGGGAACAGAAAACAGGAAGCAACACAGAACATGTCTTCACGTTTTGCAGATCGTTATACACTGAAGCCTTTGACGACCAATTCTCTGCAGTGGTTGCGCAATTCTTGCCAGTCAACTTTGTACCCCCCCCAGAGAATCCCGCGCTTACCTTCCATCTCCCAGTACAGACCTCGGACTTGTATTGGAGTTAAATCGGCAAGGCTCATCTGCTTCGAATCTGCCCCCCACATCTTGTAAGAATCGACCTTAATACGATCCCCGGGGGTATATGAAGTGCCCACCGCTCTGCCATTTCTGTACAGTACCGTCTGGTAGTTCGAATTGAGGCTCAGGCGGATGCGTATGCTTGAAGTTGAAAACGCTGGCTCTTGCCCGAGTTTCAGCCCACAAATGGAGCCTTCGTCCGAGAGATAAATGTTCATACGCATCATGTCTGACTCCATATTCTTGCTGGAGAGGCACCTGATTAACACCTCCGCGAGACCAATTGCTGCCTCGGGCAGCGCTTGCAGTATTTCATCCATGGCGTCCGGCGTCCCAATTTGCGATAGTGCATTCGCTGCCCGATGACACGCTGGCGCAAACGCCGTTCGCAGGATGTTGGAAAGTATAGGGACCGCCTCACCTGAAGCTTTCGACCTAGCGAGTCGCTTACTAGCCTTAAACGCGTCCATTTCGGTTTTCGCGCCCACTATTTTATTTGTCAGTTTCAGAGCATTAGGAGGAAATGGCCACATGTCAGCCCCTTTTCATACTGCAACTATCCCGAAGTTCTAGTCAGGTAACGATTTGCTCTTGTCCTATCGCGCTCTACAATTTGCTTCCAGCGCGTTTCGGCATCAAGCGCACTCCTTTTGTCCTGATACGGCACCCAGATGTTCTCGTCACGCATCTGTGCATGCTCTCAAACGATGGCCGAAACTATAGCATAAGTCTCCCATATCAGTGCTCTTACAACCACACTCAATAAGCACACTTGCCGATTCTCGGTGCAGCCTTCGGTTGATCTTCCCACCATCCCACTCTCGTTTCATGGCGAAGTCTAGAGCTCCGGTCGGCTCCTTCTGTCAATCCCGCTTGTGCAGCTCCGCGCGCCGCATACTCCAAACCCGCGCCGTGCTCGCTTCCGCGCCCCTTCCGCTCTAACCCGCTCCAGGGCTCCGCTCCGCTCCGGGGATGGACAGCGCCTCTCTCCACTCCACCCTCGCCATTTATGAAACGAATGTTTTTTTCTGGCCTACCCAGGCCCGAATTCTCAAAACAAACACAAGGAGCGAACTTCCAATGACCATCACACGCAATCAGCCTCTCACCACCGATGACATCGCACGCCTTGCCCCTTCCGCCCTCGCGCGGGAGGCCTCTGACGGCATGTCCCAACGCTATACCTATATTCCGACTATCGACGTTATCGACGGCATGAGAGAAGCGGGATTTGTGCCTTTCCGGGCCACTCAGTCCGGCACCCGCGACGCATCCCGAAGCGAGCACACCAAGCACATGATTCGCTTCCGGCACGCCGATTCCCTGCCCTCTGTGGCCGTCGGCGATTCGCTGGTCGAAGTCGTTCTCGTCAATTCCCACGACGGCACCAGCTCCTACAAACTCATGGCCGGAATCTTTCGCCTTGTCTGCTGGAACGGGATGGTGGTTTCCGAGTCCATGCAGGACAGCATTGCCGTGCGCCACAGCGGAGATGTCATTACCGCAGTCGTTAACGGCAGCCTGCGAATTGCTCAGAATGCGCCGAAGATTCTGGACACCGTCCAATCATGGAAAACCCTTCAGCTAACCAGCGGAGAACAAACCGCACTTGCAGAATCCGCTCACGTGGTTCGCTTCGGAGATGCCGAAGGCAAAGTCGATACGCCCATCACCCCGGCTCAACTGCTCCAATCGCGCCGCCGCGATGATAACGGCGC
>Ga0075029_100000402_pt1 | contig 24794 bp, 19 predicted proteins | sample LitLauG_LLR_2013_FD_71391 | JGI IMG/M metagenome (GOLD analysis project Ga0075029, IMG submission 71391) | Freshwater sediment microbial communities from North America - Little Laurel Run_MetaG_LLR_2013 | ecosystem: Environmental > Aquatic > Freshwater > Creek > Sediment | place: USA... | reverse complement strand
ACAGGCGGCGGCGCTGATCGAAGGCGGAGTGGATTTGTTGCTGGTCGAAACTGCGCAGGACTTATTGCAGGCGAAGATCGCCGTGATCGGCGTGCTCGACGCCTTGCGGAAGGCGGGCAAGCGCCTGCCGGTCACGGTGCAGGTCACGCTGCAGGAATCTGGGACGATGCTGCTGGGCACCGAAATCGGTGCCGCACTCACCGCGCTCGAACCTCTCGATGTAGATGTTATTGGCTTGAACTGCGCGACTGGCCCTCGTGAAATGAATGACGCGGTCCGCTACCTCGGCCTGAATTCGACCAAAGAAGTTTCTGTGCTTCCCAACGCAGGGCTGCCGCAGAATGTCGGCGGCGAGACGGTGTATCAGCTCGCTCCCTCGGAACTGGCCCAGTACCACAAACACTTCGTTCAGGACTTTGGCGTTCGCATCGTCGGTGGCTGCTGCGGAACCACTCCAGAGCATCTGCAGGCGGTGGTCGATGCGGTCGCGGGCATCGAGCCGGCGAAGCGCGAGGTGAATCGCGTGGGCGCTGCGTCGAGCGCGTATACGTCGGTTCCGCTTGATCTCGAACCCAAACCCCTCATCGTCGCCGAGGAAATGAACACGACCACACGCGTGGAGCATTTCCGCAATCTGGTGCAAGGCAAAAAGTACGACGAAATTCTGGGACTGGCAAAAAAGCTGGTGAACGATGGCTCGCACATGCTCGATTTGTGCTGCGCCATAGTAGGCGAGGATGAAAAGGGCTATATCAGCTCCATTCTCGAAAGGATCGCCACGCGCGTGCCGGCGCCGATTCTGGTTGATTCGACCGAGGCTGACGTGGTCGAAGAAGCTCTCAAGCGAATTCCCGGCCGCGCGATTATCAATTCCATCAATCTTGAAGATGGCGAGAAGCGGACCTCGAAAGTTCTGCCCATGGCCAAGCGTTACGGATCTGCTGTTATCGCGCTGACTATTGATGAAGAAGGTATGGCGCTCACGGCGGAAAAGAAAACGGCGATCGCCCACCGCATCTTCGACCTCGCGACCAAGAAGTATGGCCTCGATGGCACCGATTTGATTTTCGACGCTCTGACCCTGCCGATTTCAACCGGGCAGGAGGATTACTGGACCGCTGGAATCGAGACGCTGAACGCGGTCGAGCGCATCAAGAAAGAACTGCCGTCAGTCAAAACGATTTTAGGCGTCAGCAATATCTCGTTTGGCCTCGACGCTTATCCGCGACGCGTGCTGAATTCTGTCTTCATGCACGAGGCGGTGGACCGCGGGCTCGATATGGCCATCGTCAACTACACCAAGATTTATCCGCTCTACAAGATTCCGCAGGAAGAAGCGGAACTCGCGCGCAAGCTGATCTATCGCGACAATTCGGCGGGGGACCCCCTGCAGAACTACATGGCGCACTTCGCTGGGATGAAGGGCAAGCCGGCAACAACAACAGCACACGTCGATACGCTGTCGATCGAAGACAAATTGAAGTTTGCCATTATCAACGGCGAAAAAACGGTGGGCGAGGGCACGAGCAAAAAGTCCCTGGAGGAACTACTTGAAGAAGCGCTCGCAACTTATTCACCGCTAGAGTTGATCAACACCATTTTGCTCGACGGCATGAAGACGGTTGGCGATCTGTTCGGCGCGCGCAAGATGCAACTGCCTTCGGTGCTCGATTCAGCGGGGGTGATGAAGCAGGCGGTTGCGTATCTTGAGCCGAAGATGGAAAAGAAGGGCGGATCGCAGAAAAAAGGCACGATCGTGCTGGCAACCGTGAAGGGCGATGTTCACGATATTGGTAAGAACCTGGTCGACATTATCCTCTCGAATAATGGATTCAACGTTATTAATCTCGGGATTAAGCAACCGGGGGATGTAATCATCCGCGCGGCGCAGGAGCATCAAGCGCACGCGATTGGGCTGAGCGGGTTGCTGGTGAAGTCGACGCTTGAGATGAAGTATGTGATCCAGGATCTGCAGCGGCAGAAGTTGGAATTCCCCGTCATTTGCGGCGGCGCAGCGCTGACTCGCAAATATGTCGAGGACGATCTACGGCGCGAGTATGCCAACGCGGTGTTCTACGCCGACGATGCCTTCGCCGGGCTGCACATTATGGAAGACCTGGCGACGACTGACGGCGCGCGCGACACCCGACTGACCGAAGGGCGCACGGTAAAGGAATACGCCAAAGCCGCTGCCGTCGATGAAGAGACGGGTCCGGTGTTCGCGGAGCGAAGTCCCCTGGTCGGAGATGCGCCCAACATTCCGCAGCCTCCGTTCTGGGGCGTGCGCGTGCGCAAGGACTACGATCTGCGTGAAGTATTTCGCTACATCAATGAGACCGCGCTGTTCAAGAATCAGTGGCAGCTGAAGACCGCTTCGCAGGCCGACTACGTGCGGCTGGTCGAAGAGAAGTTTCGGCCAATCTTGTTCCGACTGGAGGATGAGGTTGCCGACTCTGGCCTCTTCCAGCCGCAGGCCGTGTTTGGATACTTCCCTGCTCAGGGTGAGGGCAACGATGTGATCGTGTACTCGGTTCCGGGCGAAGGGCCTACCCGCGAGCTGTTGCGGTTCACATTTCCGCGGCAGCGGGAAGGCCGCCGACTCTCGATCTCAGATTTCTTCGCGCCGAAGGCTTCGGGGAAGATGGACGTAATCGGGCTGTCATTGGTCACAATCGGGCCGAAAGCCAGCACCGAGACGCAGCGCTTGTTCGAAGGCGGAGAGTACACAAAATATCTTTATCTACACGGGCTGAGTGTGGAAACAGCGGAAGCTGTTGCGGAACTGCATCACAAGAAAATGCGTGAGGAATTGGGGATTGCGGAGAACGACGCGCCTGAGATTCGCGATCTATTCCATCAGAAGTACCGCGGATCGCGGTATTCGTTCGGCTATCCGGCGTGCCCGAACCTGGAAGATCAAACGAAGCTGTTCGCGCTGCTCAAGCCGGAAGAGAATGTCGGCGTGCGGCTGACTTCGGGATTCTTGCTGGAGCCGGAGCAATCGACGTCGGCGATTATCGTGCATCATCCCGGAGCGAAGTATTTCGTGGTGTGACACCCCAGTTCCAACCTCAGATTGCACAGAGGATCACGGGCAAGAACGTTCAGAACGTGGTTTGCAGGCGGAGGGCATAGCTTCTGGGCGGGGCAATGGCGTTTCCCGAGAACAATCCGGCAAAGTTGATCAAATTCAGGCGATTGTTCAAGTTTTGCACGTCCGCCTGTAGCCGGGTGGACATCTGATCGTGCTTCCACACATCGACGCCCGCCGATATATCAAACGACAATGAGGGTTTGACTCGCTGGCGAGCGAAGTCGACGCGGTCCACAACCGCTTGGCCGTATTGCGCAATGTCATCTTGAATCGCCTGCGGTGACGAGTCCACGACGGCGGGTAGCCCCGAGCCGTATTGGCCACCGATTGCGGCCCATGCGCGGTGGTTGAGCTGGTAGCGCAGACGTCCGTGAAGGGTGTTGCGCTGGTCCTGCGAGTCGGGGAAGCGGTTGTTTTGGTAGAGAAGATTGGTGGCATCCGAGCCGAGGAAGAGGCCACCGGTGACCGGCAGATATGCGACGCCTACCATGTACGAGTAGCTGAGAAATCCCGAGAATCCGCGCCAGTTGGGCAGTTCCAGCTTGCTCTCTGCGCCGTAGATACTTGCCTTGCGGAAGGCAATGGGAAAGCTGACGGAAGTATTGAGCAGGAGATCATCGTCGGCAAAGTTATTCACGAAACGTCCAAAGGCATTCACCTCGAACTTGAAATTGTTGTTGAACGCCTTGGTCATCCCTAGTTCATAAAAGTTCCCGAGCGAGGGTTTCAGCGGCAATCGAAGCACCTTCGAGTTCAGGGAAACGACAGTGGACGAACTTGCCAGCAGGATGTTTTCAAAGGCGGGAGTTTGAAAGGCGCGATCGTACGAAGCGTGCACCACCAGATTGGCTGAGGGAAAGTAGCGCGCAATCCCGATCCGCGGGCTGACTGCATTCTGATTGACCAGAAGCTGGTAGTGGTCCCAGCGCAGTCCAGCGCTGATGGTCCATTGGCCAAGGCGAATCAAGTCTTGCACGAAAGCAGACTGTTCGAGATCGAGGTCGCGCCCGGAGAATTGGAAACTGGGCGGGGTGCCCGGGTCGAACTGAGTCGGGTCGGTGATGAGATCGCTGAAATTCTCGCGCAGTTGCGTGAAATCGCCTTCCACCCCTGCTTTGAATTCGTGGCGCCCGCGATGATAGGAAACTGTACCCTTCAAATATTCCTCGCGAAATCCGCGATCCTGAAACGCGATGATGGGCGTCGACTGGGGATTGGAGTTCAGGCCATCCGTATCGCTGCGCATCATGAAGTGCAAGTCTGCGAGCAGGCGGCTCGAAAAAATGTGTTCGTACGAAACAATGCCGAGGGTCTCGAAAGCATTGCGGTGCTGAAGTTGTCCGGCGGCCTGCTGAATTTGTTCATCCGGAACCAGGAATTTTGAGAATTCGCGGCGAAGAGAGATTCCGAAGCGGTCGTGATTGGTGAAATCGCGGTCGTAGCGAATGTCGAAATCGGTGGTGGTCGCGGTATTGGTGAAATTCTGTAGGACTGGCGGATTCAGATAGCGATCCGTCAAGGCGCTGTCGGCGCTCACTCCCAAAGCATTTTTTCCCCAACCATACTGCGCCAGCAGATACGAACTCGCGGTGCCGAAGCTCCCGCCCGAGAACACGGCCTGTCCATGCAAGCCGGGGCTGTCATTGTTGCGGGTATTCACCTCGACAACGCCTCCCATCTTTCGACCGTATTCCGCGGGAATCCCGGCGGTGTAAATAGTGAGGGCGTCGGTCGCGTCCGCCTCGATTTCCGGGCCCGAACTGGGGGAGCGATTATCGGTGAGCGGTATGCCGTCGACCACGAACTGCGTTTGATACTCGGAGCCGCGCGGATGCAGCACGGCGCTTCCTTCGTAGACCCAGCCGGGTTGGGAATCCACTAAGTCGGCGATCGATCTGCCCGGCAGTGACGTGGGCCGCCCGGTGATGGCCTGAGGATCGATTCGGTTACTGGAGTTGGTGCGGCTGGGATCAAGCAAACTGCCTTCCGCCGTGACGTTCACCGATGTACTCGGGGCTGCGATGCTGAGCTTCACCGAATACTCGGTGGGAAGAGCGGAGCGAATCTCCACCCGCCCGGTAAAGGGAGCGAATCCTTCGCTCTCCACGCGCAGTTGGTAGACGCCGAACGGCAGATAGTGAGCCGTCAGTTGCCCGGCATTGTCGGTCGTGAGGCTGCGATGCACATGGGTGCCATCGCTCGAAAGCGTGACTGCGGCCTTCGCGCCCAAGCCATGAGGATCGGCGACCGTCAGCCGGAGTTCTCCGCTGTTGCTCTGCGCCAGAAGCGGGAGAGCCAGCAGCGAAACGCCGAAGTGGAACAGCACGCGCAAGGGCTTTCCGTGGATATTTTCATGATACCAGCCAGCTCAGATCAGGCTTGGTTACGGACGGAACAGGGCGCTCGAAGGGCGCTGGGCGGGCCTGTCCCGAATCTTTTTACAATTTCGAGACACCGTCATGACAAATCGAGGGCCAGAAAGCGGCAATCCTTAAACCAGATCGCGCGGTTTCCGCCTGCCCGCCGGCGACTGCGGATCGTAGGCTTCAGCCCTCCGTCACCGGGAGGGTATGGGGAAAAACTGGCGCTCGTACCGCAGGGGGTGCGAGCGCCGTTTTGCAGATTCCGCGCATGTTCCGTGCATATTCAGCACGACCTAAACAACCAATCCAACTGTTACAATTTCAGTTACCGCGCCATGAAATGTCCTTTCTGTGGATTTGAGAACGACAAAGTTGTGGACTCTCGCGAAAGCAAAGAGGGCGAATCCATCCGCCGTCGCCGCGAGTGCCTGAAATGTGGCAAGCGCTTCACCACCTACGAGCGCATCGACGAGATTCCGTACATGGTCGTCAAGAAGGACGGCCGGCGCGAAAAATTCGACCGGCAGAAGGTTCTGAACGGTTTGCTGCGCGCCTGCGAAAAGCGACCAGTGCCGATCGGCAAGCTGGAACAGATTGTGAACGAGGCCGAGTCTTTTGTGATTGATTCCCCGGAGCGGGAGCGCAAGACCAGCGAACTGGGCGAACTCATCATGAACCGCTTGCGGCGCTACGACAAAGTGGCATATGTCCGTTTCGCCTCCGTGTATCTGGATTTCAAGGATGTGAAAGAGTTCATGAACGAGTTGAAAGATCTGGTGAAGGTGAAGAGCGTCTAGTTCCCGTATCTGGTCAGATCACTCGGCACGTAAGAAGGCAGTGAATTATGACTCATAAAGTAACCCTGATTCCCGGCGATGGGATCGGCCCCGAAGTCACGCAGGCCACGGTGCGCATCCTGGAAGCCACCGGGGTGAAGTTCGAATGGGAGACGTTCGCGGTTGGCGCCGACGCTTTTGAGAAGTACGGCGAGTACATCCCCAAGGGGCTTACGGAATCCCTCGAGCGCACACATGTGGGGCTCAAGGGACCAGTCACCACCCCGATCGGCGGAGGATTCGCCAGCATCAATGTGGCGCTGCGCAAGCAGTTCGACCTGTACGCGAATTTCCGTCCGATCCGGAACCTGCCGCATATTCCGACACGCTATCCCGATGTGGATCTGATCATCGTCCGCGAAAACACGGAGGGACTTTACTCCGGCCTGGAGCACGAAGTCGTTCCCGGCGTGGTTGAGAGCCTGAAGATCATCACCGAGCGCGCGTCAACGCGCATTGCAAAATTCGCTTTCGAGTACGCGCGCAAGAACCAGCGCAAGAAGATTCACGCCATCCACAAGGCGAACATCATGAAGCTCTCCGACGGGCTTTTCCTGAAATGCTCGCGCAATGTGGCGAAAGACTATCCCGAGATTACATACGGCGAGCATATCGTCGACAACGCCTGCATGCAGCTCGTGATGAATCCGTATCAGTACGACATGCTGGTGATGGAAAATCTATACGGCGATATTCTGTCGGACTTGTGTGCAGCGTTCGTGGGCGGCTTGGGATTTGTGCCCAGCGCCAACCTGGGCGACGATTGCGCGATCTTCGAGGCGGTGCACGGGTCGGCCCCCGACATCGCCGGCAAGAATCTGGCGAATCCTACCGCACTGCTTCGTTCGGCGCTGCTGATGGTGCGCCACCTTGGTGAACATGCGGCGTCCACGCAGATTCGCAATGCTCTGGAGCGCGTCTACCGCCACCGCGAGAAGTTGACGCGGGATATCGGCGGGCAGGCCGGTACCGCGCAGTTTGCCGACGCGGTGATCGAGGAGATAGCGAAGGCAGAGATTCCCGCGTAGTGAGCGCGCCCGATCAGCGGCGTTTCAGAGCTTCCAACTCCTCCAGAGTGCGTGGCCAGTCCGAACCCAGCAGGCGCGACAGGCTGCGATCAGCCAGCACCTTGCCTCCGGTCTGGCAGTGCGCGCAGTAGTTCGTTTCCTTGTCGGCATAGCGAATCCGCAGAACCTTCTCCCCGCATCTGGGACAAGGCTGACCGTATCGCCCGTGCACGGCCATGCCTTTGCGGAACGCGGTAACCTTTTCGGGGAAGTTCGCCTCTGCTTCGGCCTTCAGCTTATCGATCCAGAGTTGCAGTGTGTGACGCGTGGCGTTGAACAGTCGCTCCCATTCTTCCGACTTTAGTTTTTGTGTGAGCGTGATGGGCGAAAGTTGCGCTGCGTGCAGAATTTCGTCGGAATAGGCATTGCCGATTCCGTTAAGCAGGCGCGGATCGGTCAGAGCCCGCTTCAGCGTGTGATTTTCGGCCGTTAGCACGGCACGGAACGAACCGAGATCGGCGGCAAATACATCGACTCCGCCGGCGTCGAACGAGGCCAGACTCTCCTCGCCGCTCACTACATGTAAGGAAGCACGATGCTTTGAACTGGCCTCGGTCAAGACCAGCGAGCCGTCCGGAAAATCGAAAGCCGCCAGGTTCTGCCGCCCGCCGAGCTTCGCGTCGCGCGAGCGCCAGTGCAGCCTGCCGGCAATCATCAAATGAAGCACCAGCCACAAATCGCCGTGTAAGCCGAGCGCGATGCGCTTGCCGATCCGCCGAAGTTTTTCCACGGTCCGGCCCTCGGCGCTCCCCAGTGGAGGCTGCGCCGTTCGCAACAAAAAGGGACTCGCCACGCGGATCTGCTCCAGCGGCTTGCCCACGACGCGCGGTTCCAGCGCGGTGAGGTAGGCGGCAATATCGGGCAGTTCGGGCATAAGCATCAGATTGCATGTCCGCACAGGGGATTTGCAACCAGCAGAACCTTACTTGCTTTCATTCCCGATTAAATTTCGCAATGCGCCATTGACTCTCACTCCTTGTTCGGGGTAAAGTCCTTTCCGACTTGGGGTTCAGCGGGAAAGGTTCTGGGGGCAGATGACGCGTACAGCTCCGCGTGTGGGGATAGTTCTCTTTCAGCTCGGCGGGCCCGACACGCTGGAAGCGATTGAGCCATTCCTTTACAACCTATTCTGCGACCCCGATATCATTGACTTCCCTCTTGCCCGCATCGGGCGCAAGCCTCTGGCAAAACTGATCTCGGCCACGCGCGCGCGCAAGGTGCAGCACCACTATGCGACCATCGGCGGCGGCTCGCCCATCCGGCGCAACACGGAACGCCAGGCGCGGGCACTGGAAGCGGAGCTTCGCTGCGCGGGCCTCGATGCGCGATGCTTCGTCGCCATGCGCTACTGGCATCCATTCACCCGCGAGGCGATCGAGCAGGTGCATGCCGCGGAATGCGATGAGATCGTGCTATTGCCTCTGTATCCCCAATATTCGTCGACGACAACCGGCTCGAGTCTGAATGAATGGCGGCGCCTTTACCATGACGACTTACCGGTGTACGACGTGGAATCGTTCTATCGCAATACGACGTATCTGGATGCTGTTGTCGAGAAGGTAAACGAAGCGCTTGACCGCTTCCCGGGTGACCATCGCCCAGAAATTGTCTTCAGCGCACATAGCGTGCCGGTTGCTGTCATCGACAAGGGTGATCCCTACCAGGCGCACATCGAGCACACCGTCGAACTGCTGATGAACCGCGGCGGATGGAACAATCCTCACCGGCTCTGTTATCAGAGCAAAGTGGGCGCCAGCCGCTGGCTACAGCCTTCCCTGCGCAACACGATCGAAGTAATGTCTAAGGAAAAGGTTCACGAGGCTTGCGTGGTTCCAGTGGCATTTGTTTCCGACCACGTGGAGACTCTGGCGGAAATCGATCATGAGGCGCGCGAACAGGCGCTGCGCCTGGGCTTCACACAGTTTGAAATGAGCGCCGGGCTCAACGATTCTCCAAAATTCATACAGGCCCTCAGCGAGATCGTGTGCGAAGCTCTGGGCCAAACATTGCATTCCTTGATTCCGATTCGAACTGGGAGGGTGGCGGCGCCCCAGTACGCGGCGGCCGCGGGGTTGGACTAGGGCCAGATTTCAAATAATAGAGGAGGGGAACTCAATGGCGGATGCGGAGACCGACAAGGTCAGTCCGAATCCCGAAGCGCCGAAAGCCGCGGTCGATGCCACGAAGTATGTCGGCACGCCAGCGGTGGGGACCTCAAAGGCCGCAGCTGCGGCCGGAGTAGCGGGCACAGCCCCCTTCACAGAAATCGACCGCCGCCGGCGGCGTTTCGTCTGGACCATGGTCGTTGGCTTTTTGACCGCGTGGTTCCTGGCGTTTTTCCGTTTCTTTCTTCCGCGCACTTTGTTCGAGCCGAACTCGGTTTTCAAGATCGGCTATCCTTCGGAATTTGCGCTCGGCGTCGATACGAAATTTCAGCAGAAGTATCGCATCTGGGTGGACCGTACTCCGGACCGCCTGTTTGTGATCTACGCCCGCTGCACGCATCTTGGATGCACGCCCGATTGGAAGCCCAGCGAAAATAAATTCAAGTGTCCTTGCCACGGAAGCGGCTACGACAGTGAGGGAGTCAACTTCGAAGGTCCGGCGCCCCGTCCGATGGATCGCGCCCACATCGAACTCGCGCCCGACGGACAGATTCTCGTGGATACCTCGAAGCTCTATTCCTGGCCTAAGGGCCAGCCCAGTAAGTTCAACGATCCGGGAGCGTTTTTGACAGGAGTGTAGAAGCATCGATCCATTGAGTCATCGGGTCATTGAGCGAATGACTCGGGACAGCAACAAATGACTCAATCGCGAAATCGCTCAGTGGCTCAATAATTCTATGGCTGACGAAATCAATCCAAACGGGAAGAACGGCAGCAAGGTCGGAATCCTCGAAAAAGTAACCACCGGCGTCAAAGAGGACATTCAGGCCCTCAAGACGGACATCCCCAACAAGGCGAAAGAGCAGATCGAGGGCTTGAAAGATCCGACCAAGACCCAGGTCTACACCTCGATCTTCCGTCACAAGCATGACGACACGCCGCGCAACCGCGCGCTGGGCGTGCTGTCCAACGTATTTCTGCATCTGCATCCGGCCAAGATCAACCGCGACGCGGTGCGCTACAGCTACACCTGGGGCATGGGCGGAATCACGTTTTATTTGTTCCTGATTCTGACCTACACCGGCGTGCTGCTGATGTTTTATTACCACCCCAGCAAGGTGCAGGCGTTTCGCGACGTGCTGTACCTCGAGCACGATGTGCCCTTCGGCAAGATTCTACGCAACATGCATCGCTGGGCCGCTCACCTGATGGTGATTGGCGTCTGGCTGCACATGTTCCGCGTGTTTCTCACGGGCTCGTACAAGAAGCCGCGCGAGTTCAATTGGAACATTGGCGTGCTGCTGCTCGTGTTTACGCTGCTGCTTTCGTTCACCGGCTATTTGCTGCCGGACGATCAACTGGGATTCTGGGCGGTCACCGTGGGCACGAACATGGCCCGCGCCACGCCGCTGCTCGGGCATGAAGGACCATTCGGCTCGATGCTGGGCATGACGCCGTACAACGACGTTCGCTTCGGATTGCTCGGCGGATCCATCGTCGATGCGAATGCGCTGCTGCGGTCGTACATCTGGCATTGCATCGGTATTCCGATCGTGGCTTCGATCCTGATGATTGTGCACTTCTGGCGCGTGCGCAAAGACGGCGGAATTTCCGGTCCTGCTCCGGTGGTGCTGTCCGCGGAAGCGGACAAACCGCGCCGGGGACCGAAGGCGGCGGGAGAGTAGAAACGGTTATGTGGGGACAGCCGCCCTCGGCTGTCCAGTCGAGCGAAAGCTCGACAGGGTTCTTTGGTAGTCGGAGACATTATGGATTGGCGACAACTTTGGGAAATTTGTTCCGCGCCAGATAACGTGCCGATCGTGGGACTGATCCCGCTGCTTGCCTTCTACATTTATCTGGCATGGAGGCAGGCGCACGCCAACGACCAGCTCATCGCACAGCTCGAAGCCGATCCCGCGCTGGCGAAGACGCATCATCGTAAGACGTGGCCCTTTAAACCGGGCTGGGCCAAGGAAGTACACGTCTGGCCGTTTCTGCTGCGCATCGAATTTCTGGCCGCGATCATCGTCACCATCATTTTGATGATCTGGTCGATCACGCTGAACGCCCCGCTCGAAGAACCAGCCAATCCCAACCTGACCATGAATCCGGCCAAGGCGCCGTGGTACTTTCTCGGACTGCAGGAGATGCTGGTCTATTTCGACCCATGGATCGCGGGCGTGGTGATGCCTACCATGATCATCATCGGCCTGATGGTGATTCCTTACATCGACACGAACCCGCTCGGCAGCGGCTACTACACTTGGAAGCAGCGCAAGTTTTCCATTTCGTCGTTTCTGTTCGGCTTCATCATTCTGTGGGTCGCGATGATCATCATCGGGACATTTATCCGCGGGCCCGGTTGGCAATGGTTCTGGCCGGGGCAAACCTGGGATCACAACCGGCTGATCTACGAGGTGAACCGCGACTTGCCCGACATTTTCGGCATCGCGTCCAACGTGGGGAAGATTATTTTCGGCGCCATTGTCGTCGGCGGATACTACCTGGTCGGCGGCGGTCTGGTGTATTCCCTGTTCCGGCGGCGTATGGCCAAAGATTTTCAACGCATGAGCCTGCTGCAGTTTTCACTCATGAATTTCTTATTGCTGAGCATGGTCGCTCTGCCACTGAAGATGGCTCTGCGGCTGCTGTGGCACATCAAGTATGTGTGGATTACGCCCTGGTTCAATGTGTGAAAAGAACTTGTCGTTGGTCGTCGGTCATCGGCCTTTGGCTTCTGCCCGCTGACAACCGAAGACTGACGACTGACCACAGTTTTCCCGGAGGAATTGGTGGCTGAGAAACCCATCCCCGAACAGGATCCGATCACAAGCAAGTCGTTTGCGCTCCATTACCTCATCGCGACGGTCATCCTGATCGGCACTCTGTTCTGGGCGCTTTACGACGAGGCCTGGGGGCAGCGGCCGTGGAAGGCATTCCAGGAGAACTGGAAGCAGCGCTACAGCGCGTTCCTGAATACCGCGAGTTCCACGTCGGCTAAGTCTGAAAGCTCGGTGGAGCGCGATCCGCAATACGTCTCGCTCAAGCAGGCGTACACGCAGGCGTATCAGAATTCCAAGCCGCAGGCGGACGAGGCTCGCAAGAAGCTGGACGACGCGAGCGCGCGACTGCTCGCGGTGCAGAGCGTATTCACCGATCGACGCGCGTACGTGAACGCCCTCACCTACGAACTCGAAACCAGTACCAGCGCCTCTGCCAAAGCCAGCAAGCAGAAAGAAATCGACGCCTACAAAGCGGAGCAGGCGACGGTTGAGTTCCCAGACGGCTCCAGGAAGAAGTTCACCTTTCAGCAGCTCGAAGAGACCTACAACGACATTCGCAACGAGCGCACCAAGCTGAGCCTTGAACTCGGCGATGTGATCAAACCCACCACCACGGCCAAAACCGCCATGGACGAGTACGTGACCGATCATATGGTCAACCTGACTCCGGCTCAGATCGAAGGCCTGAAGCGCAAAGCCGAAGACTGGGACCCGAAGATCGTTCAGATCAACGTGGCCGAGGCCAACATTGTCGACCGCTGCGAGTCCTGCCACATGAACGTGCGCGAGCCGCTGAAAATAACGGCCGCAGCCATGACGACCAAGGGAGAGAAGAAGCCCGACGAATACGCGCGGGCGCTGGTCAGCCATCCGGAACCAGAACTGCTACGCCTGCACGATCCCGACAAGTTCGGATGTTCGCCTTGCCATCAAGGAAACGGCCGCGCTACAACGAGCGCGGAAAAGGCGCACGGCAATTACGAGCACTGGCTGTGGCCACTTTATCCCGGCGAGAATGCGCAAGCGGGCTGCCAGACTTGCCATGCCGCCGACATGGTGCTGGTCAGCGGCGATGTGCAGTTCCACACCATCAATGACGGCAAAGATTTATTCCGGCAGCGCGGCTGCATGGGCTGCCATCGCTACGAAGGTTATGACAAGGAACCCGAGGATCTGAACTCGGTAGGCCAGCAGATCAAGCAGATCGAGACGCAAAAGAAAGACAACGTCAAAGATTCTGCCGACCTGATGAAGCAGGCCGACGCCGCCGAGTCCAACGAAGAAGCCAACAAGCTGAACGAGAAGGCCGTCGCTCTTCGTGTCGCCAACAGCAAGCTGGACGGGCGTTTGCAGCAGCTTGATTTTCAGTCGCATTCGCTGATGCAGGACATGAAGAAGGTCGGACCGAACCTGAAAGATGCCCGACTGAAGCTGAACAAGAATTGGATTCCGGTGTGGCTGAAGAAGCCCTCAGACTTCCGTCCGACGACAAAGATGCCGAACTTCCGCCTGAACGATCATCAGATTCAGGCAATCTCGGCCTACATCTGGCAGTCGGGCTTCACCGATCAACTTCCGAAGCACAAGCCGGGCAACGCCGCGCACGGCAAAGAACTGTTTGAAACCCGCGGATGCCTCGCCTGCCACTCCATCGGCGAAAGCGATCAGATGCAGGGTGGCGTATTCTCGGCGAATTTGACGCGGGTCGGCGAGAAGGCGAATTACGATTACCTGGTGCGCTGGATCCACAACGCGCGACAGCGTACGCGCCCCTATTGTCCGTACGAGAAAAAAGACATCGGTCCCGAGGATTACGCGAAGAAAGGCATTCCCTACCAGTTCGACCTGGATCACAGCAGGTGTCCGAATGACGGTCACGAACTGCAAGTGCAGAACATGACGGTGATGCCGAGCCTGCGCCTGAGCCCAGAAGACGCGGAGGACATCGCCACGTATCTGCTGACTCAGAAGAAGCAGGAGCCGTCTGCCTACGCTGACGCCTCGTTCATGGACGACCCTGCCCTGAAGGAAGAAGGCAAGAAGTGGGTGCGTCACTTCGGATGCGCGGGCTGCCACGAGATTGCCGGCTTCGAGGACGAAGGCCGCATCGGCACCGAATTGACCTACGAAGGCAGCAAGCCGATCGAGCGCCTCGACTTCGCACTCTTCACCGAAGCTGCGCAGCGCGGCGGGAAGGATTCCGAGCCGATCAAAGACAAAGAAGATCTCGCGCGTCTGCCCGACGGTCCGGCGACGCAGCCATGGTACGACCACAAGGGATTCTTCGAGCATAAACTGGCTGAGCCCAACATCTACGATCAGGGCAAGGTCAAGAGCGAGACCGAAGCGCTCCGGATGCCAAACCTGCACCTGACCAAGGAACAAGTGCTGGATCTCACAACTTTCCTGCTCGGCAGCCAGGAGACTTCCCTGCCCGGCACTTATCAGTACAAACCCGGCGATGCGCGGCACGATATTCAAGAGGGCTGGTGGATCATCAAGAAGTACAACTGCATGGGATGCCACCAGTTCGTCCCCGGCCAGCGGACGATTTTGATGGGGCTAAAGCAATACCAGGATGCGCAGGAACAGTTGCCGCCAAAGTTGTTGACCGAGGGCGCGCGCGTCGATCCTGAGTGGCTGCGCAAGTTCTTGTCGAATCCCGCGCTGAGCACCACGGACACGAACCGTAACGGCGTGCGCCCGTATTTGAAAGTTCGCATGCCGACGTTCTCGTTCTCCGACAACGAATTGAGAAAGCTGGTGCGCTTCTTCGAGGCACTGTCGCAGCAGCCGCTGCCCTATATTCCGGAGGAAGTGCCGGCGCTTTCGGCCAAGGAAACGGACATGGCACGCAGCCTGTTCTCGAGCACGGCCGCACCTTGCTTGAAGTGCCATGCCACCGGCGATCCGGCGCATGACAAAATCGCAACCGCTCCGAATTTTCTCCTGGCCAAAGAACGCCTGAAGCCAGATTGGGTGGAGCGTTGGATCACAGATCCGCAGGCCGTTGCGCCCGGCACATCCATGCCGTCAGGCTTGTTCAAGCAAGAGAAAGACCACTGGGTATTCGCCGGTCCAACCCCGGCAACCTTCAACGGATATGAGGGCGATCATCGCAAACTGCTGACCGACTACATCTTTCAGTTAACGGCGGAGGAGCAGCGGCGCGTGGCGGCTTCCATGCCCCATGCCAAGGCGTCAGTGCAGCGTCCCACGGATCGCAGGCAAGCCGCCATATCGCATGGTGCGACCAGCGGAGGTTCGCGGTAGAATCTCGTTTCACGAGAAAACGCTGTGCAAGTCGCCGCCGTTTTGGCCCCGGCTGCTCACAATGACTGTCAACGAAAATAACATCACAGAGAGGGCATCTTAATGAACAGGAAAATGAATCGGGTATGTTTCGTCGCGCTGGCCTTGGGCGTATGTCTGGCGCTGGCGGCCTGCAGCAAGAAAGAGGAAGCTCCAGCTTCGAGTCCGATGGCTGAACAGCCCGCCGCAGCGGCGCCGGCCACTCCGATCGATCCCGCCACTGTGGCCACGATCAGCGGCACCGTGAAGTTTGATGGACCTGCCCCCAAGGCATCGAAGATCGACATGAGCCAGGATCCGGGCTGCAAGGGCGCAAACGAAGCGGAGAACGTCGTGGTCGACGGCGGCAATCTCGCCAATGTCTTCGTCTACGTAAAAGACGGCCTCGGCAACCGCACCTTCGATGTACCCACGACCCCGGTAGTGCTCGAACAGCAGGGCTGCCGGTACCATCCGCACGTGCTCGGCGTGATCGCCGGACAGACCGTGCAGATCAAGAACGCCGATCCCACCACGCACAACATCCATCCCACGCCGAAGGACAATCGCGAGTGGAACGAGTCGCAGCCGCCGGCTGCTCCGCCAATCGAAAAGAATTTTGCCCGCGAAGAGATCATGCTGCCGGTGAAGTGTAACCAGCATCCCTGGATGAAGATGTACGTCAATGTGGTGAAGAACCCGTTTTTCGCGGTCACAGACAAGAGCGGCAAGTACGAAATCAAAGGCTTGCCTCCTGGCGACTACACGCTGGCATTCGTGCAGGAGAAGCTGGGAGAGCAGGATCAGAAAGTCACGGTCGCGGCAAAGGAGTCCAAGACCGTCGACCAAAGCTTCAAACCTGCAGCCGATTAGCACGCCGTTTTGATAAAATTACGGGTCGGACGGAGCTGGTAGCAGCAAGCTGCGCCCTGCTCTGTCCCCGACTCGGGCTCTTACACCATGGGCACCCCTGCGAAGGCCGTTGCACTTCCCTACAATCGGAACCATCATCGTTTCGCTGTTCTGCTTGCCTGCTGGACTTTTCTCCTGATCATCGCGGGCGCTCTCGTAACCAGCAACGACGCCGGTCTCTCGGTTCCTGACTGGCCGACTTCGTTCGGTTCCTGGTACAAGGTCCCGAAACTGGTCGGCGGCGTGAAGTTCGAGCACACCCACCGCATGATCGCGCAAGGAGCGGGCCTGCTGACGATCATTCTTGCGGTGTGGACGTGGCGGGCCGACAAGCGGCGCTGGCTGCGCATTCTGGCATTTGCCGCGCTGGGGACGGTCATCGCACAGGGCATTCTGGGTGGACTTACCGTGCTGTTTTACCTGCCGCCCGCGGTATCCTCGGCGCACGCCGCGCTGGCACAGACATTCTTCTGCATAGCGGTTGCCATGGCACTCTTCACCAGCCAGCGCTGGATTGAGGAAGAGCCCCGCGTCGAATTCGATCAGCGTCGGCCTAGTCTGTTCACTCTTACACTGCTATCGATTTTTGTGCTCTACGTGCAACTGACGCTGGGCGCGATGTTCCGCCACCATGGCCTGAGTTGGTGGCCGCACGTCGTGCACGCCGTGGTCGTATCGTTTGTTCTGGCATGGACGGCGGTGCGAGCCCTCACGGTGTACTCGCAAATTGAAGCAGTGCGCCGCCCTGCGATCCTGATGCTGTCGCTGGTAATCGCCCAGCTGTGTCTCGGATTCACCGCGTTTCTGACGCGCGTCGAATGGGGCAAGGACACCATTCAGCCGGAGCTGCCGATGATCATCTCGACCGTCGCCCATGTTGCGGTGGGTGCTCTGCTGCTCGCCACGACCGTAATCCTGGCGATTCAGGTGTGGAGGCATGCTCCCGTCGCCTTCGAAGAGCGCGTCCCGCAAGCGGAGCGAACTCCGTCGGCGGCGTAGTCGCTGCACTCAATATTTGAGTGACGAAAAAACTCCTTGCCCATTTGCGGGTTCTATTTCGGTGACTCTCGCCGCACTTTCCGCAAACGATGTCGTAAACTGGAAGCGGTCATTGAGGAACCACCTTGGTCTCGAAAGTCGCTGCGCTCGCTGATTCCGGTCTCGAGGTAGAAAGTTCTTCTGCCCCTCCGGTCATTTCCGTACAGAACCTGGTTCATCGTTACGAGAGCCGCACCGCTCTAAACGGGGTTTCGTTCGACGTGCGCCCCGCCGAATTGTTCGGGCTGCTGGGTCCGAACGGCAGCGGCAAGACGACGCTTTTCAGGATTCTTTCCACGCTCATGATCCCCACCGGCGGACGCGCCATCGTGATGGGCTACGACGCAGCGCAGGATCCGGCCAGCGTTCGGCGGCAGATCGGCGTCGTTTTCCAGGCCCAGAGCGTGGACCCAAAGCTGACTGCCTACGAAAATCTTTGGCATCAAGGACACCTATATGGTCTACGCGGCTCCGGGCTAAAGAAACGAGTCGAAGAGATCCTCACCCGCGTTGGACTGGCCGATCGAGCCAAAGAGCGCGTAGAGACGTTCTCCGGCGGTATGCAGCGTCGCATTGAGCTGGCGAAAGGGCTGTTGCATCATCCCGGCGTCCTGCTGCTCGATGAGCCTACGACTGGCCTCGATCCGGGCGCGCGACGCGATCTGTGGCAGTATCTGCAGCTCCTGCGCGATGAAGAGCGTGTCTCGGTGCTGGTCACCACTCACTTGATGGAAGAAGCCGAACGCTGCGACCGGCTGGCCATCATGAACGAAGGAAATCTCGTGGCCTTGGGTACGCCGGCGGAATTGAAGAGTGAGATCGGCGGCGATGTCATCATGCTCGACGCTTCACGCGATGCAACACTGCTGGCGGACCGCATCCGCTCGCGCTTCCACGTCGAGGCCACCGTCATGGGAAATCAAGTGCGGATCGAGCAGGAAGGCGGCCACCGCTTCGTACCCGACGTAGTCGAGGCCTTTCCCGGCGAGATTCAGGCGATTTCGGTCAGCAAACCCGCGCTGGAAGACGTGTTCATCCATCGCACCGGTCACAAGTTTTGGAGCGAAGAAAACGAACAGACTTCTGATGGGAAGAGGAGGTAGCGATGCGTATGTTGATCCTGGTTCTGTCCCTCGTGCTTGGATTGCTGCCACTGGCGGGGGTGGGCTGGCTGATCGCGAGCGGCATGATCACGCCATGGCCGCCCGCGATCACGGTGGATGGCCTGTTCATGGCCTTGATTCTGCTCACGCTCTCCGGTTGCTTCCTGCTGAACGCATTCTGGGAGATGCGCGATCAAGGCATTTTGAAATCTAATAAGAAGGGCGCTGCCCCGGCGAAAGCTCCAGCGGCCAAGGCGAGCTAAGAATGGCGACTCAGGCTGCAACTCTGGCGCGACCGGGCATGGGCTCGTCCACTGGCGTAATGCTGCCGGCATTCACGCTGTGGTGGCGCGAAATTGTGCGCTTTTACCGCCAGACGACGCGCGTGATCGGCGTGCTGGCGTCACCGCTGGTCTTTTGGATCGTTCTGGGCTCAGGATTCGGATCTTCGTTTCGCTCCGGTGGGGGGGCCGACCAGCAGCATTATTTGGATTACTTTTATCCCGGCACCCTGATCCTGATCGTCCTCTTCACATCGATTTTCACTATGATGTCGGTCATCGACGATCGCAAAGAAGGATTTCTTCTTTCGGTGCTGGTTGCTCCCGTGCCGCGCGCTGCCATCGTGCTGGGCAAGGTCCTGGGAGGAACGACCCTGGCGGCAGCGCAGGGCATGATCTTTCTTATCTTCGCGCCGTTTGCGGGTGTGCATCTGAATCCTGTGCAGGTGCTACTGGTTGCCGTTGTGGTGTTTTTGGTTTCGTTTGCGCTTACGGCGTTGGGCTTTGCGATCGCCTGGCCCATGGATTCTTCGTCGGCTTTTCACGCCATCGTCAACTTGTTCTTGATTCCGCTATGGCTCCTGTCGGGCGCGCTGTTTTCGCTCAAGGGCGCCTCGAAATGGATGCAGGTCATCATGCGCCTCAATCCGCTGACTTATGGTGTGGATGCGCTGCGCGGGCTTCTGTATCCCGGCATGGAGACTAATTTTGCGCCGGCGGCGTCCATGGCAACCTTGGTATTATTTTCGCTCGTCATGTTTGGACTTGCTTTTTTGATGGTGAATCGCCGCAGCATGAGGCCCGTCGCGTGATCGCGGAACAATACGCCTTCTTCCCTCCTCTTATTGCCAGTCTGAACGGAACCAGCGCCGTGCTGCTCTTTGCCGGACGCGTGCTGATTGCGCAAAAGAAAATCGCTGCGCATCGTCTGTGTATGATCGGCGCCATGATCGCGTCGGCCCTGTTCCTCGCTTGCTACGTGTACTTTCACCTGCACGTCGGTGATATTCATTTTCTGGGCCAGGGGATCTGGCGTGTCATCTACCTGCTTGTGTTAATTCCGCACGTGACGCTCGCCATCATAATCGTGCCGCTCGCCATCATCACCCTGAACCGCGGCCTGCGCGCGCGCTACGCCCAACACCGCGCCATCGCCAAGTGGACCTGGCCGCTATGGATGTACGTTTCCGTCACCGGCGTCATCGTTTATTTCATGCTGTACCAGTGGTTCCCGCATAGTTAGGTTTGGTAGCGCCGCCGTCCCGGCGGTACAAGAACTCTATGCCCCTTCTGAAACTCAAGATCGACGTCTCCGGCAGCGTCGGGGACGCCGCTTGGCGCGAGATCCAGCAGTTTGACCAAATCCAGAGCGCCGACTTCGGACCGCAATTCGGCAGTGGCGGCCGCTGCCATCATCCTCCCGATGCTCCTCACAATAAAGGCGAATGGATCGGGGCCGAAATCCGGCTACAGACGCCGCTTTTAGCGCAATATGCCATGTCGCACTATCTGGAGCAGGAGCGCGTGCTCGACGCCGATGTCGAGTAGCCGCTTCTGATATAGTCTCTACCCGGGATTTTATGTTGGCCCACCCTAACGCTGTTTCTCCGATCTCCGATTTGCCAGAGCCCGCAGACGGCGCCGCCGCGCCCAAACCCAAGCACTCGATGTCGCGCACCCAGAAGATTCTGTTCTTCACTACCGGCTGGCTGATCGTACTCATGCCGTTTCTCTTCTGGTGGAACACATGGTTCGGGCGCCATCTCTCCGACCAGCAGATGACTGAATATCTCCACGACGCGAAGAAGCCGCGGCACATTCAGCACGCGCTGGTGCAGTTGGGCGAACGTATGTCGCAGCACGATGAGGCAGCCAAGCAGTGGTATCCCGACCTGCTGCGGCTAGCCAGCGATCCGGTCGAAGAAGTCCGCAACACCGACGCCTGGGTCATGGGACAGGACACGTCGGGCCCCGGTTTTCATGAAACACTCGCGAAAATGCTGGGCGACTCTTCTCTGATGGTGCGAGGCAACGCCGCGTTATCGCTGGTAAGGTTTGGGGATGTGAGCGGCCGTCCGCAGATTGTCGCCCTATTGCAGCCCGCGAAGATTATCGCGTCCGAGCCGGGAAAAATTGCCGATGCCGACCGCCCCGGAACCTCGATTCATCAAGGCGGCCTGATTGCCAAGCTGCAAAACGAACGCGGCCAGACCGACGAACTCCGCTCGCCGATTCCCGGCCGTATTCGGTCCGTCGCCGCTACTGGTGCCGGAGTAAGCGCCGGCAGCGAGGTGGGTATCGTCGATCCGGCGACCGAGCAGGTCTGGGAGGCGCTTCGAGCCCTCTATCTCGTCGGCCAAGCAGACGATATCCCTGCGATTCTTCCCTACGAGCGCGACCTGCCCGATGTTTCAAACGACGTCCGCAAGCAAGCAATCGAAACGGAACAGGCGATTCGCGCCAGAGCCCAAAGTCATTAATAACCTTGTCATCCTGAGGATCGCGAACTTGGCGATCCGAAGGACCTATGTACTCGCCGGCAGCAGAATCGCCGCAGGCCAGTGCACAGGTCCTTCGGCCCGCATAAAACGCGGGCCTCAGGATGACAAGACTCGGAAAGGATCGAAGAACGAAGAAGGTCGCCGGGAGCGCAGGTTTTAGCTAAGAGCTAATGGCTAACATCTAAGAGCTAATGGCTAACAGCTAAGAGCTGCTCTTCTAGATCGCCATCACTCCGACTTCTTTTTCCACTTCCGCGGTGTCGAGCATGACGATCGCGTCCCAGGGACAGCCGTCGAGGAAGCATCCGTCGGGGCCCTTGCTCAGGCACTTCTTGCAGCCGATGCAGAGGATGGGATCGATCTGAATGCGTCCGAAGGGCGGGTTATCTTCGTCGGGCACCCAGAACATGCAGTCTTCCACCGGGCAGTACTCCACGCAGGCGGGCGAGCCGGCGCATCCGGTGCAGCATTCGGTGATGACCGCCAGTTCCTTGGGCTTCTTCTTGCGCGGCGTGACGAGGCCCTTCGACTTCGGTTCAAACTTGAGCTCGTCAGGAACCATCCCGACGGCTTTGGTCGCGTTGGGAGCGGCAGGCATGGCGAGATTATAAACTGGATTAGCAGTTTTGGTGATGTCCACTTATGCCAATCTTGGATATACTCGGTCCGATGTTCCAGGAGATTCCACCCCGACCCGTTCCACCGAGCCCGCGGATGGCAGCTGCGACTTTTGCCACATTCCTTGTGTCTGTCCTTATCGGTTCAGCGATCATTTGGTTTCGATGGTCAGGTCCATTGTCATTAATTCGGAAGCTTATCTTGGTGGAATTTATCGTGGGCGGTATAGCTTCCGGTGTGTTCCTTCGGGGTGCTGGATCCGTTTCACCCGAAGTAAATCGAAAGCGGATGATTGGCCTACTCATCGCGATTTTCGCGTTTCAGTTTGTCGTCGATGTGCTTCAGTAGTTCAGCTCCAAAACGGCACTCGCCTCGCCGTTTGTCTGTATTGCCCCATTTTTCGTGCGTTCTATTCTGCTATAGTGAACCCCAACGAAGGAGCACCCACATGGCGGGAAAGAGCGTCAACAAAGTCATTCTGATCGGAAATCTGGGCAAGGACCCTGAGGTGAAGTTCACCCCGCAAGGCACGCCCGTAGCCAAGTTCACGCTGGCCACCAACGAGCGCTTCAAGGACAAAGACGGCAATTGGCAGGATCGCACCGAGTGGCACAACGTCACCGCGTGGGCACGCACCGCGGAGATTGTCGGCGAGTATCTGAAGAAGGGCAGCAAGTGCTACGTCGAAGGCAGCCTGCGCACCCACTCCTGGGACGACAAGACCAGCGGCCAGAAAAAATACATGACCGAGATCGTCGTGAATGATCTCGTCCTGCTCGGCGGACGCGGCGAAGGTGCGGGTGCTGATTACGCCGGAAGTTCCCGCGGAGCGTCGTCTTCTTCCGGGGGCAACAATTTCGACCAGCGCACGCCCGAGCCCGAACCAGCAGGCGCCAGCGCCGGACCGATCACCGACGACGACATTCCGTTCTAAGAGCAGTGGCCAGTGGGCAGTGCCCAGTGATCAGTTCCTTGTCCGCGAACTGACCACTGACCACTGGCCACTTAGCTTTATTGTCCGGCCGCCGCAGCGAGTACCGGCTGGTATGCCGGATAGTAGCCGGGATAATTCGGATCGTACGCCGTCAGCCAATCCTGATAGTAGATCTCGAAGACCGTCGCGTGATTCGCCACCGCGAATGGGATGAGATTGACCAGCGATCCCGTCGTGCAGCTATTGTCCGGACAGCTCTGCATGTAGGTCTGCAGCTCCAGTGGAACCTGCCCCGTATACTGCGCGAAGAGTTGGCACCAGTCCGCAGTCGCTCCCGCGCAGTTGTTGACGTCGCTCTTCTGCAAGCCCTGGCTGCCAAATCCGATGCCATTCTGCACCGCAATCGGCGCCGCATAATCCGGCACCTGCGAACCGGGATTGCCCATCGGCGTGACGCCCACCATGAGTTGCACCGGCGAACTGAGCGAGCCTTCGTAACTCAGCATCGACGAGAGATAGCCTTCCCACGACTGAATCGTCAGCCCCCACGTATTGACGTAGGCCTGACCGCAGGCAGTGGTTGTGTCGTTCCAATTGGCGACCGGAAGGCTCTCACCGCCGTGACCCAGTCCAAACCGGATGTAGCCGATATTCGGATTATTGGCATAATGCTGCACCATCGCCGCCATGAAATTCTTGTAGTTGTCCTGGAAGGCCGCCGCGAGGTAGTTCGGCATCTGCTGCGTGCCGTATTGCGACGTGCAACTGGTGATGTTCGACGCTCCCAGCGCGGCCCAGACATAGGCGGGAATAGCACAGTTGCCCGTGTTATTCGAGCCGTACTGGCCCCAGGTGTTGCAGGTCGTGCTGGCGTCGTCGGCGTTGGCCCAGACCACGAAATTCACTTTTTTCCCAGCCTGAACCCAGGGCTGCGCCTGACTGTCCGGATAGCTCCAATCGTACTGATTCGATCCAGCCGACGGCCCTTGGTCGCTTCCGCCCCACTCGACGCCGATCGTTGTTCCATTCACAACGCTATTGGTCTGCAGGTAGGTGACAACGTCCTTGAACCACGGATCGCCCGAGGCCCCCGGAAACTGCAGAACATTCAATGCGGCCCCGGCCTGAGCGGCACTCACCACCAGTGAAATATTCGAGCTGTGCGCCAGGGTTCCACTCGTGCCGGAGATGGTCACGGGGTACGTTCCGGCGACAGTCGATTTGGTGGACGTGAGGGTGAGCGTCGAAGTGCCGGAAGTCGTGATCGAGGCTGGTGAGAAGCTGGCTGTGACGCCGGTAGGCAGGCTCGAAGCTCCCAGGGTCACGCTTCCGGTGAATCCATTCGTGGCCGCGATCGTAGCGGTAAACGAAGCCGAGTTCCCTGCCGTGATGCTCTGCACACTGGGCGACATGGAAAGCGAAAAGTCCGCCGTATTGCTCGTGGTTGAAACCGTCAAAGCAACATCCGCGGCGTGCGTGAGCGTGCCGCTTGCTCCGCTAACCGTGAGCGAATACTGACCCGCCGGCACAGATTTAGAAGTAGTGATCGTAATCGAGGGATTGCCCGATCCGTTGACCGTGCTTGAACTGAAGCTCGCTGTGGCTCCGGCGGGAAGTCCGCCCACGCTAAGCTGCACGGTTCCAGAAAAGCCGTCCTGGGGCGCCACGCTGGCGCTAACACTGGTGCTGCCGCCTTGCGCAACGCTGGCGGCAGTGGGAGTGACCGCGAGCGTGAAATCGGGAGTCAGGTTCGTGTTCTGGCTGCCGCTGCTGAATCCTGAACAACCGGTAAGACACATCAACAAAGCAGCGCCCGCAGCCCCGGTCAGCAATTGGGGGAATTTCACTGGCTGGCCTCTTCCCGAAAT
>Ga0075029_100000399_pt1 | contig 24925 bp, 21 predicted proteins | sample LitLauG_LLR_2013_FD_71391 | JGI IMG/M metagenome (GOLD analysis project Ga0075029, IMG submission 71391) | Freshwater sediment microbial communities from North America - Little Laurel Run_MetaG_LLR_2013 | ecosystem: Environmental > Aquatic > Freshwater > Creek > Sediment | place: USA... | reverse complement strand
ACAGAGCAGCCCCGCAAGGGAAGGCTTTGGAGCAGGTCAGCAAGGGTCAAACGCGAGCTACTGGCCGAGACGAATGGACCCCACACCACCTCGGAACTCTCTTACTTTTTAGCGGTCGGTCGTCGGCCTTCGGCTTTCCCCCTTCCAGGTTCACTCTTCGTTGCTCTACCTTTTTCGTTCCCTCGTGGCGCTATAGACTTGCTTCTGTTTGGAGGGTTGCTTGGCTCATCGCGGGCGGTTGGTGATTCTTAGCGGGCCTTCTTGTGTGGGGAAGAGTCCGCTCTATCATTCTCTGGGCAAGTTTTATCCGGACTTGCATGGGCGGTTGCGCAAGCTTGTGCTGGTGAACAGCCGGGGGCCGCGGCCTGGCGAAGCGGATGGGGTGGACTATCACTTTCGAACGCGGGCTCAGGTTGAGACGTTGCGGGCTGAGCCGCGATATGCCGTGATCGAGGCGCGCAGCGATTTGCAGGCTGTCGATGTGCAGGAGCTCGAGTCGTTGCTGGCGCGCGGGGATGTGTTGTTCGAGGGGAATCCTTATGTAGGGCGGGCTCTGCAGACGCATCCTGGGTTGGCGGAAGTTAAGCGGCTCAGCATCTTTGTGGCGCCGCTGTCGCGGGAGGAGATTTTGTATTTGAGAGATCCGTCTCGGAATGTTGTGTTGGCGGAGTTTGTGGCCGATGTGATGCGGCGCAAGCTTTTGCGGCGGACGACGCGGCAGAAGCAGATTTTATCGGCTCGCGATTTGGAGGAGATTGAGGTGCGCGCGGGCAGCGCTTACCGGGAGTTGCAGTCGGCCTGGCAGTTCGATCATGTCATTGTGAATCATGACGGCGAGGATAGCGAGCATTGGGAGGCGTTTTATTATTTGATCGGCGACGCGCGGCGTGCGGTTGTGGCGTTTGCGGGATTGTTGGAGGGCGGGGTGCGGGACGGGGTTGAGAAGTGGGAAGAAGATTTGTTGGCGGCGGAATGATTGTTCGTTCACGGGGTGTGAACGCATTACCAGGATTCGTTGCGTTGGAGTTCGTTTCTTTCGCCCCTTCGGGGCTTGTTAGACATACCTCTCCTTAACCCACGGCTTACGCCGTGGGCTGCATTCTTTCGCCGCTTCGCGGCTTGGCTCTACCTGATTCCCTGCTTCATCCCTCATGACTAATCCACGTGTTCGCCTTCGGCGAAGCCGGGTTCGGCTGGGGGGAGGATGTCGCGTTCGCCGGCGATCCAGACGTACAACGTTGGGAGCAGGAAGATGCTCATGACCAGCGCGGCCATTAGTCCGCCTACGATCACGATGGCGAACGGCCGCTGGGAGTCGGAGCCGATGGCGTGGGACATGGCGGCGGGCAGAAGTCCTAGAGTCGCGACCAGCATGGTCATCATGATGGGGCGGAGGCGGAGGACGGCGCCTTCGACGGCGGCGTCTTCTATGGTGTAGCGGCGGACGCGGAGCTGGTTGATATATTCGAGCATGATGACGCCAGTTTGCACGGAGACGCCGAAGAGCGCGAGAAATCCGACGCCGGAGGAGACACTGAAATTCGTGCCGGTGAAAAGCAGGGCGAGCAGGCCGCCGATGGGGGCAATGGCGACGTTGGCCATGATCAGCAGGGCCCATTTGAAAGACTTGAACATGGTGTAGAGCAGCACGAAGATGATGAAGATCGTAATCGGAAGCACGATGAGCAAACGCGCGTTGGCGCGTTTCTGGCTGGCGTATTCACCCTCCCACTTCAGGTAATAGCCTTTGGGAAGCTGGACCTGGTGGTCCACTTTGCTGATCGCCTCTTCGACGGTGCTGCCAAGGTCGCGGCCGCGCACGCTGTACTTGATGGCGATGTAGCGCTGGTTGCCTTCGCGATAAATTTCCGAGCCACCGTCTTTCACTTGAATCTTGCAAAGCTGAGCGAGCGAAACACGCTCTCCGGTGGGCGATAGCAGGCGAATGTTTTCGATAGCCTCCTGGGTGTCGCGGTATTTCTGAAGGTAGCGCAGGGTGAGGTCGTAGCGGGCTTCGCCCTTGAGCACCTGGGTGAGCGCATTGCCGCCGACGGCAGTTTGAACGGCGTCCTGCACGTCGGCCACGTTGATCTGGTAGCGGGCGGCGGCGTCGCGATCGACGGTCACGTTGAGATTGGGCTGGCCGAGTACGCGGAAGACGCCGAGGTCTTCGACTCCCTGAATGTGGCGCATGACGCCGACGATCTGGTCGGCCTTCTCTTCGAGGGTGGGCAGATCGTCCCCGAAAACTTTGGTGGCGAGTTCGCCCTTCACGCCGCTGACTGCTTCTTCCATGTTGTCTTCGATGGGCTGAGAGAATCCCCAGTTGACGCCGGGGATTTTGTCGAGCTCGCGCTGCATGGCGGCGATGAGCTCTTCTTTGTCTTCATGGAAAATGGGACGCCAGTCCTCTTTGGGCTTGAGGTCGACGAAGAATTCGGTATTGAAGAAGCCGGTGGTATCGGTGCCATCGTCGGGACGGCCCACCTGACTGGTGCATTGGGGAACTTCGGGGAAGGAACACAGAATGGCCCGAGCCTGATTCATGACGCGGATGCCTTCGTCGGGCCCGGTGCTGGGAGCGAGCGTACCGCGTACCCAAAGCGCGCCTTCGTCGAGGTGCGGCAAAAACTCGGAGCCGATGGCTCCGCCGAATCCAAGATACATGGCGATGGCCACGCCAACGAGCGCTATGCCGACGGTGATATAGCGGTGGCGGATCGCCGCGCGGACGGCGTAGCGGTAGCGCTCCGTCAGGAAAGAAAGCACCGGGTTGTGCCACTCTTTGGCGCCGCGCGCGAAGGCGAAGCTGCCAATCACCGGAGCGATCAGCATGGAGAAGATGAGAGCGCCGAGCAGGGCGAAGGCAACGGTCCAGGCCATGGGCTGGAACAGACGACCCTCAACGCGCTGCAGAGTGAAGATGGGCAGATAGGCGGTGATGATGATGCCGATGGCGTAGAAGACCGGGCGCTGCACTTCGTGGACGGCCGCGCCGATGCGCTCGATGGGCGTTTCGGTGGCATGGCTGAAGCTCATGTGGCGAACGATGTTTTCGATCATCACCACGGAGCCGTCGACGACCATGCCGAAATCGAGCGCACCGAGAGAAAGCAGGTTGGCGGGGATGCTCTTGAGGTCGAGGCAGATCGAGGCGAACAACAGGGAGAACGGAATGGTGGCGGCGACGATCAGGGCGCCGCGGAAATTGCCGAGGAACAGGAAGAGGATGATCGAGACCAGGATCATGCCTTCGGTCAGGTTGTGAAGAACGGTGTGGCTGGTGAAGTGGACAAGATCGCTGCGATCGATGAAGGGGACGATCTTCACACCCTTGGGCAGGATGTGATCGTTCATCTGCTGGATTTTTTCGTGCAGGGCTTTCAGGGCGGGATCGGCGGCCGCGCCCTTGCGCAGCAGCACAATGCCGGAGACTACGTCGTCGTTGTCGATGATCTTGCCGTCTTCCCGGTGAAGGGCGCGGGCAAACTGCCCCAACCGAATTTTTGGGCCTTGCTCGACGATGCCGAGATCTTTGATGCGGAGCGGCGTGCCGTTCTTGGCGAAGACGACGGTTTGTTCGATGTCATGCACGCGATCGACGAGGCCCACCTCGCGAACGTTGATCTGCTGCGTGCCTTCCTGGATGAAACTGCCACCCGCATTGGAGTTGTTGGCGGTGAGTTGCTGCTCGATCTGCGCGAGGCTCAGCCCGTAGGCGATGAGTTTGTTGGGATCGAGGCGAACCTGGTATTCGCGAGTGGGACCGCCGAAGCTGGCTACATCCACGATGTCGGGGACGGACTTGAGATTTTTTTCGACGACCCAGTCTTCGAGCGACTTCAGTTCCATCGCGTCGTAGGCGGGGTTGCTGCTGCGGAGAGTGAAGAAATAAATCTGACCGACGGGGCTCCAGTCGGTGCCCATCTGGGCAATGACGCCGGTGGGCAGTGTGACCTGGGCCAAGCGCTCGAGTACCCGCTCGCGATTCCAGGCGTTGTCGGTGCCGTCTTCGAAGATCAGCTTCAGGTCGGAGAGTCCGAACAGAGAGAAGGAACGCAGGTGCACGATGCCGGGGATACCATTCATCCCGGTTTCGAGCGGAATGGTGACCTGCTGCTCGATCTGCTCGGCGGAAATTCCCGGCCATTGGGTGATGATTTCGACGTAGTTGTCGGCAACGTCGGGATAGGCTTCGATGGGCAGATTGTGGAAGGAGATGATTCCCCACACGAACAAAACGAAGGCCAGGCCGAGAACCAGCCAGCGGTTGGCAAGGGCGAAATCGACGACGTGGCGGATCATTCGGTTCCCCGGTTCGGCTTGGCCTCTGGGGCTAAAGCCCACGTTGAAAACAGGCCCGCAATCGCAGCGCTAAAAGCGCTGCGCCAGCCAAAATCTTCACAACGGCGATCGAAGTGGCGCGACATGCGGTTTATTGCTCCACCGTGTTCTGCAAGTCGAGCGCATTGGATACGACCTGGTCGTTGGGCTTAATGCCAGATACGATTTCTTGCTGATGATCGGGCAGCATGGGGCCAGCTATCACTTCTGTGCGCCGAAAATGTCCGTTACCAAGCGGGGTATAGACCCAGTCGCGGTCGTGCAAGTGAAGGATTGCGTTGGCGGGCACGGACGCGTGCATCTCGGGCTGTTTGCCGTAGAAGGTTGCGGTCACGAACATGCCGATGCGCATCATGCCGGGATTCTTCACTTCGACGCGCACCTTGGCGGCGCGGGTGTTGGGATCGAGTGTCGGCAGGATGTTGTCGACGCGGCCCTTGAAAGTCTGCTTGGGATATGCGTTCAGGCGAATGTCGGCGGATTCTCCGACGCGAATGGCGTCGAGATCATTCTCGTAGACGTCACAGACGATCCATACGTAGGAGAGGTCGGCGATGGTGAACGGATTGGGGCCGGACAGACCTTGTACGCCGGATGAGTTGGTAACTTGCTGATCGGTAATGACGCCGGAGATGGGGGCGACTATGTTCACGATTCCGGAGGGATGCTCTTTGTCGATGCCCAGCAGGCGGAGTTGTTCGGTGGCCGCTTGCAGGTCGGCCTTGGCGTCGTTGGCGGCGCTTTCGGCTTGCTCGAGAGCGCTCTTGGCAGTGGCGCCCTTGTCGTAGAGAAGGTTGGCGCGCTCGAGTTGCAGGCGGGCCAGGCGTTCGTCATTTTCGGCTTTGATGTAGGTCTGAAAGGCGCCGGAGACGTCGCTGCTTTGGACTCTTAATAAGACTTGCCCCTTTTTGACTTCGTCGCCGAGGCGGGCTTTGATCTCGACTACGCGGCCTGCGGCGAGGGAGACTACGGGGACGGCGCGGGTGATGTCGGGCTGCACGAGTCCGGTGACGTTGGTGGCGGGGACGGACTTGCGGGCCACGGCGGTTGCTAGCGGGAATTGCTCAGGATGGTCGACTTTAAAGTTGTTGGCGTCGAGTTCCGGCTGGACTTCGGCCTTGGGCGGAGCTTCAGCCTGTGGGTTGGCTTTGCCGCTGTTGCAGGCGGCGAGCCCCAGGGTCAGGAGACAGCAGAGGGCTAGCGGGAGTATGAGGGTTACATTCGCTGGCTGCTTTGCTGTCGAGCTTTGCTCGACTGGACGGGCGAATGCGCCCGTCCCCACGTGGGCATTGGTGGTGCCCGAATTATGGAAATGAGTTCTCATTGAATTACCTCGCGTCCCACCGCTTGATTCAGCTGGGCTGCGGCGGTGAGATAGGCGCCGACTAGATTCACGTAGCTCAATTCGACGGCGCGGTAGTCGTTTTCGGCGTTGAGGAAATCGAGCAGGGCTGCGCCGCCGTGCTGGTAGGAAAAGAAAACGGTGTCGCGCACGCGGACGGCCTGCGCCAGATATTTCTGCTTGTACGGCTTGAGCAGCGTGATGTTGCTGGCCAGCGTGGCGTAGGAAGAGTCGACGTCGCTGTAGACCTGGGTTTCTGCGCCTTGGCGGAGCTTTTCGCTGCGGTCGATGTCGATTTTTGTGCGCAGCTTCTCGCCCTGGTTGCGATCGAAGATGCGCAAGGGAATTGCGACGCTGGCGCCAAGCGTATTGAGCGCATCAGGATTGTTAAACGATCCGTTGTGGGTGAACCAGACGCTGACCGTGGGATCGGTCGAGCCGTCGGCCTCGGCGAGTTCGTAGTTGGTGTGCGCCTGCTTCTGGGTCAGCACGGCGGCGCGGAGGTCGGGGCGGTGGTCGAGCGCGTCCTTGCGATAGTCGTCGAGCGCGAGCAGGTCTTCGCTAAAGTCGAAAGGGCCTTCGACATCGAAGCTATCAACGGGACGGCGATCATCGAGCAGGGCGAGCAGGTTGATCTTGGTCGTGCGCAGGTTCACGAGCGCGGTCTGCAGATCGGATTCGTATTGCAGGCGCTGCAGTTCGAGGCGGTCAAGATCGATCTGGGCGATGTCCCCAGCTTCGTAGCGGTCGCGGCTGATCTTGAGAATGTGGTCGTAGTGTTCGAGATTATCCTGCGAGACCTTTACCACGGCCTTGGCCTGCAGAATGCCGATGAAGGCGCTGCGCAGATTGAAGAGCAGGGTGCGCTCGGTATCGGAGGTTTGAGCGGCTCCGATGGCGGTGCCTTCCTTGGCGGCTTCGTAGCGGAGGCCGCGTTTGTTGCGGCGCTCGAATAGATAGCTGACGCCGGGGGAGACGAAGGTTCCGGCGAAGGGCTGCCAGACACCGCGGCTGGGCGCGATCTGGGTTCCGTCGGCGGAGAGGGTGAAGTCGGGATTGGGCCGGAGGTGGGCGGTGATTTCCTGGGCCTTCAGTTCGTCGACGTTTAACTTGGCGGCCATCAGGGTGGTGTTGCTGATTTCGAAGTGATTCTTGACCTGGTCCCAATTCCAGATTTGCGGCCGAGGAGCCTGCGGCGCGGGTTGTTGCGCGGCAAGCTGCGCAGCGCTGGCCAGAGCAGCCACGAGCATGAGACGTCGCCAGGAATTTGTTCGCATCAGGCTCTCGCTTCTATTCCGCTGCTTCTCCGACTCAATCACTGGAGGGATCTACGGCCTTCCAGTATGGGGCCGGACGCGTAAGAATTCTGTAAAAGGAGGTGGCCGCACTCGCCGATTTTCGAATGGGATCGATTGCGCGATCCAATTCTGCGAGTTCGTACAGGCTAGCTTAGTATCGGCGATGGGCGAACCAGACGTTATGCGAGGCGGGGTGCGGGAGGGGCTCGTCCGGAGCGAAGAATCGGGACGGCCGGGACTGAGAAGGCGACAACGGGGGCCACTTGATGGATCTCAGAACCAAGAACAAAAGAAATGACAGTGCCGAGGATCGAGGGAGAAGTCTGCAACCGGCTGTTCCACGGGGAAGCTTTGTCGCCGGTCACCTGACGAAGGCTGCGCTTGCTGGCAGGCGATTCTTCCATCTCGGTGCGCATGGCCCGGAGATCGTCCGTTGCCGAAATGACCGGGAAGAGCACGACCAGCATGCATCCCAAGGCAAGGAAGCACTGCAGCGAACTGAACTTGCGCTCGGCATGGCTCATGCGAGTGCTACGCCACAGCCAGTAGGCCGGCAGCGCCAGAAGCAACCATGCGAGATTGAGCAGAAGTTCCATTCGTTAACGCGAGCCGCGCAGGGCCAATCGTCCTAATGGCGTAGTTTTTCAGAAATGGTGAAAGTAAGTCAATGTGACTACGGTGATCTGCACGCTTTTCTGCAAGGAGCGGGGCTTAGGGACGTTCTGGATTGGAAGCGGGCGCGGATTGTGGGAGAGTAGCAGCACGGGGTCCGAGCGATCAGCTATGAACAGACTTCCCTTCAAACTCCAAGCAGCGGGGCTGCTAGTGGCTCTGGCTACTGGCCGGACGGCGGAATGCCAGTTCGCTCGGCCGCAGTTGACCTTCTCGGCGCCTGCCGTTCAGGCGACGCAGCCCCAGGCGCAAAGCGGTGCAGCGGAGCTGGTGATCGAGAACGATTCACGATTGCCGAGTACCTATCCCGGAGCGAACTACACGGTTCTGTTTGAGGCTCGCGGCTCGCCGGTGTTCCACTGGCGGGTGTCCAAGGGCGCATTGCCGCCGGGTTTGAAACTAGAGGACGAGGGAACGTTGCATGGGTGGCCACAGCGGGACGGGGAGTTCCAGTTCACGGTGTCGGTAACCGATGGCAACAACCAGACAGTGCAGAAATTATTTGAGATTCGGGTCGAATCGGCGTTCACGGTGGATTGGAAGACCAAGGCGCATGTCTCCGGCAACCGGATTGAGGGCAGCGTGGAGGTGACGAACACGACTCCAGATCCCGTGGACTTGACCTTTATTGTGCTGGCCGAGGCCGGAAACGGGCGCGCTACGGCGATTGGCTACCAGCATTTTGTGTTGCCGCTCGCTACGCTCAAGAGGGAATTGCCGTTCGGGGAGACCCTGCCGCGTGGTGGGTACGTAGTACACGTAGACGTTGTCGGCGAGGTGGCAGCGAAGAAGCTCATTTACCGGAAGCAGTTGCAGACTTCGGGGCCGCTTCAGGTGAGCGTGGGACCGTAGCAATATTTGCGAGCAATCGTCGGCCGGCCGCTGAGATCACACTTTTCAGTGATGCAGATCACACACCCTCGTGCGGGAATTAACCCAGCCGCACCTGGCTCTACAGTTTTTGGCAGACAGCACTCCCCATCTCTGAGTTCATAAGTGTAATATTTTCATAGGGATGAATCCCCGCTTCTCCGAAATCCGGGATCTTAATCGATTGGCTGGCGAAGTGCCCTAAGCTCTAGGTGGGAACGAGGCTTGAAGAAGCCGTCTTCCCCCTGAAGGAGGCTGTCACATGCGTGCACCTTACGGCCTAAATATTCTCGATAATTGCGTGACCTGCCCATCCCGAACAGAACACCTGTTCTGCAACCTGTCTCTGCAGGCGGCGCAGCGGCTGAACGAAATTAAGTCAACCGCGGTGTATCCCAAGGGGGCGATGCTTTTTATTGAAGGGCAGCAGGCGCGGGGAGTCTTCGTGTTGTGTGCCGGACGGGTGAAGCTTTCGACCTCCTCGCGCGAGGGCAAGACCATCATTACCAAAATCTCGGATCCGGGAGACGTGCTCGGGCTGAATGCGGTCATTTCGGCCCGCACCTATGAAGTCACGGCGGAGATGATGGAACCGGGGCAGGCGAATTTCATTCCCAAGGACTCGTTGCTGCACTTCTTGAAAGAGTTTCCGGAAGTGGCGGTGCGGGTGGCCCAGCAGTTGAGCCGGAATTACTATACGGCGTACGAAGAGATCCGCACGCTGGGACTGGCAGTTTCGCCATCAGAGAAATTCGCGAAGCTGTTGCTGTCGTGGTCGACCAAGACTGTGCCGCAGAATGACGGATCGATGCAGGTGAAGATGACGCTGACGCATGAGGAAATTGCGGAGATCATCGGAACGACGCGGGAAACGGTAAGCCGGCTGTTCTCCGACTTCAAGAAGAGACAGCTGCTGCAGCTCAAAGGAGCGACACTGGTGCTACGCAGTCGCCCGGCCTTGGAACAGCTGGTACAGCTCTGATTTGGCGGGTCGTCAGGCCGCCTGATGGCGAGGGTATCTACCCGTAATCTTGCGCACGAAGCCGTGCAGAGCATGGATCGCTCCGGCTTTGGGCAGGAACATAAACGGGCATTCTCCCGGAACTACGTCGATTCCCTTCCCCAAACAGAAGGCGACGGCGTTGTTGCTGACAGCACCCCGCCCTCCGGCGCCATACATCCAGACCCGCTGGATGCCCGCCTCGGCACAATCCCGTACAACTTCGTCGGTGACAGCGGGCGAGGTCATCAGCAGCGCCGCTTCGACTGGCGGCTGAATGTCCTGCACCCGCGCGAAACACTTCCGTCCCTTCACTTGCGGCATGTGGGGAGTCACTGGGACGACGTCGTAGCCGCGGCGGCATAGTTCCTCGAATAAAGCGACGCTGAACTCGCGCGGACCTCGCGAGATTCCTACCATCGCAATGCGCTTCTGGGCGAGGAAGTTGTCTATGGTCTGGCGTGAGGCCTTGTGGATTTTCATGCGTCCTCCTGGCAGGCCAGAACAGGGGTGAGAGGTTTCTCCCAGCCTCCGATCATGGGCTATGCTGTTGTCCTACGCGTTTGCTTGTTCCTTGTCAGTGATCTCAGGCACACGGATCTAATGAGCATTCCGAGGAGGACAATCATGCCGCAAAATGGGCTAGTCCAAGTGGCGAGCCACTATTCACTGGAGGAGACGGTTCGGCGGCTGCAGGCTGCTTTCGTTGCCAAGGGCATGCAGGTGTTCGCCGTCATCGATCATAGCGGCGAGGCCGAAAAGGCCGGGCTGAAAATGAGGCCGACCAAGGTAGTGATCTTTGGCAGTCCGAAGGGCGGGACGCCGCTGATGGTTGCAGCACCGAGCCTGGCGATCGATTTGCCGCTGAAGGCACTGGTCGCCGAGGACGGCCAGGGGAAGATTTCGGTGACTTACAACGATCCTGCTTATCTGAAAGAACGGCATGGGGTGCCGGAGGAGCTGATCAAGAATCTGGCGGGCGCGGGAACCCTGATTGAGAAAGCTGTGGAATAATGCTCTGCGGCATGGGGAGCAAGAGTGGCCGAAGATACGAAGGATAATTCCAATCGGGCGCGCGATCATCTGGCGAACGAGCGCACGTTCCTGGCGTGGGTAAGAACGGGCGCGGCGATTGTCGTGTTTGGATTCGCCATCGGAAGGTTCTCGATTGCGATGCGGCAAATCGCAGCTTTGCAGGGACATCCGGTGCACACAACGGGGATGTCGGTGTGGATGGGCGCGAGTTCGATTGTGGCGGGAGTTGTGCTGGTGGTGGCGGGATTGTTGCGTTATCGCAGGACGCGGGCGCTGTTGGATTTGGGGAAGTTCGAGCCTGCGGGGTTCGTGCTCGATCTGGTGACAGCCCTTACGGTGCTGTTTGGAGTGGTGTTGGCAGGGTATCTGATTTACATCGAGAAGAGTCTGGGATAGGGCTTCGCTCGGAATGACAGGGGCTGGGACGATCACAAGAGAGAAAATGGCGAACGATCAGGAAAAAGAGGCGGCGGCGCGGGCTAGTTTGCGGTTCGTAAAGGATGGGCAGGTCGTCGGCCTTGGGACGGGCTCTACGGCTGCATTTTTCATCAAGCTGCTGGGGGAGCAGGTAAAGAATGGATTGCGCATTCGAGGAATTCCGACGTCAGCGCGGTCGCGGGATTTGGCGATGAGCCTGGGCATTCCGCTGGTGACGTTGGATGAGTGTCAGGAGATCGCGGTCACGGTGGATGGCGCCGACGAGTTCGATGCGGAGTTGCGGCTGATCAAAGGCGGTGGAGGGGCGCTGCTGCGGGAAAAGATTGTGGCATCGGCGTCGCGCCAGTTGGTGATTGTCACCGACGCGTCGAAGCAGGTTGCGGTGCTCGGAAAGTTTCCTCTGCCCGTGGAGGTGATTCCATTCGCACAGGCGCTGGTGGCCAAGCGGATTGCCGCAATGGGAGCAAGAGTAAGCCTGCGGCAGGATGCAAGTGGACAAACTTATGTGACCGACGAGAAACACTTCATCTTGGATTGCGCGTTCGGGCAAATTGAAGATGCTGACGGCTTGGCACGGGATTTGAGCAACATGCCAGGCGTGGTGGAGCACGGGCTGTTCGTCGGCATGGCGAGCGCAGTACTGATGGCTAAGGGAAACGAGGTTGTGGAGTTGCGGCGATCGGAATGACGAGATAGTCCTGCCCCGGGGTTTTTCAATCGAAGTAACGAGGAAGATCAGTCATGGCGACCAAAGCACACGCGCGCGAATGGAGTGGACCTTCGCGGAGGCGTGTGCCGAGGTTTCCGCTGAAGTCTCCGATGGATGTGACTGTGCTGCGGTCGGGCGTCGCGGACAAGGTGCCGGGACGATCGGTGAATCTCTGCGAGCGCGGGATAGCCGTCGTGCTGGCCGGCGAGTTGGCGAACGGCGAGTCGGTAGGAATTGAGGTGAGCTTGCCTCAGATCGAGAATCCCATTCGGACGCGGGCGGTGGTTCGGCATCAGGACGGCGTGCGATGCGGATTCGAGTTTCTGGAATTGTCGCCGCCACAGCGGACCACCATTCGAGATTGGACGAAGGGCAGGAAAGAAGAAGGTGGAATCGAAGTTGATTCCCCGGCAATCATGGCGGACGGAATCGATTCCAAGAGCGCCGGGCACGCAGCCGAGGAATTGACGAAGACGGAAGAAATCCGGGTTCGGCCCATACCCGATTCGGCCGATTCCGCGAACTCATTTCGCCGCGGCGCGGGTGGAATGAGAGCGGGAAACATGGGATGGATTTTTTTCCTCGCGGCTGCGTTGGTGTTGGCTTTCCTGTTCTGGTGGCGGTGGAACCGCGGCTGGGAGCAGCTAGAGTCCGGGCTGAAGCGCCCGTCGGTTATCGAGAAGCCGCAGATGCAGGTTCCGGCGGAAGAGATGGAGAAGTTGCTGGTGCATCGGGTAGAACCGGCGTATCCAGCGGAGGCGCGGCAGCAAGGCGTGCAGGGAGTCATTGCTCTCGACGTCATCATTGGACGGGATGGATCGGTGCTCAGCATGCGGCCATTGAATGGTCCGGAGGTCTTGGCGCGCGCTGCCATGGATGCGCTGCGCTGGTGGAAATTTCAACCCTATCTGGTTAACGGTAACCCGGCTGTGGTCGAGAGCAGAATGGCCGTCGAGTTTAAACCGTAGTCAGATTTCGTAACACCGGTCAGCTCGCATTCTTGCGCAGTGCGTGGAGCACGATCACGCCGCTGATGGCGAAGCAGGCGACCGCTCCAAAGGCTGCGGCCTGCAGCAGGTTGCCGCTGAGGCGAAAGACGTCCGCTGCAATAGCGGTGACGGCCAGAAATACTCCCATCAGGTTGAGGCTGAGTGGAGCGCGCACGGTTCCCCCGATGTCCCGCCGGAGCCGGAGTTGCAGCAGAAGCGCCGCCAGTCCGATGGCGGCAACGACTACCAGTGCCAGCGGACTGAAGAACGCTGTGCGGCTGGTGTAGATCACGACCATAGCCAGCGCGAGCAGTAGCACAGCGGCAGCGAGGACTGTCCAGCGGCGTGGCTTGGGCGCGGTGGGCGGGTTGGATGCGGCGTCGGGCAAGCTGTTCCGTCCCAAGTTATACAGCGGGGAACTGGGGTTTTCAAATGAAGGCGCCCGCTTTCGCAGCATCGAGGACTTAAAGTCCACTCTGATCCGAGGGGTATCTAAGCGCCCGGCGGGCTGCCTGCGCCAGGGATCCACTCCGCCTGGCGCGGATCTCCATTGTTGACGGCGTATAGGACAAGCTCGACGCGGCTGGAGATGCCGAGCTTTTCGAAGATGCGGAACAGATATTTCTTGACGGTGTGCTCACTCAGGTTGAGTTCAAGGGCAATCTGGCGATTGGAAAGTCCTTCGGCGACCAGCGCGACCACCTGCTCTTCGCGGGGAGTGAGCAAAGTTGTGCCGCTGGTGTTGACCACACGCAGCGAGGGCACCTCGGAGACAAGGTCCATCAGGAAATTCAGTTGCTCCGTGTTGGCCCAGATCTGTCCGGCGGCCACGCGCACGATGCACTTGCAGAGCAGGCGCAGATTGGAATCGGTGATGGCGAAGATTCCGCGAGCGCCGGAACGGAAGGCGGCCACGATGAGTTCCCGGCCGCAATCGTCGACGAGCAGGATTTTTGGAATTTCGGGATGCGACAGATGAAACTGGCGCAGGGTACCGACGGTCTCGGCGAGATGGGCGGGCTGGTGCAGCGACAAAAGCGCGACGCGAGGACGCTTAGTGGCAACAGTTTGGAGGATGGAGGCGGATTCCAGCAAGCAGGTGGAGATGCGGAACTCAGGACGGCGCCGCAGCGCACTGGTGAGCAATTGCGCTTGCATGCGATTGGAGTCCGCAATCAGCACGTTCAACGAGCGGGATGGGGCGATGGCCAGAGTCATCAGACGTTTCCGCAGAACGGCTGTGGATAAAGCGATTGTAGGGAGCGGGAAAGCGCATCTACAAGGAAAGACGTCACTAAATCGACTCTCCACTCTCAAATTGGGAATTCGGATTTTGTCGCGTGGCGTGGCGGATGAGGGGTGGCTGAGCTTGTGGAAGGATGGACTCGTCGAAGCTGCTTTGAGGTACAAAAGGGCGCGTTGTGTGATCGCTCGCACATTCTGCACGTGCGGATCGTGAGCGCAATCACAGACCTTGTTTCATGATGGGAAAGAAAATCGAAATCGAATTGCAATTGGTGTGAAATGGCAAACACGCAAGTCCACTTTTGTGGGTACTCTTTTCGTGGGTACGCAAAGCATCCACGAAAAGCTTCCGAGAGAAACGGCCTTCCAGTAAGTTGTTGATTCCGCGACGACCGTTGGTCGACGAGCGGTTCCTTCCTATCGTGGAACATTCCACTTTCGTGTACGGAACTTCCCATGTCTTGTTGATTTCCCTGGATCACTTTAAGTTGCGCTGTGGAGAGTTCCATCGAGGTGGAAGTCTCGATCATGAAGCGCATTGTCTCAATTCTCGAATTGTTATCAGTCGCGATGTTGGTGTGTGTGTTTGGTTCGGCCGCGTTCGCGCAGGGTGACGCAAGCAACGGTCTCGGCGAGAACAAGGAGCCCTCTCAATCCGGCTTAACCGGGGCTGGAACGGGAGGCAATGTTGCAACGGCCGCAAAACCCGGGGAAGCGGATGGAACGGGAAACCTCCCGCTCGGAGGGCTGCGCCATCCGCTTTACCGGCTACAACCAAGCGATGTTGTGGAGATTAGTTTCACGGTTGCCCCCGAGTACAACCAGACACTCACTGTGCAGCCCGACGGCTACGTGATGCTGAAAGATGCTGGGATGATCGAGGTGCAGGGGTTGAATCTGGCCGAATTTGCGGACGCGGTGCAGAAGGCGTATCGGGGTTATTTGCACGATCCGCAGGTGGCGGTGGCGCTCAGGAATTTCGCGCGCCCGTACTTCATTGTGGGGGGAGAAGTCGAGCACCCGGGCAAGTTCGAACTGCGATCTGACACTACGGTGGCGGAGGCCGTGCAGATTGCGGGAGGGCTTACGCCGCGGTCGAAGTGCTCGCAAGTCGTGCTATTTCGGCGAGTGCATGATGACCTGGTGCAAACCCGCCTGCTCAATTTGAAGAAACTGCTGAGCCGGGACCGGCTTCGGGAAGACGCTCACCTGCAAGCTGGGGACTTCGTTTTCGTTCCGCAAAATACGATTTCTAAAATCGCACCTTTCATTACCCGGCCTTCCATGAGCATGTATGTGAACCCTAGCCAATTTTAGGGAGATGCTCCCCCACGCTGCTATGCCAGACGAGGACCCAATCCGCGACAGGCTGCCGGTGCAGACGCCGACGGTGCGCGAGTTGGCGATGATTTTGTTTCGCCAGCGCAGGGTCTTCGTCTGGGCCGCGGGACTGGTCATGGCAGTGGCGCTCCTTTATCTGTTGACGGGGGAGCGTTATCGCGCGCAGATGACGCTGCTGTTACGGCCGGGGCGTGCGGATGCTCCGGCCAGCGCACAAGTGAACGCACCGGTGGACCTGACACGGATGGAGATTACCGAGGAGGAACTGAACTCAGAAGTGGAGTTGCTGCGGGATGGCGAAGTCCTGCGCAAGGTAGTGGAGGAGAACAGGCTGGGCGGGCGCGATTGGCTGCATTTCCTGCGAATGAAAGAGGGGCAGCCCCAGCGCGTGGAGCGGGCAGCGCGACAGCTGGCCAAGAAGTTGCAAGTCGATCCGCTGAAGAAGACGAATCTGATCACGGTGAAGTATGCCTCGAGCAACCCAGCGGTCGCGGCGAAGGTGCTGCAATCCGTGGCGAATGCGTACTTGGAAAAACACGCTGCGGTGCACCGGCCGCGAGGAGAATTCCCATTTTTCGCGCAGCAAACGGGCGAGTCCCGACGGCAATTGGAAGAAGCCGAGCAGAACCTCCGGCAGTTCATGGCCGTTCATGATGTGGTCGCGGCGGACCAGGAGCGGGATCTGGCGTTGCAAAAGCTCAGCTCTACGGACGTCAGATATCGTGAAACGCGAGCCGAGTTGGCCGAGACACAGCAGCGGATGCAGGTGCTGCAGGCCCAGTTGGTGATGTTGCCGGAGCGAACGACCACTCAGGTGCGTTCGGCCGACAATGGGGAAGTCCTTTCCTCTTTGAAATCGAGCCTGCAGAGCCTGCAGGTCAAGCACATCGAATTGTTGACGAAATTCGAGCCGAATCATCGGCTGGTGCTGGAGGTTGACCAGCAGATCGCCGAGACCGAGGCGGCGATCGCAAGAGAGAATGCGGCCCCGCTGCGAGACGAAACCACGGATCGAAATTCCCACTACGAGTGGGCGAAATCGGAACTGGAGAAGGCGGAGGTGCAGTGCCGCGCGCTGCAGGCGCGATCCGCCGAGATTGGTGCGCAATTGGGGTCGTATCGCGCGCTTGCCCGGCAATTGGGCGAGGCCGCGATCACACAAAACGATCTGCAGAGCAGTGAGAGAGCGGCCGAAGAGAACTACCTGCTCTATGTAAAGAAGCAGGAAGAGGCGCGCATGGCCGATGCCCTGGACGAGCGAGGCATCGTGAATGTGGCGATGGCGGAGCAGCCGATCACTCCGGCGTTGCCCGTGTTGTCAACCTTTGCAGTGCTGGCGATTGGAATGGTGGCTGCGGGAGCGGGGGGCGCCGGGGCGGCGTTTGCGGCGGACTATGTGGATCAGGCTTTCCGCACCCCGGATGATGTTCTGGCTTATCTGAATTCTCCAGTACTGGCATCGTTGCCGCTCTCCACGCAGAGAAGGCTTTCGGGATGAAAGAAGCAGTCATGAACGCAGAGTCATTCCCCGCCGACGATCTAGCGGGGACATTGGAATGGGAATCATCCTGCCCCGACCCGGTTGATTCTGCCCGCGCGGGAGGGTGGAATCTCGATGACTTCACCAGAGAGCAAATCCGCGGACTGGTGCGGCAAGTCTTTTTCTCGAGCGCGGATCGGCCGATCCGGCAGGTTGTGTTCAGCGCGGTCGATCCGGTGACGGAGGTGTTGGGCATCTGCCGGCAGGTGGGCGAGGCGCTGGCTCTGGAGACTACGGGAAGCGTCGCCGTGGTAGGCGGGTTTCCGCAGATCGTGAAAGTGAACGAAGTGCAACGCGGTGAAGTGGGGAAGGACGATCCTCGCAACGGAGGCGCCCGGCTTCGGCAGGATGCGACGAAGGTGCGACCCAACCTGTGGTGGATTCCCACCGAGGAAGGAGACGTCGATTTGCGGTCGGCCACATCGCTGCATGGGCGTTTGGGCCAAGTACGGCGGGAGTTTGACTACTCGATCATAGGGGCGCCGTCCGCTGGGGAGTCGCACGCGGCGATGGCAATGTCGCAATTCGCCGACGGCATCATTCTGGTTTTATCGGCGCGCTACACGCGACGAGCGGTGGCGCGGAAAATCAAGCAGTCATTAGAGGGAACGAAAGCCCGAATCCTCGGAACCGTTCTGAACGACAGAGTGTTCCCGATACCCGAGGCGCTTTATCGAAGGCTGTAAGGCGCGGCAGAACCGAAGTGGAATTCAGCAGTTCAGCAGTTCGAATTTTAGAACCGGACGGATGATCCTGTGTCTTCTTCGAGTACTCCATTTGCGGCGGCGGGAGAACCTGAGCGAATCGACTGCGCGCGATTGATTCCAGGAGAATTCCCCGCCGAAGCTCAAACATGGCGGAAGAAACCGGTGCAATCGGTGAAGAACCTGGCTCCGCCAAAAGTAGTGGCGGAATTTCCAGGCGAACCTGTAACTAGCCTGCCCCAGAGCGCGCTCGGGCTGCTGATGCCAGCGCCGCTGCAGAACCGAAGGGGGCTACACTGGCTGCGCTCGACCGCCGCAGACTTTGCCCTGATCGGGCTGAATTGGTTGCTGATTGGAGCCCTGCTGGTTGCACTGCGACCATTCCTTCCTCGTTTGGAATTGCAGGCCTATGCGGCGGACGCTCCCATTTCCCTGCTCGGTATCGCTTTGCTTCATGCCGCTCTGGTTACTCTGGTTGGCTACACGGAAGGGCTGTACTCAGTAGGGACGCCGTTGAATCAGCAAGTTCGGATCCTGGGCAAGTCCGTCGTGTGGGCAACGGCTGTGATGGGGGTGGGCTACGGCCTGCAGGGCTCGTTCGGGGCTACGATGGGCGCCTTCGCATGCGCTGGTTTGCTGCACTTCGGAGCGCTTTGGAGTTGGAGGTGGCAGAGCGGGAAGCAGCCAATCGCGGACCGGCCGGCCAGTGAAATGCGCAACGTGCTGATCGTGGGAGCGGGAGCAACCGGGCGGCGCGTAGCGGCGTCCCTGCGGGCGCATCCGGCGGATGGGCGGGAGCTCTATGGCTTCCTGGATGATGAATACCCTCGGGGGCATGGGGTCATTGGAAGGGTAAGCGAGCTGGCTCGGCTGGCGCGCACCGGTTTTGTGGACGAGGTCATTCTGGCCGCGCCCCACGACCAAGAACTTGCACGACGGGTGATCCGGGAAGCCAGACGACTGCGTCTCGACGTGGAGATTGTTCCCGAACTGTTCGGCTGCAAGTTGGCCGGAAACGAAGTGGACCGGGTGGGAGACCTCCCCGTGATTTGTCTGCACGCGGAGCGATTGCCTGCAGCGGCCCTCGTGGTGAAACGCTGGGTGGACATGGCCGGATCAGGACTCACGTTGCTGACGTTTTCCCCGCTGCTGGCGATGATTGCGCTTCTGATTAAAGTTGATTCGCCGGGACCGGTGTTCTACTGCGCGCAACGCGCCGGGCGGAAAGGCAGGCTGTTTCGCTGCTACAAGTTCCGCACCATGGTCAGCAACGCGGATGCGCTGAAGGACCGGCTAAGGGAGAATAACGAACGCTCCGGGCCGATTTTCAAGATCGCGGCGGACCCGCGGATCACGCGCCTGGGCCGATTCCTGCGGCGCTACAGTATCGATGAAATGCCGCAGCTGTGGAATGTCCTGAAGGGCGACATGAGCCTGGTCGGGCCGAGGCCGCACCCGGCCGACGATTACGCGGCCTATGAAATCGAACACCTGGCGCGGCTGGACGTCACCCCGGGGATCACCGGGTTGTGGCAGGTGACGGCGCGCCGCGATGCGTCGTTTGAGCGTGGGATGGAACTGGACCGCGAATACATCCGGACGTGGAGCCTTGCGTCGGATGCGCGGATCCTGGCAAAAACAGTGCTTGCAGTCGTGCGGGGAAGCGGGCAATGACGCCGGCAATCTCCACTGTAATGCGGCGTGAGGGCACGGCAGATTTCGCTGCGCGCGCGGCAGAGATCACGCTGTTCCCTCTGCGGGCATTGATGGCTGCGCCTTCATTTTTGTTTCTAGCGGCGCTGACGGCGATGCTGCTGCGGCATCCCGATGTGCAGTTCTATGAAATCGATCGGGTTGCTTTCGGACTGTTGGTGGTTGGCGTGGCGGGCTGCGCTGTCGTGCAGCGGCAGTACTCGTTGTTTGTGGAGCGGGCCACCTGGCCGATGATCGGCCTTGGCCTGCTGGCGATTGTGAGCGTCATCGGCCAGCCATTCGACCATGAAACCTGGAGCCTGCTGGCTTCGAAGTTGATCGTGCCCTATTCGTTGTTTCACCTCGCTGGGCTGGTTTTCAAGAACGAAGAGCGGTTTCGACAGTTCGAGAGGTTTGCCGTTATTGTGCTCGCCTACTTGAGCTTCACGGCCATCGCTTTTCTGGTGGGCGCACGTGACCTGATTTTCCCGCGTTTCATTCTCGACCAGAGCCTGGGCTTTCACGCGGACCGCGCCCGAGGCCCGCTTTTGCAGGCCGTGGCGAATGGTGTCTCGTTGAACATCCTCGCACTGCTGGCGCTGCATGCGCACCGCCGAGGAAGCGCGAGAGGAATCAAGATGGTGCTGCTGCTGGCATCGGTTCCCCTTGCCATCCTCGCCACGATGACGAGAGCTGTCTGGCTGGCATTTGCCGGGAGCATCGTCGCCCTGAGTTTTCTTTCGAAATGCCGCGCTTTACGACGTGCCTGCATCGCTTTGGTGATAGTGGCCGGAGTGGGGCTGGCGGTAGTGCTCACCTCGACCGAGATGGGAGGCTCGCTTGGCGACCGTCTGGAAGAGCGAGGGCCCGTGGACTATCGTGCTGCCGTTTACGCGGGCGGATGGCAGATGTTCCTCGAGCGTCCTTTGACCGGCTGGGGCTTTCACCAAATGCCGTTGGAGCTGCCGCGGTATGTAAGCGGATACAAGGAGAGGGTTTTGTATCCGCATAACACCTACCTGGAGTTGCTGGTCGAGCATGGAGTGTTGGGCCTGGCTTTGTATCTGTGGCTGATGTGGGAGCTCTGGCGACTGGGGCGCGGCGCGATTCCAGCCAGCGAGAACAATGGCTTCCTTGACCGGCAGTTTCACCGCATGTGGCCGATTCTTCTCTGCGTGTACTGGGTGAATGCCGCATTGGTGGTGATGAGCTATCAGTTCGTCAACGGACTGCTATTCACGATGGCCGGCATGCTGGCGGCGCAGCAACGCCGGGCCGAGGTATCTCCATGTTGACGGTGGCTTATCTGGCAATTCAATTCCCTTCTGAGATTGAGCCGTATGTCGGGGAGGAGATTAAGGAGCTTCGCAAACGCGGAGTACGGGTGATTGCCGGCAGTGTACGCAAAGCGCGTGCGGGCGGCGAAGAGACTCGCGTGCCAGAAATCTTGCTGCAGCCCGTTGGATTGGTGCTTCTGATCAAGGCTGCATGGCTTGCGGTCCGGCGCTGGAAGCGACTTTCCGGGTTGATCTTGCGCATCGTCTGCCGCGGACGCGAAGGGCCCTGGGCGCGAATCAAGGCCTTGCTCCATACGTATCTGGGCGCCTGCTATGCCGTGCTGCTGGCCGATCAGGAGGTCGCCCATATCCATGCGCATCACGGATATTTTGGTTCGTGGATCGCCATGACTGCCGCTCGGCTGTTGGGCGCGGGCTTCAGCATGACGCTGCATGGTTCCGACTTACTTTTGCACGGGGCTTACCTGAATACAAAACTCGAGGGCTGCCGCTTCTGCCTGACGGTCTCCGAGTACAACCGCCGATTCATTTTGGAGCGCTATCCCGAAATCGATCCGAACAAAATCCTGGTCTCGCGGCTTGGCGTCGATATGCCTCGAGCTACGGTTCTCCCACGTCCAAGCTGTCGCGAGCAGGAACTTTCACTGCTGGCTGTCGGGCGCCTGCATGCGGTCAAGGATCATGCATTTCTGATTCGAGCATGCGCACAGCTCCAGGCGCGCGGCTTGCCATTCGAGTGCTCCATCGCGGGGGAGGGGCCCGAGCGAGGCAAGCTCGAATCGTTGATTGGGAAACTTGGCCTGGAGCGGCGGGTCACGCTACTGGGGCACGTGCCCCGCGACTGCATGGATTCCCTGTACGAACGGGCGGATGTGGTGGTGCTGACGAGCCGCAGTGAGGGCATTCCACTCGTGCTGATGGAGGCCATGGCGAGAGGAAAAGTTGTGCTCGCTCCCGCGATCACGGGGATCCCGGAACTCGTGATTAACGGCAAGACAGGATTTCTGTACCAGCGCGGATCGATGGGTGATTTCCTGGCACGACTGTTGTTTATCCATTCGCTACTACAGACGTCACGTGGGCGCGAGAGTCAAAGTCCCGCCACGGCCAGGCAACTGGACTGGGTGCGGCACGGCGCACAGGTGCAGCAATGGCACAACTACAACCGCAAGAAAAATCTGCAAGCCTTCGCCGAACTATTCATGGAGCGGATCGTCCCGCAGATCGAGAGCACTCATGAGGATTCTATTCTGCAACAAATACAACTACCCGTTCAGTGGCACCGAAATTTACCTGTTCGAACTGATGGAGTTGATGCGATCGCAGGGGCACGAAGTGGCGCTGTTTTCGATGGCTGACCCACGCGGAGAGCCGACCGCCTACGACCACCATTTCGTTCCGCACGTCGACTTTAAGGTGTCGACCGGAATTTGGCAGAAGGTACGGCGGGCGGGGCATGCAATTTACTCAACCGAGTCACGCCGCCGGATCCGGGCGATGATTCGTGAGTTCCGGCCCGACGTGGCGCATGTGCGGAATGTCTATCACCACTTGTCGCCGTCGATTCTGTGGGAACTGAAGGCGCACAAAGTTCCGGTGCTCTACCACCTGAACGATTTTAAGTTACTGTGTCCCACCTACAACCTGGTTTCGCAGGGCGAGGTATGCGAGGCCTGCAAGGGCGGGGCATTCTGGCACGTGTTGCGGCCGAGGTGCTATCCAGGTCTGGGGGCGCGCGTCACGCTGATGACGGAAGCCTGCGTGCACCGCTTTCTCGGCACATTCCGACAATGTGTGGACACATTTCTGGCTCCGAGCCAATTCGTGCGCGACAAGTTCGTCGAGCATGGATGGAGTGGCGGGAGATTTGAGGTACTTCCCCACTTTCAAGAGGCACACCCATGGGCTGGCCGGGCTTCCCGGGAGAAGGCGCCCGTTCTTTACTTCGGAAGGCTATCGGCGGAAAAAGGGGTGCAGGACCTTCTGCACGCGATGCAGAAGCTTCCGCACAGGAGTCTGATGGTTGCCGGGGACGGACCGCAAAGGGCGCAACTGGAACAAATCTCGGGCTCTCTGAAGCTGAGCAACGTTGAGTTTCTCGGGCACGTGGGCGGAGCGCGAAGGGATGCCCTGATCGCGCAATCGCTATGTACGGTTCTGCCGTCACACGCATACGAGACGCTAGGCAAGACCATCCTGGAATCTTATGCGGAAGGCCGCGCCGTGGTCGCTTCAGATATGGGTTCGCGACGCGAGTTGGTGCGTGATGGCGAAACTGGGATTCTGTATCCCACGGGCGATGTAGATCGACTCGCCCAGGCCATCGAGACGTTGGCAGGGGCGCCGGCGTTGGCCGAGAAAATGGGACGGGCGGGATGGGAATTGGTGCGCGAGCGCCATACCCCAGTCGAGCACTATCGCAGGCTGATGAGCCTGTACGAGCGCCTTACGGCAGCCAAGCACGGGCATAATCCTACATTGATTCCTACCACGGACGATCCGCCCTGGACGCGTTCGCCCCGCCGTGCCTCTCTGGCGCCGAGCCAAGAAATGGACCACCATGGCCCGCGAAAGCTGCGGATTGCCTTTATCGGCGGGCGCGGCGTGGTGTCGAAATACAGCGGCATCGAGGCTTACTACGAAGAAGTGGGCAAGCGCCTCGCCGACATGGGGCACGAAGTCACGGTCTACTGTCGCAAGTACTTTACCCCCGCTTCAGCCGACCACAACGGGATGCGACTGGTGCGGCTGCCCACGATCCGCTCGAAACATTTTGAGACTGTGGTGCACACCTTGTTGAGCACCGCGCACGCTCTGGCACAGCGATACGACATCGTGCACTACCATGCGCTCGGTCCCGCGCTGTTTGCGTCATTGCCGCGTCTGGCACGTATGAAAACCGCTGTAACGGTGCAGGGCCTGGATTGGCAGCGAAAGAAATGGGGGCGACTGGCTGCGATGGTGCTGCGAGCTGGCGAGCGGGCCTCGGTGCAGCTTCCGAACGCGACCATGGTGGTTTCACAGGCCTTGCGGCAACGCTATCGAGAAGTGCACGGGATCGAGGCTCTGTATGTGCCGAATGGGGGGGTGCTGCGATCGTGGGCCGAACCGCGGGAGATCCTAAAGTGGGGGTTGGAACCGGGGAACTATATTCTTTTTCTGGGAAGATTCTCGCCGGAAAAAGGCTGCCATCTTCTAGTGGAGGCTTTCGAGCAGATTGATACCAATGTGAAGCTGGTGATGGCCGGGGCTTCGAGCTACTGCGACGAATACAGCCGCGAACTGCGAACCCATGCCAGCGACCGCATTCAAATTCTCGACTGGGTTGCGGGAGCGACGCTGGATGAATTGCTGACGAACGCGATGATTTTCGTGTTGCCCTCCGACCTGGAAGGCCTGTCGTTAGCGCTGCTGGATGCCATGGGGGCTGGGATCTGCGTATTGACCAGCGATGTCCCGGAAAACCGGGAAGTGGTCGATGGCGCCGGATTCACCTTCCGGCGAGGTAGCGCCAGCGACTTGGCTGGACGGCTTCGCTTTCTGATCGCGAATCCCGCCGTGCGGGAAGCAGCCGGGAAAATGGGGAGAAGGCGGATCGAGGATCAGTATCAGTGGCAGCGAATCGCCGACGAGATCGAAACTGCATACTTTCAGATGATGGGATGGGACGCCGCACAAACAGTGCTGAAGAAACCTAGCGCCCGCGCTTCTTTGGGAAGCGCTCAACCCTCTGAGCAAAAGGCTGGCTAGAAGATCGAATAAGCCAGAAGGCGAAATCGCGGCTAAACCCTCAAGTTAACAGCGCGTAAATAACGAGTATCGGACGGGCCGCGCGCCCGTCTTTTTTATTACAATCAATTGCTTGCTCGCGAGCCAGGAGAGTGTATGCCGCGAACGGGCCCCACACATGGTCAACACGATTCTTGTCACGGGCGGCGCTGGGTTTATCGGGTCCAACTTTATCCTGCAACAGTTGCAGGACGAGTCGGCGTCGGTGATAAATCTGGACAAATTGACCTATGCAGGCAATCCGCATAATCTCGCGTCGATCGGTGACAACAGGCGTTATCAGTTCGTTCACGGCGACATTTGCGAGCGATCTCAGTTGCGCGAAATTCTCGCCAAGCACCTGCCCGGCGCCATTGTGCACTTCGCCGCGGAGAGCCATGTAGACCGCTCCATTCACGGGCCCGACGACTTTATTCGCACGAATATTGATGGGACGTTCGCTCTTCTGGAGGAGACGCGCGCCTACTGGTCCGGGCTATCCGACCATGCGCGCAACGGCTTTCGTTTCCTGCATGTATCGACGGACGAAGTGTATGGATCGCTTGGGCCGGACGATCCTCCGTTTTCTGAGATGACGCCGTACGCGCCGAACAGTCCGTATGCCGCGTCGAAGGCCGCG
>Ga0075029_100000396_pt1 | contig 25151 bp, 24 predicted proteins | sample LitLauG_LLR_2013_FD_71391 | JGI IMG/M metagenome (GOLD analysis project Ga0075029, IMG submission 71391) | Freshwater sediment microbial communities from North America - Little Laurel Run_MetaG_LLR_2013 | ecosystem: Environmental > Aquatic > Freshwater > Creek > Sediment | place: USA... | reverse complement strand
GATGGATTCTGATTCCGGGCGGGTTGCATGGCTTTGCCGAGTTGAGGCGGGAGATCGCGGCGATGGGAGTCCCGTTGGTGCAGGCGGAGGTAGCTCCGAATTGGGAGGAGTTCGCGGGCGCGATGGTGTTTGTGGCGACGATGGTGTGCGCAATTTTTACGCACAGCCGGGTGGTGCTGGCGGTGGACCTGGCCGTGTCAGTGATGGTGGCGGTGGCGGGGTTTGCGGTGGTGAGCGCGAATCCGGAGAATTTGCCGAAGATGCGCTGGGCGCGGTTGGGAGTTTTTCTGCCGGTGGTGATGACGGCTTCGATGTTGTGGTCGGGGTGGAGGTAGCGCGCTAAAGGCGCCGCTCTTCCACGGAAGGTCAAAGTCCCCACCCGCCTTTAGGTTAGGAGCGCGATGCCAGGAGTTTGGCGGCGTTGTCTTGGTAGACGTGCTTTAGGATTTCGTCGCTGAGGCCCAGGCCGTAGAGCGGCCAGTGATAGCCGAACTGGTCGATTTCGTAGAAGTGCTCGTCCTGCGATTCGAGGATGCGGAAGGTGATGCGGTACATCTCTTGGGCGTAACCCATGTCGGTGCCGTAGAGGAGGCGGTCGGAATATTTGGCATAGAACTCCGCGGCGAAGCGCGGGATGGGCGCGGTCTCGGCGTAGCGGGCAGCAATGTCGGCGTAGAGGTTGGGATTGCGTTCCAGGACTTCGCCGAGATGCGCGAGATCGTAGTCGAGATTGGCGAAGTGGCAGGCGATGAACGTTGTGCCGCGATGGCGGGCTAGGGTGCGCTCGAGAATCTCGATCATGCCGGGGAGCTTCACGATGTCGGGCTGATTGTCTAAGCGCCACTCGTAGGCGTTCATGAGGCCGTCGTTGTGTTGGTCCATGGGCTCGTACATCCAGATGGGGTCGGCGACGTGCAGGCTGATGGGCATGCGGAGTTCGGCGGCTTTTTGCCAGACCGCGTCCATGCGCGGGTCGTCGGGATGCATTCCTGGGGCGGTAGATTTTCCGGAGCGCAGGCCTTGGCCTTTGTCGTGGATTTCACCGATGCCCTTCGCGCCAGCTTCGTGACAGCGGGCAAGTTCTTTTACTGCGGAGTTCGGGAAGCTGGGCGTGGTGTAGCCCGTGAAATCCAGGCCGCACCAGACTTCGAAGCGGTCAGGGTGCTGGGAATATTTCTTATTGATTTCGTCGAACGGCGCGCCCGTCGTCATGGTGAGGACGATGGATTTCTCGACGCCGACCTCGTCCATGTTCTTGAGCCAGGTGCTGATTTCGGAGTCGGTCTTGGCCTCGGGGTGGGAGTGCAGGTCGATGATCGGGTACCTGGCTTTGTCAATGTGCGTGACCGGGACTTTATAGATAGAGCGCGGGCGGTAGTCTTTGAGCAGGATGGTGTTGGGATTCGAAGGGTGTAGCCGGTCAGCTTTCTTTTGCGCTTCGGCGATGGTGGAAGACGGCAGCGCGAGGGCGAGTCCAGCGAGGTTGGCGGATTTCAGGAATGTGCGGCGGTTCATGGGGCTCCCGTGTGGTAATTCAAAAGAAGGATACGGGAAGGCGCGAGGGAAAACGAGCACCGGGGTTTAAGTTCGATCTTCAAGACTTACTGACGCGGCGCCGAGGCAACGCTCCTCCACGTTGGCAACGGCACAGTCGCCTGCCCTGAGCTTATCGAAGGGACCCATGCACTTCTTTCCACGGATACCAAACTCGCCAACACGATACTTCCACCAGGCTGTCAAACGGTCGCGCCGGACTCACGTCTGATCGCAATTCTCAACCGATTATCCCACCGCGTAACTCTCCTGGTTCGCCGCAAAACAAAAAGGCGGCCGAAAGGCCGCCTAGCTCGTAACTCGTGACTCGCAACTAGCTACTTCCCTCGCAGCATCCCCACCACCCGCTCATAGTCGTCCACGTTCGAATACTCAATCACGATCTTCCCCTTGCCCTTGCGATCGCGAATCTTCACCCGCACACCCAGCAGCCGCTCCAACTCCAGCTGCGCCGAGCGCACATTCGGGTCCACCCACCGCGCCCCGCTCTTCTTCCCCTCCGTCCCCGGCATCCCCGGAATCGGATCGAGCAGCCCCTCCATGCGCATCACCAGGCGTTCAATCTGCTCAATGTTCATGCCCTTCTTCACCGCGAACAAAGCTGCCTTCGCGATCTGATCGTTATCCTCCAGCCGCAGCAACTCCTTGGCCTCGGCGAAGTTGATCTTCTTCTCCGCCAAAAGCTGCATCACCTCGCGCGGCAGCCGCAAGAGGCGCATGTAATTCGCCACCGAAGTCCGCGACAGCCCCACGCGCTCGCCAATCTGCGCCTGCGTCAGCTTGAACTCCTCACTCAATACGCGAAACGCCTCCGCCTGCTCCAGCGGACTCAAATCCTCGCGCTGCAGGTTTTCGACGATCGTCATCTCCGCCGCCTGCTGCTCGGAAACCCGCCGCACGATCGCCGGAATCGTCTCCCGCCCCGCCTTCCGCGAGGCATGCAGACGCCGCTCACCCAACACCAGAATGTAGCGCCCGTCCTCCTCCGCCGGACGCACCACGATCGGCTGCAACACCCCATTCGCCTTGATCGACTCCGTCAGCTCGGCCAAAGCGTCATCGTTGTGCACATACCGGGTCTGAAACGGATTCTTATCAATATCGGCAATCGCCAGCTGAATCACGATGTTCCCAGGCATCCGCGACTCAGCCTGAGCGTAAATGGTGATGCCATGACCTTCAGTGGAAGGAGGATATGTAGGGACAGCCGCCCCCGGCTGTCCACCCGAGCGAAGCTCGGGAGGAGGGGAAGGGATAAACGTGGGGACGGACGCATTCGTCCGTCCAGCCGAGCGAAGCGAGGCGGCGGAGTCCGCATCCGGCTCCACCGCATAAGCAGGATCCACCTCAGCCCGAATCACCCCAGGGACGCGATCCCCCTGAATTTGATGAGGCGTGTCATTGCGACCCTGAGCAGAGCGAAGGGGAGGAACCTGCTGTTGGCCGGCAGCGCCACCGCTGTCAGCGGCCGAATCGGCAGGCGCCGCAGGCCGCACCACCCGAGGCCCAGGCAAAAGCGACTCCAACCCCCGCCCCAAAGCCCGCCGCTTCTCGACCTTTTCTTTGTCTTTCGCCGAATTTGTCGCTGCAGTGATCGTCATCCTCTTCCCCCATACTCACAATCTCGCATCGCATAGACCGACATAAATCTATACATAGACATTAATCAATCTATCAAGCGGTCTTGTCCATCTCCTCAGCCTTTTCTCCGTGCTCCTCAGTGACCTCTGTGGTGAGGGTCTTAGCAGCAGCCTGCCCGAACCCAGGTCCCTGCCGCTCGATAATCTCCTTGGCCAGCCGGATGTAACTCTCCGCTCCCTTTGACCGCGGATCGTAGGCCAGCGCCGCCTTCCCATGGCTGGGAGCCTCCGCCAGCCGGATGTTCCGCGGCACCGAGGTCGTACACAGCTTCTCGCCAAAGAAACTCTTCAGCTCATTTCTTACCTGCTGCGCCAGGTTGGTGCGCTCATCGAACATGGTGAGCACCACGCCCTCGATCGCCAGCTCCGGATTCAGCGCCGCGCGAATGCGCTCAATCGTGTCCAGCAGCTCGCTGATGCCTTCCAGGGCAAAGTACTCCCCCTGCATCGGAATCAGCACCGCGTCGGCCGCGACCAACGCGTTCAAGGTCAGCAGGTCCAACGCAGGAGGGCAGTCCAGCACGATGAACTGGAAGCGCTCGCGCAGAGGCGCCAGCGCCTCGCGCATGCGAAACTCGCGCCCTTCTGCATCGACCAGCTCAAGGTTCGCCCCGATGAGGTTCTTGTGCGCGGGGATCAGCCAGAGCTGTTCGAGCTCAGTCGTCAGCAAGGCCTCCTCGGCAGAGGCTGCCCCCATGAGCAGGTGGTATGAGCTGACCCGGTCAGGATCCTTGGCGAAGCCAAGGCCGCTGGTGGCATTCGACTGCGGATCGCAGTCGACCAGCAAGGTGTTCACTTCGGCAGCCGCAAAGGATGCGGCCAGGTTGATGGCAGTCGTGGTCTTACCCACGCCGCCCTTCTGATTGGCAACGGCGATAACGCGTCCCATGAGATTGTTTGGAGAGCCAGAGAGCTTCTCAGGCAGAATAGTGCGCCCGCGATTTCAAAGCAACGACGAAAAGCTGTGCATGGAAGTGAATTGTGTGCAAAACGAGAGAAGTGTTCCTGAAGGAACACTCAAGAGCGAGTCAGTCTGCCTGAGCCGAGTCACCGGGGGTGCTGGGAGCGGCGTACCTGTCTCAAGGCACGACTCCACATCCTCCAAGTGTTCCTGAAGGAACACTACGCTGGCACAGGTGAAACGGACTTATGCGTTGCCCAATCGTGATTCGGCGATGCGAAAGCGAGAAGTGTTCCTGAAGGAACACTGTGGAAAACTCATACTTTCATGCAAGCTTGTATTCTCCGCCGCAGCTTGGGATCGCGCGGCCGCTCCACTCGTTGACGCATCCTTAGGCATAAACCACCACAATTGCATCAGTTCGTAGCGTAAAGGATGGTTGATACTCCACTTTCGCTTAGTAGGCAAGGATCTATTACTTACTTGGTTCTTCCCTGCAGCCTACTAGCAGAATGCATGATTCGGAGTTGGGAATCGGTTCGGGACGCGACCAGGACAGACTCGGGAGGATCGCCTGGGCCGGACTCGCCTGAGCCGATCCGATCAGGAGGGCTAGGCGGCCGCTTGGGCGGACGAGATTGGCGGCTATCGGGAGGATGGACTGGAAGCGCTCCACGGCGCGGAGGGTGACGGTATCGAAGGTTAGGTTGGTCAGGGATTCGGCGCGGGCGGTTTGTATATTGATGTCCGTCAATGTAAGAGCACGGGCGATTTCGCGGAGGAAGGTAGCTTTCTTCTGGTTGGATTCGATCAGTGTGAGGGAGATGTCGGGCGCCCAGAGTTTGATGGGGATGCCCGGGAATCCGGCGCCGGAGCCCAGGTCGGCTAGGCGGTTCTTGGTCCCTTCGCCCCGCTCAGGGCAGGCTAAGAACGGTCGTCGGTCGTCGGCAACGTCAAAGTCTTTCACCACAGAGGGCACAGGGGACACAGAGGAAACACGGGGGAACAGATGGCGGGCGGCGAAGAGGCTTTCCCCGAAGTGGCGGGTGACGATTTGTTCGGGGTCGCGGATGGCGGTCAGGTTGATGCGGGCGTTCCAGCGCTGGAGTATATCGATGTACGTCGATATACTCTGAAGCTGGGCTGGAGAGAGAACAGCAGGTTCCTCACCGGGCCTTGGGCCCGGTTCGGAATGACAATGGTTCTGCGTGGATGCGAGGTACGGCTGTAGCAGCTCGGCTATGCGGGCGGGTTCCATGCGACGCATTGATTTTAGCTTGAGGGCTCAACGGGACACACCCAGCTTGTCTGAACCGGCGCCATTGCAGCTTCGCTTCTTTGGCGGAGCGGAAGGAGGCGCGAGTGTTCGAGCTCGTCGCGATAGAACAAGTTGTAGGTGTCAAAGGGAATTAAACGGCCGTCCGGGTGAACGATATGGACGCAGGTCTTCTTCACGCTGCGCAGATCGAACGAGTGGGCGTCGATAAATTGCATGATGATGATGCGGAAAATATTTTCGTACGAGAGCGGGGGCGGGCCTGCCTCGCTTCGCTCGGCGGGACGGATCCTTCGACTGGGCTCAGGGCAGGCTGCGTCCGTCCCCACGCGTTCCGTCGTGGTTTCGAGCAGTTCGCGGGCGGGGGCGCCCGCGCCACATGGGTCGTTGGGGATCCAAACTTTGGGCAGGCAGCAGAGTAGTTCGCGCAGGGTGCCGGCGCTGCTTTCGGGCGAGTGATTCGTAGCGAAGAGCCTGAAGAGGCCGTCACGGACGGCAGGCTCTTGCTCATACAAAATTGTGTTGCCAGCGCCATTGATGAGAACTTCGGGCGGGATGAGGCTAGTGAGCGGCGTGACTTTGCCATTGAGCTTGAGTGCGTAGGCCATGGCCAGAGAATCGGGATGGCAGGGTACGGGAATCACATCTTCCGCGCGGAATACGGCGGTCTGCTCAAGAATTTTGCGGCGGACTTCGGTGAGCGTCAGGCGGTCCGTCGCGGGATTGAAGCCGTCGAGACGTCCGGCCTCCTGGATGGGTTGAAAGGTTACGCCACGGACGCAGGGCTGTTGCAGGGCGTAGTCGATCGTCTTGCCGATTTCGTGGTCGTTGAGACCTTTTTTCAGCGTGACCACCAGGTTCGTCGAGATGTTGTAGCGGTTCAGCTTCTCTAGAGCGTCTTCGCGGATGCGGCGGAGATCGGCGCCGCGCAGCTGCAGCAGCGGTTCGCGCTCGAACGAATCGAACTGCAGATAGACTTCGAAGTCTTCTTTGTAGTCCGCGAGGCGTTGGACGAAATCTTCTTCCTGCGCGATGCGCACGCCGTTGGTGTTGACCATTAGATGGCGGATGGGGCGCGCTTTCGCCATTTCCACAATCTCGAAAAAATTCGGGTGAACCGTCGGCTCCCCGCCGGAGAGTTGCACCACGTCGGGATGACCTTCGTTCCGAACGACGGCGTCGAGCATCTTCTCGATCTGCGCCAGAGTGCGGAACTGCTGGCGCTCAGGACCGCTGGACGCGTAACAGACGGGACAGCGCAGGTTGCAGTAATCGCAAATTTCAACCAGCGTCAGGCAGGAGTGCTGCTCGTGGTCGGTGCAGAGGCCACAGTCGTAGGGGCACCCCCATTTCACGGGGGTGTTATAGACCAAGGGCATTTCGGGGGGCTTGATGAAGATCTCGCGGCAGCGGCGATAGTAATCGATGTCGTCGGCGATCAGGACGCGTTCGGAGCCGTGTTCCGGGCAGCGCTTGAGGAGATAGACATTGCCGTCTTGAAAAATGGTCTTCGCGTCCACCCGGCGATAGCAGGTGGAACAGATGGAGATGACGACGTCGTAGAAGAGGTAGGGGCGGGTTTTCGCCATGGATTCACCTCGCGCTAGGTTGGTTCGCGATCTCCGTGATGCGCCGCGTTCACGCCGTTGTCGCGAAAATCATATAGCACGGTGGGAATACTTGCTCGCTCCTAGCGCCGGAAACCGCTGGCGACAACCGCGAGGAAGGGAAGCAGGGACGTGTAGACGAAAATCACGGCGGCGGCGACGATGAGGCGAGTGGAGTTGGGTTGCACGCCGGTACGGCGGATCGCTTTCCAGGCGAGGTAAAGGATCAGGATGTCGAGGAACCAGGGCAGAGTTGACAAAAGAGAAAGCGCGGGTGAAATGCCGGGGCGAGCATGGAGTAGCAGGAACAAGATGCTGGCGGAATGTCCAAAAAAACCGAAGAAAATGTGCAGCGCCGGAATGACCAAGGAGTAGGCGAAGGCACGGGGTCCGGGGTGGCGGAGCAGGGCGTAGAGAAGAACGAGGAGCGGCGCGATGCTGGCCAGGCCCCAGGCGAGAAGGCCGACGCGCAGTCCGACGGATGGAATCTGTTTGAGCCCATAGATGGAGGTCCAACTGGCGAAAAGGATGGGCGATTCTACGGCGAGCTTGGCGACGATCGCGAGAGCAAGTTGACGGATGGCTGCGCGGCTGCCGGGAGACAGGTGGGAGGCGAGGTCAAAGGTGGGGCGAGACTCGACCTCCGCCGCAGCCGGCATCAACGGAGTCGCCTCTGGAACTGGTAGAGGCGGAGTGCCTGGTGAGGCCATGGCGACGGTTGGCACGGTGCCGGCCTGGAACTGGTACTCGGGGGTATTGCGGACAATGCCCTTCGATAGTTTGGCGATGGCGAAGATGCTCCCGGCAATAAGGGCGGCAGTAATCACCAGCAGAAGAATAACCAACTCCGCTGCCTTCGGGTCATGGCTCCCATTCATGTTCCCGAGCGCGCCGAAACAAAGCGCCAGGAGAAGAAGAAGCAGCGAAGTGCCAATCACAAAGATGGAGATGATGACGATTGCGAGGGTTCGAAGCGTGTTGGCGGCGAAACGGTCCACAGCGGCGCGTGCCTTTCGAAATCAACCAACCTGGATGCGGGAAGACGCGGGAATGATAGAGCAAAGCGGGGTGGGTTCCAAGAAATTACTCGTCTTCGGATTGGCGGTTGAGTTTGGCAATCAGCCGGACGCTCCCAAAGATAGCGCCGAACGCGATCAAGGCGATGCTAACGAACAAGACGCGATCCCTCCACGTGAACCGATCCATGCTGTTCATTCCGCTGGACACGGCGCAAATGGAAGACGAGAGAAAGACCAGGCTCGCGATGATGATCACGAGGGAAAGAGCGATGGTGGCGAAAGGTTTCATTTTTGTGCTGCGACTTGCGCAGGAGTAGCGCGGAGCCAGCGCGCGACGTCGCGGGAATAGTAAAGCAGGATGAGGACGCAGGCCCACTGAATTGCGCCGAGTCCGAGAAAGATGCGTGGGTACGGTTTGATGAAGTCGCAGAGCAGGCGGAACGTCATGTAGGCGACCATGAACAATTTGAAGGCGTCGCCGGGGAGGAGGCGGAGAGGCGCGAGTCCCGAGTTGCGAGTCCCGAGCAAGTGGGGATCCTTCGACTCTGCAAGTGCTTCACTTCGTGAAGTGACAGTATCTTTCCGAATGACAGTGCGTTTCAGAACTGCGTAGAGAATCGGGAGCAGAGCGAGGAGAAATACGATTTCGTAGAGTTGCGTTGGGTGGCGCGGGATGCCGTCGCCGAAGTTGATGCCCCAGGGCAGGGTGGTCGCGGTGCCGTAGGTGTTGTCGGCGATGCCGGTGAGGAAGCATCCGATGCGCCCGGTGGCGATGCCGAGAGCAAGCGGAACGGCGTAGAGATCGCCGGTGGATTGGCGGAGCCCGATGTAGCGTTTGGTGAGTTCGACGGTGACGAGGCCGAAGGCAAGGGCTCCGACGATGGTCTTGCCGCCGATGAGGTAGCTGGGGTCGTGGAGGCGATGCCAGGTAAATGCGGGGTCTTCGAGCCAGAACAGAAGCTTGGAGCCGAAGGCCGCTCCGGCAATAGCAGCGGCGATGACGGCCCAGCGGATCGGGGTGGAGATGGGATCTCCGAAACGCCGGCGAAGACCCAGATAGACGCGGAAGGCGATCAGGTAGGAAAGGGTTTCGAAAAAAAGATGTGGGTGAACGGTGTAGCGGCCGAAATGAAGATAGACCGGGAAAGTGATCGCGGGATGAAGAGTGAGGTTGATGAGGGATTATAGCGAGGGTCAGGTTGGCGGCAGCTCGTATTGCGCCAAACGATTGAGCTTCGGGTTCGAACAGAGTATTCTGTATATTCTGTTTACACTGAAGGAGATGACATGGCTGAACTGACCAGTCTGCAGACGCAATATATTTTGCATTGGGGCGAGATGGGGACGAAGTGGGGGATTAACCGGACGGTGGCGCAGATTCATGCGTTGCTGTATTTATCGCCACGGGCTTTACCGGCGGAGGAGATTGCGGAGACCCTTAGCGTGGCGCGGTCGAACGTCAGCACTTCGATCCGTGAATTGGAGAGTTGGGGTATTGTGCGGGCGGTGCATGTGCTGGGTGACCGGCGGGAACATTATGAGTCGATGAAAGATGTGTGGGAGATGTTCCGGTTGGTGATCGAGCAGAGGAAGCGGAGGGAGATCGATCCGACGCGCGAGGTGTTGCGGCGTTGCTTGGCGGAGTTGGATGGGAAAGAGCCGGGCGCGGACTATACCCGCGAGCGGTTGGAGGCGATGGCGGGATTCTTCGAGGCCGTGACGGAGTTGTACGACGAGATGAAACGGTTGCCTACCGGGACGGTGCGGAAGTTGTTGCGCATGGGGACGAAGGTGCGGAAGAAGGCGGGGTAGGTGTTCGAATCCCCACTCCCCGAGAGTCCCGATGCAATAGGGATGCTTCGACTGCGCAGGGCGACTCGCTTCGCTCGCCGTCCTGCTCCGCTCAGCATGACAGGGCTTTTCTTGAGATCGCGGTAAAATTGTGCACGACTTTCCATTTATTTCCATTCAAGAAGGAATCTTCATGGCGCAGGCTGATGGCGGGGTTGTGGATGCGGCGGGATCGAGGATTTGGGTTACGCGTTCGGGGTTGCCGTTGACGATCAAGTTGGAGTGGCCGTTTCATCCGTCGAAGTCGGGGGCGGATTTTTGGGTGTTGCATGGGGACATCGCGCTGGTGGGTTCGGATGGGCTGCATTGTCCCGTCGCGGTGAATTTGTCGCAGACGGTGCGCGAGGTGATGCCGTCGCTCGAGCCGAAGGATGCGGAGGCTCCGGTGATCAATGCGCTGCGCAAGGAAGTGGACAAGCGGCAAATTGAGTTTTTGAAGTCGGGGAAACTTCTGCCGGTGCCGTTTTCCAGCCGTCATTATGACTTCAAGCGCGGGCAGTGGGTGTTTGGCAAGGCGAGCGATGAGGTGATGGCGGAGTTTGTGGAGCGGAAAGTTTATTGGGAGACGAAGCTGGGAGAGTCAAAATCCCCACCCTCTCGCACAGAACGCGAGAAGGGTGGGGCACCCGGAATCTGGCTCGGGGATCCGGCGGAGTCACAGTATCTGCAAACTACGCCCGCGCATTTGCTGGAAGTTGCGGCGCGGTTGGTGGCGGCGCAGGGATTGTTGCGGATCGAGGGCGAGCGGGCTGAGGCTACCGCGGGATTGATGAATCAGGCGGAGCGGTTTGAGCAGGCGCGGATGGCTGCGATCGAGGAGTTGGAGAAGAAGCACGCGTTCGAGCGAGGGTAAGAAAACCTTCTCGCCACGGATTTGCGCGGATCAACGCGGATAGAACCTACCCACGGACAAGCCTCAGGGGCTGAAGCCCTCATCGTTTTTCCCTCTTACGGCACGGCTGAAGCCGTGCCCTTCGCGAATTTCCACGGGAGAGCGCTGCTATTTTTCAGCAGACTTGCGCGAAAATAGTCCCCAGCAGAATTGCGGGGCTATGGCGTAGTTGAGCTGCACCAGGACTATCGCTGCGATTGCGTAGTAGGTGTTTAGAAAACATAGGCTCGCTCCGGCCGCGTAGAGGGATTGCGCGATCACGATGCGGCGAATTACTGCCGGATGAATTTCTTCCGGGAGATCTTCGTTGAGAAGCTTGGCGCGGGTGGCGTAGCTCCAGCTCCAGTAGAGCGTCGCGCCCAGGAGCAAAATATTGAACCAGTAGATCAGAAGGGCCATCCGATAGTGAATGAACTCGGCTAGCAGTGAGGTCGTGAATGGGACCAGCACCGCGGCGCAGAGGAACGCGATGTGAATCCAGGCGAGGTTGCGGTCGGCGCGGGCGAAGTGGTTGAGTTGCGTTTGTTGGCCGACCCAGAAGATGCCGATGGTCATCACGCTCATTAAGAAGATGAGAAGGCGCGGGGCCAGGAGGATCAGCGCTTGCCAGAGATCGCGCTCGCTGTGGATGGCTTCGCGGGCGGGGACGTGGAGATCGAGAACCAGCAGTGTCATGGCTACGGCGAAGATGCCGTCGCTGAGTGCGGCCAGGCGTTCGACGCTTTGTCCGGCAACGCGGTTGTAGAGGGATGGCATCGTAGAGAGTTTATCGTGAGAGGCTAAGGCTTTCACCACAGGGGATCACGGAGGCCGCGGCTCATTGCTTTCACCACAGAGGGCACGGCGGATCACAGAGGAATCTTTGGATAGGGATGCTTCAACTTCGCTTCGAGGACTTCGCGGGGCACTGCTACTTGGTTGCTTTGCCGGTTGCCTTGCGCCTGTCTGGGCACAGGATGCTCCCGGGTCGCAGCCACCGCCGGCGCATCAAAATCCGACGCCATCGGCTCCGGAACCGCAGAAGAAGGATGCGGGTGGAAACCCGGCGCAGGCGGCTGCGGATAAAACGAAGGATGTGACTATCCAGGCGGCGGAGGCTACGAAGAAACTGGGCGAGCAAGCCTTCTTCCGGCTGCGGGATTGGGAGAATGGCTGGTTTACCGGGCCGTTTGTGGGACAGAGGCGGACGGTCCCGCTGACGAACCGGCAGCGGCAGTATGTGTATCTGCAGCAGACGCTCAGCACGCCCAGCGCTTATGTGAAGCGCATGTTTGCAGCGGGCATCGATCAGTGGCGCGAGGCGCCGGTGCAGTGGGGCGAGGGTTGGGGTGCGTACGGAGAGCGGTTTGCGTCGCGCGAAGGGCAATTCATTTCGGCGAACAGCCTGGCGGCGCTGGGAAATTATGCGCTGAAGTATGAGCCGCTGTACGATCTGTGCGAGTGCAAGGGATTTGGGCGGCGGACGCGGCATGCGATTCTGCGAAATTTTCTTACCTACGATGAGACGGAGCGCGAGATGCATCCGCAATGGGCGCTGTATGGCGGGGCGTTTGGCGGAGGATTGATTTCAACGGCGTGGCGGCCGCATCCGCGCAATGCGTGGAAGAACGGGGGATACGCCGTGCTGGGGCAGGCCGGATATGGGGCGCTGCTGAACTTTTTCACTGAGTTCGCGGGAGAGATCAACCGCAAGATTGGCGCGCGCAAGAGAAGATAGACGACGCGCTTGACCTGATGCTGGCTCGCTTCGCTCGCGGGACGGACCAAGGGGTCCGCCGGACGTGTTTACTCCTTGCGCATGGTTTGGGCGACCACTGTGCCCAGGGTCAGCAGAGTCATGATTGAGATGATGCCCAGCGAGATCACGCAATAGATGCACCAGACGCCGAGAATGTCTTTCTCGATGTGGGCGAGGTAGAGCGAGAAGGCGAGGCCGGCCAGCGTTGGCACGAGCAGCAGGCGGTAGGAGCGCGTGAGCGCGAGGGCGCACATGAGGATGTATCCGAGGATGCCGAAGACGGCGACGGGGATTTGGAAGTGCAGGGGCCAATCGTCGGCGTGGTGGGGGATCATGGCGTAGGGGCTCTTGTTGACGATGCCGCAATCCCAGCGCTCGTTGATGCTGCAGGGAGCGTCGCCTTCGGTGCGGTAATGTTCGCGCAGGGCGAGCGACGAGACGACGATGCCGGCGATGGCGAGGATGAAGAGAAGGTATTTCATAAGTCCTTTCTATCGGTTGGACGCGGCTCCTGAAAACGCTGGGCTGAAGCCCTGTAGATTTTAGCGCTTTCCCGCGGCGCTGAAGCGCCGCTCTTCCACGGTCGCGCCACCTGGTCTTCGGTGTTTATCCGGCTCGCTTCGCTCGCTGGACAGCCGAGGCGGCTGTCCCTACATGAGCAACGTTCGTTTCACACTTTGTGGGTCGCGGCTTCGGTGGCGGCTTTTATTAGATCAGAGGGCTGCCAGTCGCTGCCGTGATACCAGTGCGCGATTTTTCCGTCGGGGCCGATGACTGTGGTGCTCAGGTTGTGGGTGATCATGCCGCCTTCGGGGGTGCAGACGAGGCCGAAGAAATTGGCGACCTTCGGCAGGTCGGCGTTGCTGGCGCTGGCGAATTGCCACTTGGCAAAAATTGCGGCGTCGTGGGTGTGGGCCACCGAGTACGCGTAGTCGCGGAGAACTTTGGGCGTGTCGTGTTCGGGATCGAAGCTGACGCTGAGCAGGCGGGTGTCGGCGAGCGAAGGATTGGCGGCGAGCTGCTTGTAGACTTCGTCGAAGTTGGCGCTCATGCGCGGGCAGAAATCCGGGAACGGGCAGCGCGTGTAGATGAAGGTGATGAGCAGAACCTTGCCGCGATATTGATGGAGCGAGACGCGCTGGCCGTTTTGATTGGTGAAGGCGAAGTCGGGAACTTCGTCGCCGGGTGCGGGAATGCGCTGCGAGGCTCCGGAGGCGGGCGGCGTGGGCTTGGCGTGGCCGGTGACCTTCACATTTTCGAGCCAGTAGTCGGGGCCGGCGTCGGCGTTCTTGCTGTCGGGCTCGACGACTACCACATCGGCGGAGATGGTGTCTCCGGGTTTCAGTTCGTTCAGTTGCTCGGGTGGCTTGATCTTGTACGACATCGCCATCGCTTCCATGAAGCCGGCAATGGTGTCGCCGTCGATAACGGCGGCTTTCTCCTGCGTGTCGATGGAGACGACGCGTCCGGTGAAGGGGTAGCGCTTCTGCGCCTGAGTTTTGGTGCGGTGGCACGCGGAGAGGAGGGTGAGCGTGAGGATCAGGGGGAGGATGATTCGGCGGTACGATTTTAAATCCACGATAGAGATTTAACTCTAATGGGGAGCGGGATGGCAATGACCTTGAGCTGATTCTCGCGCACGTCACCTGAATCGTTTGTCAAGACATGTGAGAGGTTCAGGCTATAATCTGGCGCTATGAATCGCTTTGGTCTTATGTTCATTCTCATGTGCGCAGCGGCGGTAAGTGCGCCGCAAGCACAGGGACAGGACTCCAAAACACCGTATCCGAGCATGGCCTCGCTTGAGCAATATCTGATGGCGGATCGCAATGCCGAGATAGCCCTGGCGCGGAGCGCGGCCCCGGAATCCGTCTCACACGATGCCGAGGTTTTGGTCCTGGGACGGCATGGTTACGAAACCGCGGTGAAAGGCAAGAACGGTTTCGTGTGCATGGTGCAACGCTCGTGGACCGCTGGAATCGACGATCCAGACTTTTGGAATCCCAAGCTGCGTGCTCCCATCTGCTTCAACCCGCCAGCCGCACGATCCTATCTTCCATTCGAAATCAAAAAGACCGAGTGGCTACTAGCTGGACAATCCAAAGCGCAAATGTTCGAAGGTATAAAGGCCGGTCTCGACAAGAAGGAATTGCCGACGCCGGAACCTGGCGCAATGTGCTACATGATGTCAAAGCAAGGGTATTTGAACGATCATGACGGGCACTGGCATCCCCACCTGATGTTTTTTGTGCCGCGAACGGACGCTCTGACCTGGGGCGCAGATCTGCCAGGCTCCCCGATTCTGCGAGCCGACGACCCTCAGGATCGATTGACTGTATTCCTGATTCCGGTCGCCAAGTGGTCGGACGGTACGGCTGATTCCACAGATCAGCACTGATATTCGATCTCACCACTTTTGGTTCGGTTGGCCCGGCGAATATCTGGCACCCTGATGCAGCGCTGAAGCGCCGCTCATTCCGGCAACCCGCCCTCCGCGGCCTTGCCCAACCTTCACCGCCGCCGCGCCGCGCGGTTGCCGCTGCCGCCGAAGAAGCAGGCCAGGCCGAACAGGTAGCCGAAGTTATACCAAGCTCCGTTGTTGTGAACCTCATAGATACTGAGGCCGCTGTTGACCAGCGACGCCACAAAAACAAACGGAGCAATGAAGCCCTGCCAGAGGCCGAGCCAGAATCCCGCGACTCCATAGTGTGCGCTAGCCGTTCCTTTGAACTGGTTCGGACCCGGCGCGCATCCAGCCAAAATACCCAGCAACAGCACGATAAGCACAAGCAACGTCCAAGAAGGTTTCATCGCATTTCCTCCCGTACATGGTGATACGAAGCGCAGGGGTGAAAAGTCTCAAAAAGGCCGGCGCGGCTTGGGGACTCGGCTGTGCAACGCCGGCCGCGGCGGAGCCAACCCGGTTGAGCGAGTGTTATCATCGCCGGACTCACGTCGCGGGCGGCAGGCCTTAGCCGCTGAAGGGTTCATGAAATATCAGCACAGAGTGCTCGGCATGTTGTCGCTGCTCTCGGTGATTACCTATCTGGACCGCGTCTGCATTGCGGTGGCCGGCCCGCGCATGCAGGATGCACTGCATATCGGCCCGCAAGCCTGGGGATGGGTCAGCAGCGTTTTCTTCATTTCCTACGCGGCATTCGAGATCCCGACTGGCGCCTTAGGAGATCGCATTGGCCCGCGGCGGGTGCTCACCCGGATCGTGGCCTGGTGGTCGGTTTTCACGTCGCTCACCGGGGCGATTTCGAACTACTCGGTTTTACTGCTCGTGCGGTTCTGCTTCGGAGCGGGCGAGGCGGGCGCTTATCCGAACGCATCGACGGTGATTGGCCGCTGGATTCCGGTGGTCAAGCGCACGCGTGCCTGGGGCATCATCTGGATGACCGGTCAAATCGGCGCCGCCATGTCGCCGCTGCTGGTGGTGCCGATTCAAGTGCACTATGGATGGCGGGCGCCCTTCTTCGTGTTCGGACTGCTGGGCCTGGCTTGGAGCGTAACCTGGTATGTGTGGTTTCGAGATTCGCCCCATGAGAAAGCGGGGATCAGCGAAGCGGAATTGCGCGAGATCGGCTCCGCTCGCGGAGCGCAACATCACGGAATGGCCTGGGGCAAAGCGCTGCGCATTCCGGCTCTGTGGCGCATTGCCGCGATCGGAGCCTGTTACGTTTACTCTTTCGGATTCTTCCAGGCGTGGCTGCAAACCTATATGGTGAAAGGCCGCGGATTCAGCGAAGCTGCGTTGGTGCTGTCGTCGCTCACCTACGCGGTCGGGGCTGCAGCCAACGTGCTCGGAGGCTTCGCAGGCGATTGGATGGTGAAGCGCCACGGGCTGCGCAACGCGCGCCGCTGGATCGGAGTAGCGGGACTCAGTTCGGCGGCGCTGTTTTTCGTGGCGGCGATTTATTCGCCTGGCGGGCGCCAGGCGCTGGTGTTCCTATCGCTGGCCTACGGCGCGATTCTGTTTCAGCAGCCCAGCCTCTGCGCCCTCTGTCTTGACGTTGGCCGCAAGAACGCCGGTGCGGTGTTTGGATTCATGAACACGGCGTGCAACCTGGCTTCGGCTATTTCCTCAGTGATCTTCGGAACTCTGGTGAGCCGTTTCGGCAGCTACAACTGGCCGTTTGTCCCGATGGTGGCGTTGCTGTGTGTGGGGGCGGTGCTCTGGTTGCAAGTCGATCCAACCCGTGAACTTTTTCCCGAAGGACATCCAGCCGAATTGACGGCGGTTGGCGTGGGTTAGATGAGGTGCGGTGGTCTGCCTGTCCCGGAGTTTCCCCGAGTTCCCCTTTGGAGGACGACGGCACTTACGGATCTTGTGCAAACATTTCCGCCTCCCACATCTCGCAAAAGAGGCGAGACCCTTCGACTTCGCTCAGGGCAAGCGTGGGGCACCCCCTTTTTTATTGATGCCAGCGAGGTCAAAGACGGGGCTAGGCGGCCTTTGGGTCGCGGCTTTCTTTCGCGAGTGTGTAGAGCAGCAGCAGGCACAGAGCGAGCAAGAGCCAGGTTTGGTGCGGCATGACGAAGCGGTCCCACCACCAGGATTCGGGCCACGACGGCGGGATGCGGTGGTCGAAGACTGCCTGCTGCAGGATGGCTGCGCCGGGAACGAGGAAGGGCAGCACGAGAAGCAGCGCGGCCCTGGCGGCATTGCGCAGGCGGCCGCTGAGCGCGGTGAGGCTCCAGCACAGAGGAATGGCGAGTAGCGAGGCATCGTAAAAACGGTGATAGACCGGCAGCAGGGTGATCACTGCTACCGTCGCGAGGGAGAGTAGTTCCGGGGTGCGGGCGCGATTTCGCATGACGAACCAGGCCCAGACACAAAGAAGTACGGCAGTTATGGCCAGCGCCATCAGGTTGGCCGATTTTGCCTGGTGCGTGAAGGAATAAAACGGAACCTGCAGGTTGATTAACATGAAGCGGATCGGATTGGCGGAGGTGAAATCGTCGATGCGATTTGCCGCCGCGAGTACTTTAATGTTGTGAAAAAAGTCGGCACGCCAGGAGACCCCGCAAATCTGCATCCAGGCGATGGCGATCAGGGCGAGGACGGCGGTAAAGCCGACGGCAGTCGCGAACAGGCGCCAGCGGCGGCGCAGCAGGTAGTAAAGGACAATGAACGATCCGAGGTGCGGCTTCAGGCTGCAGGCCGCGCCGAACAGCAATCCGGCGGCGAGGTCACGCTTGCCGGTGGCTGCCCAGATTCCGAGCGCACACAGGCCGACGACGAGGATGGTCTGATTCTCGGCGGCGATGCCGGTGTGGAACGGGGCGAGCGCCAGGCATGCGGCGATGAAGAGGATGGTGCGCGGATCTTCGAGAAAAAGTCCGAGATGAAATCCGCCCACCTTGATCAGAGCCCAGACCGTGAGCGCGAACGATGCCAGCAAAACCGCGAGCCACGCGATCTTCGCGACGGGCCAGGGCAGCGCGCCGATGGGCGCCATCAGGACGAGGGTTCCGGGCGGAGGGGCGAGATGCGTGCGCACGGTGTTGGCGTCAAGGGGGGAGTGGACCTCGTCCCGCCACAGCGCCACAAAATTTTCAGGATCGGCGAAGTTCTGTCCGCGCAGCCAGATTCTGGCCGCAGCATAGTTTTGCGAGAGGTCGCTCCAGTTGGTCGGATGCAGGTAGCGAAGTGGAGCGCGCACGACGAATTCCGCCGCTGCCGCCAGCAGCAGGAGCAAGAGAACGATTCTCAGATTTCGGTTGGAACGCAGGTGGACGTCTGTCGCGAGGGAACTCAAGGGAGTAGTTGAGGTGAGGACGATTGTACACCGGCGGCGAAACAGCCGGTGTCGAGTTGGGCATCGGCGCTACTGATTGATCAGTGTCGAATGGCTGGCCACGCAGACCCAGCCCCTGCCCCGGCTGATCCAGGTGTCGGTGAAGCGCTCGCGCAGCATGTAGGGCTTGCCATTCTTCATGCCGTTCTCGCGATAGACGCCGTTCACCACGGCCGTTGTGCCGTAGAGATGTACCGTCATGGATTCGCTGGCGATATGGACGGGATGCAGCTGTTGCGATTGCACGCTGGCGATGTACTGCAGCTTATCCATGAGCTTGCCGTCGTAATCGACGTAGACCAGTTCTGAGCCGAGCAGAAGAGACATGGCGGAGGTGTCTTTTTGCTGTACAGCCTGGTTCCAGGAGTTCTCGAGGGCCAGGATTCTGCCCTGGTCGGCGTCCGGCGGGGTTGGAGTCTGGGCGCTCAATGAGGTGCCCGCCAACAGGATCAGGATGATTGGAAAAATCTTACACATTTCGGCTCTCGCCCTCCCCGCGCGATGTGCTGCAGAACTTCTCGATCGACATCGACATGGTTCAGAGTTCCTATCGGCATTTGGTCGTGCTGGATGGAGATGAATTTGGGGGATTTAGTACCCGAGAGGGTGGTGCCTTTCGAATCGGGATAGAGAACAGGGCTGAAGCGCCGCGCTTCCACGGTGCTGTTTCGGGAGCGGGATTTGGCAGGGTCGCTCTTCCCCTTTCCCAAAATCTCCACCCGTCTCATAAATTCGTGCCCGGGGCCGCTTGCCTTCGGCATCGCGGGACGGACCCTTCGACTACGCTCAGGGCAAGCTGCGTCCGTCCCCACGTGTTCATCTCTTCTCAACTTAGTAATGGAAGCGGTAGCGGAGTTCCAGGTACAGCTCTCTGGGGTTGTTCCAGTGGAAGCCGCCGAAGGTTTGGCTGTTGTCGAGATCGACGCGGCGGTTGGCAACATTCATCCCGTTGAGCGAGGCCGAGAGGCGCTCGCCGAAATCTTTTTCCAGCGTCAGATCGAACGTGGTGTGGGGCAGCAGGTGATCGCCGGGATAGGGCTGGCCGGGGAAGGCGTTGCTGAAGCCCGAGCCGTAATAGATGTTGGTGGAAGCGTAGGCCTGCCACGGGAGGGTGAGGTCGCCGCCGAGGTTGAGGGTATTTCGCTGGTCGTGATCGAGCGGGAAGAGGGCGGTGGGAGGCGAAAAATTGGTCAGGCCGCCGTTGATGGGCAGCTTGCCTTGGGCGATCTGGTTGGAGTAGGCGAGATGAATCTGTCCGCGATGGGCGATGCGGGGAGAACGCAGGGTCAGCTCCCAGCCCCGCACTTTGGCTCGATCAATGGTGATGGGCAGGCACAGGCCCGATCCGATGCAGCTGTGATCAAAGAAATTGTGGGCGATGCTTTGGAAGTTGTCGGCGTCGAGAACCCACCCGTGGTAGGGAATGGTGACTCCGAATTGATGTTCCTCGTCGCGCTCACCTTGAAGTGGAAGGAAGCCGCAGCTATTCGCCGTGCAAAATTGTTGCAACGACCCGCCCACGGTGAGCAAAGGCGGGGCCTGGTAGTAGTGGCCGTAGAAGGCGCGGAAGGTCCAATTGAGGCGGGGAATGTTGAGTGCGGCGCCGAAGCGCGGGCTGATGGCGGTCTCGGTCATTCCGCCGCTGAAGTGGGTGGGACGCATTCCTGCGGAGAGCGTGAGCCAGGAAAATGGTTTGAATTTGTCGTCGAGGAAGAAGGCGGCCAGGCCGCCGGAGGCGGGATCGCTCTCCGCTAACGGATTGGCGCCATTGCTGTAGAGGATCCCAAAGAACTGGCTGTCGTTCTGGTGAAAGGCGTAGAAGCCGGCTTGCAGGTTGTTCGTGGAAAAGTTGGCGCTGAAGCTGACTTGTCCGCCGGCGTAGGTCGAGGTGTGATGGTCGGTGGTGGCGAGGCTGATGTCTGCGGGCGAGCTGTCGTAGTTGGCGCCGTTGCGATGGAAGAAGGGCGAAACCGTCAGCAGCACCTTGGAATTGAAGGTGTGGACCCAGGAGAAATTCGCCATCGCGTCGGATTCGTGGTTGCCGTCGCGAAGATTGAGGCTGGGATACTGCCCATTGACGGGATTGTTCTCGACGTCGTTGGGGAAGGGATCGTAGGGGATCTGATAGTAGTCCTTGCGCAACGAAGTCACGAGGCGTAACTGGTTCGACGGGTCGACGTTGAAAATGAACGATCCGAAAGCGCCGTATCCGTTGGCGGCATCGTGCACGACTTGCGCAACCGGGGGTTGCAGGCCGAGATTGCTGCGGTTGCCGTTGACGCTGGCGTAGTAGGCGAAGCGCTCGTTGTGGCTGCCGAAGCTGAACTGATCGTTGGTCTGATAGAAGTTGCCCGCGCTGAGCACGAGTTCGGCTTCGCGGTTGCGCTCGAATCCGGTGCGCGGCACCACGTTGAAGACGCCGTAGGTGCGGTCGCCGAATTCGGCGCCATAGCTGCCGCGGCTGACTTCGAGATAGTCGATGTCTTTGGGATCAAACTGCGGGCCGAGGTTGGAAGCGATGTTGGTGTTGGGGACAGGCACGCCGTCGAGCAGCCAGCTGGTTTGATGTCCGCCGCGAATGTGGAGCTGGTCGTGGGTGATGTAGGCGCCGGGGACGTAGTCGGTAATCATGGCCATGCTGTTGGAGCGCGCCGCGCCGGGAGTGCGGGCGATCTCGAGGCGATTGACGAGCGTGGTGGGCGTGGAGGAATCGGTGGGAGCGCTTTCCGGGGCGGCGGAAACGTTGATCGTCTCTTTGGTTCCGGCGATGTTGAGCGCGAAGTGCAGCACCGGCTGCGCGCTCGAGATGACGGTGAGTTCCTGCCGCGCCTGTTCGAATCCGCGGCCTGCTACCGTGACGACGTATTCCCCGAGGGGAATGGCGTTGAAGTTGAAGGCTCCGTTGGCGTCGGAGTTGGCGGTGGCGGACCAGTCCGACGATTTGGCCTTGATCATGACCATGGCGTCCTGCACCGGGCGGTGCTGGGGATCGTGAATGACGCCGCGCACCGCGCCGAAAATGGAGGCGAAGGCGGCGGGCGCGAGCAAGATAACGAACAGCGGGATGCGAAGGTAGCGCATGCAGTGTCTCTCAGCTCTTTCCGGGGAAATGGCCGGGTGTCCGCGAAGGGGGACGAAGTTCGTCTCCGGCAGTTCCTCAGCGGGTGGGCCCGATCCTGATTTAGTTGAGCGTTAGGGCGTGCTCAGGCGGAGAGAGCGGGCGGCGCGCGCGGGGATTGGGATGCGGCGATTCTGGCGGCTGGAGCGTTGGCGAGCGCGGAGGCTGCGTGCGCCTCGATGCTGGCCGTGAAAACTGGAGCGAATTGCGGGAACGCAGGCGCGGACTGAGTCTTCGTCAGAGCACGGCAGCAGTCGTGATTGCAGCAACTGGCGGCGCTGAACGCGGCTTCGGATTCAGGGCTGGCCGCTTCGTGACACTTGTGGGCCTTGCGGACGCAGCAGGCATGCGCGGGCGCAGCCGTGGCCGCCAGCGCGATCGGAAGGAAGTTTCCGGCGAGCGCGAATAGCAGCAGTGATCTCGCGATGAAACGCTGCATGTTTTTGTGCTCACAAACGACAGCAGAACCCGAGTGGGTGAAGAATAGAACAGGCGTGGCGCCGGGCGCAACTACTCCTGACAACCTAGCGAATCCGGTTCGTATCAGGGCATGCCTTCAGGCATGCCGTACGCAGTCGCCCAATCAACCTCGCTTTAGCGGCTGCGTCTTCGATCGCCAAACCGCAGCGGCTAAAGCCTATTCGTATTTCGATCCGTAACGGCACCGCTGAAGCGATGCCCTGATACGAATCGTCCAGAAACAGGATCACTTCAGCAGCACGTAGGCGCCGCCGTTGGTGAAGGCGATTACCAGGTTCATGAGGACAAACATTAGATCGTAGTGCCAGCCGTAGGTTTTCTCGCCCCAGAAGCCCGTGTGCCAGGCGAAGATTTTCTTTTGGATCGCCCCCAGCATGACCAGGATCAGTCCGAAGGCTGCGAGTTGGGTGAGGACGCCGAAGGCGACTCCCAGGCCGCCGGCGACTTCGGCGATCCCGAGAAAAATGGTGAAGCTCTTCGGCATTTCGATGCTCTTGGCGCGCGCCTCAGGATCTTTCAGATGGCTGTATCCGCTGGTGACGAAAACGAGTCCGACCATGAGGCGAAGGAGGAGAAGGCCGAGATCGGTGAAGCGGGCGAGTTGGGGAAACAAGGGGATCACCTACTCTTATTCTTGATCGTTATTATTCCCGATCGATGTGAAATACCTTAGCGAAAAGAACGCCGGCCACGGCGTAGAGAAGCGAGTTGAAGAAGATCATGATCCACATGGCGTCGCTGTCGGCACCGGAGGTGGAAAGCAGTCCTCCGAAGATTGCGGCGGGACAGAGCAGGAGAAGGAGAGGCGTTGGCCAATCCGGGGCCGGGCCGAACGAGAGGGCGTAGACGCCGGCGATGAAGCCGAGGATCGCGAATAGGACGCCGCTCACGAAGGAGCCTCTTCCCATCGATCACCTGCCTGACTGTGGACTATTTTAAGCGCGGCCCTGAATCTTTGCCCACCACCAGCGCACGCCGACAAACAGGAATCTCCAGTCGCTGAAAAATTCCGGCGGCTTGCCCTCGAAGGCATGGCCGATGAACTGGAAAATCCATCCGATGACGAACAGCGCGAGGGCGTAGATCCAGGCGTGATGGAAGAAGATGCTCGAGATAAAGACGGCGAGAGAGAGAAGGATCAGCGGAATGCCGAAGGTGTGGCACAGCCGGTTTACGGGATGTTGATGGCTGGTCGCGTATTGCGCGATCCACTGCTCGGAGGTGCGGTTGCCTAGCATTCGTGGGGATGATACTACAGGTTGAGTCGGACTTCCTCCTGCTACCGTTCCCGGGGCTGCCCCTTTTAGGCCGGCGCCGCCGGTCCCACATCTCGCAAAAGAAGCGAGATGTGGGGCACCCCCCGCGCACCTTGTATCCATAAGAATCTTGCTTATTCAGTGTGATTCCTGCACTTGTATTTTCTTAGCTGGGGAGGATAATGGCCGTTCCTTCCCCCAGGAGGATCTATGCCGTTCTCTGTCCGCGCCCTGTGCTGCATGGCCGTCGTGTGTTTCGTGACTCTCATTCTTGCCCTGGGTGCATCCGGGCAAAATCCCACGCCGGCCGCTAACTCCGATTCCACGTACCAGGCTTTGCGCAACATTACTTTGAGCGGGGAAGCGGTGAGCGTCAGCAATGTGGAACTCAAGCGGGAGGGGGCGACGTTTCATTTGCGCTCGGGAACGGTGTGTTTTGTGACCGCCGTGAATGGACGGGTGACGGGAGCGGTTTTCTCGGGAGACGGAAACCTGATCCTCGACCCGCCAGCGTCGGAGAGGGCCATGCTTAAGTTGCTGACAAAGGAAGACGAATTCAGCGAGAGCTTCAGTCAGATGGTATTGCGCTTCACGGATGCAACCTATGACGAGTTCAAGAAAGCCGGCACGGCAGGGGCGTCGGGTTGCGATGCGTCTCCGCTGAAAGACAGCCAACACGCCACGCGGCACAAGCTCAAGACGAACCTGGATGCACGAATTCTGGAAGACATTCTAAGTACAGAGCCGGGGGGCTTGTTTGTCGCATTCGTTCACGGCAAGCACTACAACGGACAGGAACTTTACTCCATCGATCCACACGAGGGTGGGGACCAAGTGCAATTCCTGACCTATGACGAAAACAAGTACGGACAGTGGGCGTCGTATCCCATGGCTGGAGAGCACAAGCGGGGAACGATCGGTCACCCGATTACGATCGAACACCAGGCGCTGGATACGACGTTGGAAAAGAGTGCGAACCTGATTGGTAAGGCGACCACGGATTTCAGCGCGAATCTCGATGGTATGCGGGTTGTGCCCTTCAACCTGTTCCGGACTTTGCGGGTAAGGAGCGTGAAAACGGCGGACGGACAATTCCTGCCATTCATTCAGGAGGACAAGAACGACGACGCGGACTATTCCGTCATTGTGCCGAAGCCTTTGGCGGTGGGGGACAAGTTCACGGTGATCACCGAGTATGAAGGCAAGGAGGCGGTCACGAATGAGGGCGCCGGGAACTACTTTCCGATTGCCCGGGACAACTGGTATCCGAGCAATCCGGGGAGCGAGCTGGGCGAGTACGTTAGCTACGATATGACGTTTCGCATCCCGAAGGGAATGCAGATTGCGGCGACCGGCGTGCGCGTCAGTGAGAATAATGAAGGCGTGTCGGTGTGGAAAAGCGAGAGTCCGCAAACCGTGGCGGGCTTCAGTTTTGGAAAATTCAAAATGGAAGAGGGCAAGATCGACAAGCTGAGTTTTTCGGTGCAGTCCTATGCCAATCAGGAGTCACCCGATTGGGTGAAGGGGTTGCAGCATGTGGCAGAGAACGACTCTCCCACTGCCGGCGGCGGAATGTTTGGAGCGATGCATCAACAGCCGGAAGTGGCGTTGGGTACGATGAGCACGACCGGATTGAACAAGAAAGCGCTCGCCGAAGGCGAACTCGCGGTGCAGCTCTACACTGATTATTACGGGCCCTCCTCGTTCAAGCACTTGCAGCTTACGCAGCAGACGGCCTGCAATTTCGGGCAATCGTGGCCAGGGCTGGTATGGATTCCCATCTGTTACTACTTCGACACGACCGTCCGCCATCAACTGGGAATGGATTGGGGAGACCGCGGCTACTGGAAGGTGGTTACGCCCCATGAGGTTGCCCACCAGTGGTGGGGGCACACCGTGGGATTCGGTTCCTATCGCGACCAGTGGATGAGTGAAGGATTCGCGGATATGTCCGCATCTCTGTACCTGACCATGATTGAGAACAATCCCAAGAAGTTCATCACCTTCTGGAACGA
>Ga0075029_100000394_pt1 | contig 25186 bp, 31 predicted proteins | sample LitLauG_LLR_2013_FD_71391 | JGI IMG/M metagenome (GOLD analysis project Ga0075029, IMG submission 71391) | Freshwater sediment microbial communities from North America - Little Laurel Run_MetaG_LLR_2013 | ecosystem: Environmental > Aquatic > Freshwater > Creek > Sediment | place: USA... | reverse complement strand
TGGCTTCCTCGGCCAAGTCCATCACTTGTGAAATGCAAGCATGGATCCATAACTTGCCAAACGCAAGTTAAATCGACCCCGGGTGCGCTCCACCAACGCCGAAGGCGCGACCGTTCCCATCTGCGTTTCGGATTGAACTCAAACCGCGCCTTGGGCGTTACATCTGTGACCGGAAGATCCATGGTCCGCGGGGCCATGCTAAACGGGCGCCGGTGAGGGGGAGGACGAATGCCGGCGCCACCCAATTCCAGCCGGCCAATCCCCTCCCCGCGCGGTCCTCGCGGCGTGCCGCTGCTGGGATCGAGCGGCGCACTGATCCGATTCTTCGCCGATCCCGTGAAGCAGATGCTGACCAACCAGCGCCTTTACGGCGATGTGTCGGCGCTCGCGGACAAGGATCCGTCCCTGATGTTCGCCTTCGGCGCCCGGTATAATAAGGTGGTGCTGAGCGACCAGCGCCGGTTCGAGAACTGGGCCGACCTGCCGCTGCCGGCGCCCGCGGGCAGCGCCCCCACCCTGTTGAACAAGGCGCTGACGGCCGAAAACGGCGATGTTCACCGCCTCCATCGCCGCATGATGATGCCGGCCTTCAGCCGCCAGAACGTCTCGGACCATCGCAACCGCATGGCCGATATCGTCGAGCGCCGAACCCTGGGGCTGACCCCCGGCCGCACGGTGGACGTCCCTCAAGAGATGACGGAGATCGCGCTCGGCGTCGCCATGGAGTGCCTGTTCGGCGTCGACGTGTCCGACGACGTCGACAGCCTGGGCCGGCTGGCGCTCCGCTTCCTCAGGGGCATGACCTCGCCGATGGCGTTGATGCTGCCGCTCTCCATCCCCGGCCTCCCCTACGCGCGATTCAGGAAGGACGCGGAGGGTCTCGTCGGCAAGCTGCGCGTGATCATCGCCGAGCGGCGGCGCTCCGGCGGCCGCCGGAGCGATCTGCTGTCGATGCTGATCAGCGCGCGCGACGACGACGGGGCCGTCTTCACCGAGGAGGAACTGATCGGCCAGGCGCTGGTGATGTTCGTCGCGGGCCATGAGACCACGGCCCAGACTCTGACCTGGACGCTGTTTCTGCTGTCTCAGCACCCGCAGATCATGCGCGCCCTGGGGGACGAGCTCCACGAACGGCTAGGCGGCGCGGCGCCCACGGTGGCGCAACTTGGCGAGCTCGCCCTGCTGGACCGTGTCGTCAAGGAGAGCATGCGGCTTCTGCCGGCGACGCCGTTCCTGTTCCTTCGCCGGGCCACCGAACCCTTCGAACTGGGCGGCGTTGAGCTACCCCCCGGGGCGAGAGTGATCCTCTCGCCGCTGATGACCCATCGCGACGCGACTCTGTTTCCCGAACCGAAACGCTTCGTTCCAGACCGTTGGAAGTCGGTTGAGCCGACACCCTATGAATACCTGCCTTTCGGGGCGGGACCGCGGACCTGCATCGGCGCGCCGTTCGCGGGGCAAGCGATCCGGATCGCGCTGGCGACGATGCTCCAACGCGCGCATTTCGAGCTGGCGCCCGATGCGCGCGTCAGCCGCCGCGTCCAGGGCATCACGCTCGGTCCGAAATACGCGATGCCGATGCGGCTTGTCGCCCCCGGCGCGCCCGTCGCGACCCAGCTGCGACCGCGAGGGGATATCGGCGATCTGGTGGATCTTGGGTGAGCGGAGGCGCCGCAGTGACGGGCGCCTGTGTGCGACGACCGGCACGTCGACCATGAATGCGTAGCCCGCTGTGCAAGCCCTCTAACCCGCGACCAGATGTCCGCGGACCGGCGCGATTCCGAGGCCTGCAACACTATGACTGCCACACCCGTCACAGCCACCGCTGACAGCAGGTCCGCGACGCGCGGCGCCAACACTGGGAGCGAATTGACAAGCGCAGGAACGAATGGCGCATTCCGACGTGCGCCCAACACATGGTTGAACCACAGGGGCAGTAGCAGATAGAGCGTCATGTCCAAGGCGACCCAGCTCACACGCGGACTGCGACGACGATTGATGTACGTCGAAAACAAGGATGGGCTGATCTATGGCGCGAACGCCCGCGTCGCTTGGGTAAGTTTCTCCAGAATCGGGAGAACCGTCTACTACCGGGGCCGAGAGTTCGGGAGGAGCAACGGCGTAAGCGGCAACTTCATGGATGTCAGCACCCGCGAAGAATATTGGATCTCGGGCGTGAAGAAGCGAGGCTCAAACGCGCATTGGGCGGAGAGCGGGATTAAGGTGCTCATCGACGCCGACGCAACAGAAGAATATCGTAACCGGACGACGGCTTAGGGCTCCTCACGAACTGGCGCCACAGCCAACCTCAATTCTCGGACGCCATGGCGACCAAAACTGATGGCGGCTCCCCCCATGTTCGGGACTCACCGAGGCGCTTGCCCCGCCCGCCCAAATATCGGATCGCGTCGGGTCTGCGTGCGAAAGCTGGGCAAGGAGTACGCATTGTGTCGAGGTGGACGCTCCCGCTCGCCGTGTTCTTCGCCCTTGGCGCAACCCTCACGTCAGCTGCTTCCCTCGTCGCGACGCGTGCACGGCCCGGAAAGCCGGGCGACATCGCGCATTGCCAGGCGCGGACTGACCCATGGAAGGTCGTCCAGATCGTCGAGCCTCCGGCCCAATCGCCGGATGAACAACCCGCCCCAGAGATCCATTTCGCTGGGGGAATGATTCTGCGACCACACCTTTATGCCGTTGCGATGATCGCAACATTACATTCCTCGATGAGTGAGCCCTTCATCGTGCTCGGGGGTTCCAGTTGCAATGAATGTGACGCCAGCACTCGGGCCGTCTTCATCAGTCGCCCATCGACATGGCCAGTCGAACAGGGCGCAGGAAACGCTGGTGGCTCGCTCGACTCTTCATTTTCCCCTTACCCCCATCGGAATTTCCAACGCGATACCAACACCCTCTGGGACTGGTCGAGGCTTTTTGTCGGTAGGTGCTTGGCCGCCGACCGGGACGTCGTGGTGTCGTTCAGCGCGGAAAGGAATCGAGCTGCGTACGGCTGGACGCGTGACGTTTCCTGGGCATATGTCGTCGGAGACCGGCTGGCGGTCGTCCGATCCAAACTGAACGCCGTCAACGCCCCGTCACTAGCTTCTGTTTTGCGAGCCACAGGGCGTGGATCCTGCCACGAGATCCGCCAGGTTACCTACGATGAACCTTTTTAAGTCTACGCATTGCCGTCGCGAGAGCGCGCGGAAAGCCCTAGCAAAGACGTTTGGCTTGCCCATGGGCAACGTTAACGGAGGATGTTGCGGCGATGGACCTTCGACTTCAATTCGCGTGCGTCGTTGCTGTCGTTCTGATGGTCGGTTGCTCGTCCGCTTCTCAGCCGAGTCTGGATCATGAAGTGCGGCGGCTCGCTTTCGCCGGAGAGGATGCCCGCCGGGCGGAAGCCTCGTTGAAGATGGTTGGCTTTAGCTGCGCTTCAGTGTCCGTACCGAACTTCCGGGCTGATCGCCAATGCGACAGGATTCGGGGATACTGGGTCTTAGCGAGCTGCGTCCAACGAGCCTACCTGACGCTCGATGCCACTCATCAGCGCATTCACCGAACCGACGTGGCCCAACCGGCCTGCACGGGCATGTAAAGCATTCCAGCCATCGCTATCGTACCGAACGACGACACCGCCGCGGGCGACCCCTTCGTCCAAGGAAGTGTCGATTGACGGACAGCGCGGCCGGTTAACCTAGCTGGTGCGTGCTGCCTTGAAGTTGATTCCCGAACCCAAAAGTGCAATCATTGCACCATGAAAGATGCACCCCGTTCATGCCGACTCTACAGCGCTTCGGCGCGGTAACCCTGCGCATGTACGCGGACGACCACATGCCGCCGCACTTCCACATCGTCGGACCGGACTTTCAAGTCCTCGTGCGCATCTCGGACTTGGCGGTAATCGCCGGCGAGGCGCGGCAGGCCCAGATCGCCGAGGCCATCCAATGGGCCAATGCGAATCGCGGGGCCCTCGCGTTGAAATGGACTGAACTGAACGAGCGAGGTTGATCATGCCGAAGAAGACGCTTCCACGCATTGCCGCTGTTCAAACGGGCGCCGAACCTCTCACTCTGCGAGTAACCTGGACGCACGGCGGGGAAAGCCTCGTCGATGTGTCGGGGATGGTCGACACCTACCGTGTATTGGCCCCGTTGCGTTGCGACCCGGGTTTGTTCGCGAAGGTAAAAGTCGGCGAATATGGCGCCGACGTCGTTTGGAACGAAGACCTCGACGTGGCGGCAGGCACGCTTTGGCGGCTGGCTCAGGAACAATCCGGCGCGACGATGACCGCTGACGCGTTTCGTCACTGGCGCGAGCGCAAGGCCTACACGTTGGATACCGCGGCCCAGGCCTTGGGTTTGAGCAGGAGAACTGTCGCCTACTACGATCGGGGCGCAAAGCCGATCCCGCGCACCGTCGCGCTAGCGGTGAAGGCGTTAGAGTTGGGGCTCTGACGCGAACCGTGGCCGGCGGCGCCGAGAGGCCGATCCGCTACGGCTAGGTCGCGAGACCGCGGCAGAATACGAAATTCGGGCTATTGGACCCGGATTCGCGCCGCGATGTATTCGCACAGCCAATTCGCACGCCACGTCGGCGCAACATTCGAGAGCGCGATCACGGTGACCTCGCCCTTGTTCAGAATGCGCAGCCCACCGTTCTCGCCGGGGCCGCCGCCGTCGTGTCCAACATCGTTGACGCCGTTAGTGTCGCGAACCTCGAAGCCGAAGGCATATTCGCCATCGTCGCCTTTCACCTTTGGAGCGAGCAGCAGCTGGGTATGCTTGCGATCCAGGAGCCGCCAGCCATCCAAGGCGTTGGCGAACGCGAGCAGGTCTCCCACCGTGGTGTAGGCGCCGCCGGCCGGGGTCGCCGCGCCTTGAAAGGGCGGCGGCGGCGGTCCGTAGCCGTCTACGGTCTTCACGTAACTTGTCGCCAACTGCGACGCCTCGATAGGTGGCGCGTTCAAACCGCTGCTGAACATGCCCGCCGGCTCGAAAATGTGGGCGCGCAGATAGTCCTCATACGACTCGCCTGACACGACCTCGACCATCCGGCCCAGGACGATGAAGCCATAGTTTGCGTAGTCGAACCGGGACCCGGGTTTGAACGCTGGCGACCGGCCGCCAAACAGCGCGATGTAGTCCGCGGGGGTATTCAACCGAAGGTAGTTGTCGGCCCAAAGCTTCGACATGAAATCGCCCGCGCCGCCGGTGTGGGTGAGCAGTTGGCGCACGGTGACGCCGCGGCCGAATTCCGCATTTGGGTATTCGGTGAGAATCGACCCGACGGTGGCGTCCAGATCGAGCTTGCGCGCCTGGCTGAGCTGCAAGATCGCGACCGCGGTAAACATCTTGCCCATAGAGGCGATGCGGAAGCGGGTCTGTGCGGTATTGCGAACGCCATGGGCGCGGTCGGCAAATCCCTCGGCGCGCGAGTAGATCGGCCGCCCCTCGCGCGCGACGAGCACCGCCCCGGAAAAATCGCCCATCGCCGCCAGCTCGGCATCGACAAGGCGGCCGATCTGGGCCGGAGGAACGCGCGTGGGCGCGGGGATACTGGCCGGCCGATCCGCGGATGTAAAACTCAGACGCTGAATAGGGTGACCTGGCCCAGGTCCGACCTCGACCTCAAAGGTCTGAAAGTCGTCCGCCAGCCTTGCCTTCACCACTTCCTGCTGCGCCGTATCGGAGCCTGGCGTTCGGCTCACGACATCGAAACCACCGGACTGTGCTCGCAGCTCCGCATAGTCAACGGCGTCTTTGAAGCCCGGCCAATGATCACGAAGGTATCCCTCATAGGCCGGCCGATCGCCACCGTTGAACGCGGCCAGGAACTCGGCCGCAATCTGGCCCGCCGACGTATGATTGGCCGGCGGCTCCGCCATGGCGCTCAACGCCACCAAGACACCCAAAATCGCGAGAAGGGGTCCCAGAATCCTCATTCGATCACCAAGCACGACCGCATGAAGCGGACAATGCGGCTCGGCGCCGATGGCGAACGGGACGCTATTTGTTAGCCCCTCCTCCCCCTCGGATCCGGTGGATTTACAGGCACCGCAGTCAAGTGGGTGATCATCGCTTACACTCGGCCAAGCCAAGGATTCCCCGTTCAGAGAAGAGGACCACGCGCCTAGCACTCCACGCGGCGTATGTGCCCTGTGTGACTTCGCTAAGGTTCGAAAAGCGGCCCGGCAGGCGGGCGACTTCCTGGAGATCCCAGTCCTTCCCGGTCAGCCTAGCGCGCACTACGTAGCCATAGTTGGACGACATGTGCGCGAGGCCGGCAAGCGCGAGCACACCGCCCTCAATGGGCTCCAGAGCGCTGACATTTACCTTGAGTATGGATCGCGGAGGCCCCGACAATGGCGTCCACTCCAGCCCGCCACCCCACTCACCGTTGTCTACGGCCGTGAGCGCGCCGCCAGCAACTCGGACTGAACGAAGATATGAGGCAGGCGTGTGAAGGCTCTGGCCCCGCCATTCCCATGTGCCGCACCGGTAGTTTGCTTCCTTCTCCGGCACGATATCGATGACGCTGTCGTGCAACAGACTCCAGGTAGTCTTGGGATATAAAGGTGCGCCCGTCTTGACCGCGTCCAAACTCTGCTGGGCCTGCGTTCGCACCTCGGGAAGCCAATGCTCTCTGCTGATCCTGTAGAGAGCCGGCAGCGAATCGGAAGACCCAAATACGCCTAGCGCAGCCGCGGCCGCGTATGCCACGCGCCAGTCCGGTGAGCCCAGCGCAGCTATGAGGCGCGGCTCCGCGGCACGGTAGCCCAGCTGCGAAATTACGTCGATCGCCAGGGCCGCTTCCGCCCCGTTACGCGAGGTGGCAAAGGCGATCAAGCGGGGCCCGATAACGTCCAGACTATCTCGAAACGCCGCCAACTTGAGCAGGCAATAGCTGCCCTCCGGCATATCGGGCTCCAAAAATCGCTGGTCGCTTGGGACGCATCCGCTGAGTGCCTCGTCGGCGACCGATCGGTCACCCAAGGCGGAAAGGGTCTGGCGCGCCTCCGCCGCAATCGAGGGCGTTGGATCGGTCAGGAGGGGGCGGAGCGCCTCCCCTGCATCGAAGGCGGAACTGCCGACGGCCCGGAGCGCCCGCAGCGCAGCGAGGCGGCGTTCCAACGGGCGGGCCTTGTCCGACGCGATCGCAGCCCAAACAGGTGTCAGCGGTCGAGCACGATCCCTTGAGTTCGTTATCACGCCAAGGGCTTCCGCAGCGCGCGGGTCCTCGGTGTCGAACTCTAGCAGCGGCAGCAGTCTGTTCAGTGATTTGGGGGCCAATTGTGTCAGCGCAAAACCGGTTTGGCTTTCCGCGCCTGCGTCAGGGAGGTCCGCGACCAGAGCATCTATCGCACGGTCATCTCCAAGCGCGACCAAAGCGCGCGCGATCCATCCTCCATGGTTGAGAGCAAGCGCAGCCGAGAGCGCTGGCACGTCCTGGTCAGACCAATTCGGCCAATAGGCTAGAATGGCGCCCGCAAGATTCCTCCACCCGGGCCGGCGACCTTGAGCCCGCTTGAGAAGCTCGCTCTTCGCTGAGTCGCCGAAGCGGCTAAGTTGTTTCGCGGCTACTTTTGCGCCCGGTGGCAATGCCCCCATGTCCTGCGCTGGGGCTATGTGATCTAATATTTGGAGGCAGGTCGCCACAGGTTGGCAAGCGTTTAAATCTGGGAGTGAGTCCGCGGCGCGCGACAACGCCGGCGTCGCCAAGGTGACTAGGATCGCGACTGCCAACCGAAAATCCCAACACCGCAACTTCTGCATTGTCTTCCCCGGTATTCAGGACAAGGCTACTCTGCCGCAAAGTTCGCCGTACCACCAATCGACCTGCTGTTCGCGCCTTTCGCCGCTTAACGCATGTCGAATCCCGTCGCGGCGCGGACCCTGGGCGTACCTAAGTCAGACCACCGCTAACAAAGGTATTCGGGCCTGAACGGGGGTGACAAACTCTCCCGCCCGAGGCGCCTTACCTGCTAAGCTGTCGGTCAAAATTCCGAAGGCCAACCTTGCCCAATGCCTGACTTGCTTTTCGCCGACGTCCAACTGGCCGCTCTCTACGATCGGATGAACTCGGGTCGGGATGATTTCAACTTCTATATGCCCATGGTCCTCGCGGCCGGCGCCGTACTGGACGTGGGCTGCGGCACCGGGGCCATGCTCCATGAGGCGCGAAGCGCCGGCCATAGGGGGCGGCTCTGCGGTCTCGATCCCGCCCATGGCATGCTGGCCCAGGCGCGCAATCGGACGGACGTCGAATGGTTTCTCGGCGACTTGTCCTCGGTCGTCTGGGAAAACGACTTTGATCTCATCGTGATGACCGGCCATGCATTCCAGGTACTTGTCGAGGACGACGAATTGCGATCGGCGCTCGCTGCGATCCGGGCAGCCCTGCGAAAGGGTGGCCGCTTCGCCTTCGAAACTCGCAACCCGCTCGCGCGGGCGTGGGAAACCTGGGACCATGAGGCATGCCATATCGCCCACGAGCCGCGCGGCGCATCCGTTCGAATGACGCGGCGGGTCGTCTCGCCGTTCGATGGTCGCGTGGTGTCGTTCTCACACACCTTCGAGAGTGATGCATGGGACCAAGCCCGAGTGAGTCACAGCACCTTGCGGTTCCTTGACAAGGCCGCCCTCAACAGAAAGCTCGCACAAGCCGGCCTATCGGTAGAGGCCCAGTTCGGCGACTGGGATCGCAGCCTGATGACGGACACCAGCCCAGAAATCATCACGATCGCCGGCCGGATGTGAAGCCCGGCAGGCCATCCAGCACATAGCAAGGGCGCCTTCGTCCGGCCCGGTCAGACTCAATGAGCGCGAAAAAGGCGTGCCGGCTCGCGGTCCCTTGGCGGATCTAGTACTTAGGACACCGCTCTATGATTTCGTGGATGTTGCCGCCTGGCGCGCCGAAGGCCGCATAGCGAAACCCGCCGCGAGCATCCTGCGCCGGCGTGTGGTGGATAAACACGACGCCCTTGTCCTTCATGCTGCTCATCGCTGCGTCGATCGACGCCACTTCAAAAACGCAAATCGTTGCTGCGCTTGAGGCATGCCTATGTTCGGCAGCTGCCTCGGCGCACTGGAACACGTGGAACTCGGTCCCAGCCAGATCGAATACAAGCTGGTTCGGTGTCCGATCGATCAGGACCAAGCCGAGCACATCGCGGTAGAAGCGGTCAGCCTCGGCCAGGTCGGGCGTCAGGACCATGATTAATCCGAGCTTCATTGCCGGCCTCTCGCGCGGATCCGTTTCTCGGTCGGCTCAAGCTCACCGGGGCGAGCTATTAGACTTCGCTCATCGACCGCTGGCGGATACCGTCCGGGGACGTGGCCAGTTTTTTCGCCGCCGGTTCCTCGTTGGCCGCTTCGCGCGTACCAATAGCCTGTCCCATCACCACAAACCAGACGTGACCGGGGATGCAGGTCTCGATAGTCAGGGTCTCGTTGAACCTACTGGGACAAGAGACTGCCATGAACAATTTTGAAGGCGTCGTCTTTGACTACCTGAGAGCCGATCGGGGCGTCTTCGCAAACACCCAGTGTCTCATCCAGATTAATCCCGGTGGTAACCCCGATACCTCGGGTCCGCATTGGTACTGCGACACCGTCGTTGCGGACTTTCGACGCGAGTGTGTCTTCTTGTGCGAGATCTCCTACAGCGCGCGCCTTACATCGCTGATCAACCGATTGCGGAGCTGGCGAGAGAATTGGTCGAAGATCTGTGAGGCGCTTCGGCGGGACTCCGGCTTACCGGAAGGTTGGCCCGTCCGAGTGTGGCTCTTCGTACCGGAAGCCCATGGGCCCCTGATCGTAAGCGAACTCGTTCGACTCGATTTCAATGGTCCGCAAGGCTTCGCGCCTCTCATAACGACATTGGAAATGACCCAGCCCTGGGCATACACCTCGTGGGATCGCGTCGGCGAAAAGGAGAAGCCCGATTTCATCCCGCTAGAGATGCGGCATTGAAAAGGGCATGCCGATTTCACGCCGGCTCAGGTGAGCCGAGATTCAGGCATAGAGATGGTTCATCCGTGAGCGTCGTTTGGCGGACACCGCGGGGGCGATGGCGAGATTCCCGATCGTCACGGCATGCAGAGGTCGACTTCCCCTCTAATAGTCGGCAGACTCTGTCGGCAGGAGTGAGAGCGGGTCATGTTCACGTGCGTCATTCGCTATCGGGTCGAACAGGGCAAGCTCACCGAGTTCCGGGAATACGCTCAAGCGTGGATCGGCCTGATCCGAAAATACGGGGGAACCCATCACGGCTATTTCGTTCCCGGAACGGACAACGACAACCTTCCGGACCCTTCCTTCAGCTTCCCGGGCCTGGGCGCCGCCGCGCCGGCGGATGTCGCATTCGCCCTGTTCAGCTTCCCGAACGTCGAGGCCTACGACCACTATCGTGCTGCCGTAGCCGAGGACGAAGACTGCAAGGCGGCCACGGCGAGGTTCAACGAGACCAGATGTTTCTCGGGATACGAACGCGCCTTCCTCGTGCCAATCTTCGAATGAAGCGCTGAGCGCGCGAAGAGCGACCCGCTGTGGCCCGCCAACCATTGAGCGTTCAGTCATTCGGGTTATAGCGCGAAGCGGATGGTTCTTGGCCCGATGACGGATTCCACCGATAGAGGTCGGGGTCAGCAAGCACGGGAGAGGGTCGTTCGTTGCCGCCACCGCATATCATCATTCTCAACGGCGTCGGCAGCGTTGGTAAGAGCTCGACGGCCCGGGCCTTTCAGACAATCACCGCCCAGCCATTCCTGCACGTAGCGATGGACGCCTTCGCCGAAATGCTGCCGCCGAAGCTATTCGGCGATTCCGAAGGACTGGTTTTTGAAACAACCTACCAAGACGGCAAGCCGTCCGTAACGGTTAGGACGGGCCCTGCCTTCGAGCGCGCGATGCGAGGCATGCGTCACGCCATCAAGGCCATGGCTGAGCAGGGCAACAACCTTATCGTCGATGACGTGATGCTGGGTGAGGAGCACCTGGACTATCGCGCCCTGTTATCGGACTTCGATGCTCGCCTCGTCGGCCTCTTTGCTCCCTTGGTGGTGCTCGAGGCGAGAGAACTGGCGCGAGGAGACCGGGCGCCCGGGCTCGCCCGCTGGCAATTCAATCGCGTTCACCGGGGCGTGATTTACGACCTGGAGATTGAGACCGCCACGAGGACGCCCGTGGAGAACGCCCAAACAATCCGTGACGCATTCAACCTCTGACCCGCTACGAACCCCGAGCGAGGCGTACACGCGATTTTCCGAAGTGCCGTCGTTGGGGGGCGGACGACCACCCGCTTTCGTGGCTATCGGGGGCGTGCCATTTGGCCGCGTCGGTACTAAGAGCGGCCTTTGGAGCGCCAGCATGTTTCAATCTCGACATTTGGCCGTTGCAGCGGCCCTCTCTCTGCTTGCCGGCCAGGCGATCCCAGCTCCTACCGCAATCCAAGTCCGGCCCGGCGGGGGCTTGGCGGAATGGCAATCCGATGATGCTCGGTGCAACAAAGCTGCGGACAGCGCCCGCCTGGACGATCTGCCCGTGGGCAATCCCGTTCCCGTTGGTCCGGTGACGGGGGGCCTAACCACGGTTGCGGGCGCAGAGATCGGTTTCGTCATCGTCGGCCTGATCGAGACCAGCCACCAGCGTCGGCTCGCTGCGAGCCCGTGTATGCGCAACTTGGGTTACGGTCTCGTGCGGCTTGAGCCGGTCGAGGATCGCGCCTACCGCCGGTTGGAGACGCCGGAAGCGGAGAATCTCTGGCGCCAAGCGTTCCTATCGCAAGACCTTACGACCCGCCTAAATGTCGCGCTCACGCCCGCTGTACCGCGACTCCCGCCTTATCGCGACCAACCCTTCACTCAAGGTGGGTTGCAGGTAGACCCCGATTCCCTCGCGTCCGCTCCGGGCCCCGTACAAGTGAACGGTGTAGTGCTAACCGGAAAGGCGACCCGCTCGCGTACAGCTGTGCTCGCCGAGCCATTTCAGACGGACGCCGGTTACATTCAAGTGGCCGGCTCACCGGGCACGGTATTCTACCAAGCGGACATGCGGCCCCAGCGAGAGCCACTGTTGCGGCAGGACGGCGCGACCTGGTGCGGACCGGTGACGCAGACGGCCGCCCGAGGCCCGAGTTCCATCGAGACCTACTGTTTCGCCGGACGCGATGACGGGTACGAAATCTATCAGACCAACGGTTATGACTGGTTTGGCGGCGCATATGGAGATGGGTTCACCCTCCCCCGGTTCACCAAACCCATCGTGCTCCGCGAGCGAGACCATGATGATCTGGGGCCACTCGATTTCGAGATCCGGGCGGCGGCAATCCGTTACAACAACATCGATCTTAAAGCGGTTCTCCGGCGCGGCGGAACCGAGGTGATCGTTTGGTCGCGCCGCTTAAAGTTCAACGCCGAGGGGGTCGCTACACTCCCGCTTTGGCGTCTGCGACTCGCTCTGACTCGCTTCGGAACCATTAGCGTCAAGGCGATCGTTGATGATCACGGTGACGGCCATGGTTGGCGGGACGGCGATTGAGGCTCGTTCAAAAGCCGTGGACGGCATCAAGGTGGCAGAAAGCCCCTGGCTGGGCCGGGGCGGCTGAAGCCGGACTCACCGACATATGAACAATCCGGAGCCCATCGGTGGGATCTGTCCACCCATGAGGCTCGGAAACGAAATCCACTGCATAGACCAGCGGAGCGCCAGCCGCGGGGACAACAGACCAGAGCCCGCGACCGGACCTGGCGTCGCCGCCAACAACAGCGCTCAGACGCACGGGTGTCGCAGGGGGAGGGTTCAGATGTTCGCCAAGCTGGGCAACAGGCGTCAGCTCGGCAGCGTTCATCCAGTGAACGCCCGGCGCCTTCACCGAGAAAATTCGCATTATCGCATGTTCAACCGATTTCGGCGTTAGCGCGAAGTACGCGGCCATCGCCCGGTCCATTCGGGCAGTTAAGACCGTCACAGCGCGTTCCGACGCTGGTGCGCCGGCTTTGCACGCAGCCTCAAGCGCCGCCGCATGTTCCTGCGCGGCCATTTGGCCCACCACCACCCCAATATAGGCCTGTGCGCGCGCCGTTGGCGCGATCGCCAGCATGGCGGCGGCGATGGCTAGGGTGCGACCCTTGCCGATGTAAGAAATCATGTCGATCGTCGCCTCAATTTCGAGAATCACACTGTTACACTGGGTCCGGCAGTTCAAGGACCTCTCCGTAAACCGCCCAAGGATCTACGACATCAGACACTGTGGCGGGGTGGGGCGCGAGCCCGTCACAATCTCCCCGTACCGTGCGGGCACGGTTGCTTGGTAGACACCGCCGCGACGTCCGGGGTCGGGCCTGACGCTGGTCGCGGGGGCGAAGACTTCGACCTTCGGATGTAGGTCCAATAAGCATCGCTGTCGGCGCCCGGAGCAGCCGGGTCTAGTCAATCGGCGCCTGGCTGGTAGTCTTATTCAATGACCTTCATTCCTGGGCTCGAACTGGCGCGGCGATTCTTCCACGAATGTGTCGCGCCGCAATTGGAGCGACTCGTTCCTGGGCTGGCATATAGCGCCGCGCTTATTGGTGACGGCTCAGAGGTGCTGGGTTACGACGACGCTATCTCGGCCGACCATGACTGGGGCCCGCGGGTCCAGATATTTCTTCGCAAGGATGACTTCGAGCGGACGGCCTTCACCGTCATTCCGACGCTGCAGCGGCTCTTGCCGACCCGGTTTCTGGGCTGGCCGATCGCGTTCCAGGACGCCGACCGGCCAAGCGGCGTCGATATCCAAGCCGGCGCCGCCGGATCACCGGCGCACGGCGTCGAGATGCATGTCCTGCCTGCCTGGGTCGAGAGGTACCTCGGCGTCGAGTTCGACGCGGCACAAATGGCTACACCGCAGGATTGGCTTGGATTGCCCGAGGCGAAACTGCTCGCCGTCACCCGCGGTGAAGTCTTCCGTGACGATTCGGGAGAGCTCACCGCGCTCAGGAGGCAGCTCGCCTGGTTTCCGCACGATGTGTGGCTATTCAAACTCGCTTCGCAGTGGGCGCGCATTTCGGAGGAGATCGCCTTCGTTGGCAGAGCGGGCGAGGTTGGAGACGATCTCGGTTCTAGGGTGATCGCCGCCCGCCTTGTTCATGAAACCATGCGTCTCGCGTTCCTGATCGAGCGACGATATGCACCCTACGCCAAGTGGTTCGGCGTCGGTTTCGGGGAGCTTGAGTGCGCTGGGGAACTACGTCCTCTGCTGGTCAGGGTTCTCGATGCGGGCGGTTGGAGGGAACGCGAGCAAGCACTCGGGACCGCGATGCTGGGTTTGGCGCAAATGCAGCAACGGGCAGGCATTCCGGGTAGTTTTCGCGCGGCGGTGTCACCGTATTTCGATCGACCTTTTCGGGTCATCAACGCCGGAGAAATCGCGGCCGCCATTTTCGCGGCAATCCAAGATGCATGCCTAAAGGCGCTCCCGCGGGCTGGAGCTGTTGACCAATTCGTCGACCACGCCGCGGTCCTCACGAACCCCCAGCGCACCCAAACCATCGCTAAGGCGCTGTACGAATTGGGGTGACCGCGCGGACGTGGGCGTTCGTCCGAGACATGGTGGACTGGCGGATGCGCCGCGGCGTCTTCGTTCGACCCCTGTCCTGGCGTCGATGCTCGACACGTGGTTTACGCTCATGGGGGCTTAGGTGGCGATCGGCGACAGATGATGGTGGCGCTCCGGGTGCTCGGCTAACCTCATTCCATGAGCCCCGAGATCAGCACCGCGACTCCGCTTGAAATAGCCTCGCTATGGCGCCTGGGCTTTCTTTCGGGGGACGACGTGGCGGCGGTCTGCTTGCTCTGGCTGGAGCGAGATTTGAATCGCGGTGACAGCGATATTGCGGCGTTCGCGGATGAGAAGGGCCTCGTCCTGGAGGAGATCGCGCCGGCGTTTGAGCGGGTCCTGAAAAGTCTCAACGGGCGCGCGATGGAGCGTACCGAAGCCATGCTCCGCGCGTTGCGTTGGAGCCTCGCGTCAGCCATGGCGGGAGACGATCTTGTGTTGAGGGTGGAACAGCTCATCGACCGTTTCAGGGACCTGTCAGAAAATCGCTTGGTAAGACATCCGCGGCGCATCCAAGACAGACCTGACGAGGTCTACGCCGGTCAAAACCTCGGCCTGGAATATGTCTATGGCGGATTCTACGCCTTCGACGATATAGCGCACTTAGAGACGAAGAAGCGGTCGGGCGCCGAGCGGAGACTATTGAGCAACTTGCGCCAGTCCGTCCAGGAATTGCATACTGTCCTCACCGCGATGCTCGCGGAATGACGCGTCCCGAGAACAACGCTTGTCCGGAACCCGGACCGATTATGGCGCAGCCCGATCGTTCGAATCGACAAAAGTCCGAGGACCCATCCGGCGCCGGCAGTGGCGAAGTCCCCATGGACCGCCACGGCTGAACGGGGCCAGGGCAAAGCGGATGCCCGCCATCGGTAAATTAGCTGACCTCGGATCCTATCGCGCTTTGGCGCACTCGGTTTGGCCAACAAATTCGCCAAATGCCATCGGCGACCGCCCCACCGGCACTTTGGCGACAATCTGGCCTGTTGCTGCTGAGATAAAGGTCACCGTCGCTTCTGTGTTGTTTGACACGTAAAGGCGTGATCCATCTGGCGATATGGCGACGCCTGATGGGTAGGGACCCGCCGATATTGTCGCCACTACGGCAAATGTCTTCAGGTCTATGATTGAAAGCGTCCCGGGCTTGTTGTTCGCAACGAACGCGTGCGACCCATCCGGTGTGATCGCGATGCCGATCGGGTAGTCGCCGACCGCGACGGTTGCGAGCACGGTCAGCCGTGCGGCGTCTAAAATGCTGACACTCGCGCCGTGATTGTTGGCGATAACGATCCGGTCCCCGCTCGGCGTGAGGGCGACAGGTATCGGCGAGGCTCCCACTCGAATATCCGCGACGGTGACGCGCGCTTTCGTGTCGAAGATCCTAACGGTATCGCCGCCACTATGCGTCACATAGAGACGAGATCCGTCAGGCGAGAGAGCCACGGCCATGGGTTCGGAGCCGACCTTCAGGTTCGCAACAACTTTCGCCGAATGCGCGTCAATGATCGATACGGCGTCCGATCCGACATCGGCCACATAGATGGTCGAGCCATCCGGCGAGATCGCGATGCCCTTGGGATGGGCCCCCACCGCAACCAACTTCACGCCGGCATCGGTGCGACGGTCAACTATTGAAACGGCGTTCCCCCGGTAGTCAGCCACGTAGGCCGTGCAGCCATCGGGCGAAATCGCAACGCCTCGTGGACCATCGCCCACCGCGATGGTCGAAGTGACCTGGTCATTTACGGTGTTGATGACCGACACGGTGTTGTCGTCGAAATTGGAGACATAGGCGGACTGAGAAGATGCGTGTTCCGGTTCCGCGACAAGCAGAAGAACTGCAAGTGCGATTAACGGCCACTGAATTGACCTGATCATTTCTCGACCGTCCCCCGTCCGCGTCCCGAGTAGGAATTAACGCCCGTCGCGCAGCGGGTCCAATGCGGTTGTCCACGTGCGGTCGTTTCGCGGACCGAGGGGAAACTGCCGTTCACGTCTCGGCGAGGAGATCGCGCATACGGGCCATGAAAGGGCCATCCACGGCTCGGTCGAAGGGGCGTGATGTCGGCCAGTCATAGCCCATGCAGGCCGGACGCCGGCGCTTTTCGTCGGGCTCACTCTCGTATCGCGGCATGATGTGCGTGTGCAGAGCCGGTTCAGCGTTCCCCCAGGTCTCATAGTTGATCCGGAAGGCGTCGGTGACGCTCAGCAGGGCGTCGCCAATCCGAGCGACATCGAGGCAATAGGTCGTGCGACTAGCCTCATCGAGATCGTTCAGGCTCGGGACCACCGGATCACTCAGCAGCAGGCAGTAACCGGGCAGCGGCTGAACGTCGCCGATTACCAGCCACCCAGATGGCATCCGGCAGATTACAAAAGGGTTCTGGCCGGCCCGGGCCAAGCGCACCCGCTCGGCGATCAGGTTTGACGGGTTGGGTTCGCTCACAATCGATGCTTGCGCCAGGGGTGGTCTGCGGTTTTGCCACACGCGCGCCGGTCACCACTGGGTCGTTCTATGGGCTTAACGGAGTATGTCGGCTCCAGGGCTGTCTGCCAAAGGCACGGATCCACCCGTGTGGACACAAACGGTATCGCCAACCCCGATTGGCCCTACTCAGCCGGGGCTCGGTCGATCCGGCCCTCCCGACCACGACGCCAGGTCGGTAGGAGAAGAAAGATGCTTGCATCCCGACCCTTCATGGGAATGAAGACCACGGTCGTTGTGCGGTCTTGCCCGCACAATTCGATTGGCCACGTCTCCGCCCAGGCCGAGCCAAAGTTGAGGCGATCCCGCTGCGTCTCCAACTCGGGTGTTAGGATCAATGTGATTGAGCCAGGACTTATTCGTTTAAGTACTTGACCCCTTTCCAGAATGTGCACGTGACCGGAGCGAGCAACCAAATAGACGTCATCGACGCGCTGGCCCTCACAACCCAGTTTAAGCTCTGCACGTGCCTGTTTCAACACGGCTGGCCATGCACTTTCCTGAAGGGAAAGTTCAGCGTCGCTCTCTCCGGGCAAGCGCACGCCAATAAACCACGTGGGAGAATTGTCGTTCCGAATGGTATTGAAATTGAGCGTCAATAATCTGCCGCAACCCTGGGCCTTTATTTTCTCGCGCAGCGCCAAGGTATTGGGATTGCCGCCGACTTTAACCGGCGCCGCATACACGCGTTGATAGGAGAGCATTGGGCACGGCGCACCTGTGAAATTCGCGTACGCCTGCCCCACCTTGTCTTTCAGCAAACCTTCGTAGGCAGCGCGCTCACCTGTACGAACGACGTCCGTTGGAGGCGTCGCGAGCAGGGCTACGGCGAGTGCGGACCAAATCAACACGTTCACTCCAATCAAGAGACGCGCGCCGACTTACGAGTTAGAAGCGGGCGTGTCAGCAGGCAAAGCGGCGCCGCCAACCGTGGACTCATTCGTGGTTGCGCCGCCCGCGCGACGTCCGTTCACCACCCAACCCAGTCCTAAAGAAGTGCCGCAGTCCGGGAATAAATGAGCCGTCGAGCGGCAGGAGCGCGAGATCCAATCCGTCCGCGCGGTCATATCGCGAACGAGGCGCCAATCCGCCGGTGGTTAGGTCAACGCGCCGCCTGATTCACAGTGAATGTGACTTCCTGCCCGTAGGCGACTTCAAGCGTATTGCCGTCTGGATCGCGGATGTAGGCCCAGTAGCCCACTGGGGGCCCAGCGTCCGTAGGACCTGAAACGAGGATGCCTTCAGTCGCCGCCAAGCTAGACAGCCGATCCACTTCCGCCCAACTGGCGCAGGCCACCCCGAGATGGCCGAAAGGTCCAAGCGGCGTGTCATTCAGCCCGTCGGCCTGGATGAGCACAATGACAAAAGGCCGAGTTAGATCGCTCACCCAAGCCACCACTGATCCGCTCGTTGCATCACGCCGGCGATGCACGACACGCATGGCCGCGTATCGCTCATAAAAAGCGATACTCTTTTCCACGTCACGAACCGCGAAAGCCACATGTGTGAGGCCCAGATCGGACATCCAATGGTCCTCTTCGCGCGCAGAAAGCCGTATTGCTACAACTTCAACCTCCACTTAGGTCAAGCGATATCGCTTTCGGACGATTGAGCGGATGGGAAGCGTCTGCTGCGATTGACCTCCCGCGCGCCAAACGCCCAATCTTCCCGTGAGGTACGAGGGACGCTCCGTTGGGCGGTCCTGACCCGCAGTTCCCCCCTCAAATGACCTGAACGACGCGCCGCACAAACCGCGGTGGACTTCCCACGCCAGTAGGATGAGACGATGGCCAACCCAACTCTTGATGTCTACGCCCGCCCCCAGACGCGAGTACGGATCAACAGCCGCCGGTGGCTTAACCTCCATCGCATCGGGGCCGGAGACCCGACCGTGGTCCTTGCCCATGGCCTGGGCGGCAGCACGCTTGAATGGTGGCGGGTGCAGGCGCAGGTGAACAAGTTCGCCACTGTAGTCGCCTATGATCGCGCGGGGTTCGGCTTCTCGGATCCAGGGCCCCTGCCCCGCACCACAGACCGCATCCTCGCAGACCTCCGTCTGGGGCTGAAGGCGTTAGGCGCCGCGCCGCCATACGTACTTGTTAGCCACTCAGCCGGAAACTTCGAGATGCGCCTCTTCGCCTTGGAGCATCCGGACGAAGTCGCCGGAATGGTGTTGGTCGATCCAAGCGGCGCAAACCAATCCGAACGCGGTCGCGCCGTCACAGAGCTGGTCAAGACCCACAACGACCTCGCCCGCGCGAAGCTCAAGACCTTCGAAAACTGGGCGCGCGAGGGTCTGCTGGTTCCAGGCAGCCCTGAGTACGAGGAGTGTGTTCGCCCGCCAAATCCCCGTCTGCCGGCTTCGGTCAACGACGCCATTCGCGATTGGTGTCTCAGACCCGCCTCGTGGCGCGCCCTCTACGCGGAGGATTGCGCCCTGTCGAACGGCGTCAACGATCGCATCCTTGCCGCGGCTCATCGCAACCTCGGCGATCTGCCGCTGATCGTGCTCACGGCGGGCCGGATTGTCTGGCATCCCGCGTTCGCCGCACAGGAGATCGAAGCCATGAAGCGGCTAAGGATCTTGTTCCATGAGGAGCACGCTGCATTGTCGAGCCGAGGCACTCGACGCGACGTACCCGACAGCGGCCACAGTATTCACTTGGAGCGGCCGGCCGTGGTCGTCGATGCAATTCGGGACGTCATCATCATGTCAGGCCTATAGTTGGCGCTCGATTTGGGTGGATTGATGGACGGTAGCCGTCCGGTGAGGGTTATTTTGGGTGAAGCTCTGCCCGGCTAGGAGCGGCGCTTATGGTAGGGGCTGCCCTATCCGCGGGGCTTCAACCCTGCGATGTTAGTCGCAAAAAACAGGACTGCGGAGCCTATCCAGAACGTCGCCCAAATCGTGAGCCAAAAGGGGAAACCTCTTGGGTAGGCAGGCTTTTGGATAAACCAAACAAAGACGTATGGAAACCAAACGGTCAACAGGCCCATCGCGATCAGACGACGGCTCGACACTTTCGGTATCGCATCTCTGGTGATCGAATGGGCCATAGAGTCATATCTCAACGAAAGCGCCCATGTCCGCAATGTTGTCGGGTGGCGAATGAGCCGTTAGCGCGCACGTCGTCGGCGTTGTTGCCCTGTGACCGTCTGTTGCGCGGACGTCACCCTAGCGGGCAGCGCATGAGGCGCTCGCTTGATGCTGACATCGGCATCATTTGATGATAATCGACGTGCATGGACTTAGGAGGTCCAGCATGCGCACGACCCTCGCGTTGGACGATGAGCTCGTCGCCAAGGCCCAACAGTTCACCGGTCTCAAGGAGAAGTCAGCCCTTGTCCGCGAGGCGCTCAATGCGCTGATCCAAAGGGAAAGCGCGCGCCGGCTGGCTCGCCTCGGCGGGTCGGAACCCCAACTCCTCCAAACGCCGCGTCGTCAAACCAGGCCAAAGTGATCCTGGTCGATACTTCGATCTGGGTCGATCACCTTCGAGCCGGAGAGCCCGCGCTCGCGGACCTGCTCGTCGGGGGCCGCGTTGCGACTCACCCGTTTGTCCTTGGAGAGCTGTCCCTTGGCAATCTCGCCAACCGCGAGGTTGTGCTGGGTTCGCTCGCCGATCTTCCGTCCGTGACAGCCGCCAGCGACACCGAGGTTCTCCGCTTCATCACGAACGCCAAACTCCACGGTCTCGGAATTGGCTACGTCGACGCCCACCTGCTCGCGGCGGCGCGGCTAACCCCCGGCGTCGCAATATGGACGCGCGACAAGCGGCTGAAGGCCGCGGCCAAGGCTATCGGGCTTGCGTCTCACCTCAATCGCTAGAACCGCGGGCCGGATTGTCCGGTCTGTGGCGATCCATGGTGTCTATCGGGATATTCGGTGACTCGAGTAGCATTCACCGCGCCCATCGCGGTCAAACGAAGACGTTGCTCCTGTCACGATAATTCCTGCAGAATATCACCTAGTCGTTATTTATATATCGAGGCCTATGCAGTTCGATTGGGCGATATCGTTCCATACCCCTCAGGATTGTCGGCGCTTTTCACACACTGGATCCAAACGAGACCTTCAGCTTCCGCCGGCGTATTAACAATTGAAGGTCGCGGAGAATCGAACGTGCGGCTATCAGACGAAGCGTGGAAGCATCAAAGGCTTGTACTGTGAGCCGTACGACCGAACCCCCGTCACGCCCCGCAGGAGACTGATAATCGTCACGACGCCAACGTCGCGTGGTCAGAGCTGTCGGAGGCCCACCATCACCAAGGCGATATAGACGGGACTTACGTTGCCAGGGCGCCGCCAACTTCGGAGTTAGTCGCTCATGGATAGACTATATATTGGAACGCCTTTGCTCTCACCAGCACGATTGAACAGTCCCATAGATGGGAGAGAAACCATAAACGCCCGAATTGGTTGACAGCCGACTATGATGATGCTTGGCGGACACAGTTTGAGGCCGGTCCGGCGGCGATCGCCGATACGGAGGACGAGAACCTCATCTGCCACAAAATGGCGATGTTCGCCATCCGAAAGGGCCAGCCCCTCTTGGCCCGCAGGTCGATGCTATCCAAGGCTGAGCGCGGGGATTTGCCGACTGAAACCGGATGAGGCTAGGTCGGCTCACCGCACGATCCGGTCATGCATAGCGGCCGCTCCCGGCCGAGCCCGGTGTCTCCCAAGCAGGCGTCACGTCCGGCATCGGATCGATTTCAGGACATCGTCCTGCCCAATTGTGGGGCGCCTGCGGCAATCCAGGCGGCGCGAGCGGTGACGACGCGCTAGGCCCGGCCTGTGACCAGGAACTGTGGGAGCACCATCAGGCACGCGCCATCGGCGATTGATTTCTTGACCTCATTCAAGATCGCGCCAATCCGGCTCTGGTCGAGCTTGCCGCCGACTTCGGCATAATCGGCCATGTGTTGAATGACCGGCAGCATCCGCCCCTCCGTGTCGGCGCCAGCCCGAATGGTCACCGATACATCCGAGAAGCCGGCCATCTTCATCTCGCCATAAAGAGCGCGGCCGATGTGCGGCGTGCGGAAGGCCAGACTCGCGGCGTCGATCAATTCCCGAACCTTCGCCGGCCCGAGCGGCTCGACGACCAAAAGGCCCCAATCGCTGTCAATGATGTGCGCGACGCCGCCCGGTTTGAGCACGCGGCGAAACTCGGCCAGGGTGGCGGCCACATCGGGTACATACTCCATGACATTCTTGCACACCAATCGGTCGGCGGTGGCGTTGCTCAGGGGAATCCGATCATCCGTCGCGTGGTGAATCGTGCTGAAGGCGGCGACGCCCGCGGCCGAGATCGCTTCGCGCGCCATCCTGACGAAGTCGGCGTTCAAATCCACGCCATGCACCTGGCCGGCGGGACCGGCGCGACGCGCGAGTTCCAAGGCCAGTCCTCCCGGCCCGCAGCCATAGTCGACCACGACGTGCCCTGGCTGGATATCGGCCTGGGCGAGCAGGGGCGCCATGTCGGGCCGCCACGTGAACATTTGCTGATAAACATCAAGGGTCTCGGGTTCAATGGCCGCCCAATGGTCGCGGAAAAAGGTGTCTCGTTTCATTTGCGTTTCCTTCTCTGCTGATTTCGACATCGTTGTCATGGGGTGACGATCGGCCGCGCCAGAACCCGGTGCACGGGCCCGTTATACATCGGATCGCGGACAAGCTTCATCGCCAGTTCCCGGCTTGGCGGCGGGGGTAAAGATCGGCGATGGCGGCGGCCTTCGCGTGGTCTGTCGCCCCGGAGACCCGCGGGATTTTCGGTGAAGGACTAGCCTTCACCGCATCGATTGCGTTCAAACGAAAGCGTTGCACCTGTCACGCCATCATAGCCCGCTGCTAGAAGAGGTCGTCGACGCCGAGGCCAGACCGCGCGCCCTGCCCCCGACGCTGGAGGCGATGGCGTCGATCGGCTTCGTCGAGCTGGAACATGGCGAGGTGGATTTGGGCTGGAGCTGCGCGACATGATCCTGGCGATCCACTGGAGCCATGCCGCTCCGGCGATGACGGCGGCCTTCCTGGCCTCGCTGGTCGAGTTCGTCGAAGCCCTAACCGTGGTGCTGGCGGTGGGCGGCGTGCGCGGCTGGCGCGGGGCGCTGACCGGAGCGGCGGCGGCGCTGGGCGTGCTGCTGGCGCTGGTCGCCGTGTTTGGTCCGGCTCTGGCGCTAGCGCCCCTGGCGTGGGCGCGTCTGGCGGTCGGCACGCTGCTGCTGCTGTTCGGCATGCGCTGGCTGCGCAAGGCGATTCTGAGGTCGGCGGGGGTGATCCCGCTGCACGATGAGGAGAGCGCCTTCGCGACCGAGACCGAGGTCATGCGCAAGGCCGGCGCAGTCGGGCGCGGGTTCGATCACATCGCCTTCGCCGCCGCCTTCAAGATCACCGTGCTGGAAGGCGTGGAGGTGGTGTTCATCGTCATCGCCGTCGGAGCGGGCGGAGTCGGTCTGATGGTCCCCGCGGCGATCGCGGCCCTGGGCGCGCTGCTGACGGTGGTCGCCCTGGGACTGGTCGTGCACCGGCCGCTGGCGCGAGTACCGGAGAATACGCTGAAGTTCATTGTCGGTGTGCTGCTAACCGCCTTTGGATCCTTCTGGCTTGGCGAGGGCATTGGCGTGGCTTGGCCGGGCGAAGACTGGTCGATCCTCGGCCTGATCGCCGGATTCATGATCGCGGCGCTCGCTTGCGTCCAGGTCTGCGCCCGCTCGGCCGGCCACAAGGGAGCCGTCGCATGAAACTGATCAACACGATCATCGCCGAGGCCATCGCGATATTCATCGACGACGGCGCCTTCGCCCTCGCGATCGTCGCCTGCCTGCTGCTCGTCGCGGCCCTGGTCCGATTCGTCCCCGACGCCGCGCCCTTGGGCGGCCTGGCCCTGTTCATTGGCCTGGCGGGAATTCTGGTCGAAAGCGCGACGCGTCGGGCGCGGAAGACGCGTTGGTAGGCCGTCAGGCAACGTAAGACCTGTCGAATTTCGGTAATAGACATCACGGAACGGTGTCGATTGGGTTCAAACGAAGACATTGATCATGTCGCGCCGTTCATCCCGCCGCCCCCCCGGTTATGATCGGATGGGATTTGGCGCGATCAGGTCATGATGCATAAGCTGACTTCGGAAACATCCGACCGTGTATCGTTCGCCTGAATGTTGCGGTGAATTGAAAGTAACATCAACGATTTGCGTCACGCCAGGGAACCTTTAAGGTTTTGAACCGACAGCGGGAGCGGAGCGATGGCGCGTAGTTCGCACAGCAAACGACAGGGCCCGGCCCCATCGGAGTTCAACTTCCGCGCCAGCGCATTCTTAGGGTCAGCCCTCGGTTTCGCGGCCGCATTGCTGATCGCCGGGTTCGCCATCTACAACAACGTCAAGACTCACCGGCTGGTCGACACGGGGCAAGTGGCCGAAGGCACCGTCGTGGATCGACAATCTTCGAATTCCGGGAGCGACAATAGAGGTGGAGACACCTGCTTCTATAATATTGTTTCTTACAAGGTCGCGGGTAAGGCGTACCAGCTTGACGGGGGCTGCCACAGCGACCTCAGGCAACCGCTCCATGTGCCCACGATCGTCGACATACCAAGGCTCGGCCCCGAGCGCCCCGATCAGGTGGTCTATCTCCCTTCGGACCCGGAAGTCGCCAAGCTTCGCTCCGAGATCACCTTCGACCTCATCCCGGACTACGGCACAGGTGGATTGTTCCTGTTGATCGGCGTCGTTTTCGGCTGGTTTGGCCTGGTGGTCCTCAAGCCAAAGACCGCACCCAAACGGCGGCGCAGGACGAAAACCGGCGCCGCCAAACGACGGTCCCCTCCCCCGGACACGTCGGCGAAGACCTGACGAGGCCAGAGATGCGCGACCCGACCCGAAACAGCCGCCAAGGTTCGCCAACGCCGCAGGATCCGCCGCACATGCCGCGCTGGAACCATCCATCGCGAGGGCCCAACGGCAATCCGCCCGAGGCGCTGGCGCCGGTCGCGCCAGGCGGCGGAGGCGGATCAGGTGACGGAGCGGCCGCGACCTTTTCGCCCGCCAAGTCCCCCGTAACCGCTCCCTGATCAGGCGGCTTGAGGCGGATCAACCGCCCCTGGCC
>Ga0075029_100000392_pt1 | contig 25303 bp, 20 predicted proteins | sample LitLauG_LLR_2013_FD_71391 | JGI IMG/M metagenome (GOLD analysis project Ga0075029, IMG submission 71391) | Freshwater sediment microbial communities from North America - Little Laurel Run_MetaG_LLR_2013 | ecosystem: Environmental > Aquatic > Freshwater > Creek > Sediment | place: USA... | reverse complement strand
CGTCAAGGCGAGATCAAGCTAGGGTGGTCAGTCTGTGATTCAGGCAACAATCCAGTGCCCGAGCGCGATGGAGGACAACGATAACGCTCTTGTCTTCGGCGTTGTCGGCGGTACCGCCGATCGTCCTCGAGTGGAATACCTGGATATTCCCCAGTCGCTCACTCCCGAAATTGAGCGCATGTGCTTGCCCGCGACGCCGGCCGAGGTGCTCAGGATTGCCACGCCGTGCGTGAGATACAGGTGCAAACACTTTGAGTCCGAGAAATGCACACTTGCGCAGCGCATCGTGCAGATCCTGCCGCCAGTCGTAGATGCTGCCCCTATCTGCCACCTTCGACCTGAGTGCCGCTGGTGGGTGCAAGAGGGGGTGCACGCGTGTTTGCGGTGTCCTCAGGTTGTTCGAACCCCATCGCTTGTTACTGAAGTACACAGAAGGATCTCCGACCCAGGACTTGTTGAGGCTGAATAGCTCATCACGATTCACGTTCCAGAGGAGGTAGGTATGGCGAAAGACGATAAATCCCAGTCATCTCAGGGCACAGCTTCGACCGTTGCTCTAGAAAACTTGGCGGAATCAATCGCCCGAGCGACACTGCGGGCGCTTGACGAACGGAAGTTGGCAGGAGGCACAGTTAACCTTCCGATAGGTCACGGCACTACGGTCTTAGGCATTCTTATACCGCCATGGGAAAAAGACTGTGAGCCGGGAGAAGGCCCGTTCGGACTGGGTCCATGCCATCACCATGTGATCCTTGGGATCATTATCATGCACCCACCAGACAAGCCAATCGAAGGCACAAAAGGTACTTAAGAAAATTACTTCTTCAGAAAGGAGAACAAATGGCAGAGAAACCTGAATATGGAAAAGGTCCAGTTATCAGGCCACTATATGCGGTACCGATTCATCAGTGCATTGCCAAGGGCGACCTCGGCGAGATGAAAGCTCTCGCGAAAGAGGCCGAGCAATACCTGCAGCACACGGGCGACGTCTCCGCAGCTCTCGAATCACTGAAGATCGAGATCGCCAAGAAGGAAGGAAAATAACCAGCCGGCGTCCGGTTTCGCTCTTTGAAGCAGGGCGCCTTCACAATCCCATGCCGCACTCTGACCCGACGGAGACGCCTGCCCGTTACTTGTCTGAACATGACATGAAGGGGTTCGTTCCAGTCCACGTCGTCTGGGAGATCACTCTTGCCTGCGACCTGAAGTGTCTTCACTGTGGATCGCGCGCTGGCCACAGACGTCCGAAGGAGTTGACGACCGCCGAATGCCTTGAGGTGGTCGAAGCACTGGCCCGATTAGGAACGAGGGAAATAACGCTGATTGGCGGAGAGGCGTATCTGCGATCAGATTGGACCGAGATCATCCGAGCCATTCGATCTCACGGAATTTATTGTGCGACCCAAACGGGAGGCAGGAATTTCACGCCGGAACGCCTGGATCAGGCGCTTAAGGCGGGACTGAACGGCGTGGGGGTTTCTCTCGACGGGTTAGCTCCCTTGCACGACGAACTCAGAGGAGTTGCCGGTTCATTTGCGCATGCGCTCGACACGCTCAAACGCGCAAAGAATGCAGGGTTGAATATCAGTGTCAACACGCAGATCGGAGCAAGAATCATGCCCGATCTTCCCGAGTTGATGGATGTCATCATTGCGGCTGGCGCTGAGCAATGGCAGATACAGATCACAGTGGCGATGGGAAACGCGGTCGACCATCCAGAACTCTTGCTTCAGCCGCATCAAGTGCTCGACTTGATGCCTCTTTTGGCGCACCTTTACCGGGAGGGCGCCGATCGCGGCCTGCTGATGGAGGTCGGAAATAATATCGGCTATTTCGGACCGTACGAATCCATGTGGCGCGGATTCGGCGACGAAAGCGTTCACTGGCTGGGCTGCAAGGCGGGACAGAACGTACTGGCTCTCGAGGCCGACGGAACCGTAAAGGGGTGCCCATCATTGGCCAGCGTTGGATTCGCTGGTGGCAATGTGCGCGATCTTACCCTGGAGGAGATTTGGAGAGGCAGCAAGGAGATTCACTTTGGGAGATTGAGGTCGGTCGAGGATTTGTGGGGCTTCTGTCGATCCTGCTACTACGCTGATGTTTGCCGCGGCGGATGCACGTGGACGGCGCACTCTCTGCTGGGGCGGCCAGGCAACAATCCTTATTGCCATTACCGAGCGTTGGAGCTGCAAAAACAGGGGCTGCGGGAGCGCATCGTGAAGATCCGCGACGCCGCTGCTACTCCGTTTGCAGTGGGAGAGTTTGAACTGATTACAGAAACGATTGCCGATGGGGCGCCGGTTGCCAAGGCGACTTCGTTGCGTTCTTTGACACAGCTGGAGACGAAGAGTGTGGACGCGGTTGTACCGGAACAAGGGCGCATCGTTGCCAGACTTGAATTATGCCGAAATTGCAATTCTTACATTAAGCCAGCTGAAACGGTCTGCCCACACTGCGAGTTCGACGTTCAGACCGCTAACCGGCAATATGAAGCGGATACATTGCGCCGCAAGGCAGTTATAGAAAATATGGAGCGCTTGCTAAGTCAAGTGGAAGCTCCCGCGGGCTAGTATGAGAAGAAGTCATCCAGCGGGCGCGTCAACCTAGGTCTTGTCATCGACTATTCTTGTGCGTTTCTCAGGAGACAGTAACGTGCGGACCGGTGCAGCTGTTCTGACTTTGTTCTCTCTCTCGTTGTGCGTTCCAATCGCGGCTCAATCGTCACAGCCATTCCTTTCCCCGCCTAGACTGAAGGCGCCCGCAGCCGGCGCAGTTAAGGCGATGGTGGCTACGATTTCCTCTACTGGCTGCGACCCGGCGGGTGACATCGGTCAAGTTGGCAATGTCGTCTCCGTGGATCTGGTTGTTCGCGAAGACACTAACAGCATCTTTAATCCTTCCACCCGCATTATGGATCAGGTTCGCCTGCGCTCCTACGGCGGCTGTCTCACCGGCCCGCTGCTGGAGCTGCATCCTGGAATAACGCTGCGAGTGCACGTCACCAACAAACTTGCCAAGGCAGACCCGACATGCCCGGCTGGCCAGGACCCCCCGGACGGCTCTGCTGGCTGTTTCAACACGATCAACATTCATTTTCACGGGCTGCACGTCTCACCTACCGGCAACAGCGACAACGTCCTGCTCAACATCGCCCCGCAGACCCAGTTCGACTATGAGGTCAACATTCCCAGCGATCACCCCGCTGGCACATTCTGGTATCACGCTCATCGCCACGGATCAACCGCCACGCAGGTCGCCAGCGGGGCTTCGGGCGCGCTCATCATTCGCGGGGATCGCCATTACACGGGCGGTTCCCCCGGCGACGTCGACACCATCCTTCATGATGCCAACAACAAACCTTTTCCCGAGCAGGTCTTCCTGTTCCAGCAGATTCCCTACGCCTGTTTCACTGACGACACACTGACGACCATTATTACGAATCCCGCGGACAAGACGTGGTCCTGCCCCTCCGGCAAGGTTGGCATCATTGAGAACTTCGGACTTCAGCTGAGTTCGCCAACCGTCTGGGACACGAGCGGCCGCTTTACCAGTATCAACGGCGCCGTTCAGCCGACGCTGACGGGAGTCGAAGCGGGCGTGATCCAGCACTGGCGCATGATCCACGGCGGCATTCACGATACCGTCAACCTGCAGATCGTTCCCATGGTGGCGAGCAAAGACCCGAGAGCGAGCCGGGCGTTCGAGGGGATCGTTGCCGGAACTCCCGTGGAGCAGGCGAAGCTTATCGCAGAGATCTGCCCCAGCACCAGCCAGCCAGACAATCCCGTCCCGCTGGTTCCCCAGTTTGAGATCGCCGCCGACGGTCTCACTCGTACCTTTATCCGTCCGATTGGCATCAAAGACGGAGTTATCCAGACTAGCGTCAGCGGCGGCATCGGGACTAACTTCATGCAGCCCGGCTACCGCAGCGATATCCTGCTTGTCTTCCCGCGTGAAGGCACTTACTGTGTCCTCAACCAGGCGGCAACGCCGGCCGAAAGAGAGAGCGCCGGCGGAGGAGGTCAGGGGACCAACGAGATACAACTCCTCGCCACCGTCGTGGTCAAGGGTGGCAAAGCCATCACCGTCGACCCGCAAACTTATGTCATGCAGGCTCTCTACGACGGCAATAAGAACGACAAGTCTCTTCCCCCTGCCGCTCTTGCCGGGCTCAAGAAAGGAGATATCACACCCTGGCGCGGCATGATGGACTTGAAAGATGAGATCGTAAATCCCGATGTCCAGCACGCCGATTTCTTCATCGGCACTTTGCCGTTCCCCCAAGATTTTCCTCCAAACAGCCCGCCCTTCACTCAGCCACCCAACCAGCCACTCGGACCCTGGAGCGCATTCGGCTTCTACATCAACGAGAAGGTCTACGATCCAGGCCGCATCGACTTTACCCGGCAGGTTGGAACCACCGACGACTGGGTTCTGACCTCAAAGGGTGAACCCCACATCTTCCATATTCACGTCAATCCCTTTGAGGTGATGGACGTGCAACACTCGGGCAAGAGCATTTTTGGCCCCAAGGGAGAATGCCTGGAACCGCCCGACTCGCTCGGCCTTCAGAACCAGTACTGCGGCATGTGGCACACCTTCAAAGACACGGTCTTCGTCCAGAACGACTACCAGGTGATGATCCGCACCAAATACGATCGCTACATCGGCGAGTTTGTCATCCATTGCCACATCCTTGATCACGAGGACAGCGGCATGATGACCAACGTCCAAATCGTTCCGGATCTAGGTGCGCCCGGCAACGGCATTGGCATGTCCGGCATGCACCAGATGATGATCAACAACCCTACTCACAAAGAATAGGAGCAACTCGTGAGCAATCCGTTTGCAGGAACCTGGACTTACCGCAGCTTTCTGAATAACCCCGCTCCCGTGGGCAACGATCCCGCGAAACTCATGGCCCTGCTCTTTGCTGAAGGAGTGTGGACCGTCAAGGATGCGCCAGCGACCGTTTTCGATAGTGAACTCAGTTTCGGTCCCGGCAATGTCATGGACTTGAAGGGCGTGGTAACTCCCGCGCACGACGGAGTCGCGGCGCACGCGCACATCGTGGGCAAGGGCCGCCCGGGAACACCCACCGAACACTATTTCTATGACTATGACGGCTCGTTGACGGAACAGTGGCCTAACGGTGTGAACCAGGTGCCGGCAATCACCGGGTCAGTCATCCGTGTGAAACCGCACGATGGGCGGCCGGCCGGATTAGTGGCTTCTTTCATCGCGGTCAAAGCAAGCTAGCTCAGGTCATATACAACGTTTTGACTCAACCGAGAATTGGCGTTTGGAGAACAGATGAAACTTGGCATTCCCGTATATGAAGGTGTCGACCTCCTCGATGTTGCAGGACCCTATGAGATGTTCAAATGGATCGACAAAGCCAAGGGTCTGGAAGTCGTCATCGTTTCGCAAGACGGAGGGCCAGTGACCTCTGGAAACGGATTGCGCTTCGAAGCGCATTCCAGCTTCGCGGCGACTCCGACCCTCGATGTCTTGTGGGTACCGGGAGGAGCCCCGGAAGCCTTGCAGGAGATGATGCGGCAGCCTGAATCCGCGTATTTCACCTATCTGAAGAAGGTTGCAGAGAAGGCGAAGTGGGTCTGCTCCGTCTGTGAGGGTGCGCTACTGTTAGCACGTGCTGGACTCCTGGATGGACATCAGGCAACCACCCACTGGGCGTTTGTGAAATGTCTCCAACAATTTCCGAAGATCGTCGTCGACACCACCCATCAGCGCTTTGTTGAATCGGGGAACCGGCTTACCGGCGGGGGTATCTCATCCGGGCTTGACGAGGCACTTCAGTTGATCACGCTACTTTTCGATGAAAAGACAGCGATTGATGTGCAGCAGACGACGCAGTACTTTCCGAAGCCTCCAGTTTGCGGGACTATCCCCCCGACGCCGGCATGCATGATTCATTGGTAGGCGAAGAAGCAAGGGCTCGGCCAAAGGGCTTATTAAGACGAACTAGAAAATAAAATTTGCACTGCGGAGAAGAAACAGTGGCCACTTACACGCGAGCGAATGCATGGAACAATGGCGGGACTTTCGCCAACACGGACTTGTTGTGGTACGCGAAGGGAGTTGGTGTAATGCAGTCGCGGCAGCTGAATGATCTATCCAGCTGGTGGTTTTTTGCCGCGATTCACGGTCAATATGTGAATAGGAGTGCGTTTCCAGGTTGGGGATTTCTCCCTGCTCCGCCTGCCGTGCCAACCGCGCCGCTGCCGCCCAAGAAGGTCTGGGATCAATATCGGGATCAATGTCAGCACCGAAGCTGGTATTTCCCGCCATGGCATCGGGGCTATTTGTTGGCATTGGAGGCGCAAATCCGGGCGTGTGTGGTCAACCTCGGTGGTCCCACGACTTGGGCCCTGCCATATTGGAATTATTTTGGGCCAGGAAATGAATTCCAGATTCCGCCTGCATTCACGCAGCGGAATTTGCCCAACGGCAGCCCCAATCCCCTTTACGTAGCAGCTCGTTACGGTCCCAATGGCAACGGAAATATTTTTGTTCCGATTCCCCCGGTGAACCAGGATTGCATGGCCAACGACTTGTATACCGGCGACGATGCCAACACTCCACCACCTGGCTTCGGCGGTCCGGAAACCGGCTTCTGGCATGGAGGCGGACCCTTTCAGCCGGGCAACCTTGAAGCCAACCCGCATAACCAAGTGCACGGTTTCGTCGGAGGAACCCGCGGCTTGATGAGTGATCCGGGTCTTGCAGCGCTGGATCCGATCTTCTATTTGCACCACGCCAATATCGACCGTATGTGGGCGGTGTGGAACCTGGCACATGGCAATCCGGTTGACCCCAACTGGCTGAATGGCCCGCCAGCGACCGGCGGTCAAGAATTCGTAATGCCGATGCCGGACGGGAGTTCCTGGGTGTACACTCCGCGACAAATGAGCAGTCTGAGTGGGCTAAACTACGCCTATGACAGTCTGCCGCTGCCTGCTGCTGTTCCAGCCGCGGCGATGTTGGCCCAACGGCTCACGCGGCTGGGAGCGACCGCCGCGGCGGCGAAGGTACAGGAAGGAATTGCCGTGACTGTAGGCACGAAGATGGAGCTGGTCGGTGCCAGTCAACAAGCCATTCCGATTAAAGGCGCGGGTGCTAGCACGTCTGTGAAGCTCGATGCTGGCGTACGCCGCAAGGTGGCTGCGAGTCTGGCCATGGCTTCTGAGACCGCTCCGCCGGATCGTGTTTTCCTCAATTTGGAGGATGTCCGCGGAACGCACGACGCCTCCGTACTGAGCGTCTATATCAACCTGCCCGAGGGCGCAAACCCAAGTGATCATCCCGAACTCCTGGCAGGGAGTGTTGGACTTTTCGGCCTGCGTCGGGCTAGTGAAGTCGACGGCGAACACGGTGGCCAGGGCCTGAACTTTATCCTGGAAATCACGAAAATCATTGACGCGCTGCACCTTAACCATACGCTCGATGCCGATGCGCTTCAGGTGAGAATTGTGCCCTATCGGGCGGTTCCCGATGAGGAACAGATCACGGTGGGACGAGTTGGTATCTACCGGAAGGGTCAATGATCTAAGTCTGACGATGATATACGACGCTCGGGAATTGGCGCGGGTCCGTAACCCCGTGATTCTCCTAAGTGCGATGACTTGGATTCTGCTTGTGTTCGGCCTTGGCAGAATGTTTGCTCATTGCCCGGCCACGAAATCTGGAATGTCGTCGCCGGTGTCCTTTCAGATGCTGCTGGCGATGAACCCGCCTGCCCGTCTGGCGGCGGGCTGGCTACTGGTGGCGATGATGTCTCCGGTGCTATCGGGCGCACTTCTAATACCGCTTCGGGGGTGCTCTATGGTTGGAATTTCGCGGCAGTCGCGGAATCGCAAGGGCTATGAGTGGCGAGCTCGAACCTAAGTAGTAACCGGAATTTGGGCCCTTGATGCAACGCTGTCTTGGATTACGTGCCACCTACCTAGCAACGTTCGTCGTCAGCGTATGTGGTCCCCGCCTTCTTGCTGTCAATTGCGGCTTACAGAGAGGTTTCATCCGAACTTCCATCCTTCCCTTCGGAACCGCTGAAGGCGCCGAAGCGGACAACCTGTGTCCGTCGTCTGGCAAGGAGCGAACGCTTTGCGCGCATTGTCGAACGACTCGATAGCCACGATCCCGCAGCCAACGAAAATTCCGGAGTATGGCTGGCGTTCGAGACCTAGGAACAACAAGTTTGCATCCGGAATCAAATGATCGTAGTCTACGTGACCTGCATCGAACTCGGCCCAATCTGCGGCTTGCGGTAGACGATGGGTGCGAATCGGCAGCGGCCGCGCCGTCAAGGGCCGATTACGATTAGCGAGATTCCGGCAGATTTCAAGATTGAAGGGGAGCGCTGCTCATGAAAAGAAGGGATTTCCTGCGGTCCACTGCCAGCGCAGGTGCGGTCATGACGACTGCGGGATTGTCTTCCGTCGTCGCCCGCGCGAGCGACAACAGCCCCTGTGCCGCGCCACCATTTCCACAAACTGCGGGTCTCACGAAGTATATCTTCGAGTTCGTACACGGTTCGAGGTTCACCGACTTGCCTGCGGACGTGGTCGAACTTGGCAAGAAATCGATTCTCGATGGTTTGGGGCTTGCCTTGGCCGGGTCTCGTGCGCAGAACGGAAAACTGTTTCAGGAATATGCCGCCAGCATCGGCCTCCCCGATCGGGGCAGCACGGTGATGGGAACGCTGCGCAAATTGACGCCACGCTTCGCCGCCCTCGCCAACGGGTTGGCGATCCACGTGGAGGATTTCGACGACACCCAACTGGCGGTCGCAAAAGACCGAGTCTACGGACTGCTGACTCATCCTACTGCGCCGGTGCTGCCCGCTGTCCTGGCTTTAAGCGAGGGCGGAGAAACCAGCGGCAAAGACTTCCTGCTTGCCTACCACATGGGAGTCGAAGTGGAGACCAAGATCGCAGAAGCGATTTCTCCCCGCCACTATCAGGATGGGTTTCACACCACCGGAACGGTCGGCGTTTTTGGCAGCACAACGGGGTGTGCCAAGCTCCGCAACTTCGATGAATCGCAGTTCGCTCGTTCCTTCGGCATCGCCGCCAGCCAGGCGGCTGGCTTGCGGGAAAACTTTGGCACCATGATGAAGTCGTTCCATGCCGGGCACGCAGCAGAGATCGGAATCTTTTCTACTGATCTGGCCGCAATAGGTTGGACCGGCGCCGAACAGATTTTGGAGGCGGATCGCGGATTCTTCCATGCTGCCGGCGGCACCTACGATCCGGCGTCCATCTCGCAGAAACTCGGCCGGCCTTGGACATTTGTGGAACCGGGAGTTTCCATCAAGCCTTATCCCTGCGGCTCGCTTACCCATCCGGGGATGACCGAGATGCAACGCCTCATTCGGACGGAGAAAATCAAGGCGGCGGATGTCGATTTCGTGGAAGTGGGCACAAATCACAATATTCCGAACGCGCTGATTCATCATCATCCCAAGAACAACTTGCAGGCCAAATTCAGCATGGAGTTCAGCATGGCGATTCTGCTGGTGGAAGGCAAGGCTGGGCTGGGCGAATTCACCGACGCCATTGTGAACCGTCCCGACGTGCAAGCGATGATCGATCGCATTCGCTTCGGAACCGACCCGGAGGCGGAAAAAGCGGGATACGACAAGATGACTACGATCTTGAAGATTCACCTGAAGGATGGGCGCGTCATCTCGGGCCGCGCGGATTTCGGCAAGGGCAGTCCGTCGAATCCGATGAGCTATGAGGAGGTGGCGGAAAAATTTCAGGGCTGCGCCGACTACGCACAATGGCCCGCGGACCGGGCGCGCAAGATTGTTGACCTGGTGCGCAATTTGGAAGGCGTGGAAAATATGCGGACCTTAACCGAACTGTGCGCGGGTTAAGGCGACGCTAGAGGGTCAACGTGTGACACAAACCACCCGCCCCACAATCGCCACCGAGATCGGCGCCCGCCTCGATCGGCTTCCCGCTACGCGCTACATCTGGAAGCTGGTATGGCTGCTTTCTCTGGGTGGTTGCTTTGAGATGTACGACCTGTTTTTCACCGCCTACATCGGTCCGGGGCTGGTGCGCAGCGGCCTCTTCTCCAGCGCTTCGGCGTCGTTCTTCGGATTCGATGGCCTCGCCAGCTTTGTCGCCGCCACCTTTGCAGGTCTTTTCATCGGCACCATGCTCTTCGGATTCGCCGCAGATTGGTTTGGCCGGCGCATGGTGTTTACCTGCTCCCTGCTGTGGTATACGGCCGCGACCGTAATCATGGCGTTCCAGCACACGGCCATGGGCATCATTGCCTGGCGCCTGATTGCCGGCATCGGCATCGGGGTTGAGTTGGTGACGATTGATACCTACATCACTGAACTTGTGCCCAAGCATCTGCGCGGGCGGGCTTTTGCAGTGAATCAGGTCATACAGTTCAGCGTTGTGCCGGTGGTCGCCCTGCTGGCTTGGGCCTTGGTGCCACGAAGTCCCTTCGGATTTGACGGCTGGCGCTGGGTGGTATTGATCGGAGCGGCGAGCGCGATCTTTGTCTGGCTCATCCGCCGAGCTGTTCCGGAAAGCCCCCGCTGGCTGATCTCGCACAATCATTTAGAGGAAGCCGAGCGTGCAACCGCTGCCATGGAGGCGCGGGTGGCGAAAGAATACGGCGGACCCCTGCCCCCGGCCAACCCACATCCCGTCGAGGAAATTCACGGACATTTCCTGGACATCTTCAAACCACCATATTTCAGCCGTACTGCAATGCTGATGGTGTTTAACTTTTGCCAGACGGTGGGCTACTACGGTTTCGCCTCCTGGGTGCCGACGCTGTTGATCGCTGCCGGCGTGACCACCACCAGCAGCTTGCGGTATTCCTTCATCATCGCCATTGCGGCCCCCGTCGGCCCGCTGCTCGCGATGACGATCGCCGACAAGTTCGAACGCAAGTGGCAGATTGTTAGCGCTGCACTGTGCATCGGCATCTTCGGACTGCTTTTCTCGCGACAGCGGGACGCTAATTTTCTGATTGTGTTCGGGGTTCTGCTCACTTGCTCGAACAACTGGATGTCGATGGCCTTCCACGCCTATCAACCCGAACTTTTTCCCACGCGCGTGCGGGCTCAGGCCGTGGGCTTCGTTTACTCATGGAGCCGGTTGAGCGCGATCTTCACCAGTTTTCTGATCGGATTTTTTCTGCGCGACTTCGGGGTTGGCGGTGTCTTCGCCTTCATCGCCGCCTCGATGCTGGTGGTGATGCTTTCGATCGGCATCTTCGGCCCGCGCACGCGCGGATTGGCGCTCGAGGACCTTTCTCACTAAGGGCGCGGGCCGGCTCGGCTCAAGCCTTTTGCAGAAGAGGCCTGAGTTCGCGGATGCTTCTTACACTTTCGAGCTTCAGCACTCGATCAATCAGCGTTCCGCAAGTCGCGGCTCCGAGCGCTGGCGCCATGAGATCCCGGCACTTGGCTACGACCTCATCCTGAGTCATCGGATTTTCAGCCGTTCCGCGCACCGCGCCCACCGGCTCGGCAAAGTGCGAGCCATCGGCCAACGTGACCTCGACGACCGCAACTCTTTTCGGCAGCAGGCGGTCCAGGCCATCGTCGGAAATCAGTTCGACCTTCGCACGCTCGCGCATGATGGCCGCGTCCTGCATTCGTTTCTGGTCATGGGCCGCGCGAAATGACGCTGTGCCGTCGACGAGCATCACGGCGATCATGTACTGCAGGCACAAATCCGGCATGGTGCGATTGTCCACGATGACGGCTTCCTGAGTGGCGCTCCGCACGACTACTTTCTTCACTTGTTCCGCGCGGAAGGCGTGTTTCTTCAGCAACGACTCCATCGCGTCGAGGGGAGCTTGTATGGGAGATCCGACGCTCCATTTCTTGATGTTGGTACGCGCAAGTTCGTACCGTTGACCAAGCTCTTCGATCAGCACAGCCGGGTCCGCCTGCGGCGCAAATGTCATCAGGAAATTGTCGGAGCCGGATAAAATGTCGTCCACGCCTGTCCATCCGGATTGCACGAGCAGCGCCGCAGTGACGCCATTTCGTGCCGGCATTCCTGCGAACACGAATGACTTCTCGATGTGCTCCAGGTCCCTCTTCCACGCGGCAATTCCCGCTGTTTGTTGGGCCGCGTAATCGAGGACCCACCTCATCTGCCGAGGGTTCAAGTTCGTGGCGCAGGCGGCGGTTGCTGCGGCACAGAAGACTCCTGCCGTCGCGTGGCTGTCATGGTGCGTTTCGGTTTGAAATTTGGCGCCTCCGAACGCCAAAGTCACGCGCGTGCCAACGTCATAGCCCAAGGCAATGGCTCGCAGGAATCGTGAACCGTCGATGCCGAATTGCTCTCCGGCCGCGAGTGCTGCGGGGATTGCCACACAGCCGGGGTGTGACTGCGAAGGTGCATGCGAGTCGTCCGTCTCATCGGAATGCGCGAGCATACCATTCGCCATGGCCGCATCGATCGCATCGCAAGTGATGTTTGTGCCCACTACAGTGGCCACGGATGAGTGAGCGCTGCTTCGCGCAAAACGGATCGCTGCGACTGCGGGCGGCAGATCGATACCCGAGATCATCGCTGCCAGCGTGTCCAGAACGTGGAGCTTTGCACTGGTCATGATCTCTTCGGGCAGAGCACGCGTGGCGGCCGCCGCCATGTACTCGCTCAACGTCTGCATCACCGGAGCGGGATTTAGCCCGAGTCCCCAGGCGCCTCGAGGCAAAGCTGCGGCTGCGAGAACCCCGCCCGCATCGCACAGCCACTGCCGCCGCGAACGTTGGAACGACTTGCCGCTTCGAGTCGAGGTTCGCATCTTCATGTTGATTGCTCAGGCGGATCATTCCGGGCTTGGTGAAATAATTCCGAGCGGCTCCAAGGCAAAATGATTCTACGAGTTTTTGGAACGATTGCGAGTGAGAAACACGAATGCGATTCCGCGCCGCAGATGAATGGAAATTAATGTGCTTCACTCTCTTGACTTTGCGTTAAGCTCTCTCCGCACAGAAGGGGGCCCTCCACGATGCGGACTTCGAAACTGCAAATGCTGTGCGTAGTTTTTCTGTTAGTGATGCTGTTCTGTGGTGTCGCGAAAAACCTTCACGCTCAAGTCGCAGGTGGGACGATCTCAGGAACGGCGACCGATATCAGCGCTCGAGCCCTCGAACATGTGCAGATCACAATTACGAACGTCGCTACCGGTGTGACGCGCGAAGTCACTACGAACGATGAAGGTGTTTACTCCGCACCTAACTTGCTACCAGGAACCTATGAAGTGAAGTTCGCCGTGCAAGGTTTCAAAACTGAGGTGCGCAAGAACATCGAACTCAACGTCGGAGTTTCGATTACTCTGGATCAAACACTCAAAGTCGGTTCGGTGGTCGAGACGGTTACGGTGCAGAGCGAAATTCCCGCCGTGCAATTGTCCAGTTCCGACCTGAGCGCTGTTGTCAACGCGACGACTATTCGCGAATTACCACTCAACGGCCGCAGTTGGACCGATCTCGCACAGTTGCAGCCCGGTGTGAACGCGATTCACACGCAGCCTGATTTTTCAGCGGGCACCGATCGTGGCAACCGTGGCTTTGGCCAGCAATTGACCATCTCGGGCGCGCGTCCGCAGCAGAACAACTATCGACTGGACGGCGTCAGCCTCAACGATTACGCCAACGGCGCTCCCGGCAGCGTGCTGGGAGGAAGCCTGGGCGTCGACGCGATCGAAGAGTTCTCCGTGATCACCAGCAACTATGAGGCGGATTACGGCAAGACCTCAGGTGGCGTGGTCAACGCAGTTACGCGGTCAGGGGCTAACCAGCTTCACGGCAGTGCCTACGAGTTTCTGCGCAATAGCAAACTCGATGCGAAGAATTACTTCGACGATCCCACTATGCCAATCCCGCCCTTCAAGCGGAATCAGTTTGGCGGAACCTTGGGCGGGCCAATCGTAAAGAACCATACGTTCTTCTTTGCCGACTTCGAAGCGATCCGGCAGTCGAAGGGCATTACGACGGTCGCTACCGTGCCGTCTGCGGCGGCACGTGGCGGCACGTTGTGTTCGACTCCCGATCCCGGTAGTACTTGCACGCCAACTTCTGTAGCCGTTGACCCCGCGGCGCAGTCTTATTTCACCTTCTATCATCTTCCTAACCAGGGTGCTGTAGCGGGAAGCAACGGCGACTTAGGGACATTTACTTTCGCAGGCCAGCAGGTGGTCAGCGAAAACTTTCTTACTGCACGCATCGACCACAGGTTCACCGAGCGCGACAGCTTGTTCGGCACCTACATGTATGACAAGACTCCGTACTCCTCTCCCGACGGCTTGAATAACGTCGAGTTCAATACTGACACCGCCAGACAGTTTCTTGCCATCGAAGAGACTCACATCTTTACGCCCAAACTTGCCAACTCAATTCGTATCGGCGGTAATCACGAGGCCGTTCACAATAACCAGAGTCTGAAGGCAATCAATCCGGACGCATCCAGAACCGATCTGGGTGTCGGGGGCACTGCGTTTGCAGGGCGAGCCGCAACCCAGGTTCTCATCGGTGGTGGTGTGAGTGACTTTTCCGGCGGCGTTGGAGGCAGCCCTACTTATCTCTACCATTGGAATTCGATCCAGGCCTACGATGACGCGTTCTACACCAGGGGCACGCATTCGATCCGGTTTGGCGCTGCGTTCGAACGCGAGCTGCTCAACGTGGTAGCGGATACCGATCCAAATGGAATCTGGCGCTTCACCGATCTGGCCGGCTTCCTCACTAACAATCCCACTAAGTTTCAGGGAGGAATCGCCAGCACTCTTTCGCCGAGAAATCTCCGGCAGAATATTTTTGGACTGTATCTGCAGGACGACTGGCGGTGGAAGCCGAATCTGACGCTGAATCTGGGGCTGCGCTACGAGATGTCCACGGTACCGTCGGAGACCAGCGGAAAGACCGCCAATCTTGCCAACATCTCCGACGCGTTGCCGATATGTGGCACGCTTAAGTACGGCGGGTGTACGAGTACCGGGCCGTTCTTCAACAATCCGACGCTACGCAACTTCGAGCCGCGCGTCGGTTTTGCCTACGATCCCTTTCGCAACGGTAAGACTGCGGTGCGCGGTGGGATCGGAATATTCGACGTGCTGCCGCTGCCTTACCAGTTTGTTCTGATGACTACCCAGTCGGCTCCATTCTTTTCGTATACTCAGACGAACAGTCCGTCCAGTCTGTGTGCGCCACCCCTCAACCCCTGTCCGAATCCTTTTCCCAACTTTGGAGGCCAGAATATTAATTTTCCGGCGAACAGTTTGCGTTCCACGTATGTGGAGCACGCCAAGCGTGACTTCGTAGTGCAGTGGAATTTCAATATCCAGCAGCAAATAACGCCGAGCGTGGCGGCAATGGTCGCTTACGTCGGATCGCGTGGAATACATCAACCATTCAAGGTGGATGAAGCGGACTTGGTCATCCCTCCGCTAACTCAGTACGGATATCTCTGGCCGCAGGTCGACGTCAACGGCAATCTCACAACCGGGCCCAATGCCGGAAATCCCCCTGCCACCATCAACCCAAACTACGGCTCGGTCCGCGGATTGTTCTACGAGGGGCAATCGTATTACAACGCGCTGGAAGCGCAGGTGTCCAAACGTTTGAGCCGCGGATTCCAGGTGCAGGGCGTCTTCACCTGGTCCAAGAGCATTGACACCAGTTCCGCGTCGGTTGCCGGTGACACCTTCGGCAACTCGATCTCCAGCCTTCACTGGTTCAACATGAGGCTAGGCCGCGGCCTCTCCGATTTCAACGTGGACAAAACGTTGGTGGTGAACGGAACTTGGGAGTTAGGAACTCCGAAGGCTCTCGCCGCGCCAGCTCAATGGGCACTGGGCGGATGGGAACTGGGATTGATTTTCACGGCTAGCGGTGGCGTCCCGTTCACTCCGACCTGGGGAACCGGATCAGACCCGCAGTACACGCTCAGCAGCGACGATTGGGCCTTCCCCAACCGGCTGACCGGATCAGGATGCAACACGCTGACGAATCCAGGGAATCCTGTCAATTACATCAAGACTAACTGTTTCACTGTCCCTACATGGCCGGGAGACATGGCTTCCTGGGCGGCAAACTGCGATCAATTTCCTCCAAGCGCTCAGCCGTCGTCTGGGCCTCCGGTTCCCGCCGTTTATCCGCAGTGTTTCAATCTCCGTGGAAACTCAGGGCGCAACATCCTAATTGGGCCCGGCGTTACGTCGCTGGATTTCTCCGTCTTCAAGAACAATTACATCAAACGAATTTCGGAGCGATTCAACATTCAGTTCCGCGCCGAGATCTTCAACATTCTCAATCACCCTAATTTCGCGCCGCCAGTGCAGGGCGTCAACACGGATATTTTCGACGGTACTGGGACCGCCAATCCGACGGCGGGCTTGTTAACCAGGACCACGACAACGGCGCGAGAAATGCAGTTCGCACTGAAGGTGATTTTTTAGTTTCGAAGCGCGATCCTCGTGATCTGCGGTCGGCTTCGTCTCAGCCGACCGCATCAATGCTGGCTCGATCCACTTTCGGTGATTGCACTTGAACTTGCCTTCCTATTCTCTATGACGACGAGCGCCGACGACAGAAAGGCCCCCGCGACTTCCGAGCCCGAAGTCGGGCAGCGTGCCCGGCATCGCATTGCGCGGCGCCTGTTACCTTTTCTGTTCCTGCTCTACGTGATCGCGTTTCTCGATCGCATGAACATCGGGGCGGCGGCATTGCAGATGCCGCACGACCTGGGGTTCAGCGACGGCGTGATCGGTCTGGGTGCGGGGATTTTTTTCCTCGGGTACTTTCTGCTGGAGATTCCCGGCGCTCTGATCGCGGAGCGATGGAGCGCCCGGCGCTGGATTGCCCGAATCATGATTTCGTGGGGCGTGATGACCGTGTTCATGGCGTTCATTCACACCTCGCGGCAGTTTTATATGGTGCGCTTTCTGGTGGGCGCCGCGGAAGCGGGCTTCTTGCCGGGAGTCATCGTTTACCTCACGCATTGGTTTCGCTATCAGGATCGGGCCAAGGCGGTGGCATTTTTTTACGCGGCAAATCCTCTTTCGTATGTGATCGGGTCGCCGCTGGCGGGTTTACTGTTGGGATTGTCGTGGCTTGGTATGCGCGGATGGCGCTGGCTGTTTATCATCGAAGGGATTCCGGCAGTCGTACTGGGGGCGATCACGATCTGGTATCTCACCGACTGGCCGGCGCAGGCTCGATGGCTTCCTGACGGCGAGAAAGCGTGGATCACGACCGAGTTGCAGCGGGAGAAGGATGCCAAGGCCAAGCGGCATCGCTCCTACAGTGTATGGGAGGCGCTGCGCCATCGGGATGTGCTGCTGCTGACGGGCTGCTACTTCTGCGCGATGACCGGCAGTTACGGCATTGCGTTCTGGCTGCCAACGATTCTGAAGCGCCTCTCGGGCAAAAGCGACCTAAAAGTTACGCTGCTCGCAGCCTTGCCGTATGTGGCCGCATTCGTGACGCAGCAGGTGAACGGCTGGCACTCCGACCGCACGCAGGAGCGACGCTGGCACGCTGCGATTCCGGTGTTTGCCTGCGGAGTTGCACTTGCAATTGCGGTTGCCTACCGTGCAAACCTGGTCATGTCGGTGGCATTATTCGTTGTCGCGGGCGGGGCATTTTATGGTTTCCAACCTGTGTTTTGGGCAGTGCCCACGCGGTTTCTAAGCGAATCAGCCGCCGCGGCGTCGATCGGATTGATCAACGCGGTGGGAAATCTTGGAGGCTTTGTGGGGCCGATGGTCATCGGCTATCTCGCCAATCGCACGCATTCTTTTTCTCCAGGTTTGCTGTACCTGGTGGCGAGTTTGTTCTTATCTGGCGGGTTGATGCTCGCGGTGGGAAGGCAGGTTAGTCCGAGCTAGATGTTTGGAATTGAGGACAAGTGTCATGGGGAGATCCAAATTGCGATTACTGGCAAGTAGCTTCTTCGGGTTCATGTTCGTTTGGACGGCGGGACAGTTGTCGGCTCAGACCGCGGCCCAGGATTTCAAACTCTATGTCGGCAACAGCCGGGGCGACGACATCAGCATCGTGGATATGGCTTCGCTGAAGGTCACGGGGACGATCAAGGCAGGAGAACGAGTCCACGGCGTGTGCGTCCAAGCCGACGGCAAACGGTTATTCGCAACCGTGGAGTCCGACCACACCCTGAGGATCATCGACACCGCAACCCAGCAGACTATTGGAACCGTCAAAGTGTCGGGGCGTCCCAACCAGTGTGCCGCCACACCCGACGGAAAGTACGTCGCGGTCCCGATCCGCGACGGCGACAGCGTAGACATTGTCGACGTTGCGGAGCAGAAAATTGTGAAGTCGCTACCCATCAAGGAGCCACACAACGCGCTCAACACTGGCAGCAATCGCTACATCTACGTCAGTTCGATGGGCTCGCACGAAGTCGACCTGATCGATCTCCAGAAAATGGATTACGCCGCGCACATTCCTGCCGGCGGCCGTCCGCGGCCTTATGCAGTTTCATCCGACGGCAAAACGATGTATGTCGCGGTGGCGAACCTCCACGGATTTGACATCGTCGATATTCCGGAAGAGAAGCTGATCGAGAGAGTTGAGATTCCTGCTCAACACACGACGCTGCGAAAGATGGAGTACGAAACTCCTGACACGCTTACCCACGGACTCGCGCTGACTCCGGACGGAAGCGAGTTGTGGGTATCGAGCCTGCTCGATGACTCCATGTACATTTACGACGTCAAGGCCAAGAAGATCGTGGGACGAGTCGCAACCGGCGTAGGGCCAAACTGGATCGTCTTTACTCCTGACGGCAAGTACGCCTGCATCAGCAACACCGACACGGACGACATTTCCGTCATTGAGGTGAAAACCCGGCGCGAGGTTACTCGTGTGAAAGTCGGAAAAGTCCCGAAGCGGCTGGCAGTGGCCGAAGCCCCGCTGGCACCGAAACAAGCCCACTGAACAGGTTTTAATGCAGTTTTAATGCCGGCTTCAGATTTGTCTGCAATCGTAACCCCTTGGAGGATCCATTGAATTTATTGAAAGCGATAATCGTGGGCGCGGCCAGTCTTGCGTTGGCAATGGGAGTTTCCGCGCAGGATGACGCGCCGTTGAAATTACTGCAATCCACCCCGCTGCCCGAACTGCACGACGGAGACTTCGACCACCTGACTCCGGACGTCGAAGGCAATCGCCTCTTCGTTACCGCCGAGGAGAACTCGAAGGTTCTGATATTTGATCTGAAAACGAACCAGCTCATCCACACGATTGACGATATCAAGGCGCCTCACTCATTGCTCTATCGTGCCGACTTGAAAAGACTCTTCGTCGTCGACAGCGATCTGGGCGAGGTCAAGATTTACGAGACTGAATCTTACAAGCCGGCGGGAAGCATCAAGGTTCGCGAGGGTGCGGACGCCAGCGGCTACGATCCTTCCACGAAATTGTTTTACGTTGTGAACGGTGGCAAAGACGCCAAACTGCCCAACGCCTATATCAGCGTGATTGATGTGGAGTCCGGTAAAACGGTGGCGGACATCAAAATCGATTCCAACGACGTGGAGGGGGTCGCCTTCGAGAAGTCAGGCCCCCGCATGTTCGTCAACGTCCGCGGAAAGAACGCCGTGGAAGTCTATGACCGGAAAAGCCGCGCTATGCTGGCGTCGTGGTCGGTCGCGGAATCTGGAAAGAATCCGACTTCGATGGCGTTCGATGAGGGCGGGCACCGCATCCTTTTAGGAACTCGCGTTCCCGCGCACCTGCTGGTCGTGGACTCGGATTCGGGCAAGGTGACCAACAGCTACGCCGCCGCGGCCATGGTCGATGACATGGCGTTTGATGCGGCCAGCAAACGTATTTACTTTGCCGGAACGGAATTCCTTGATGTGTTCCATCAGAAAGATGCCGACCACTATGACCGCATCGGACACATTGCAACTTCGTTCCGTGCCAAGACGGGCGTGCTGGTGCCGGAGTTGAATCGTTACTACCTGGCCGTTCCGCATCACGAAAAGCAGGTTGCGGAGTTGCGGGTGTACGAAGTGAAGTAATGACGTCGAAGGCGGCGGCCAACAGAGCGGGTAGTGAAATCAGCGCATCGCTGCCACGACTGAGACCTCGGCAGCGATGACCTCTCCCATATCCCGGGTGCTGGCATGCCCGCCGATATCGCGGGTGCGAACATCGGAACGAGCCAGCACTTTGAAGATGGCCTGCTCCACGGCCTGAGCAGCCTGCACTTCTCCGAGATGCTCCAGCAGCATCGCGCCGGACCAGATCTGCGCGACCGGATTTGCGACCCCTTTCCCCGCAATATCCGGAGCGGAGCCGTGGACCGGTTCAAACAGCGATGGGTATTCCCGCTCAGGGTTCAGGTTGGCGGAAGGCGCAAGCCCCATCGATCCCACAACCGCGGCGCCAAGATCAGACAGAATGTCGCCGAAGAGATTCGATCCCACCACGACGTCAAACCAATCCGGATGCTGAACAAAATGCGCGGTCAGAATATCGATGTGGTACTGATCCGCTTTGACGTCGGGGTAATTCTTCGAAATCGCTGCGAAGCGCTCGTCCCAGAAAGGCATGGCGTAGACAATGCCATTCGACTTCGTAGCTGAGGTGACATGCTTCTTCCGCGTGCGGGCCAGTTCGAACGCATAAGTAATGATGCGGTCGACGGCGCGACGGGTGAAGATGGTCTCCTGCATCGCCATATCGAACTCGGTATCGCGATTGAGCCGTCCGCCCACCTCCGAGTACTCGCCTTCGCTATTTTCCCGGATGATGATGAAGTCGATGTCTCCAGCTTTGCGGCCCGCGAGTGGACTCGTAATTCCTTCCAAAAGCCGCGCCGGACGGCGATTCACATACTGCTTGAACCCGCGGCGGATAGGGATGAGCAGACCCCACAGCGAGACGTGGTCGGCGACTCCGGGATAGCCCACGGCTCCCAGGTAGATGGCGTCGAATGGACGCAATTGTTCCAGTCCATCCGGTGGCATCATGCGGCCGGTATCGAGATAGGTCTGGCAACTCCAGTCGAAGTGCTGCCAGGAGAGAGAAAAATCAAACCGGCGGGCAGCCGCCTCGAGCACGCGAATTCCTTCAGGAACGACTTCGCGTCCAATTCCATCCCCTTCAAGTACAGCAATCCGATAGTTCTTCAAATTCCCTCGCAAGCACAGAGATTGTTACTGCAAAACTATTCTGCGCAAAGAACGAATGTGGTCGCGATTATCGTACTCCGACTTTGCCATTATGCTCCGCGGGCACGGGCGTCTGTGCGGAAGCCAGTGTGCAAGCGAGTAGCAAGAACGCAGCGGCGAAGTCTTCGGCATGCGGGATGTCCATCGTGGCGGGTAGACATTAATAGCCAATGAAAGCCAGATGAAAGGTTATTCAGGATGCCGCAGCTGTAAGAAAGGCCGATTGAAACATCGGTCCGCTCCCTTTCTGAACAAATTTTCATCTGACTTTGCTAACAGTTTGTGATGAACCGCAATATACTTGCTGGGCCGGAGGCGCCATGCGCATTCTGCTGGTCGAAGACGAGGCCAAGGTATCCACGTTTGTGGCGCGCGGACTTACGGAAGAGAGATTTGCGGTCGATATTGCCGCCGACGGCAACTCGGGTCTCGAACTCGCCACAACCTATCACTACGATCTACTGATTCTCGATCTTATGTTGCCCGGAATCGATGGCAGCCAGGTGCTGCGCCGCATTCGAAAAGAGAATGTCGAGGTTCCAGTTCTGATCTTAACGGCACGCGACGCGGTGGCAGACAAAGTCGGAAATTTCGAGGCCGGCGCCGACGACTACCTCACCAAGCCATTTGCCTTTGCCGAGTTGTTGGTCCGGGTCAAAGCCTTGCTCCGGCGCGGGCCCGTTACCCGCAGCAGCGTGGTGCGAGTCGCGGATCTCGAACTGGATCGCCTGTCGCAGCAGGTCAAGCGCGCGGGCAAACGGATCGACTTGACCGCCAAAGAATATTCTCTGCTGGAATATCTGATGTCTAACGCCGGGCGAGTTCTGTCGCGGACCATGATCATCGAACACGTGTGGGATCAGAGTTTCGACGGCATTACGAACATCGTCGATGTGTACGTGCGGCACCTGAGAAATAAAGTGGACGATCCCTTCGAGCAGAAACTCATTCGCACGGTGCGCGGTGTAGGCTATACCCTTGGCCATGGGGCGCAGGCATGAACACGCGCTCTCTCCGCTTTCGCATCACCGCATGGTATGCCGGGCTGCTGGCCGGGACGCTAATCCTGTTTGGCGTATCCGTCTATCTGGGACTGGAGCGATATCTCGACTGGACTCTGCAGAGAACATTGGCCTCCGAGTGCCGGACGATCGCGACGGAACTACTTTCTCAGATGTCCGTCAAAAACAATTCCTGGCTCGCGACCGAGGTCAATGAGGCTTATGCTCCCGAGGTGAATGGCCGGTTCATCCGCATTGTCCACGAGGGTGTGGGTGTGGTTTACATTTCAGGCGCGCCCAAGGACGGGATGTTCGATCCCGCCCGAATTCCGCTGGCGCGCGACAACGAAAAGGATGGTGCCCGCAAGCTTCGCTTCGAGTCGGGGAATCGTTTGCTCATCGATTCGATGACTACAACGACCGCTGATGGCAAGCATTTCCTGATCGAGAGTGGCGCTCCTTATAACCAGATCGAAGTTGTCTTGCATGGATTATTGCTGACGTTTGCCATCTATATGCCCTTTGTCGTCTCTCTGGCGGTAGCAGGCGGGTACTGGCTGATGAGACGGTCTCTGGCGCCGGTGGACGAGATCACGAAGAGAGCGGAAGGAATCACTTCCACAAACTTAAGCGAGCGTTTGCCCGAGATCCAGACTGGGGACGAGCTGGAGCGGCTCTCGACCTCCTTGAACCGCATGATCCAGAGACTCGACGAAGCCTTCCAACACATCAACCGTTTTTCCGCCGACGCTTCTCACGAATTACGAACGCCTCTGACGATTCTGCAGTTGGAACTGGAAGGCATCGCGCAAAACCATCGCGGAGATGCCGCACTGGGAGATCAGATCGGCAGCGCTTTGGAAGAGACTCACCGCATGTCGCGGATTGTCGAGAGCCTGTTGGCGATCTCACGCCTTGACGCCGGCGAAGTGAAAATGGAAAAGATACCGATCGATCTGGGGGACCTCGTGGCCTCCACAGCTAACGAGATGACGCTATTAGCCGAAGAAAAGTCTATCCGGCTGATAACGAACGGCGCTGCTGGAGTTCAGGTAGAAGGGGACAAGACCCGGCTGCAACAGGTCGTCGTGAACCTGATCGACAACGCGATCAAGTACACACAGAGGGGAGGCACGGTCGAGATTAGCGTTAGTAAAGAGTGGGATACTGCGGTCTTTGAAATCTCCGACGACGGCCCCGGTATTCCCGCCGATTGTCTGCCGCATGTGTTTGATCGCTTCTACCGCGCCGACAAAGCCCGATCACGCGCCAGCGGAGGAGCCGGCCTCGGACTTTCCATCGTCAAGGCGATCTGTGCTGCCCACGGCGCCAATGTCAGAGTCTCAAGCCAAGAGGGGCGTGGGACCTGCTTTCGCGTGGAACTTCCATTACTCCGCCTCGTCTCCGGAAGCGCATCTACCGCCGCAGCGTGGCACTCCAAATCGGAGCCCGCAAATCTCTAATTGCTGAGCTGGAGACGCCAGCTTAGTCGATACGCTCGGCACCCACTCTATGATTGAAACGGTTTGTGAGTGCAGGCGTTTCAAATATTCCATCCGCACTTCTGAGACTCTGAGGAACCGGCTTCCTTTTCCCATGTGCACAGCAGAACGGCAGAACGCAATAGAACAATACGCATACCAATGTCCAATATCGGCCAGGTCGGTCCACTTGCGGACAGAGACCTAGCCGCCGCAACCCGTGCGAGATACGAATTGCCGAGTTTTCAATGAGATGCAAGCTCTATTTTGGCACGGAGATTGCGGATCCCCGAATTGATGGACATTCCTCGCCCAGAATTCAAGAAGCTAAAGCTACGACGCCACCGAGCATGGTTAGTGGTCACCATCATCTGCCTTGCCGCCATAGGTTTCGCAATTTCCCGGCTCAAGCCCGCCGCCCCTCAGATTGAGCGCGGCACTGTCTGGACCGATGTTGTGAAACGCGGTGACATGCTGCGGCAAGTTCGAGGTCTTGGTTCGTTGGTTCCAAGCCAGGAGTTCATTCGTCAAATTCCGGCAGATACCGAGGCCACGGTCGTTCGCATCCACATGTTGCCGGGCTCGCAAGTGAAGGCGGACACAATCTTACTAGAGATGAGCAATCCGCTAGTTACGCAGGCCGCTCTAGACGCGAGACTTCAATTGAAGGCAGTCGAGGCCGAGTACGAAAGCCTACGCGCGATCCTGGGCAGCAATCTTATGAACCAGAAAGCCAGCGCCGCCACCGTAAATGCAGACTACAGTCAGGCCAAACTCCAGGCTGACACTGACAAGGCACTTTATGACCTTGGGGTGATCTCAGGAATTGCATACAAGAACTCCAAAAGCAAAGCAGAAGAACTTACTACACGGAACAGCATTGAAAGCGAGCGGCTGGTAATCAACGAGAAAGCCATTCAGTTGCAGCTCGCTGAAGAGCAAGCAAAAGTGGACCAAGCGCGCGTTCTTGCTGAGCTCAAGCAAAAACAGCTGGACGCCTTGCAGGTGCGCGCCGGCATCGAAGGAGTTCTTGTCGACCTACCATTGCAGGTGGGACAGCACGTGTTACCCGGAACCATGCTGGCGAAAGTTGTTCAACCAGATCATCTCATTGCGGAATTGCGAGTGGGGGAAACGCAAGCGCGAGATGTGCAGATTGGCCAGCCAGCGGTGATTGACACGCACAACGGGACTGTCCAAGGCATCGTGGCGCGCGTAGATCCCGCCGTCCAGAATGGTACGGTGAGCGTTGATGTTAAATTTGCCGGTGAGTTGCCGAAAGGCGCCCGGCCCGACTTGAGCGTGGAGGGGACGATTGATCTGGAACGTCTCCATGGTGTTCTCTATGTTGGCCGGCCGGCTCTCGGACAGGAGAACAGCACGATCAAAATGTTCAAGCTCAGCCGGGACGGCAAGGAAGCGGAGCAGGTTCCCGTGCAAGTTGGGCACGCCTCCGTGGGAGCGATTCAGATTGTCGGAGGCTTACGTGAAGGGGACACTGTGATCCTTTCTGACATGTCGCGCTATGACAATATCGACCGCATTCGTCTTGACTAACCCGAAATGAGGTAGAAACTTATGGGCGAGGCAGAACAAGCGCTGATT
>Ga0075029_100000386_pt1 | contig 25490 bp, 21 predicted proteins | sample LitLauG_LLR_2013_FD_71391 | JGI IMG/M metagenome (GOLD analysis project Ga0075029, IMG submission 71391) | Freshwater sediment microbial communities from North America - Little Laurel Run_MetaG_LLR_2013 | ecosystem: Environmental > Aquatic > Freshwater > Creek > Sediment | place: USA... | reverse complement strand
CACATAGGCTCTGCGCACCGAAGCCACGCCGTCCACGCGCGAAACATAGCTTCGCATGAGCGGAAAGCCCGCATACACCAGCGCCAGATGTAGAGGATGGCGAATCAGATCGTTGATCAGCACGGCGCACCGGCTCACTCGCAGACCCTCATGAACGAACCGCGTCAAATCGCAAGGCTCCAGATGATGCGCAAACAGGCTGCAGCTCACCAGGTCGAAAGCGCGGTCGCAGAAAGGAAGTGCGAGGGCATCGGCTACCAGGGAATGCTTCCCCGGCAACAGGTGTAAGCGGGAACGATCCAGCAGCGTGACATCCAGAGTAATGCCGGCGCTGGCCAGTTGCTGCGCTGCCACTCTGGGAACTTCACCGAAACCGGAAGCAACTTCCAGCACCGAAAAATGCGTTCTTCCAGTTTCCGCGGCAACTCGCTCGAACAGGTTGCGTGTCGTTGAAACTCCGCCGAACCAGCGGTTGATGCGGCCGAGATCGCGCAACGAAGTGGCCGTCTCCTCCGGAGAACAGGCGTCCGCATCGAGAAGCTCTGGCCTGCTCACCCGCTGCATTGTGGCTAATTCCCCCCGGCTGAAATAACACTCAGATTCGATAAGAGTAGCGAGAACCGGTTCCGAGGTTGTCAAGAATTCGCTGAGTACGCCAATCTTATTCGCTAATGGTCGGACCCGTACGACCACGTTTCGTCCCAACGCCCCAGCAGGAACTTGCCGTTCCCTTCTCCATCGCGCTCGTAGCCCAGAACCGCAAGTCCCCCGGAAAATGCCCCCAGAAACTGCTCCCGATTTCGCTCCTGCACCTGCCGCGCCTTGGTACGAGTCTCGGGCGCTGCTTTCCACTCGTAGATCTGCGCCGGCACAGCGATCTCGCCCTCGCGCTGAAATGCCGGAGCCTTCCCCGTCGCCAGCAGCGTCTCAACCCGCTTCGACTTCAACCACCATTCCGCGATGAGCCGGTCGCTGGGCAATCCGCCCTGCAATGGCGATGAAGTAATGCCGTATTGATTAATGGTGTAGCGCCGCGCGATGGCACCCAGCCGTTCGATGTTGAGGAAGGCGTTCTTGATCTCCAACGGATCGAAGGTCCACTCAATCAACTCGATCCCGCGCGCCAGCGCATCTTCCCGCTGCATCAACTTCAGGCGCCGTCCTAAACCGCCGTTACGATATTCCTTGCGCACGGCCAGCATGTGCGAGTGCAGATAAACATGCCCGGAGCGCGTGCCCGGCACCGACAAGGCGAAGCCCACCATGTCGCTGCCGTCGAAAGCGCCCATGACTTGCCCACCGACTTTCTCCGCCACTACGAACATGCGCAACGGAACCAGATCGGCGTCGGAAAAATTCCAGACTTCTTTTTGCAGCGCGACGCAGGCCCGCAGCTCTTCAATTCCCTTGCAGTTGCGAATCGCGATGGAATCGCCGCTCACTCTTTCTCCCCAGCCTTGGCCTGCTGCCACAGCGATTCCAGTTCTTCCATGCCCGCCTGATCGGCTGCCCGGCCGCTCTCGTGCAAACGCTCTTCCATCCATTGAAAGCGCCGCTTGAACTTACGATTCGTCTTGCGCAGAGCCGATTCCGGATCCACCGAAAGATAGCGCGCAATGTTCACCAGCACGAAAAACAGATCGCCGACTTCCTCTTCCAGCCGGGACTGCAGCTGTTCTGCAACCACGGGTCGTCCCGAACCCGCAACGCCTCGCCCATGCGGACGCGGACCGGGCGCGGGATATTGCTTGAGCTCATGCTTCAACTCATCCGCCTCTTCGTGAAGTTTTTCGAAGAGACTTTCCACCTCCGGCCAGTCGAATCCTGCGTGCGCCGCGCGCGCGCTAAGCTTTTGCGCTTCCAGCATTGCCGGCATCGCGGAAGAAACTCCAGCCAGAATGGAGCGCGGCTCATTTCCAGTTTCTGCCGCGTCTCGCTTCTTTCGCTCTTCCGCCTTCAGCGCCTCCCAGTTGCGCTTGACTTCGTCCGAAGTGTCGGCCTTCACCTCGCCAAACACATGCGGATGCCGGTCAACCAACTTGGTCGAAAGCCGATCCAGCACATCGTTAATGGAAAAAGACCCCTGTTCTTGAGCCATCTCCGCGTAGAACAGCACCTGCAGCAGCAAATCCCCGAGTTCGCCGGCCAGTTCGGGCCAGTCGCGATTGTCGATCGCCTCCAGAACCTCGTAAGTCTCTTCCAGCGTGTATGGCTTGATGGAATCGAAGGTTTGCTCGCGGTCCCACGGACATCCCCCCGGCGCGCGCAGCCGCTCCATGATCGCTACCGCGCGTTCGAAACGTTCCCCTGTGCTTGGCATTCGGCAATCACTCTAAATGACGGTCGATGCAGGAATCAACGACGCACGGAGAATCAGCAAACCACGAAGCACACGAAGTCACACGCTTCCTTTGCGAACTCTGCGGTCAAAAGCTTTTGACCGCAAAGGCCGCGAGGAAGTCCCGCCAAGGCCGCAAACGCGAATAGGAATTCCGAACTCGCTGTTCTCTGCCCTACTGTGCTCACAGGTTACTTTCGGTATCATTTCCACAAGGGCCGAACCCGGAGTCGGCTCAGCGCAGGGTGGACTATCGTTATCTACATCCTTTTTCGGCGAAGGTTCACAATCAAGCCAGGTAAGCTCTGTCTAGCGCCGGACTTGCCTCAAAAATCATGGCTTTAGCCCCCAAACCGCGCCCCTCGCTCGAAGCTCAGCACTTTCACGTGATCGTGATTGGCGGCGGCATCAATGGCGTCGCCGTGGCCCGCGAGTGCGCCCGGGCCGGAAAACGCACGCTCCTGGTCGAGATGAACGACTTCGCCTCCGGTGTTACCAGCCGCTCGACCCGAATTATTCATGGCGGCCTGCGCTACCTGGAACACGGCGAACTGGAGTTGGTTCGCGAATCCGTTCGCGAGCGCGAGCGCCTGTTGCGCGAGCGATCCCACCTGGTGCAGCCGCTGCACTTTCTTTTTCTCCTGAACGAACAAAGCCAGCGCAGCGCCATGAAAGTTCGCGCCGGACTCTGGCTCTACCAGCGCATCGCCGGGAGGAAGGCTGCCAACCCGGGAGACTTCGAACTCAAGCGCGTTGAGCGCGCCCTCGACGCCGGCCATCGGTGGTCGATCCTCGACTACGAAGACGCGCAGTGCGAATTTCCCGAGCGCCTGGTCGCCGAGTGGCTCACCGAAGCCGCCGAAGCCGGGGCCGTCATCCGCAACCACTGCGAGGTTCTCGCGATTAACGTCACGCAGGGCCGCGCCCGCGGCATTCTCCTGCGCGACCGCGTTTCCGGCAAGGATCATCACGTCGACGCCGCCTGGATCCTGAACTGCACCGGGCCCTGGGCCGACCGCATGTGCGCCCGCTCTTCGGTCCAAACTCCCAAGCCAATGCTCGGCGGCGTTCGCGGCTCCCATATCGTTCTGCCTCGTTTCCCCGGATCTCCCAGCGCGGCGCTCTACACCGAAGCCTCCGACGGCCGCCCGGTTTTCGTCCTTCCCTGGAACGATCAAGTCCTGGTGGGAACGACCGAAGTCGCCGACACCGGAGATCCCGCCAAGACTGCACCCTCGAACGAAGAGATCCAGTACCTATTTCAGACCATCTCGCAGCTCTTCCCGAAAGCCAAGCTTACGACCCGTGACATCCGCTACACCTTCGCCGGAGTCCGTCCCCTGCCGCATTCTCCAACGGAGAAGCCATCGGCGATCACTCGCCGCCATATTCTGCACGACCACACCGAAGACGGCGCCGCACGCCTCATCTCCGTGCTCGGCGGCAAGCTGACCACCGCCGCCGCGCTCGCCCGCGAATGCGCCCGCAAGATCGGCATCGACGCAGTGGATCCGAAGGCAATCGCCGTCGGTCCAGGGACCTCCCTTGACCCGCTCATGGATCAGGAAGTCGTCAACATCGCCCAGGCGGGATCGATCAGTCAGGAGGCCGCCCGCGGCATCGTGGAGTGGCACGGCAAGCGCGCCCGCGAGATCGCCTGCATGGCTCTGGTCAGCGCCGACTTGCGCGCTCCCATCTGCCCGCACACTTCGCACATCGTGGCCGAGGTCATCGAAGCCTACCGCCAGGAATTCGCCGTCAGCCTGGCTGACGTGCTCCTCAGGCGCGTCCCCGTCGCGCTCGGCCCCTGCTGGTCCGAATCCTGCAGCCGGGAAGCTGCCTTGCGCATTGGCGCCGTAATGGGCTGGGACGATCAGGCTCTCGGCTCAAACCTCGAAGCCTTCGAGATGGAGCGCACGTCTTTCCTCCGCCGCCCTTCGCTCCATCCCATCGCCCTCGAAGCCGCCGCCGATTAAGCTTTATCCCCGCAAAATTTCCCCGGTTACTAAAGATTGGCCACGACCCTGAGTCATCTGGGAACCGATTCCGAACAGAACTACACTGCCGGGAAGGCTTGCTCGATGAGTCCGAAATTAGGGGCGAAGTTCGATGCTGCTTCCCATAAAGCACGAAAACATGGCTGCCCGGCGCTGGCCGGTTATCACTCTCGCACTGATTGCCATCAATACGGTGGTCTTCCTGTTCACCACCGGTTCCATTGACAACGAGGCGCCGCAGCTGGGCGAGATCAAGTCACACATCCTCATCCTGGCCGCGCTCCATCCAGAATTGAAGCTGCCCAACGAGGCGCAGCAACTGGTGGAGGGGTTCAAGCAAAGCCATCCCGCTCAATGGAAGCACGTGCAGGACCCCTATCGCGAGATCATTGACGCCTACGACGCCAAACTCAAAATGATGGACGACACGTCGAAGCTCCAGGCTGAGATGGATTCGATGAATGCCGAGTTCGTAAAGCTCTCGGCCACATCGATCACGCAACGGTATGCGTTCGTCCCAGCAAATCCCAATCCCATCAGCTACCTGACCGCGAACTTTCTGCACGGAGGATGGCTGCACCTGATCGGCAACATGTGGTTCCTCTGGCTCGCAGGCTTTGTCCTCGAAGATGTCTGGGGACGCTGGCTCTACACTGTCTTCTACTTGATCGCAGGCGCGGCGGCGCTGCAGCTTTACGCCTGGTCGAATCCCGGAAGCATTACCCCCACCCTGGGCGCATCGGGCGCGGTAGCGGCCCTGATGGGAGCCTTCCTGGTTCGCTTTCCCAAGATGAAGATCGAGATGGCGTGGATCTTCTTCTTTCGCCTCTACAGATTCAAAGCGGCAGCTTACTGGCTTTTGCCCTTGTGGCTGTTCAGCGAAATTTTCTATGGCACGATCTTCGGCAACATGAGCGGCGTCGCCCACTGGGCCCACGTCGGCGGCTTCGTCTTCGGCGCAGCTGTTGCGCTAGCGATCCAGCACTCCGGCCTGGAGAAGAAAGCCAACAAGGCGATTGAAGAAAAGCTAAGCTGGAACAACGATCCGGAACTCGAACAGGCCGGCAACATGATGGAGCACGGCCAGCTCGCCGAGGCTCTGCCGCTCCTCACGACTTATGTGGCCGTCAAGCCGAATTCGCTCGATGCCTGGAACATGCTTCGCCAGGTCCACATGCGCCAGAACAGTACCAAGGAATATCTGGACGCGACCGTCAAGACCTGCCACATGCATTTGAAGGCGCACGAGATCGAAGCTGCCTTCCAGGATTACGCCGATTTCATCGACCTGGGCGGCGGTAAGATGCCGGCCGCGACCTGGCTGGAACTCTGCAAAGGCGCCGAAGAAAAACAGGAATTCGAACGCGCCTTCGCCGAATATCAGCAGCTCGCCGAATCCTATCCCGCCGACCGTCAAGCCCTGACCGCGCAACTCAGCGCAGCCCGTCTCTGCCTGAAGCGTCTGAACCGCCCGCAGGATGCGCTGGCACTGTATGAAGCGGCCGCGGCATCGCACATCCCGCATCTGGATTGGGAGCAGCACATCCAATCTGGAATCAAAGAGGCCAAAGCCGCCATGTCTTCCGGAAGCGCAACCGCAGCCGCTGCGCAATAGCCGGTTCATTACTTAAAACAAAACAGGCCCGGCCCCCCGGCCGAGCCTGCTTCGTTAGCACCCCGCTTCCCCCGAAGCCGGGCCGCTTTACTACATGTGGTGCCCCGACATTCCCCCGGGCTGCGCGTACGAACTGAAATACAGGAAGAAGTTCGACGGCGCCTGGATCGCAGTGCCAGCCTTAACAGCCGATTGAATGGCCGCGTAAGACGTCAGTCCGCTGCTGCCATCCTTCGCCGGCCACAGGCTCTGATCCAGCACCAGCACCGGAATCACCTGCCACCAGATCGCGGACAAGTTGATGTCCTGATTGATGAGGACATGGCTGTGATTCGGCGTGGGCACAAAAATATTCTGCACCGGCCCTTTCACCAGACCCAACGCCACCAGCGCCGGACCAAGATCCAGCCGTGAAGCATGCATGGTGCAGGTTCCAGGCGCGGAGCCAGGTTCCGGGCACTGTGTATAAACACTGGGCGCAGCCTTGAAGGCCTCCGGCAGCGCGCCGAACAGGCTGATCAAAGTGCTGCCAAGGGTAGATCCGCAGGTCGTTCCCGGCACCACGTTAGTGCAGGAGATTGCGTCATTCGGATTCTGGTCGTTGTCGGTCGAGAACATCGGCACCAGCACATAAATTGGCTCGGTCGTGATCTGAGGATTTCCCTTCTGTCCCGGAGGATTGATGGTGGGCTGCGTTCCAACCTGGCAGATCGGAATCTGCATCTCGCCCGGGTCCTTGGCGGCGATGATTCCGTTGAAGTTCAGGTCACTATTGGGCTGATCAATGCAATCGAAATTCTGCGTGTAGGTGAAGTTGAGGACTTGACCGTCTCCGTATCCCAAGGTGGTGTTCGGCTTCTTGGATTGCGCAGATGCGGTCAAGGTGATTGAGGCGGCGATGGCCAAAAGCAACAGCGGCCGGGCGATTGAGAGTTTCATGCTTCCTCCACAGGCGGTTCATGACCGCTCTGGGGGAAGTACGGAGGTCGCCCCGAATCGGATTGGAGGCAAAGATTTTTTCGGCGGGAAAGTCCAGCGCCTGCCCCGGGCACCCCGCACTGCCTTCAAATCCGAGCGGCGGCGGGCAGGGTTGACTCGTCTCCCTGCCGTGACCAGCATCACTGACAGTGCGTCACAGCTGCGATACAAAGGGCCACGTTCATCTCTCGGAACGAATCCCCCACGCCTCCGAGACCAACCTAATTTCCCGGAAAGGTAGGAATAGCATATGAGACTCCGCGTCATCGCTATAGCTATGGCAGTGTCGCTCTCACTTGTCCTGTGCAATTCGACCCTTGCTCAGAGCCAGGTGCAGAAAGGCAGCGTTATCATTCCCTCATCCAGCCAGGAGCGTCCCAGCGATCTGGGCAAGCGCGCTCACACCAACCTTCGCATGTTCGTCCCCGCCAAAGGCTTCACCAACCCGCAAATTGCCGCGGGATTGCCGCCGTACAGCGGCTATTACTATGAAACACCGGCATCCCTCGCCTGCGTGTACAAGCTGGTCGGGGAGGTACCGGGATCGGGATGCGATCCCAACAAAGTAACCAACCACTCGACCGGAGGAAGCAAGGCCATTGCCATCGTCGACGCCTATGACGATCCCAACGCGGCAGCCGATCTGGCTCTTTTCTCGACCCAGTTTGGTCTCCCCGCGCCAAATTTCCAGGTCGTGTACGCCAGCGGGACTCAGCCTCCGAATGATCTTGGGTGGGAACTGGAAGAGTCCCTGGACATTGAAATGGTTCACGCTATGGCGCCCAGGGCCAAGATTTACCTGGTGGAAGCGGCCTCGAATTACTTCTCCGACCTTTTTATTGCCGTTCAAGTCGCCAGCAACCTGGTGGCGGCAGCCGGTGGCGGGGAAGTCACAATGAGTTGGGGCGGCGGTGAGTTCAGCGGGGAAAACAGCTATGACTCGTATTTCACGACCCCCGGTGTTGTCTATTTTGCCTCGACAGGAGACGGGGCCGGCACTATCTATCCCAGTACCTCTCCCAATGTTGTGGCGGCGGGCGGGACAACCCTGCGCCGCAACCCGTTCAACGGCGAATTTTTCTCGGAAGCGGCGTGGGTGGACGGTGGGGGCGGACCGAGCCCCTATGAAACCAGACCAAGCTACCAGAGTGTCATCGCAAACATCGTCGGCAATGCCCGCGGCGTACCGGATGTTTCCGCAGTGGCGGATCCCAACACCGGCGTGTGGGTGTATGACAGTGGTAACGGCGGCTGGTGGATCGTGGGCGGTACCAGCGCTTCTTCCCCCATCCTGGCCGGCATCTTGAACAAGGCTGGCAGCTTCGCAACCTCCACCAACGCCGAACTCACTACCATCTACAACAACATGGCAGTGCCTGCGTATTTCCGAGATACGGCCGATGGCTTCTGCGGTCCCTACATGGGATACTCAGCGGTCAAAGGTTGGGACTTCTGCACCGGTGTGGGTAGCCCCAAGGGAACGGCCGGTAAATAACACGCACAGCTGATAATGCAGAGTTGGTCTCTCCGCCCGATTTCTGGGCGGTTTTTTTTGCCTGGCACTTGCCTTGAACCTGATTCCCCTACACTCGGTTTCAGGTATCTTTCCGCGATCGCCTCACTTCTGTTCGAGCGGCAGGCTCGACTCACCCAGCGTCCGGCAAAGCAGGCTCGTGTCGTCCGAGATAATCCCGTCGACTCCCCACTCCCTAAAGCGAAGCATGTCGGCCGCATCGTTCACGGTCCAAACCAACACCTTCTTCCCCGCACCCTTTACCTTGCGAACCAGTTCTGCCTCCACCAGTTTCTGTTCGAGAATTACATACTCCACCGGAACTTCATTCCACAGACGAAGCTGGTTCTCGAACTCGCAGATCAGCCCCAGCGGAACCGTGCCGTCCAGGGCATGCAGGGATTTCAGCACGCCGGGCACAAACGAGGAAACGACGAAACCGCGGCGGGGCTTGTGCCGCAGGAACAGATCGAGCGTGATTCGCTCCAGACCTTTCACCTTCAGTTCAATATCCAGAAACGAATCGCGGTAGCGCTGCAGAATGTCCCGCAACCGGGGCAGTTGCGAAAGCTGCTTTGCGTTTCTCCGGGAAATTTCCGCGTGTCCCACCTTCGGATCATGGCAGACAACCGCCTCTTCGTCTTCCGTGAGCCGCACGTCAAACTCGAATCCATCGCAGCCATCGGCCAGGGCGCGATCGAATGAGGCTATGGTGTTTTCCGGGATGGTTCGTACGGCGCGGGCGCCGCGATGGCCCAGCAGAAGGGGTCGGCTCATGGGCGGCAATCAGTCGAGATCGAAATCGCGGATCGGCTTGCCCGTGTCCGGAGTCTCTTTCGCCTTCTTGACGGCTTCCTGAAACTTCTTCTCGAGCAGGTCCGACGCATGTTTCTGCGCTTCCACCGACTGCTGAAAAATCGACTCGCGGCGGCTGTCCTGTTCGCGCATGGACTTGGCCGCGGCCTCCATATCGGCGAACATCTTCGGCTTGACGGCTGCGGTATGAGCAATCACGGAGCGGGTTGCAGTATCGATCTTCAACACTGCGCTACAACACGGGCACGTCACTTCGAAGTTCGGGGGAGTCTTCGCCATTGAGCGAATCATACCGTAAAAGACCATCTGGGGACAGCCGCCCTCGGCTGTTCCGTCGAGCAGTGTTCGCCCGCATCAGCGCCGCAGTTTGAGAGGGAAAATGTGAAACAGGTTCAGCATCTCCCAGCCCAACAGGAAGATCGAAATGAGGACGACCATCACTGCCATGAGTTCGCCAAACGAGAGCCCACGCCTCGTAGGCTCGAGCCGCCGGGCTGCCAAGCTAAGAATGTTCAACGTAGCGAAACCAAACACCACAGCCCACAGGATGTTGTAGAGATCGTCGCGCGACCCGCGAGACGCCAGAGTCACAGCCATCCCAGTCAGCACGCCGGCCGGCGTGCGCAAGAGAGCTCCTCTTTGCGACACACCTGAGATTACCGAGATTGCCTGCGTCAAGGCCATATTCAATAGTTGCGCCGCGATGGCAAATCGTCGCTCAATCTACTGCAAACCTTTGGATTCTATATCGTCAGCCCTGTCAGGTCACCAGCGGCAAGAAAAAGTGACCCGATCGCCTCGACGAGCGTGGGGATTGGATACTATGGATTCATGGCCCGGCCGCGCTTCATCTTCTTTGACGTAGGCAACACGCTGCTGTTTCCCAATCGCACCCGGATGCTGGCGCCGCTTCCGGCGGAACATCATCCCACGCTCGGGCAGTGGCAGGCCCTCGAACGCCGCACCAAGCGCGAGTTTGACGCTGGCATGATCAGCGGCAGAGTCGATCATGGCTTCTGGTGGACTTTTCACAGCTATCTAATGGACGACCTTAGACGTCAAGGTGTGACCGTTGAGCAGGACGACGCAGTCCGCGACTGGCTCGTCGAAAACACGCAAAAATCCGCCAACTGGGATCAAATTCTCCCCGGCACCTTCGAAACCCTCGATCGCCTGCGCCAACAATACGCCATTGCAGTGATCTCCAATGCCGACGGCAAGATTGACGCCGTCCTGCGCCGCTGCGGCATCAGTGATTGCTTCGCCAGCATCACCGACTCCGGCATCGTGGGCCATGAGAAACCGCATCCGGCAATCTTTGAAGCGGCTCTGCGCGAGATGAAGGCCGAACCATCCCAAAGCCTTTACGTCGGAGATGTCTATTCGGTTGACTATGTGGGCGCAACCAAGGCGGGCATGCAGGCAGTGTTGCTTGACGTGGCAGGAGCCTACCGCGAGCAGGAAGTTCCGCGGGTCGAATCGCTCACCGAACTGGAAACGTGGTTGACCAGGTAGCAAGCTCACGAACCAATGGAGGAATCATGTTCGATGCGCGTTTCTTTCTGTTTCTAACGGCGGCGGTGCTGCTGGCGATCGCCCCCGGCCCTGGAATGCTCTACGTGCTGGCGCGCAGCCTTGCAGGTGGCAGGCGTGAAGGCGTGCTCTCAGCCTTCGGCACGTTCCTGGGCGGCATGGTGCATGTGCTCGCAGCCGCGCTCGGTGTCTCAATCATTCTGGCCAAGTCGGCCATGGCATTTGCCGCCGTGAAGTACGTCGGCGCGGCATATCTGTGTTTCCTGGGCGTGCGCATGATTCTCGATGCCCGCAAGGATTCCTCCGCTTTCGACGCGACCGCCGCACCCCCGCGGCCTGCTCGCAACCCGCTCTGGCAGGGCGTAGCCACCGAAGTGCTCAATCCAAAAACTGCCCTTTTCTTTCTCTCATTCATTCCGCAGTTCGTCGATCGCACCGCCGGACATGTCTTTTTGCAGTTCGTCGCGTTGGGCACAATCTCGGTCACCTTGAACACGACCGCTGACTTGCTGGTGATCGCGCTCGCCGGCCCTCTCGGAGAGCGCATCCGTTCCTCCGCAACATTTCGCCGCCGCCAAAGAACGGTAACAGGCGCGATCATGATCGGATTGGGAACTTATCTCGCGACCAGCGAGAGCAGGTAGCGTCGCCGCCGCGGGTGCCCCATCCTTGCGCGTTCTTGGCGCAAGGGTGGGCATTCGTGAATCCTGCGCAAGAAGTTTTTGATTGCTGCCGAAGCCGGCATACCCGGGAAGGGCACGAGTTTCACTCGTGCCGCAATCCACCGAAAAATTAGCCCGGCTTTAGCCGCTGAGGCTGAAGACAATTAACGAATCACAGTTCCACAATCTGATGGTCGTGGCAGTCGGAGTGGATTGTCGGATAGATCTGCTGCAGAAATTCCTTGCCGTAGCGCGCAACGTAGGAAATGCCGCCCACCGCGCGCTCTTGCAGGCCTTTATCTGGATACAGCGCGTTACTCAGCGTCTCTGCATGACGAGCCAGCAGTTCGCTTTTCTGCGCTTCGGCACGCGCAGCCTGCGCATGCAGTTTCTCGATGTGATGTTGCATCTTCGAACGTGCCGTCTCCGCTGCATCCACCAGCGTGGGATCGAGCAGCGCCAGTTTTTCTTTGATCGCGGACAGGTTCGCGTCCAAAGATTTCTGCGCCGCGTCGATGGCTCCCTGCAAGTCTTCCGGCAGGCTGCGCGACGCGAGCTTGTACCGCAGCGCCTCGGACCCTGCAAACACGTCTTGCACCCCGATGCCGTGCCGCTCCAGCAATCGCTGCATCTTCGCATCGACGATCGTCGCCGAATACCGCGGAACAATCGGCGTTACGCGCTTCAGCAGGATCTCGTACACGGCGGCGGCCTGCGCGAAGTATGCCGTCTCCGCCGCCCCGCCCGTATAGGCCAGCGTCGGCAAAAGGTAGTCTTCCACAATCGGCCGCAGCAAAACGTTCGGGCTGAATTCCCCCGGACTCGAACCAATGCGCTCCAGCAACTCGCCGCGTGAAATCTTCCGGGCAGCACCCTCGCTCCCGAGAATGAATTCGTCGTCGCGGCGATGAATGGCGGTTCGCACCCCGTTCTCCAGCACAAACAGCAGCACCGACGACGGCGTGACCTTCACCTGCTGGTGGTAGCCAGCCGCCTCGAGCGCCTTACCGCGCTCCAGAAGCGCCGTGGCCAACTCCTCCGCTCGCTCGATCGCACTGCGATACATCGGCGCGGCAACCGCATGCAACTCCGGATCGGAGGCATCTAGCACGATCACGCCCCAATCCGCAAACAACTTCGCAAACAGCCGGGCAAACGCCGTGCCCAGCGTTTCGCCGGGGCGATAAGTTTCGCGCAAAAGATTTGTTGCGTCGCCGTCGCCAAGCAGCGCAGCGGCCTGTTCTACAACTGGCAGGATCTCGTCCCCAAGTTTCACAGCCCCGACCGGAGCACCCGCAATCGAATGGCTGGATGTCGCGATCGTCTGCAGCGCGCCATCGGTTCCGGGCAGCGCGACGTGATTCACTTCCGCGAGATCGTGATCGTAGGTGGCCAGCCAGAATATCGGAACCGCCTCCACCCCCGCCGCAGTCGCTTCTTCGGCAAGCTTCACCGCCGTGAGCGCCTTATAAATGGAGAACATCGGCCCGCCGAACAGTCCCACCTGCTGTCCGGTGACGACCGCCGCCGCGCCTTTGCGCAAGCGTTCAAGATTGGCGAGCGTCCTCGGCGAAGCGTCCCACTGCTTGTTCTGCCGTTCCAGAATCGCAGCCACGCGCTCGCGACGGGAGGCGTCGTAAGAAATGCGAGCCGATTCCTCCTTCGCCCACTCCGCAAAATATGGCGTCCTCGGATAAAACGGCTGCACGGCAGGCGAATACGCGAGGAAGTCGGCGAAAAGCCGTGTAGTGTGCGGGATCTGCGAGAACGGAAGACAATGCGCCTTCACCGGCAACACTCCTGCCGCAATGACTGCGATCGCTGCATCGTTACGGGTTGGACGGGGAGAATCATCGCTGGTCAACAACTATAGCCGTTCCGCCGTAGTTCAGATGCCTGCCGCGGGCGTGGGATGCAAAGATCTTGCCAGGCGCCCCACCGGGGGGCTGGACCACCTTCGCTCTTGATTTTTCTCGACGTAATTCCAAATGAGGCTGCCCCACCCTCTGCGGTTTTCAGAGGGTGGGAACCTATGCGGCCTGCATCGCGCAGGTTTTCTATCCGTCCGCGCTTCACTAGACGCGCCAAGGCTAGAGTCAAAATCTCAAGAGCTAAGCAACGCCGGATGAAGCGTAGATACCACGACCCACGTGGCCGCGGGCGCATTCGCCCGCGCGCTTTTCGCGCAGACCCATAACCCATATCCCCGTGCCCCAAAAAGACGGCGTTGGAAACAGCAGAAAGTGACGAAATGACCCTGCCCACTGTGCTGAAAACGCGTGAGTCCCCATGTCATCAGGACAATCTAGAACCGGTCCCATAAATAGTTTTGGGTTGGGAAGGGTTGGAAGGGCACGGCTTCAGCCGTGCCGTTGAGGGCCAACAAAAATCGGGCTTTAGCCCCCGAGGGCCGGACCGCCGGCTCGGAAAACCATTGGCGAGACCGGTTCGAGCTTGTCAGCCGGGCCCGTGTCTGTGACGTGTGAACATCCCCACTTTCGCTTTTGATTTTTCTCGACGTATTTCCAAATGAGGCTGCCCCACCCTCTGCGGGTTTCAGAGGGTGGGAACCTATGAGGCCTGCATCGCGCAGGTTTACTGTTGGTTTGTGTTCCCGCTGGTCGCGCCAAGGATAAAATCAAAATCTCAAGAGGTTGAGAGCATCGTATCCCACCCTCTGAAATTCACAGAGGGTGGGGCAGCCTCATTCGGTTTGAAGGAAGGGCGGGCCAGCCCCCCGACATAATTGTTTTGACTCTTGCCGCACATCCCCGTTGCGCCTGCGTTCGTGGTTCCCACCCTTCGCAGAATGCGCGAAGGATGGGGCACCCCCGTATTGGTGATACCAGCAAGATCAAAAGCCTAGGCCACCCGCCCGCGGGACAGCTGCTATCATCTCGCTGAATGGCTGCCGTCGACAAGATCACGCTATATCCGATACATGGGATAGCCAGTAGCTTAGTTGACGACTTTCCATTCGACGTATCCGTTTTGCCCGCGTCGATCGTCCCCGATGTGACATTAGAAGAAATTCCGCGCGGATTGTTGACCCCACAGACCTTCAGCATTTTCAGAGAGCACATCTCCGCAAAAACCATTGACTCGTTTACGGGCATCCACTATGCACTTGTGCACCGGTTTCGGGGTGATTTCGGCACTGGTGAAGTCGAGACGCAATCAATGTTTCTGGTACGAACCCTTTCGGCGCTACTGCGAATCATTCGCCCCATGCGCCAACGTTTTTTTGCTATTCAAGGAACGGTTAAGCCGGACGGGAGACTTGAAGTAGGGCCCTTTGACCATCCAGAAGACTACGTGGAACTTCCAGAAGCCCACAAGCTGTTCTATTTACGAAATCAAGATCTGTCTACATTCCAACGCCTCGCAAGTTCCTTTCTTCGCGTAATGAATGAAGAATATTGGCCGATTCGACTGGCCGTGCAGTTTCACGATCTTGGTTATTACACCTTTCAGAGGTATTGGAAGTTAAGCTGGTTTTCATGGATTGCGGGGATTGAGTCACTCTGCACAGAAACCGATGATGAACACACAGGACAATTGGTAATCAAAGAGCGTCTCAAACGTTTGATTGGGGCTGATACGCCAGTATATGAGCAAGGAGATGTGCCTTCTTTCTTGACGCAGCCTGAACAAACGGTCGCTGGAGTTGTAGATCCAATATATGAGCTGCGGAATTATGTTATGCACGGCCAACGAGTTCCTCAGGCTTTTTACATTCAAGATGGGCGTGAGGGCGTGGACGGGCCCCTACGTAGGGTCGAAGAGCTTGTCGAGGCGCTAAGCTTCTTACTCCGCAAAAGCATTCAGATAGCTGTGGACCCCAGCAGGGTGGAAAACGTTAAGAGTGATAGTGCGCGAAGAGCATACTTCGCCCCGCTTACAAAGACCAAGCTCTTGCGCAGAAGGGATGTAGCCAGCTTTCTAACCTCGCAAAACGCACCCGCAAGCCTTAACGATATCCTCGCTGCCTTAAACGCGCAGCTGACAACTAGAGCGCCAAAACCATTCAATTTAGACCAGATTCGCAACTGGGTGAGCGACGCAGTGGCTTCCGGGCAGATTGCGTGTGACGCAAAGGGGAATTACAAAATGCCTTGAGGGCCGACGGGTGGCGGGTGGCCCCCTCAAGCCCGCCTTTGGCTTGAGTGGGGAATCCGTCCACCGCACCAAGTTTCCCGATCCTCTCGTCGATGATGCCCGTACTCCCCGATCCTCACTTTTCCACAGAAATAAATCGCCCGACTGTGACGAACGACCTTTACTCAAACGAGGAATCTCTGCCAGATTTAAGGAGTGCGAGGAAACCCTCTACGGGCGGGCGGAGATTGCGGCTTGGCGGCGACTCCGACCATCACAAAACAGCCGCTAACTCCTTACAATGGAATAATTTGCCCACAAGTCCTTATTTCGCAATATTTTACCGCGAATTTCACGAAATACACCCATGCTAAGCATCGTGAAATCAATAAGTTAAGGGAATGTGCAAAAAAAATGTGAGGAATTCCGACGACGCTCGAAGCCGATTTGAGAGAACGCCGCAGATTGCGCCGAGTCTCACGGACCAAACTACTGGTCTATCCGTGTTGATCCGTGCAAATCCGAGGCTTGGTCTATCGGGCCGGTTCCAATCATCTAAAGAATTGACTTCCGGCTGGGTCGAACCTAGTCTGGAAGTGGATCTTTCTATAGGCCAATCCCACCAGTGGGGGCGTCACGGCTTCGACGGAGATGCTTGCGGCCAAGAGGCATGCCGGGGTGCACACACCCGTAATCGCGTGCAAAACGATAATTGCCAATCAAACCATGGCATACGCAGCCTAACTAGTTTAGGCAGCCGTCCGAGGAGGCTTCGCCCGTGGGCCTCCGAACGACGTCACACAGCGGGCTGCTCTTCTCGTCTACGTCTGGGGCGGGAGGCTAAGACCACAGGCTAGCGGCGACTGTTTCTTGTCCGTTCTGAGCAGGCGGCGCGAACGTCCCAGGGTAATGCCTGGGGCATGAACGCGAACAAGCATGTAGGCTCTTGACCAGTAACATTTTCGGACGCGGGTTCGACTCCCGCCGCCTCCACCATCATAAACTATTGATAATGAAGTAGTTATAAACGCAAATCGCCGAAGCGCGCGAAAAGCGCCTGACGGGATTGCTCCTCGTCTCTTGCTGGGCCTACCTTCTGCGCCTCGCACCCCGCACTGGCCTCCCCACCTCATGTTTTTCTATTCGGATACCGACCCGGCAATTTGGGGAGCGAATCTGCCGGGTTCCCCCGTCATGGGTATGAGTGACCCCGTGGAGCACTTGACACAGTTCGTGATTCCTGTGCAACGCTGGTCGGACGGAACGGAAGGCCGCTAAGCCGGACTGCGCAAAGGGCGAATAAACGCTGATACATAAGAGAGGACAATCCAATGAGAAACGTGATCTACACAATCAACATTACCCTGGATGGCTGCTGCGACCACACCAAATTCAATCCCGATGAAGATTTACTTGAACATTTCACGCACCTCTTGCGAGATGACGCTGGCCTGCTCATCTATGGGCGTAAAACCTACCAATTGATGGTTCCTTATTGGCCTGATATCGCAAAAAGCCATTCCGAGGCAAAAGGGGATATCGAATTTGCCCAAGCATTTGATTCCCTCGACAAGATTGTTTTTTCACGATCGTTGGCCAGCGCTGAAGATAAAAATACGAGAATTGTTCGTACGAACCTTCGCGACGAAATCCTTAAATTGAAACAAGAACCAGGCAAAAATATTTTGGTCGGCGGTGTAGATGTTCCTTCACAGCTTATACAGCTTGGCCTGGTTGACGAATATCGTTTTGTCGTGATGCCAATCATTGCTGGGGAAGGGAGACGGTTGTTAGAAGGTGTCAACCTGCCGGAGAAACGCCGGTTAGAACTTGTTGAGTCCAAGACTTTTAAATCAGGATGTGTTGCGCTTCGTTACTTGAAACAGTGACAGAACAATCTGCGAAAGCCGCGCTGCTGGCTCAAATTCAACAAAATCAGATAGGACTCGAAGGAACTCGGTGACCGTGGGTTGGAAGAACGGAAAGTTGCAGTGAGAGACGGTCCGTACGCGGAAACGAAGGAGCAATTGGGTGGAATTCAGGTGCTGGAAGCGCGAGATATGGATCACGCAATTCAGCTCATTTCCCAATGTCCGAGAGTGAAGTTGCAGTATGGAACAATCGAGATACGCCCAGCGGCGGATATAGCCGAAATCATGAGAGAGAGCGAGCAGCGACGGCGAAAGGACACCTCGCGATGATGGGGCCTGTCCAGTCAACGGCGCCGGTTCGGGTTTGCCTCGCGACAAACGACGACAACTAGAGATCAGTTGGAACTGCTCGCCAGTGTTCCGCAGCATTCTGGGCGTTGCGGCAAGTCGGCGCTGTCCCACCCGCCGCCTAGAGCCTTATGGAACGTGGAGTCAGGCCCCTATCAGATTGATTTGGAGTTTCTCGTATCCGTGCTGGCGCGCCCACAAATCCAAAGGTATTGTTGCCAGCTCATCTACAACGGGGACCGCCAGTCCCGTTTTCGTCAAATCGATACTCTTCAAATAGGTGTGGCATGTGTCGCAGACGTCCACGCGGACGTGCGCGATTTCGGGCGCTGAATAATATGCCATCTGCGGTTCTCGTTCTTCTCCGCAGGCCGGACAATAAATTCTCCGAAAAGCCCATTCGTGGGCGCAGAGCATGCAAACCAGCGATTTCTTCGCACCGTCGCCCTCGCTCCGCAATACGCCGACGATCGGCTTACATCCGCACAGCGGGCACGTTGATGGGGTTCCCTCCACAATCGCGGACTCGCGGTGACCGGCAAGATACTCAGCATACGGCTGAAGAAAAATCCAGGCCAGCACTTGATCAGAAGAAGTTGCACCAGTTGAATCGGAGGACGGGACCTCGGCATAGCCCACACCCGCAGCCAATTCGGAATCTGTGTGCCAGAAGTTTTGAATTCCGTGCTGCCATCCCGCCGGCCCTTTTTGCGTCAAACTAGCGGCAGCTTGCGCAAGCGGCGCTGGCGCAATCCGCTCGATCAAAGACAGGAATCCGGGAAACTTTGGCAGGAGAAGAGAAAGATCTAATTCGTTGCGCAGAGGGCGGTCGGCAGAAATCTTGGGCGAGTCCGCGAGAGCTCCTTGGATTTCCGCGTACAAACGTTCTTGGAATGTTGCAAGACGCGTATAAAAGTGCAGCCCTTCCGCGGCGAACGGGTAGATGGAAGCCAGTTCCGTGGCGCGACGTATTCGCGCATCCCACTCGCCGCGGTTCATTTTCTCGTGGTCGAGTTCCGAAGGAGCTGCTGGTACCAGCTGTGGTGGTGATGGTCTGCCCAGCCGCGCGAGACGTCGCCGCGAATCACCGAACCAAACGCTCCGCGCTCCATCGCCGTGCCCATGTATACATGGATGATGAAGAGCGCCACCGTGAACAGGAAGCACACGGCATGAACAAAGACGGCGATCGGACGCACGAGGTGCAGGTTCCAGGGAATGTACTGCGGAAGCCAGAGAACGAGTCCCGAAAGGAGCAGCAGAACACCGTTCACAAGAAACCCCCAGAAGAGCAGCTTCTGGCCGGGGTTGAAACGGTCCGCGGAGGGCATCTTATCGTCTTCGTTCCGAATGTAGCTCCCAATCGACGCCCACCATGCTTTATCGGAAGGGGTCTTTCCCATCTGCCGGGCCCACATGCCGTACATCAGCGCGACGGCAACCATGAAGACGACACCGAACCACGGATGCAATTCGCGCGTAACCGTTCCGCCCCCCAGTACGACAGCAATCCAGAAGAGCCACGGCGTCCAAAAAGCCAGGCCGCTCAGCAGCAGGTAGACGTAAGAGACGCCGGCCATCCAGTGAATGAGCCGCTCGCGGAACGAATATCGAAGCACGCGTCCGTTGGGGAGGAGATAAGGATCGCGGTTCATATGCCTTCTCCTTCCGTCTTTGGCTCGTCTGCCTTCACGACCTTAGGGCCGAAGCGCAGGTAATGGATGAATACGCCAACCACGCCGACAAGCATGCCAAGATTCCCAATCCATCTTAGCGGCTTCTTCCAGAGCTGGACCAAGACTGGAACGTGCGGGTCGCGGGGCAATCCGCCGTAGAGTTCGGGATGCTTCGCATCATGTAAAACGTAGATGACACCGGTACCACCAACTCCCGGGGGGTCGTAAACTCCGGCGTCGCGATACCCGGAGTTGTCGCGAAGCTGCGCCGCCCTGGTCTCGGCCAACTCTTTCATTTCCGACTTTGTGCCGAAGTGCAGGCACCCGGTGGGACAGGCCTTGATGCACGCCGGCTCGAGTCCCTGAGAGACGCGGTCATTACACAGCGTGCATTTAAAGACCTTCCGCGCCTTTGGACTGAACTTGGGAATGTTGAACGGGCAACCCGACATGCAATAACCGCAGCCGATGCAGTTCGCCTCCTGGAAATCGACGATGCCGTTGGCATACTGTACGATGGCCGCGTCGGCCGGGCAGGCAGCGAGGCAGCCGGGGTCTGCGCAGTGCATGCACTGGTCTTTGCGCATCAGCAACATCATGCTGCCGTCTTCGCGCTCATGCTCGTTGAACTTGATCAGGTTCCAGTAATTCCAGGCCGTCTCCGGCATGGTTTGGTAGGTGTTGTCAAACGTCGTCTGCGTGAAGGTGTATCCGTTCCACTCCAGGCAGGCCACTTCGCAGGCCTTGCAGCCGATACAAGTGGTCGTATCCACGAGTTTGCAGACCTGGTATTCGCGGTTGAGTCCAGCGCCCGGAACGGTGCCGGAGTGTCCTGAAATTCTGACGATCTCAGTCGCGGCCTGGCTCATAGTACGGTCCTATGCCTTCTCGAGCTTCACCAGGAAGCCCTTGGATTCCGGGGTATGCGCATTGGGATCGGTCACCGCGGGAGTGAGCAGATTGGCAGGAGTGCGCGCATCTCTGCCTTCATCTTCAGCGATTCCACGAAAGCCCTGATGAATCGGCAACCCGATCTGATAGACCTTCTTGCCGTCGATCATCATTGGTTTCAGCCGGCGGGTCACGAAGGCTTTGGCGATGTACTCTCCGCGGGCACTGATCACCTTGACCTTATCCGTTCCCTGGATTCCCTTGTCCTGTGCCAGCTCCACCGGGATCTCGACAAACGGCTCGGGGATCAGTTGGACGTTCATCGGATTGTTTTTTGTCCAGTAGTGATAGTGCTCGGTCAGCCGGTACGTCGTGCAGACGATGGTGTATTCCGCTGGATCGCCGAACTTGTCATAAGGCGTTTTGAATTTCTTCACGAGCGGATTGTTCGACTGGCCCGGGTGCAACAGGTTCTTGCTAGGGCTTTCGATGGGCTCGTAGTGCTCCGGGAAAGGCCCGTCTGCGAGCACTCCGATGGGGGCGAACAGCCGGCCCACGCCCTCTGGATTCATGATGAATGGTCCCATGTGGTCCTTTGGATGGGAGTCGGGCTTGAAATCCGGCACATCGTTGCCGGCCCAGGTTTGCGACACGTCGTTCCACCACACCTGCTTGCGTTCCGGATCCCATGGTTTCCCATCCGAGTCGCACGAAGCGCGGTTGTAAAGGACGCGCCGATTTGCAGGCCATGACCATGACCAGTTCGGATAAACACCTAAACCCGACGGGTCCTCGGTGCCACGTCGCTGCACTTGAGCTCCAGCCTCTGTCCACATTCCCGAGTAGATCCAGTTTCCGCACATGGTCGTGCCGTCGTCTTTGAGCCATGCAAATCCCGGAAGCTGCTGGCCCGCCTTGATCACTTGCCCCGTCTTTTCGTCCTTCAAATCCGACAAAGCTTTGCCATTCAGCTCCATTGCCAGTTGCGATAATGGCGGATGAGCTGGGGCGGCATAGTTCCAGGTCAGATTCAAAATAGGATCGGGGAACTTTCCGCCCTCTTTCTTGTAGAGGTCCCGAACACGCAGGAAGATTTGCGCGATGATGTCCTGATCCAGCCGGGCATTTCCGGGAGGAGGAACGGCAGCATATTTCCACGTCACCCAACGCGCTGAGTTGGTCATGCTTCCATCTTTTTCGGCGAAGCCAGCGCAAGGCAACCGGTAAATAGTAGTCTTGATATTTTTTTGCTCGTCGGCGGTGATTCCCGGAGCGCGCCAGAATTCGCTGGTCTCATCGGGATAGATTTCGCCCACGACAAGCCAGTCTGCTTTCTTCAGTGCATTGATGTTCTTGTTCGTGTCCGGCCCAATCATGACGCCGTTCATGCCGAAGGCCATCATGCCCTTGACCGTGCCGTTGTACATGTCGTCCCAGATATGGGTCCACGAATAGTCGCGGTCGACCTTAGGCAGGTAATCGAAGGCGAATCCGTTTTCTTTTGTCGCCGCGGGACCGTACAGGGCCTTGAGCAACGACACCACGAACTTTGGCATGTTCGAGTAATAGTTCATCGAATCCCACACAGATGGCTTCGACGCTGTTGGCGTGATGCGCTTCAGATATGCGGTGAGGTCTGTGTCGGCTGGAATCGGCGCCTTCAGATATCCGGGCAGTGTGTCGAACAGGCCCGCCATATCGGTCGCGCCCTGAATGTTCGAGTGACCGCGCAGCGCGTTGACGCCTCCACCCGCCCTTCCCACATTGCCTAGCAGAAGCTGAATCATCGCCGCCGTGCGAATGATCTGCGAGCCGAACGTGTGCTGCGTCCAGCCGACGGCGTAGATGATGGTCGCGACCTTTTTCATGTCGCCGTCTTTGCGTACCGAGGTGAACATCTCGACGGCTTTGAGGTATTGATCTTTGGGAATGCCTGTAATTCGCTCGACGAGTTCAGGCGTATAGCGCGAATACTGCTGCTTCAGCAATTGGAAGACGCAGCGCGGATGCTGCAGAGTCAAGTCATAGGCCACATTCGGCGGCAGCCCCGCTGGCGCCGAAGGCGCCAAGTGTGCGGAATTCGCCTTTCCGCTGACGTCACCGCCTTGTTCGTAATTCCAGGTGGAAGTGTCGTACTTACCGGTCGCGGCGTCGAAGCCGGAATACAGGCCGTCCTCCGGAAGTTTGAAATCTTCCTTCACGACGAACGCGGCGTTCGTGTAGTTGACCAGGTAATCCTTGGCGATGCGGTTGTTCTCGATCGCGTAGCGGATTAGCCCACCGAGGAAAGCGATGTCGGTGCCGGCGCGGATCTGGCAGAAGAGATCTGCGGTAGCCGATGTTCGGGTGAATCGGGGATCGACGGAAATCAGCTTGGCGTTGCGGTTGCGCTTCGCCTCCATCGCCCACTTGAATCCGCAGGGATGGTTCTCGGCTGGATTTCCGCCCATGATCAACATCATGTCGGTGTTCTTGATGTCGATCCAGCCATTCGTCATGGCCCCGCGTCCGAATGTTGGTCCCAGACCTGAGACCGTGGGGCCGTGTCAAACACGGGCTTGGTTTTCTAAATAGACCAAGCCCAGGCTCCTCATGGTCTTTACGACCAGGTAATTGAATTCATTGGTATCGGTGCAGCCGCCGATGAAGGAAACCCCTTCGCAACGGTTCACGGTGCGGCCGCTCGCGTCCTTCTCGACAAAGGTCGCGTCGCGCGTCTTCTTGGTCCAGCGCGCAATCTCATCGACAGCATTGTCCCAGGAGATGTCTTCCCAGTCGGTCGCGCCGGGACGGCGGACTTGCGGCTTGGTCAGTCGCCGCGGATTGAGCATGTCCTGTTCAAGCGACGCTCCCTTGGGGCACAACGTGCCGCGGTTCGTAGGGTGATCGGGATCGCCCTCTACATGCACTACTTGCGGAGTGACGTTCTTGGCCCGGTCGCCGATCGTGTAGATAAGTACCCCGCAACCTACTGCGCAATAGGGACAAGTCGAGCGCGTCTCGTTCGCGCGCGCAATCTTTAATTCTTTGAGCTGGGCGTAGGCAGGCTTGAGGTCGAATCCGAATACCGTTGCGGCGACCCCGCCTATGGCCGCTACCTTGAAGAACTCTCGACGATTCGTCGCCACGGAACCTCCTAACGATCGGTACGGGTTTCATGAATGTGGCTCACTTTCACGTTTATCTGCACGTGACAGGCCAGGAGGCGAACACAGTACCACAACTCGATAGGCGCGTGGAAGTGCTTTAATTTCCTTGCGCATTGAGTCTGATTGGGATGGAGTGTCAGCATTTCGACACGCCTCAAGTCCGAAGAAAGGAGTGCCCGATTGGGATGGCCCCAAGCTCGCATCAGGGGTGTTACTATCAACTAAGAACTGGCCGCTGAGTGCGCCAGTTCCCTGCGCGCTGTGTCCGCTTGCTTTGCCTCTGTGCTGGCTTCGCGGGTCATATCGCGGGCTCCGAGGCTTACCCCGATTTTCTTGAGGAAGGCGTTGGGCGGATTGCCTCCGGCGAAGATCCAGACGAAATCGTTGGAGATTTCCTGCGGGGTGCCGGCGACGTCGAGAATTACGGATTCCGGCGTGAACTCCACCGGACTGGAATTGAACAGGACTTTCATTTTGCCCGAGCGCATGAAGTCTTCGATGCGCTTGGTGTTGCGCTCCTTGATGCGGCTGAAGCGTTCGCTGCGGTAGGAGAGGGTTACCTGGTTTCCGGACTGGCAGGCCAAACCCATGGCCGCTTCGACCGCGCTGTCGCCGCCGCCGATGACCAGAATTTTCTTGTTGATATAGTGATCGGCCTCGATCAGGCGGTACATCACCTTGGGCAGTTCCTCGCCTTTGACGCCGAGTTTTCGCGGCTCTCCAGCACGGCCGAGGGCGAGGACCACCGCGCGGGATCGATACTGATTGGTCGCGGTCACCACGGTGAAGATGCCGTCTTCCCCGCGCTGAATGTCTTCGACCTTCTCGCCGGTGGAGACGTTGAAGTCGGCGCGGTTGAGGATCATATCCCAGAACGCCAGCAGATTTTCTTTGGAAAGTTGCATCTTCTTGAACTTCCCATACATGGGAAATTCCACCGGGCTGGTCATGACCAGCTTTTGCCGGGGATACTTGGCAACAGTACCGCCGACTTCGTCGCGCTCAAGGGTGATGTAGTTGAGCTTGTGCTCGATAGCGCGCAGCGACGCGCTGATGCCGGCCGGGCCGGCGCCCACGATCAGCAGGTCATACACTCCCGAGACGGGTTGCGGCCGGTTGGCTTGGAACCGCGCGGCAATGGTATCGATACAATCGCGTCCCTGATTGACCGCGTTCTTAATCAGAGCCAGTCCGCCCAGCTCTCCAACAATGAAAAGGCCGGGCACGCTGGTTTCGAATTCCGGCGTGAGGCTTGGCATATCTCCAGTCATGCTGGGACTGGCCATCACCATCTCGATCGCGCCGACTGGACAGGCGTCGGCGCACAGACCGTGGCCGATGCATTTGAATCCGTTGACGATGACTGCTTTGCCGCCAATCATGGCCAGCACGTCGCCCTCAGGGCAGACAGTGGTGCAGGTGGCGCAGCCGATGCAATAGTTGGTGTCGATGTGCGGATGCTGCGCCTTGGGCCCTTCCGAAAACAGCTTGCCTTTTTCCGCAGCCTCGCGGGCGCGGGCCTCACGCTTCTTCAGGCTCTTGAGATAGCCAAAGAGAAAGAAGAAACAGATGATGCCGCCAATGCCAAAAGTGATCAAGGTATCCATGGCGGCCTCTAGAAGTACCCCAGAACGAATTGCAATCCGATGTGCAGCAGTGCCAGCACAGCGAAGGCATAGCTGAAAGGCTTGTGCACAACGTGCCAGAGATGGAACACCTTCTGCGAACGCGAGAGGAAGAGAATGCGCTTCGAGAGCGCGGCCTCTTCGGCGGCGGCGCCAATGACCTTTTCCAGCTCACGATGCCGGGTCGGAAGAAATCCGCCCAGGGTTTGCAGCGACTGCCCAAAGCTCAAGGCATGACGTCGCAGGCGGGCCACGCCGAACAAGCGGACCACGTCGAGAATCATCATGTAAACGATGGCGATCGGGATGGGCAGGCGTTGCACGCGTCCGGCGTCGGGCAGGCGCAATAGGGCTCGCACATCGGCTTGCGGCAGCAGATT
>Ga0075029_100000382_pt1 | contig 25570 bp, 19 predicted proteins | sample LitLauG_LLR_2013_FD_71391 | JGI IMG/M metagenome (GOLD analysis project Ga0075029, IMG submission 71391) | Freshwater sediment microbial communities from North America - Little Laurel Run_MetaG_LLR_2013 | ecosystem: Environmental > Aquatic > Freshwater > Creek > Sediment | place: USA... | reverse complement strand
CGCAAAGTTGTTCCGAGGGCAGACGCTCCGGAGAACCATGACAACGATAGTGCAGATTGAATTTCGCGAGAGCCTGTTGTCAATTCGTGACGAGATCCTCCAATCGCTTGGACATCCCGTTATCTCTGCTCTCGGCTCGCGCGCAGCGCGAAATCTCGATCTCGCGCATGAATCGGTAGGCGTCGTCCTGATCGGGCACGGCGCGCCATGGGAAGAACGATGCAAGCTCGCCGCTCATTTCCGAGAGACCCTGCCAGGAGCTCCCATTGTGGCGTCCCTTCGCCAGCGAGATACAGATGTCAGCGGAGCGGATTACAACTGCCCCGCAGATAATCCTCCTCTGTGGTCGAACAGTCAGACAGGCACTCGCTGGAATTGAGTAGCAACTTCTTTTGCCAGGGAAACCTGCTCAACTGATTAACGCGCTGCACGCGGCAATGAATCCTTACCGCAATGTTCTGGCCGAGGAATTAGGTGGGCCGTGCGGAGTCAGACCACCACATTGCCAGGACTTGCATTGAAAGGCAACTTCCTGGTTCATCGAAGTTGGCGGATTCACACTAGGAAAGGGACAATCGCGTACTTGTACTCTTGTACTGAAATTACGCTGGCACCGCTATGTACTTTGGTTGAAGCGGTGCCAGTGATCAAAAGTAGCCCTGTCAGCGGAGTTCCCAGACTAACGAATCGGAATCCGAAAGGCGATGCCGACTGCTGGATGGTTGGTCCATCGCCTAGTCGTTGCTGGCGTCGTGCCGGACGGCGCTGTTTGCCCGATTGCATAGCCCTCGGCAAATTCTTGGTATCGGCCCGTATGATTTCCAATCAGTATGGCGAAACGGTGAATCCCGAGAGAGATTCCTTCAAAAAACTCAGCTTGAGTACTTCCGTTGTTTGGATTGACCAGAAAACCAACGGCAGGCCCGATAGAGCAAACGTAGCCCCATGGATGATAGCCCGTGCCCGCCCTTCCTTCGCTTGGCCAGTCCTTGACCCACGGGCAGCGGCGGTTCAGAGGCCCGGGATGGAGCTCGAACACTGCGCCAGGAATGAATTGATGCGAAGACTGAGTCGTCGCTGCCAGGAGGTTCGGCCCTGCTATAGTTGCGCCCAAGGGCTGAAATTGCGTGTATGTTCCAAGTTGACGGCCAGGTACCAGCGAGAAGAACGCTGCCGCCGAGAAGTCCCAGGCGACCGCCGGTTCGTAAAACGCGGTAAAAGTGATGTTGTCGAATGCGGGATCTTTGCTCGCCACATCCTTGCACGTGATAGTTTCGGTCACCTGCTTCTGGGCGTAAAGACTCATGGGTAGGTAAATCGTGGTCAAAACCTGGGAATCTGCCGACGCCGCGGTAAACTTCCCCGACCCGGCAGGATTGGATCTCGAATTCAGCCAGGTGAATGCCGGTTTCAGCAGTGCTTGCAGGTCGTTGAGAAACTGAACTCCCGGCGCCAGCGCTGTCACCCCCGACTTTATGTTCGACAGCTGCATATTCGCAGTCTCGTACCAGGCTCGTGAGTCAGCATCCTGGTACTTGGTGTTGAAGGCTTCAAGTTGCTTCTCGATCTCCGGAATCGATTTGCTCAGTTCTTTGAAGTCGTCGCTGCTCGGCAATGGATCGGCAAGAGCCGTACGCAGATCGGCATACATCTGGGTGGCCGCGGTGGTGAAACTGTCGTCGTTGCTGTAATGGTATTTCCAGTGGGCGAGCACGCTGGCCTGAGCATGCTGGTAGTCTGCCAGAGCTTTGTCATAGGCGTCTCGCGGTTTCTTTAGCTTTCCCTGAGCCTGGGCTTCCGCGTCCTCGATTTTCTTGGCGTCGTCGGCGGCGCCGGCGGGCAGCCGCTGTTTCTGCTGAACGAATAAATTCGAGAGTTCCTGCGGTTGAAACTCCAGCGCCGCCGGAGCAGCGCCCAAGGCGCTGGCCGGCAGGCCAAGCGTGGCCAGCGTTGAGATGAATGTTGTGATGGAACTGCTGGCATCGCGAGTCAGGGGGGCTGGCGTCGCGGCCAGCGAACAGCTCATGAGTGGCGAGGCGTTCGTCAGAATCACTCCGGCCAGGCTGTTGTGCTGAAGTGTAATGTCGGCATGGGTCGGCGCTGCATTCGCAGGATTCGCTCCGGGAGCAATGTCCGGAATTCGGATCGTGACATGGCACATACCAGTCGCTAAGTATTCGGTGCATTCCTTATCCGTGGTCCTCCAATCTTGTGCGTGAGCCGAGCCGAGAAGTACACCAAGTACCAAGCAGATACCCAATGCGAACTTACTCCTTGCGCCGACGGACGCGGAAGCAACGTGACCGCTGAAACCGAAACGACCTGTGTTAACCCGATCGTCCACCCCGATAGTTGAAGTTCCCGACAAATAGTCCATACGCCCTCCTGAGCAGCTAGGGGGTGCGTCCGCGGCAGGATAAGTTTCGGGCCGGGCGCACCCGTGTGCACAGTCAATAAGCGAGAAAGGAGTAAGGATTGGGGACATCGAAAGCTGGGGGACGAGGAAGAATTGGGCAGGTTTCTTGCCGACCCTATCCGGCGATCCCACTAGTAAGGAGAGGACAACCGCGATGACCGAACACCTGGTTGTCCGGTCATGACAGTGATCGCAGAATCCTTGTGCTACGGGTTCTCGAAGAAATCACAAGGCGGACCGGTTGGGCAGGACGCAGAAGACATTGGTGCAGGTCGTTCGTGCGCGAGCGCAAGTGGAGATCGTCATAGACTGTCCGCGTCACCGAAGCGATATGTGCAGCATGTCGGCCAAGCCCTCCAAGAACTTTTCTAACTTGGAGTCTTTGGCCGGGGGAGTGAGACTCCACACATAATCGACTCTTAGAGACTGACCAAAACAAGCCGCATCGGGACCCAGATATCCCCTCTGTGGTGCGCCGGCTGCTTCCGGGACCATTCTGGGGAAAGTCGCTTGCTTGTGGCAGTTCATACAATTGGAGAGCGCTCCGAAATTTGGCAGATTCCCCTCCAAGTATGGATTGAAAGCAATCTTGGCCTTGGGTGAGTCGCTCGAAATACAACTTCGCGTTCCCGTAAAAGAGCTGGGCTCAGCTTCCTTCTCCCAAGGCGTTTCCATGCTCAAGGTCGTGTCCATCAAGTAATTGCGCCAGGCGCCATGAATGAATTGCTCGTCCCACCGATCAGATCCGTAGGTTGGATCGCTCGGGTTCGGACTCCACCAAAATGTGGACCAGACCCAGTCTGACATCTCTTTGGTTATAACGTGGAGTCCTACAAGCACTAATACGTCGCCTACGTCGGCTGTCATGCTGAACGTGATCTGATCCCTGTTCTCCTTAGTTACCGGCACATTGTAGAAGCAGGAGGTCAGAACCGGAGTGCCAGGCGCAGCTGGTAGATTGCAGGGTTCGTTTGCCTTTGCGGGTTTGACTGAGGTTGTTGGACAGTTATTTGCCGCTACACACGCTTGTTGGTCGGCGAAACTTCTTTTCGGCGTAGGTATGCTTTTCCCCGATTGGTCGATCCTTAGCCAAAATGCTTTAACAATGATTGAACGGTCGGGAAAAGGCGTAATGTCGCGTTCTTGTGCAGGCGCATTGGCGAGGTCGAGATCATTCTTCTGCTTTTCGAGTTTAGCAGGATCGTACAGGGCCAGCTGCTGGATGTGATGGCAAGCGGCGGCATTGAAGAGCACATTCGAACGCAGAGACCCACCTGGGCCAGAAAAGAACTGTTGTGCTTTGTTTAGCGCTGTGGTGTGCTCAGGACCTTCCTTATCGATATCAAAGCCTGAGATAATTTCTAGCGGGAGCTCTAATTCTCGCTGTTTCCGATGATGTTGTTGCAGCTGTTCACAGCCATTTGCCGCCATGGTTTCGGATCTCGAATACCAGGTCTCCCATATGGCGGCGCTCTCCGGGTGATGCGCTTCTGAGGGCTGCACAAGTCCGGCAAACAAACCCCAAGCGTGGTTGCGCATGAGAACCAGGTCTTGATGGTTTCGCATCTCAACTAACTTTGACTCGGGAGTCGGAAACTCAAAGCCAGCCTTTTGAGGAAATCGAGGTTCTTGATAGAGGTTGCTGTTTTGGCCACGTGCACCAAGACTCTCGATCATGACTAAGGCACCAAGGATGATGCTCATGGCCAAGCGGAAGCGCGCATTGGTGACACTTCTTGGTTCGACAGGAAATATCTTTGTAGGCAGCATTAGCTATGCCCTCCAGCAATTTGAAGAAGGGTCTTGCCGCCTGGACACGGTCGCTTCCCGTAGAAAAACGACTTCCCGGGAACATAAGGCGGGGAAGTTATAAAGTCCTGCCATACCTTCTTCACCTGCGTGAACAACTTGAGGTTGGAATATATATATGGGCTCCCGGTCCCGTCGCCGACCTTCCTGTCGTCGTGTGCGTTAGTGTTTAAGTACTCTAAGTGCACTGGTTCCATTCCAAGCTCGGTCACCAAGCGCGCTCTCCATGCGGCATCTTGCGAACATGTGTCCCATTCGTCTGTGGTCAACATCAGCCAGAACGCAGCGGGGCCGTAAACAATCGCTTCATCCTTGGTGGCGTACTTGGTTTGGTTGTCTGCTCGACAGGAGTCTTGGAAGACGCTGTGCAGCGCTGGCGCGTTCTGGGGCGTCTTGAACTGTCGAGCAATTTGGAGCAGCGTTGCTCCGCCCAGGCACGGCCGCCTCCCGTACACGAACGACTTACCTGCCACTGGCGGCGGAGACTGGATGAAATCCTGCCACATTTTTCGCACCGTCGAAAATGCCTTACGATTCGAGAACACGTAGGGAGGCTGCTCGATAAGCGTGTCATCGTAAGCGGCTTTGTAAAGAAATTCCAGGTGCCTGGGCTCCATTTGGAACTCCGCGGCCAACCGGCTCCTCCAAGCGGGGTCCTGAAGGCATTGATCCCACTCGTCTGTGGTAAGCATGAACCAGAAAGCAATCGGACCGTAAACGACTGACTCATCCAAGTTGTCGTACTTCGCTTCGTTGTTCGCTCTACAAGATTCCTGGAAGACACTCTTCAGTGGAACGCTAGGTTGTTCGTTTTTGGTGTGGAGTCGCTCAGTGGTAGTTTGTTTGCAAGCGGTCAGGCTCCACAATACTGGAGCTCCGGTGGCAAGCGCCGCCATGCGACACAACTCACGGCGCGTGAACTGCTTCGTAACAGCCCCATCGTTGCTACGGCTCATCGAGGATCCTTTCTGAGAACGACATTAGTCTGACGACTTCGAGAGTTTCTTAAGCATCTTCTCGGCCTCGGCCGGTTCGGGAAGACCTGGATCCGCGTGACTTCGCAATTCGAGATAATGTGTCACCGCCGATCTGGCATCGGCAGGATGCAGCAACGCGGCAGAGCGAGCATATTCGAGGAGCAGATCAGCCCTCCAGCCGGGAAAGTAGCTTTCCGGCTGGTGCCAAACTTGTCCGGGACGGTTTTGCATCCGCTCGAACTCGCGAAGCGCCTCGTCCGTCCGACCGCACTTAAAAAGTGAGCGGCCCCAGTAGTCGTGCAAGAGCGCGTCTTCCTGATCCTCGCGCTTGGCCTTTTCAAATGCGGCGAGAGCCAGTTGGCAATGGCCCTGAGCCAACAAGATCTCTCCGCTCAGTCGCAATCGTGCGACTTTCGTCACACGTTCAGGGTCGTTGGCGTCAAGGCCTTTCAGCAGTTTTTGCGCATCGGGTACAAAGCCCGCTTGGGCCAAAAGCCCACCAATATCCGCCGTTCGTCGAACACCAGGTTCGGCTTCAAGCGACTCAAACGACGCTTGCCGGGCTGCCTCACGATTGCCCTGCTTGAAATAGAGGTAGGCGATGCCCATCAACTTGTCGGCGCGATCGGCGGCATCGCCCACTGGCAAGTCGTCAGCAGCACCGGCTTTGAGGATGCGGATGGCTTCGTTGTAGCGGCCCTGTTCGGCAAGAGCGGCACCCCGGAGATAAAAACCCACACTGTGCAAGAAGGGATCGCCCGCTTGATCAAGGCCAAGAAAGAGGCGGTCGGCCCGGTCGTAGTCTCCCGCTAGCACGCTGGCCTGACCATCGACCTCGTCCGCATAGCCAGGATGACCCAATTGCCGGACTCGTGCCGTGTAGCGAGAGACTTCCGCAAAATTTACCAGAATAAGGTTGTAGCGCGCGAGGTGATCGGCAGTGTAATAAGAATCGGGAGCCCTTCGTTCGGCTTCGTGGAGTACCTGGATTGCTTCTTCGGTTCTGCCCAACAGCATCAACGGAACTCCGCGGAAGAAAAATCCGAGGCGATCAGTTGGGTAGCTGATCGAGTACTGGCTGAAGTACTCGACTGCCGCCTTCAGGTCGCCGGTATCGCTCGCATACATGCCCTTGATTCGAAGTTCTTCGCGGGGAGTGAGGCGGCGGTCCCCAGAAACAGCAAGGGCCTTGCGCCAGTATTCAAAACCTTCAGCCGATCTTCCAAGGGTGTCGAGTGTGTCGCCCAAACGCATCCACGCCATGGCGAAATTGGGATCTTTCTCGGCGGCACGCTTGAAGAGGAGCGCTGCCTCCTCGTCCTTGTCGAGGAATGCCAACCTCTGACCATCTGAATAAAGCTTTAGCGCCTCCCAATTGCCGGTTGTGACGTCATCGAGGCTTCGATCCGCGTTTCCAATGTCGCTCTCGGTTTCTCCCACAAGCTGCCGCACCCAGTGCCCACCATGGCGAACCACATCGATGAAATCTTTCTTGCTAGATGCTGTTTCACTGAATTTCCAACTGCCCTTTGGGGGGGAGGGTTCGCTCCCGATCCTCTCTGCTTTGAGATCGAGTCTGTAGTCTTCCGCAACGCGTGAAACCGTTCCGAAGATCACCAGCGGCACGCCCTCGCGCCAGGCCACTTCTCGCGCGGTTTTCGGTTCAAGCACGGCATCTTTGGGTCTAGACATGCGCTCCAAAGCTTCCTTCACTCGACTTGGCTCCAACAGATTCATGTAACCTGACTGTGACAACTCGTTTCGCAGTAGTTCAGCAGTGCCGCTCAGATCTGGGTCTCCGCTTACGTTCTCGATCTCCGTTACCAAGATGTTTGAGCCTACGGTCAGAAGTGAGTTTTGCGATCTCCACTTGGTAAGGCGGATAAGTCCGACAGAAAAGGACGCCAGCAGGGTCAAAATTGCGATGGCGGCCAGGAGCCTGCGGCGGATGGCTTGCGGGACGCGAGTACTGGAACTGGGACGGGGAATTTCGGTCGGGTTCGCACGCGTGAGCGCTTCCGCGATTTCGTCGGCTTTCTTGAATCGGTCCTTCGGATCGCAGGCAAGGCAACGGAAGATGGCGTAATTCCACTTGAAGTCGATGTTAGGGACAGCCAGGGCTGCCGAAGGGGCAGGCTGCTTCAGGCGCTTGGCAGCCTCGGCGAAGGGCATCTCATCAGCGAACGGCCGCTGGCCGGTGACCATTTCATACATCACCAGGCCAAGTGAGTAGATGTCGCTGGCGACCGAGACTTCGCCTCGTTCAAATTGCTCTGGCGCCATGTAGACCAAGGTGCCCATCAGTCCCTGGCTGCCGGTCAGCGAAGTCGCCACTTTTGCCGAAGCCTGTCCATCCCCCGGCGCAAGCGTGCGGGCGAGGCCGAAGTCGGTCACTACTACGCGAAGTTCTGGGGGGGTAGCGCTCGATGAAACCAGCAGCACGTTGGACGGCTTGAAATCGCGATGAACGATCCCGACCGCGTGCGCCGCGCTCAGCGCATTAATCATCTGCAGCACTAATGGTAGTGCTTCGGCGGTCGTCAGTTGTTTCTGGCGCTGCAAGAATGCCGCCAGCGTCTCTCCCGGGAGCAACTCCATCGTCAGGAAGGTGATGTCGCTCCTGTGGCCATCAAGGTCAGAGGAATGGCGCTCGATGTCGAACGTGCGGCATACGTTGGGATGAGTGATGAGCCGGGTCAACTGTACTTCCCGCCGAAAGCGCGAAAGCATACGGGGATCGGAAGAGACATCCGAGCGTATCGCCTTGAGTGCGATACGGGTTTTCAGTTCCAGGTCGAGGGCTTCGTAGACCTGGCCCATACCGCCTCGGCCGATGAAGCGAACAATTTCGAAGCGTCCGCAGACGACACTCCCGACGGCAAAATCCGAATGGTTCAGCATGCTCCGGCTGGGGAGGGTTGTGACAGCGGGCCGCTCCAGAAAACTGGCAGCATGCGCATCCGCTGCTAGCAGTTTCAGTACTTCCGCTTCGATTTCTGCTTGACCGCTGCACTCTTGCCGGACGAAGTCTTGCCGCACGCCCTCGGGTTGGTCGAGCGCGGCATCGAAGATTCTTGTAACAAGCTCCCAGCGTTCGGAAGTCATGCCGATTGATTATTTTTCGTCGTAGTGATAACGGAAAAAAGTTGCGAAACACTAAGCGCTAAGGGCAACTACAGTTCAGTTGGTCGTACAACCACGCCTTGGCGATACGCCAGTCGCGTTTCACCGTGCGCGCGGATATGCCCAAGACGCTCCCAGTCTCTTCTTCACTCAAGCCGCCAAAGAACCGCATTTCGACAATCTTGCTTTGTCGCGGGTCGAGCTGCGCCAACCGGTCCAGCGCTTCGTCGAGAGCCACCAGTTCTTCGGACCGGCCCGGCGATACTACCAGCGCGTCCTCAAGGCTGATGGCGTTGTGGAGCGCTTGCCGCTTGTCAGCTTGCTGGGCGCGGGCATGGTCCACCAGAATGCGCCGCATCACCGTCGCTGCTGTGGCGAAAAAATGCGAGCGGTTTTGCCAATCAACCTCATGCAATTTCGTTAGCCGAATGTAAGCTTCGTGGACCAGGGCGGTGGGCTGAAGGGTGTGGTCCACTCGTTCTCCACGTAAGTAATAACCTGCCAGGCGGCGAAGCTCGGTGTAAACGAGGGGAATGAGCTTCGCTTCCGCATCCCGGTTCCCCGCGCGGAGGTCAATCAGTAGCTGGGTCACTTCGCCAGGCTGGGATACCACGACTCAACTCCCCCAAGATGGCTGACATTGTACCCTAGGCGTCCGGTTCAGATATCCGATCTGACGCCCAATGCAGCTGACCCAAGAAATGCCGGACTTTGCATGTCGATGTCCCTTTCTGGCTCGCAAATTCGCCTATCCAGACGCCGAGACAAGCGAGGAGGTCAAGAAAATGAACATCCCCACCGCAAAGAAAAATGGTTCTTGCATTATCGCCGGACTGATAACGCTTACCCTGGCAGCGGCTATAGCCTGCAACGGCGTTGGCGGTCAGTCGACAAAAACCACCGCATCCGGCGACTTAGTTTTCGCCGGATGCTACGCACCAAGTGCTACTTCCGGCAACGTTGATTGTGGCCTAGCAAGCACGTTCGGTGACCCAAATTCAGACGCGGCCGTTCAGGCCGAAGCCGCGAATCAGTCCTACTTTTGGTCTGGCATACCCGCAACAGTTTACCCGTGGAATGACTGTAGTGGGCCGAACGCAGTTTCTCTGCCGACCGGCGACATCCTCTACGGGGTTTCATTATTTCAACAATTGGTAGCGGCTTATGGAGGCGATGCAGCTCCGATCAGCGGAGTTTTGGCTCACGAATGGGGACACCAGGTCCAGTTCAACAATGGTTGGTTCATGAGTAGTGAGCCAACGAGCCGCCCGATTGAACTGGAGGCCGATGCGTTTTCCGGTTTTTACATGGCTCTTGGCGAAAGCTACAGTTGGACCTCAATCGACAATTACTTTTCCGCCATCGCTAGTGAGGGTGACTACAACTTCAACGACCCCGGTCATCACGGCACGCCTCAGGAACGCCTTACGGCGGCACAGCTGGGTTTTCAAACTGCAATCCAGTCAATTCAAACCCAAACACCGCTGACCTATGCTGAACTGCACCAGATCTTTTCGACCGCAATTCAAGGTTTTGCAAAAAAGCGAGTGCCGGATGCAGACACCCGGAATCCCATCGCGAATGAGTTCCTATCGCAATTGGACACTGCTCAGCTCCTGGACATTCTGAATGGGGTGAACCATGGGAAAGAGGCATTTGTCCCCGAAACTGGGAATCGGCAGCACCTTTTCCCGAGAAAGTAGAGCGTGCAGGGCAGAACGGATAGCTCTATCGCGCAGATACTGAGAGGCGAAGGCAAACTTGATGGGCAACGTTATGATCACCCGCTCGTTCTTGATCTACTTGTGGCGAAAGGAACTGATCCTTCTTGCCGGAGTGATTTGTCTAGCCATCCTGGCCGCGGTCCGAATCGTCTTCCGAAGCCAGCTTTCGTACAGCGCTTTGGAACACGAAAACGCAGTCAACATTTCCGAAAGGCTGAAAGAACTCACGGAGCAACGCTAATGCAAACGATCGAGGAGAGGGTTCATGGTATGGGCATGGCGTACATTGACGGTTCTGCGGGCAGGGAACTACCGGCATTCCTTCAGTTGAAGGCTGCGGCGGCCGGGTTCCGCAATCTCAATGCACGGCTGGGCAGCGATGAAGCCGCTAACCATCACATGGTGGTTTCGCAGGTCCACTCCCTGCTGGCGGCGATCCTGGAATTGGAAAGCCTGGGCGTCGAGAAAGACGCGATCCACGCTGCCGTGGCGGAAGTCCGGCAGATCCACGCGGCTTCGCCCATCATCGCGCGCATGCAAAATTGGCCGCGCGGCTACGCGGGAGATCACGAGACCATCGAGATCATTCTCTCTGGGCGCTGTGTGAGCCAGAAGGGAACGCTGGCCTATCACCTGGAACGCTATGTGCTCGACTGCCCGGCCAGCCAGCAGCATCGCAATAAAGTGGCGCGGCAGGCCGATCGGATACGTGCTACGATCACAGAAAATTCTGACGCCAACGTTCTTGTGGTGGCGTGCGGAAGCTGCCCGGATCTTCGGATGCTCTTCCGCGAACTCAAGACATTCCGAGGCGAGCTCTGGCTGAATGACATCGACAAGGAAGCTCTGGCCCGATCCGTAGCACAGATCGCGCAGGTCTTTCCGAACGTCAGGTCCGCGCCGGGAAACGTGGTCGAGTTGTTGCGGGACGCAAAGTCGCTCCCGAGCTTTGATCTGATCGTGGCCGGCGGCCTATTCGACTATCTGGAAGACCGCGTGGCGCGCTTTGTGATCAAGGGCGCTTACGCTTGCCTGCGCCCGGGTGGCCGCTTCTTCTTCACCAATATCGGCAGAAACCCTTACCGGCCCTGGATGGAATACTGCGGGGAGTGGTTCCTCCTGGAGCGTGATTCCGAATCTCTACAAGGCATGGCGATGGCAGCGGGCGTTCCTGCGGAGAATCTCGCACTCTCACAGGAAACGACGGGACTTACTCACCTCGTGGAAATCACACGCGCCCAACAAGTTTGAGCGTTACAAAAAGACTTTCGATTGGAGGCATGACTATGGGAAGCCTGGAGGCTGCACAAGCAAGGATCCTCGCAACTATGCCGCACGAGAAGGCAAGTATCCGAATCCGCCTTCGACCCATCCTAGATGGCGTGACAGTGCTACTGGCTATCGCGTCTATTATCTTCGCTTACGTCCAGAAGCTGGACTCCCGCGATCTGAAGAACAAGACCGAACTTCTGTTGGGCAGCGTCACGACTGGATATATCGCGGAGTTCCCGCAGAGTATCCCCGCGATCACGAAAATCGTCCAAGGCACTTGCAGCGATCTGAGCATAATGGCGGACGTGCCCGGATATGGGCAGTACTCGGCCCCGGATGCATTCTATTGGTACATGCACTCCATCATCGACCTGAAGCACAGAACTGTGAAGAACAACCATGACTCAGGGCGTTGCATCGGTAAGCGCTTCGAATCGAACTCACGCGTGGCCACCGTTCCAGCGGCACTCCCATATCTCAAGATGGCCGAGTGTTCCCGGTGCCGGGTAGGAGCGATTTGTGGATTCGCCGACTCTTCTCTCCATCCACGCCGAATCTGCGAGGACGGGACTCCGCCGTTAACCTGCGAGACTTGACTGAACCGGGCGGTTGGGGGCTAAGTACGCTCTCGATCTGCTGTCGCAGCCAGCGATTTGCGGGATCATTCTCCACGCTTTCGTGCCAGTACATGTAGGCCTCGAGTTGAGTGGTTTTCAAGGGGAGCGGATAGATGCGGTTGCCGCGTCCGGTGTTGAGGATTTGGGCGTGCCGCTGGGGAAGGGTCAACAGCAGGTTGGTTTCGCTTACCACCCTACAAGCAACAAAATTATGTTGGCACCGCAGGACCACCTTCCTGCGCAATCCGAGCCGGCTGAGCTCCACGTCGACCAAACCTGGACCATACCGGCGGGAGGAAACCTGCGCATGGGACTGCGCGAGATAGGTATCTAGATCGAGGGTGCGGGAGATTCCGGGATGGCCGGCGCGGGCCATCACCACAAACGGCTCCCGGAGCAACCATTTCTGGTGAATGCGATCGCTGGTCGTCATCGGGATTTCGATGGCGAGATCGAGGGAGCCGCTGCCGAGTTCCGCTTCCAGATCCCTGCGCTTGACCCTTGCGGTAGTGATCGACATTTCCGGGGCCTCGTGTTGCAAGCGCCCCAACAGAGTCGGAAGGGCCGTGGATTCGATGTATTCCCAGAGCGAGATGTTGAAGGTTCTTCGGGTATGCGTGGGATCAAACTTGCGACCTTCGCTGACATTCACCTCCAGGATCTGGAGCGCTTGCCGCACCTGATCGATCATGTTCCGGGTGAAGGGGGTAGGGACCATGTGCGCGCCACGCCGGATAAACAGGGGGTCTTTCAGGAGGTCCCGCAAGCGCCTCAAGGCATGACTGATGGCGGGTTGGGTGAGGTTCAACTGCTGGCCGGCGCGGGTGATAGTGCCTTCCCGGTAGATGGCCTCCAGCACGACGAAGAGGTTGAGATCGACCTGGCTCAAATGCACGGGAGATATATTACCGGATTCATATGATTCATTTGATGAATTGTGCGGGAGTCGCTAGGCTGTAAGCCTTGCTTAACGCTTAGACTTCCGCGATGGACTTTACGACCTCACCAACCGCGCAAAGCTACCTCCAGCGCCTCGAATCTTTCATGCGGGAACAGGTGCTGCCGGCGGAGGGTAAGTACCGGTGCGAAGTAAAGAACGTGGCCGATTGGCGGACGTGGAAGCAGCCGCCGATCATGGAGGAACTCAAGGCCAGGGCTAAGGCGCAGGGTCTGTGGAACCTGTTTCTGCCCGAAAAGCCGTACGGCGCCGGGCTGAAGAATGTCGAGTATGCCCCCCTGGCGGAAATGATGGGGCGCAGTCCCATCGCACCGGAGGTCTTCAACTGCAGCGCGCCCGACACCGGCAATATGGAAGTGCTGGTGAAATACGCATCCGAAGAACAAAAAGATCGTTGGCTGAAGCCGCTGCTGGCCGGGGAAATTCGGTCTGCCTTCTGCATGACCGAACCCGAAGTCGCATCGTCGGACGCTACCAACATGCGCGCTACCGCGACCATCAAGGGCGACGAGGTGGTGTTGAACGGGCGCAAGTGGTGGAGTTCCGGGGTGGGGCATCCTCATTGCCGATTGCTGATTTTCATGGGGCTCACCGACCCCGGGGCGGAGAAGTATCGACAACACTCGATGGTTCTGGTGCCGCTGGCCACGCCGGGAGTGGAGATCGTGCGCATGGTGCCGGTTTTCGGTAGCTATGAAGCCCCCTTCGGTCACGGCGAGGTGAGCTTCAATAACGTAAGGATCCCGGTCGACCACATCATTGCTGGTCCCGGACGCGGTTTCGAGATTGCGCAGGGGCGGCTGGGGCCGGGACGAATTCATCACTGCATGCGCACTCTGGGGGCTGCGGAACGCGCGCTGGAACTGCTTTGCAGGCGATCGCTGCAGCGAGTTGCTTTCGGCAAGCCGTTGGCGCAGCTAGGCGGGAACGCGGATGTGATCGCGAACGCGCGCATTATGATCGAGCAGGCGCGCCTGCTCACTCTCCAAGCCGCATGGATGATTGACCAGGTGGGCGCCAAGGGAGCGAAGAGTGAAATCTCGCAGATCAAAGTGGTCGTGCCTAACATTGCGCTGGCCATCATCGATCAGGCCATCCAGATTCACGGTGGAGCAGGCGTGTCGGAGGATTTCCCGCTGGCAGAGCTCTACGCTTCGATTCGCACGCTGCGCATCGCCGACGGCCCCGATGAAGTACATCGCGCCCTGATCGCGAGGCTGGAGTTGAAGAAGTATCGGACGTAGAACGCCGCACTGCCGTATGGATAGCGCGGACTACTTTCCTGTAAAGGCCGGTGCGCGTTTTTCCAGGAAGTGGGCCACTCCTTCCTTGAAATCCTCGCTCTGTAAACTCGCCACCATTTCCGCCACGGAAAGATCGAAGGACTCACCCAAAGTCTGAAACATTGCCCCATAGACTTGGCGCTTGATCACGCGCAAGGAGCGCGGACTGACACGGGAGGCGAGATCGGCCGCATATTCCTCGACCTTGGAGAGGAAGTCTGCTTGGGCAAAAACCTGATTCACCAATCCCATGCGCAGGGCTTCCGCGGCGCTGATCTGCCGGGCCGACAATAACAGGTCAAGCGCATGGGGAAGCCCTACAATCCGCGGGAGCATCCACGCCATGCCGTACTCCGCAATGAGACCGCGCTGGGCAAACGTGGTGCTGAAGCGCGCGGCATCGGATGCCAGTCGCAGATCGCAATAAAGCGCAATGACCAGGCCGAGGCCGACGGCCGGACCGTTGAGGGCGGCCAGGATCGGTTTTCCAGTCCCGAGGAAGTAGGAAAATTTCTTCTGGAAGTCGGGCCGCAGGCCTTCGCTCTCGAACGGTGTCCCACTCGGTCGCGAAGCCCGCGCCCGCACCTCCTCCAACAGGCCCTGGGCGGCCACGGAACTCAATAGCGACATGTCGGCGCCGGAGCAAAAGCCCCGTCCCGCGCCGGTCAAGACGACCACGCGAACGTTATCGTCGCGCTCGGCCTCTTCCACACTGGAGCGCACTTCCTTCTCCATGGTGGCAGTCCAGGCATTGAGCTTCTCGGGACGGTTCAGGGTTATCGTGGCGACTCGGTTGGCGACGTGATAAAGGGTTTCGTGGGTAGACATGGCGGAAGTCTCTGGTCACAGTTCCACACATCACACGTTGCACAACTGCGAAACAAACCATGCCTCAGCGTTTACCTCTCGCATCGGCGCGCATGCAGATGCCTCGGTCACCAAAATCCCTTTTCGACCGCCGCGCCACTCTCCCGACCAGTGTTGATGCCGGTCTCCTCAACACTTAGAAGGTGATGCGAACGCCAAGTTGGACTTGGCGCTTGGGGAAGGCGGAGGTGAAAGCCAGTGGCGTACTGGAAGTAACCGTCCCACCACCCGGAAGGGCCGTGCCCGGTCGAAGCCCGTGCACATTGAACGTAGTGAAACCGGGCGTCAGACCGAAGAGAGGTCCTACTTCGTTATTTACGCTGGCAAAATTCGTCCGGTTTGCAATATTGAATCCTTCCGCCGTAAACCGCACATTGGCTCTCTCGCCGAGTTTATGTTCCCAGCTCAAGCGCATGTCAAAGTCAATGTAGCCGGGGCCCAGACCAGTGTCCCGCGGGGCGCCTATGGGACGTTCATTCGTGGTGTGATTGTTTCCGTTTACTTCTCCGCCCGCGAGCAGGTTGAACGGATGTCCGCTGTGCGCGGTGAAGATCGGAGCAAGTTCGAAGCCTGACAAGACACCCCGCTTCCACGGGCTGCCGAATACGCCGGCGATCACCACCTTGTGGCGCTGATCAAACTCGGACAAACCACGATCCAAGGCGAGGTTTGTCGGATCTTGCGGCCCGTAGTCAGAGTTGTAATCCGTGGACGTGTCATAGCCTTTGCTGAACGTGTAATTCCCGAACACGCTGAAGTGCTCATTGAAGCGTTCTTTGACTTCCACGATGCCGCCTTCGTAAACAGAATAGGCCTCCGAACTGTATTGATTGTTCTGCACAACGAGCGGACTCACAAAACAGGTAGCGCTCGGGTTATCGCAGGGCAGCCCGCCCGGCTCAGTGCCTCCCAGCGGGTCGGCCCCGCCCGCGGTCGTATTCCAGTTGCGGTAGGAAATAATCTGGCCATTCGCCAAAGGCAGGGTGGTCATCGGTGCCGGCAGCAGATTGGTATCGATTGCGACCGGGAGTCGCTGAGTATGCGAATAGATTCCGCTGAGTGAGATCGAGAGGCCGCGTCCGATCTCGCGTTCGATTCCAAATGAAGCTTGCTGCGCGATGGGGGGACGATAGCCGGGTTGATTCACGAAAACCACTTGCAACGGACCAATGGGGCCACTATTCGTAACATTGATGCCAAACGGGGCCACCGCAGCCGGCGTGATGCAGGCGGCATTCCCTGGGCCTGGGGTCGTGCACTGAATCAGTCCCTTTCCAAATAATGTCTGGAACACAGCCGGCGCGCCCGCCAGACCCAGAGCGGGAATGCCTGCGATGGGATCCACATAAATCGAAATTTCACGGTTGCAAGGGCTGCTGCCCGTCCCAGGGATGATCGCTACGCCGAATTGCGAGACACCGCAGGTCGAGAGCAGGTTGGCCACCTGGCCCGTTCCTGATACGTTTTCGACCGCTGACTTGTCGCGGTTCACCGCGCCCAAGCTAAGGTCTACGTCGGGGATTTGAACGTCCACAGGTCCGTAGAAGATTCCGTACCCACCTCGAATCACTGTCCTGTGATCGTTGAAGGGATCCCAAGCGAAGGAAGCCCGGGGGGCAAAATCCTTCTTATAAGTGGTCAAAGGGGCGAATTGCGTGTCTAGTTCGTAGCGGAGACCGAAGTCCAGGGTGAAGTTGGGCGCTAGGTGCCAGGAGTCTTGTCCATAGAACGCTGTCAGCGGCCGCGAGTAATACGGGTATGTCGGATTTCCAAAGCCCTGCTGGTAGACCTGGGGCAGCCCAAACGATACCGATTGTAGTGGGTTGATGGTAGTGGTCGCCAGCTGTGGGCTAACCAGAAATCCGGGGAGCGACCCGAACACAAACCGCCCCGGGAAAAATGTGTGCGATTCTGTGTGGTTGCCGCGGAGCAGTTCGTAGGCGCCGAACTTCATGGTGTGATGGCCGCGGGTGATCGAGAAATTGTCGGCGAATTCGTAGCGGCGAAGGATGGTGATATTCGGCAGGAAGATGCTGGTTCCCAGGTTATTGATAAAGCCTGGAATCTGGATCCCGACCTGTCCTGGTTCGTTAGGAATCACGTTGAAGCTGTCGTAATCCCACTGGACGCGGGCCTCATTCTCGGTGGATGCACTCATCTGGTGATACCATGCGACCTGCAGATTGTGATCGTAGGTGTGGATCGAACTCCCCGCCGAAAAGGCCGTCAAAGACTGCAGATCCGGCGACTCCTCCAGATCGTGTCCGTACCTGTAGGCGACGGAAATCTCGTTGTTCGAATTCAACCAGTGATCAAGGCGGCCTGACCCCAGGTATTCCCGCGAGTTGTATGGAAAGAGTCCGCCCTGCGTTTCAAACTGATTTACCAGGAAGGCATTCAGCGCAGCCTGTCCCGGCGTAACGAACGGGTTCGAGCCCGGATTTGGATTCACGGTTAGGATGCTCTGAAGAGCGAAAGCGCAGGTGCTCGCCGGCAGGGTGACACCCGTGAAACACGTGACTGGTGATGCGCCCTGCGCGGCTAAGCCGGCAATAATGGCATCCTGCGCTCCCGTCGGGCGGAAAACGTCGGTGTTAGTCAGCAACGGCACTGCGTTCTGCGCATTTTGCCGCAGCCCCTCGAAAGAGGCAAACAGAAATGTCTTGTCTTTCCGCAAGGGGAAACCCAAGGTACCGCCGAATTGCTGGCGACTCAAAGTGTCCTTCACGCTCGAACCCAGGGAATCAGGACTGGCAGGATCGAAAGTCTGTCCGGGCGTCAACGCCTGGCTGAATGAAAACGGGTTGGTGGCGTCCATCGCATCGTTGCGGAAGAAGCCATACAGCGTGCCGTGCGCATGATTCGTACCGGACTTGGTCACAATGTTGATGGAAGCACCGGTGGCTGTCCCCAACTCCGGTGCGTAGTTGCTGCGATTGATTTGGAATTCCCGCACAGCGTCCTGGCTTACCGTCAGGCGTACACCGCCGCTGTCCCCTGAGGTTTCGCCACCGTCCACCGTGATGCTGTTTCCCCGGCCGTTGCTGCCATAGAAGGAGAGCCCGCTTTGCGGTGTCTGCTTGACCCTGAAGTCCTGGTCGCCCGCCAACCGGGTGGCATCGGACACGCCCGGCACAAGCAAGGTAAACGTAAGATAGTCGCGCCGGTCAATGGGAAGGTCGGTGATGTACGTTTGTGTAATGGTGTCGGCTTGGCTTCCCCGTTCCGACTCCACCACAGGCGGCAGATCCGTCACCACGACAACGATTGCCACCGTGGACGGGCTCAGTTTGAAATCAGAGATGACCGTTTGCCCGACGGTGACCACCACACCTTTTCGAATCTGAGTCGCGAATCCTGACATCTTTGCGCTCACGTCGTAAGTCGCGGGCGACAGCCCAGCCACTCGGAACTGACCGGTAGCATTTGTCATTACCGTGCGCGTCAGGCCGGTTTGCGTAGCCACTACGGTGACAGTCGCATTGACAACGACGCTCCCGTTAGCGTCGGTTACAGTTCCGGCAATCTCGCCCGACGTACCTACGCCTTGTGCATGAGCGATACAGGTTGCCAACAGCAGACTCGCCAAGACACACACTAATCGCTTCATGAGTTCTCCTTGGGGTGCGGGGCGAAGTTGGTTCCACGTGACACGAAGGCGCACATAGCGGCGGGATCTGAGTTGGCCCCTCCCATGCATTTGTCCTCGGAGATCAGTGGTTCCTGACTGGATGTGCCCCACAAAAATGAGGAACGTCGCCGTCCCCCGAGTTCAAGCGCGCCTAGCGCAATAATGCGCCCGAGCGTAGCCGCGTTTGCGAAATTCATCAAATGAATTTGATGGATGGAGATGTATGCTCAGGGAGAATTAAGCACGAAGGCGCGCGGAATCGCTGGCGAACTGCGACTGGGGCAACAACCTCCTGGAACCAGGCTAGTTATCTGCCCCGGCTTGCTGGGCCGACAGGAATCCAAGAATCGCTTTGTGCGCGGCCCCGGTTTGATCGGTCGAGAACAGATGGCCGGCGCGTTCGAGCAGGACGAGTTGTGCTCCGGGAATGCGGGCCGCGATCATCTCTCCGTTGCCGGGCGGTACGAGTCGGTCCATTTTTCCGTGAATGACGAGCGTGGGCGCGGTGATCTGGGTCAAGCGGCTGAAACTCTCCCAGGTGAGGATGGCCTGCAATTGACCGAGGTAGCCCGCGGCGCTGGGCAGCCAAGGGCGGCGCTGGGCGATATCTTCGTCGATCAGGCGGCGCGGCGTTGCGGAATTGTAGATGAAGGGAACGGCGGCTTCTGCCGCTTGCGCAGGGGGCATCATGCTGACGGATCGCAGCATGTCGAGTGCGGCGGGTTCGGCGCGCTGGGCGTTCGGTCCGCCAGCGGCAGTGCAGCCGAGAATCAGTGAGCGCACACGCTCGGGATACTGCAGGGCAAATTCCTGCGCGATCATCCCGCCCATCGACACGCCGAAGACATGAGCGCTTCGAATGCCAGCCGCGTCGAGGACCGCCGCAGCGTCCGACGCCATTCCTGCCATCGAGTAAGGACCCGGAGGTACGTCGCTCTGTCCGACGCCTCGGTTATCGAATGCGATCGTACGGCGGGAACCAGACAGGACCGGGCGGGTGCGATGCCACATGCAGGAAGGGTAGCCAAGGCCCATGATCAGCAGAAGCGGCGCACCAGTTCCTTGCTCATCCCAGTAGATCTTTGCCCCTTGATTGGTAGCGAATGGCATGCCGTCTCCTCTCTCAGAAATCAGAGCGGCGGTCAGAGAGCCGCGCGATTCGTTTTCAGAAGGTTACTGTGCCACTCGCAGGATGAGCTTCCCCCGGTTCTCCCCTCGGAATAACTTCAAAAAAGTATCGGGGAAGGTCTCGAGTCCTTCGACGACGTCCTCGCGCGATTTAAGCTTGCCGGCCGCCATCCATCCCGCCATTTCCCGGGCCGCCTCGGCATAGCGGTCCGCGTAGTCAAAGACCAGCATGCCCTTCATGGTCGCGCGGTTCACCAACAACGAGAGGTAGTTGCGCGGACCCTGAATTGGACCCGTGTTGTTGTACTGCGAGATGGCGCCGCAGATCACAATGCGTGCGCCGCGTGCGAGTTGCGCGAGCGCTGCCTCGAGGATCTCCCCACCGACATTGTCGAAATAGATGTTGATTCCTGCCGGGCAAGCCTTGCGCAATGCCTGCATCACATCTTCGGATTTGTAATCAATGGCCGCATCAAATCCGAGATCCGAAACGAGGTAGCGGCATTTTTCCGGACCACCCGCGATTCCAACCGCCCGGCACCCCTTGATCTTGGCAATCTGCCCGACCAGGGCGCCCACCGCCCCAGCCGCTGCCGAGACGACCACAGTGTCGCCAGGCTTGGGTTGGCCCGTGTCGAGCAATCCGAAATAGGCGGTCATCCCCGTCATGCCCAACGTACTGAGAAAAGTTGGGAGTGGAGCGACGCTGGGGTGCACTTCCATCAGACCTTTCCCGTCGCTGATGAAATATTCCTGCACTCCAAATGTCCCCGAGACGTGCTGGCCGACGGCGATCTGGGGATTCCTGGAAACGGCCACCCTTCCGATGGCCAAGGCGCGCATCACATCACCGATGGCGACCGGCGGGACATAGGATCGGCTCTCGTTCATCCACCCGCGCATGGCCGGGTCGAGCGATATAAGCAAAACCTCGATCAGCAGTTCGCCTTCTCGCAGTTCGCGGACCGGTTCTTCGGTGTAGGCCCAGTCCGTACGCTTGGGCACTCCTACGGGACGGGAAGCGAGAGTGAACTTGTGATTCACAAATGCCATGGCGATTTCCTTTCCTTTGCGGCCAGCTCTCGCGGGCTCGTCAGACTATGTATCGCTCACTGGACAAGATCCGAGCCGCAATCTGCCGGCGCAGCGCGATGGAGTTCACCGGCTCGTGATTCGCATAGTTGCGCAAGGCCGCAAGCCGGTGGCGCAAGGTGTCGCCTTCGCAGCAGGCGCTCAGCACCGTGCGTGCAAACGCCTCGAGCCGAGTAGTGGCCTCACGCAGGTAAACGGCGCACATGTCCGCCGCGTTGGCGCCGGTTTTCGCCGAAGCCAGCTTTTGGCTACGGAGCCAACTGGATTCCATCGCAAAAACCTCCATGATGATGTCGGAGATGTTCATGATCACCTCCTGCTGCTTCTCGAGTTGAGCACTGTGTTTTTCGAACGCGGCTCCAATGGTCAGAAGTGCGATCCGCTTCGCGTTCCGAACCAGGTGCGCCTCGTCCGTGGGGCGCGGCTGATCGCCCGGAAGGCTGGGATTGACACTCTCGTTCAATACCGACCGTGCTGCGTCGAGGAGCGGCAACTGCCCGCGGGCTGCCCGCTTCAAGGGCATGCCTGTAATGACCAGGCGGTTGATTTCACTGGTACCTTCGAACAGGCGGTTGATCCGGGCGTCCCGATAGGTCCGCTCGACCGCATAGTCCTCATGAAAGCCGTAGCCGCCATGAATCTGGACGCCCTCATCGACCACGTAATCGAGCATCTCTGAGACGAAGACCTTCACCATCGAGCACTCCGCCGCGTACTCTTCAATGGCTTGCATCTCCCGGAGGGAACTCTCTGTCCTCGCGGTGGAACTGGCGTGCATCTGACTCTCGATCAGGCCGACCACACGCCAGGTCATGGACTCAGCCACAAACGTCCGAATCGCCATTTCGGCGAGTTTATGCTGAATGGCGCCGAACTCGGCGATGGCGGACCCGAAAGCCTTTCTCTGCTTCGCGTATTTGAGGCAGATGGCGAGAACGTTCTTGGCGTTCCCCACGCACGCGGGCCCCAGCTTGAGTCGTCCGATGTTGAGAACGTTGAGGGCGATCACGTGACCTCGGCCAATTTCTCCGAGCACGTTCTCCACCGGGACGGGTACGCTGTCAAAATAAACCGCCGTTGTGGAACTGCCGCGGATCCCCATCTTGTGCTCTTCGGCTCCGCTGCTGACGCCGGGAAAGGCCCGCTCCACGAGGAAGGCAGTGAACTTTTCGCCGCCAACTTTCGCGAAAACGGTGAAGAGATCGGCTGCCCCGCCGTTCGTGATCCACGCCTTTTGACCATTGAGGATGTAGTGCTTGCCATCGGGAGCCAGGTCGGCCCGAGTGCGCGCCGCCAACGCGTCAGAACCTGCCAGGGGCTCGGTGAGGGCATACGCGGCCAACAGTTCCAGCTTGGCCAATCGTGGCAGGTATTTTTTCTTCTGCTCCGGTGAGCCGAAGTACACAAGCGGGAGGGTGCCGATTCCGGTGTGAGCCGAAGGCCAACTGCCGTAGGAGGCGTCGCGCCCCATGTGTTCGGCGCAAACCATCACCGAGGGCAGATCCATTTCCATGCCGCCATACTCCTCTGGAATCGTCATGCCAGTCAGGCCGAGTGCGACCGATTTCCGGAGAACCGCCAAAGCCGTGCCCGGCTGCTTCTGGCGGATGGCAACAAGATTGGGCTCGACTTCGCTGGCCCAGAATTCATCCACCATGTGGCCGACCGCCAGATGCTCGTCACTGAGGTCTTCCGGGGTGAACACGTGGGCCGGTGAAACATCTTCGAAAAGAAAAGCTGTGCCTTTTGTCTTGTTCGGAATCTCTGTTAGTGTCGTCATAATCCTCATGCCACCTTTAGAAATTGACCACCTCAATGCATTGAAAGAATTCGAAGGCCGCGAAGCGCCCCCGACGGATTGGCTGGTTTTGACCCAGGACCGCATCCAGAAGTTCGCGGACGCGACGGAAGACCGGCAATGGATTCATGTAGACCCGGAGCGAGCGTCGCGGGAGTCGCCCTACGGGAGCACTATTGCCCACGGCTTCCTTACGCTTTCGCTGTTGAGCCATTTCTCCCGGGAGGCGATTCATGTCCGCAATGGCGTCGGGATACGGATCAACTACGGACTGAATCGTGTGCGGTTTCCATCGGCGGTGCGGTCGGGTTCGGCGATCCGTGCCCGCGTGCGCCTGCTCTCGGTTCAGGAATCGCCCGAGTTCGCGGATGCCGTTCTCTCGGTCACGATCGAGAGTCAAAACGCCGACAAGCCCTGTTGCGTGGCCGAATGGCTGGTGCGGTATTACCGCGCATGATTCGCGGCGGCGAATCATATCGCCCCGCTTTCTGCGCAGTGCAGCGCCGCTTGCATTAAAACCGCGACGCGCTGCGGCATGGTCGCGAAGCGGGCGTCTCGCGTCAAACCCTGCGCGTAGCGGTAGTAGATCTGCTGGATGATGACCGCGACCTTGAAGCGCGCGAACGTCAAATAGAAAACCATGTCGCGGGTGTCGCGCCCGGTCGCTGAAGCGTAGCGCTCGACCAACTGCGCGCGTGTAAGCGTCCCAGATATCGTGGTGGGTGCTGAACTGATTTCCTGCAGCACCTCAGGGTCTGAGGGATCTGTCCAATAGGCCAAGGTTGTACCCAGATCGGACAGCGGGTCCCCGAGCGTGGACATCTCCCAATCCAGAACTCCGATGATCTTGGTGATGTCATTGGGGTCGAGCACCACGTTGTCGTACTTGTAGTCGTTGTGAATGAGGGTAGAGTCGCTCGACCGCGGAATCTGCTGCAGGAGCCATGCTGTGATGGGTGCGACGTCGGGCAAGTCGTGAGTCGTTGATTTGTGATATCGCTCGATCCAACCCTTCACCTGCCGTTCGAGGTAGCCCTGTGGTTTGCCCAGATCGCCGAGGCCGATCCTGGAATAGTCCAGGCCGTGCAGCCGCACCAGGTTGTCGAGGAATACTTCGCTCAGCTTACGAGCCACAGCAGGCGACAGCGTCAGGCCTGCTGGTATTTCCCGGTGCAGGACGACGCCGCAAATCGGCTCCATGAGATAGAAGGGAGCGCCGAGCACGGAGACGTCGTCGGAATAGAGGATCACCTCGGGCGCAGCCGGATACGCGTCGTGCAATTTCGAGAGCACGTGATATTCGCGGCCCATGTCGTGTGCGGATTTCACCTGGCTGCCAAACGGTGGTCGACGCAGCACCATTGCACGTCCGCCCCATTTCACTCGATAGGTCAGATTGGAATGACCAGACGGAAACTGCTCGACCGAGAGGCCGCCACCACCGCCCAAATGCAGGCTTAGATAGGAACCGAGCCGAGCCAGGTCGAGTTCCTCGCCTGCTCTGACTGCGACAGGGTGATCACAATAAGCCGCCATGTCTTCCAGTTCCTCTACCGGTACGTCAACAACGAGTCCTCATCGAGATGAGGGTGTGCGTTGAACGTACTGAGTGTGAAGCGTTCTCCAGAAGCCAGAAATTCACTGAACGAAGCATTGCGCGACATCCACGTCATCTGCAACGTCTCCGCATGCGACAAATTCAAGGCCCGCTGCATGGCAACTCCGATCGGCCCACCGGAGGTGAACACGACGACGTCGCCGGCCGCAGTCGCGCCGTTCGCGATCTTCGCCAGCCCGCTACAGACCCGAGCACAAAAGGCTGGCCACGATTCAACGCCGGCAATCACCAGGTCACCGCTGACCCACCTGCCAATAACCACCTCGAACAGCTTCTGAAAACTTCTCCGTCGCTCCGAAGGATGAACGGAATTCTCGAACTCGCGGTGCAGGTGGCGAATTTCCTCAGACGCTTCCAGCAATCTCGGCAAACCGCGTCGCAGAACCGCCACGCCCGGATATTCGTCAAATTCGTTCATGATCGCCACTTCCGGAAACTCCCGGCCAAGATTTCGATAGGCTGCCTGAACGATGCGTCCAGTCTGTATTTGCCGGTCGCAAGGGCCAGACCACGCATGACTGAAGGACACGCCTCGCGCAGCCCAGTACTCTCCCAACAGGCGGGACTGTACTTCGCCGTTCGGGCAGAGCTTGTCATAGTTCGGCTCCAGGAATGACGCCTGGCCGTGGCGAACCAGGATGATGCGGCTCATAGTGAGCAACTAACGGGAACTTGCTGCGTGCCGAACTCGGCGAAAGTCTGATTCGCCTCAGCCAGCCGCTTCAGCAACGGAGCCGGCTCCCAGAGTGCTCCGTGCTGCTGACGAAACTCACAAACCCGCTCGTAGACTTTCTTCAGTCCCACGGTGTCGGCGTACCACATGGGGCCTCCGCGATGCGCCGGGAATCCGTAGCCGTTCAGGTAGATGATGTCGATGTCCACGGCTCGCAACGCGTATCCCTCTTCGAGAATGCGGGCGCCTTCGTTGACCAGCGCGAAGATGCACCGCTCCACAATTTCCGGAGCGGAAATCTGGCGCTGCGGAATCCCGGCCTCCAAGGCCCATTGGCGCACCAGAGCCGCGACCTCTGGGTCTGCAACGGCGTGGCGGCTGCCGTCATAGCGGTACCAACCCGCCAGAGTTTTCTGGCCGTAGCGCCCGCTCTCGCACAGACGATCCTCCGCGATGGGCTGCCGGACGCCGGCTTTCTCCAGATGGCGATATTCCTGGCGGATCCTCCATCCGACATCAAGACCGGCAAGATCGCCGGTCGCGAGCGGACCCATTGCCATACCGAACTCGACCAGCGCATGGTC
>Ga0075029_100000381_pt1 | contig 25613 bp, 22 predicted proteins | sample LitLauG_LLR_2013_FD_71391 | JGI IMG/M metagenome (GOLD analysis project Ga0075029, IMG submission 71391) | Freshwater sediment microbial communities from North America - Little Laurel Run_MetaG_LLR_2013 | ecosystem: Environmental > Aquatic > Freshwater > Creek > Sediment | place: USA... | reverse complement strand
ACAGGACGGGGATATTGACGATCCGCAAACCGCCGGCAAACAACATCGCGCCGGCAATGCCCTGCACAGAAAATTTGAAATAGGGGCCGACGCCGCGAATGTCGTCATACACGCCCAAAAGGAAAACCAGGGTGGCAGGGACGAGAATCGTGAGCAGCGTCTTGAGGGAAAGAGCTGAATGCAGGCGCGGATTGCGCAGCGCCCAGACTGCGGCCATCACCATGCAGGCCGAAAAAGAGAGGAAGATGGCCACTCCGCCGAGGCGCGGCAGAGGGCTGGAATGCATGTGCCGCTCTTGCGTTGGGACGACGACCCACCCGTGAGTTGTGGCAAAATCTCGAACGGATCGAGTCAGAATGAACGACGACACGAGCGCCACAAAAAACGTAGCGAGGAAGATGCCCGTCAACTCTGCCACCTCTGAGGCACACGCGGATGAGGCATGACGCTCCCCGAAAATTATCGCAGCAATAACTCAGGCTGATAGTTAGTGAACAGATTCCTGACGAAGTTGAGAGTTCAAAAACTTTAACAGCAGTCGACCGAGACTTTCAATTCAGGGCAGGAAAAAAACTGTGGAAAACTAACGAGGACCCGCGCAAATCCTCAGCTTCCAATGGGGACTACTGTGCTAAACTTTGTGGCATTCTCGTTCACTACTTCAGGGGCCTTCGAATGGAGTCGGGCACACCGAGTGCGGCGCACCGCCGCCGCATCTTCTGCTTTTCCTTCGCACTGATTTTTGTGGTGGTGGCAGCCGCGCTGGCGCAGGAGCCTGCGACAGGCACGCAAGCGGGTCAAAACGCCCCCGCAGGGCTCCCTCCAGCACAACCGATCTCACAAGCTGCGAGGAGTGCGTCCGGAGCGCCGCAGGCGCCATCAGCGGACACGAACAAGGACTCGATTCAGCCTGCGAGTGCGAAGCTCGGCCCCGGCGATTTGATAGAGGTCAGCGTCTACAACGTGCCCGAGCTCACCACGAAGGCCCGCGTCAGCAGCTCTGGGGAGATCTACCTGCCGCTGGTGGATTACGTGCACGTCGACGGACTGACGCTGGAGGAGGCGCAGGTACTGATCGAGAAGCGGCTCACGGACGGCGGATTTGTGCGCAATCCGCACGTCACGATCTTCGTGAATGACGCGGCCTCGCAGGGCGTGACCATTATTGGAGAAGTCGGCAAACCGGGAATCTACCCGGACGTCGCGGACCACAAGCTGTACGAGGTTATCTCCCAAGCGGGCGGCTTCACCCAAACTGCATCGCGCAAGATCGCCATCATCCGTCAGAACAACCCTGAGCCGATCCGGATTGACCTTCCGCGCAATCTGGCGGACGACCTGAGCGGCAATGTGGAGGTCATGCCGGGCGACACGATCACGGTGCCGCGCGCCCCAATCATTTATGTGGTCGGCGACGTAGGCCGGCCCAGCGGATTGCTGGTGGATAACGGCACACTGACGGTGTTGCAAGCAATAGCCCTGGCAGGTGGAACGAACCACACGGCGAAGATGAGCGCGGTGCGCATCATCCGCAAAACACCTTCCGGCATGATCGAAACGAAAGTGCAGCTCCAGAAAATGCTGGAGGCGAAAATTCCGGATGTGACTTTGCAGGCTGACGACATTTTGTTCGTTCCGATCAGCGGAGGACGCGTACTGGCCGGGCGCACCTTTGAAGCCGCAATGTCGGCCGCGACGGCAGTCACGATTTATACGATTCACCCGTAGATCGGGCGAGGCTAGATTCCCATCTGTTGAAGAACCTGAATGTATTTCTCTGCTGTACTGGCGCGGGAGAAATGCTGCAGGATGTATTCCCTTCCCCTTTGACCTAGAGCCAGGCCCAGTTCCGGATTCACGACCAGTTGATGGATGGCTCCCGTCAGTGCCGCAGAATTTTCGGGTTCAACTACCAGACCGGCGCCGGCGTTTTCTACGATCGTTCGCGCCTGCCCATCTACACCGAGAATCACCGGCCGGGCGCAGGACATGAACTCCAGCATCTTGGTGGGAATGACGGTTTTGAAGACATCTGTTTTCTTGAGCAGGACGAGGCAGGCATCCGACGCCGAGATAAAGGCGGGGATTTTCTCGCGGGGTTGCTGGTCGAGAAAGACGATGTTTTTCAGGTTGCGCGACTGCGCCAGAGTCTTGATTCGCTGTTTTTCGGCTCCTTCTCCCACGAGGAGGAAGAACACAGGCGAATTCTGCTGCTGAAGCTGGGCGGCCGCGTCGAGCAAGGTCTCGAGCCCATGCGCCATGCCCATGGTGCCGACATAGCAGACGAGAGACTTTCCTTGTGCGCCGAGTTCTCGTCGAAGGCTTTCGTTCGATGCTTCCGGCGATGGCGCGAACATCGCGGTCTCGACGCCGTTCTCAACCACCGCGATTTTTTCGGCCGGTACGCGCCAGTGGTCGATCAGATAGTCGCGGAAGGCCGGGGTCACGACCACGATGCGGTCCGAGCGCTCGTAGAGAAAGCCTGCGACGCGGGCGAGTAGGTGATGCAGTAAGGAATCCTCACCGCCCACTCCCACTGCCGTGAGGGATTCCGGCCACAGATCACGCACTTCAAAGACAAAGGGCAGGTTGCGAGCGAACGCCAGCCACCATCCAGCGAGTGCGACCAGAAGCTGCGGGGACGTTGCGATGACGACGTCAGGACGCGGAATGGTCAGGCCGCGCAACGCCGCCGAGATGCAGAATGACGCGTAGTTCCGCATGCGCTCGTGCGCCTTGCGGTTGGGCAGCGGCCACAGCCAGGTGCGGAACACGTCTACGTTACCGGCCTTTTCGCGATACGTGAGGCGGCGCAGGCGCGGGCGCCATTCTTCCGGAACTACTCCGGTCGGATGATTGGGAAATCCCGTCAGCACTGAGACCTGGTGCCCGGCATTGGCCCAGTGCTGCGCGAGTTCGGTGGCGCGGGCGGCGGGCGCGCCCATCTCCGGCGGAAAATATTGTGAAACGTAGAGAATCTTCACGCGAACTAGTAGTAACAGAGTTTGAAGGCACTCTTGTAGCACAGAGCGCGAGCGCGGTTGGTGCGGCTCCGGGCGTAGGCCTCCCAGCGGTCGGCGACTTGGGCGAAGGCATCTTCTCCGGTGAGGCGGTGCATGACGCGCAGCTGAACGATATGCAACTGATGATAGAAGGGGCTGGCCACCATGGGCAGGCGCGTGCCCGACTGTTCGTAGAGAGACCAGAATCCCAGGTCATAGCGGTCGATATTGTGCAGCAGGGTCTGCACCGCGCGCGAGAACAGTTGCTGGGCCGAATTGTCTTGTGTCGCCAGGAAATAATCGTGAATGCCCCACAGCGCCCAGATGAATCCGTTCAAGATGTGCGTGGGAGGCGAGACGATGTACTCCTCAAACCACAGGTCGCCGCGTTCGTCCGTGAAGGCAACGCCGCCTTCCTTTGTTGGGTTGTAGAAGCTGGCGAGCGCGCCCTGTGCAGCAGCGAGATAGCGCGCATCTCGAGATTCCTTGTGGGCGCGTACCAGCACGGAGATTCCCTGCCCCTGCGCCAAGGCCGAATACCACGGGGCTTTCAGCGTGTCGCGATACTCCCAGTCGAAGTGATGATTCCAAACGGCCAGCCCTTGCGGGTTTTGCTCGAGATGAGTGCAAAGCCAGTCGGCTGCGAGAAAAAAATTCTGCCGCCGGGCCGGATCGTCCGTGCGGCGCCACAGATTGTAGTTACCCAAGCCGTATTGCGCGATGGCGATCGGGTTGTGCCGCAGGCCGATTTGGCCGTGGTAGTCGAGCAGAGGGATGCCGGAAGCGTCGTATGCGCCGCGGTAGTCGGCCTTCTCTGCAAAAAGCATGTAGTACTCGCCCAACTCGGTGGGAATTGCGTTCGAATTGTCCGTGGGAGTTTCGTGCCAAAACGTAAGATGGCTTTTTCCGCCAAGAAGATAGGCGCTGAAGATGCGGCGATAGTAGTTGAGGCTGGGCAAGCGATCGAGGGCTTAAGGCAACTCGTTTTTTCGGTGCAGTTTCATGATACGGCACGGCGGAGAGCTTGAACCGCTAAGGACGCTTAAGGATGCGCTGCGCCGAGAAAACCCGCGAGCTAGGCGCTCACGGAATAGAGCGATGTGACCATATCGTCGGATTCTACGGCTATTGTGCTCACCGCCAGATAGGAAGATCCGTTGTTTCCATCAGGAAGAAATGCGTTGCCGTACTGAAAGAACTTCATGGACCAGGAATCTTTTACCCAGGCGAGCAGGGACTCCCAGTTTGCCGCTTCAGTGGTTTCACTTGTCGCGATGGTTCCGAAGATGCGGACGTGGTGGTCGCGGTTGACGGCGCTCGGTTCCACCATGGTCGAAAAGAAAACGCGACCGGCGACCAGGCAGCCAAAAATGGACGAACTGCTGATTTCGGCTAGCCGCGAGAGCGTTCCCTGGCGGTTGAGCCGATAGATGTAATTGGTTTCCAGCGGCGTATCGGAAGAAAAGTACAGGCACTCCGCGGTGGGGACGAGCGCCACAGCCCGCGCCTGCTGGTTGCCTTGCAGCACGGTCTCGACGCGGCTGAAGTCGCACGACGCGCGCAGGATGCGGCATTCGTCGCCGTAGTCACCGGTCAGAATCCAAAGGCAGTTCCCCCAGGGATCGTGCACGATGTTGTGCACGTGGCGGATGGAACGCTGGGGAAACGTGTGCGCGACGGCCCACGTGAGCCCGCCATCGGTCGAGCCGTAGATGTGGACTTCGTCGCGATTCGCGTTGTCGAAGTATTCTCCCCAATAAACGGCGCCGCCAGAAACGGACGCGATGTGCAGCGGCCGAGTTCCCCGAGTGATCGCGTGGGTGACGCGAAATTCTTTGTCGTTGGGACGCAGCGTGACGATGGCGCCGGGCACCGCAGCCACAAGTCCCGCGGACGGGAGCACCGCGAGCGCGTGGAATCCGTCGCGAAACAGGCGGGCGGTGAGACGGTTGGAGGCAGAGAGTGTGCGGCGGATCCCTGGCCGGAATGACGCCACCGGACTCCAGTTCACGCCCTCAGAAGGATTGCGAATTTGTGCCCGCAGGAGTTCGTAGCCTGAGCTGGCATAAAGCTGGCCGCCGGACCAGGCCAGCGCTCGCAGACCGGGGAACCGGGCAACGCGGACGAGGCTGCACGCGTTCTCGCTCAGTGACTGTTGTGCGGCAGAGTTCAAGGCAGCATCGTCTTCAGGCAAAAGCAACTGCCGCCCGCTTTCTCGAACTCTGACGTATCCACGATAAGTGGCTTCAGGCCCTCCCGCTGAAGAGCAGCATCCAGCTGAGGCGTGGAGTACGGAGTGATGTAGCTGCCGTTGGCAACAATGCCATTCCCCATGAAGTGGTGAGCTTCCTCGGCCGTAAGAAGGTGAACGCGCTTCCAGATTTTGTGGAGAGAGGCCAGCGCCTCGGCCGAAAAAGCGCCCGGAAACATCAACACCGCATCGTTGTTCAACGGGCAAAGGCAGGTATCGAGGTGATAGCAATAGCGATCAATCAACTGGAGCGGAACAACTTCAATAGCGAACTTTGACATGGCTGAGGCAAATTTTTCCACTCCGCCGCGCGTGCTGCGAAATCCGAAGCCGGCATAGATACGGGAGCCGTCGGGATGCCAGAGCAGATCGCCGTGGCCTTCGAGGTAGTCGTCCCCGAAATCAATCTCGATGATCTGATAGTTCCGTCGGCGACACCAATCCACATAGAACGGCACTTCACGCTGGCGTGATTCGTGGACCATGTGGCTGGGCACAGCGAATTTTCCGTAGCCACTCTTCTCTCCGACGAAGAGTTGGTTGGCGGCAAACACCATGTCTTCAAGACCCACTACGGGATCGATGGTATCGACTTCAAAACCGTTTTGTTGCAAAACACCACACAGCGAATTCCATTGTGTGCGTGCTTTCGCTCGGTCCACTGCGTGTTCTCGCGACATGTATGGATTCTTTTGATCGACCACATCGAAATAATCGGGCGGACACATAAGGACATTTGGCATATGAAAATGGTAGTCGTCCGCGGTGAGTGCGAGCAAGCCACATTCCATGGTCGCGACGACGAAGGAGCGTCATCTTGTGCCGATTAGTCGGCAATAGCGGCATTCATCGCGTACGGATGGACGGAACGTTTCCCGAGTTGGGCCCAGAACTAGTAGAAGGACCCGGTGGCCAGTAACGTGCTCTGAGGAAACAATCCAGCGTGTCAGAGTAGCCCCTGCAGAGATGGAGGACCACAATGCTTAGTCAATGTGCCAACCCACAATGCTCGAAACCGTTTCTGCGACTCCGAGACGGCAAGCTCTTTTTGGTCGAAACCGACCGCCTGGCGAAGCCGGGAGAATCTGCCGTCCCGCCGTTCATTCGTGCGCGTCAGCAGCAAAGGCAGGTGGAGCACTACTGGCTCTGTGACGAATGCGCGGGGCACTGGACGCTGGTCTATGATCGCGAACGCGGAGTCGCGCTGACTCCGCTGCGCAAGCCTGTGGTGAGCCTGGCGGCAGCCGCCGGCTTACAAACTGGGGCCGCTTAGAGCTGCCTCAGCAGTCACCGTCTTTTCTCAGTTATAACCCTCTTTCTTCCAGGTCTTCCAATCTTCTCGAACTGCCTTCAACATGGCCGAAGCGGCTTGCGACAGCCACTTCCCTTTCTGTTTGCCCACGTGATTGACAATCAGCTTTCGGGCGGATCGTGTTCCGAGATGAATGTTCGCCGTCTCCCATCCCATGGCGTGGAGCAGCTTCAGTTCTTGCCCCTGCGCTTTCATGTCCGCGAGTTCAATGCGGGAGCAATGCGGGCTGAGGCGGCGCACGATCCAGCGCCCGCGCGATTGCACAAACGGATCGAGACAGCGTACGGCACGAGTGATGATGGCCTGATAGAGAATCTCTGACGGCCCCTGGTGGTCTGTGGCCCAGAAGCAACCAGACGAAACCAGCGCCTTGGCTTCGCGGGCAATTCTTCCGCCACTCCAGTCGGCAACAGCAACATACCGAGCGTGGCCGAGGCTGCCCAAGCCGGCAACCCGGTGAACGAGGCGGTACGCCAATTCGCGCGAAGGCAACAGGTGCTCAATCGCCTCGGTGGCGCTGACCGGTACGGGACCTTTGACCTCGGGCAGAGCATCCATTTTCGCCCAGAAGGGGACGGGATCGCGCAGTTCGCCTTCGGCGATCTTGCGCAACCAGGTGTGATCTTCGCCAAGGACGAAGGGACGACCGTGCTCGCGCATCGCTTCACGATAGCCCTCGAGTATGGCGTCACACATTTCGGTGGCCTTCAGCGGAATGGGTCCGGCTTCGGCGGCAAGCTGAGCACTCACTGCCAGGCGCACCAAGTCATTGGCGTAAGAGAGTGGGAACGCCTCGTCGAAGTCGTTGACGCCCCAAATAAGGCGGCCCTCGATGTCGCGCCAGGTGCCGAAGTTCTCCACGTGCAAATCGCCGACCGCGAGGATGCGAGGCGCCTTCGCTAGCTCAGAACACACGCTGGGCCAGAGCTGAGCCCAACGGTAGAAAGTTGCGCGAAGGAAGGGAAAGACTTCCAGCTTCATGCTCTTGTGCTTGAGGCGGAGATCTTTCTTTGTGATCTCGGTGCGATGGCCGAGCCAGTCTTCGAACTCGCGAGTGGCTTTGACAACGTTCATACGGCGCACGATAAGAGCATGCGGGGTAGAAGTCAATGTGAACGATGTGCGTGGCCGGGTCAGTTGCCTTCGCGATCTTAGGACGCGCGAAGATCGCGAAGTAATCTCGGACTGCGTGCAGCTACGTCTTTACTTTGTCGTGATCGTAATATTCGTAAGCCGACATCGGCTTCTCGCCGCCTTTTTTCCAGATGCGCGAGTCTTCCGGCAACTTGCCGAGTACGCGGGCCATCTCGCGAATGTGCATGGCGACGGTCCCGCAGCAGGCGCCGATGTAGTTGATCCCGAGATCGCGAGCATTGACGGCATACTCGGCCATTTCCTTGCGCGTGAGTTGCAGCGGATCGAGCGCGTAGGGAAATTCCGGCAGGCTGGTGAAATCGGGCTTGTCCGGCGGCGTGCGATAGGCGACCGGCTGACAGGCGAGATATCCGGAGACGGCTTGGCGCATCTGCTCCATCGGACCGAGAATGTGCCGCGGCGGGCGCAGACAGTTCATGCCGACGACGTCGGCTCCGGCATCGAATAGGGCCTTCGCGGCGTCGGCGGCACTCTTACCTTCCGCAGTTTCGTCTTTGTTCTCGAAGCAGATTGTAACCATCGTGGGCAACCCGGTTTTCTTGGCACGCTCGACCGCGATGAGCGCTTCGCCCAGCCAGGAAAAGGTTTCTCCGATGATGAAGTCGACGCCTTCGTCGACCTGCACAGCGAGTTGCTCGTCGAAAGTTTCGCGGACGCGATCAGCGGCAGAGAGGCTGCCCGGTTCGTACATCCAGGTCAGGCTGAGATTGCCGGCAACCAGGCACTGATCACCGGCAACTTCGCGGGCAACGCGAACGGCCGAGCGATTCAACTCTTCGAGCCGGTTCTCGAGGCCCACGGTCGCGAGTTTGTCGCGGCTGGCGTAAAAAGTGAGTGCCTGGAGAACTTCGGCGCCGGCTTCGCGAAATTCGATGTGCAGTTCGCGCAGGGCATTGGGATAGATCAGCGCGACCTCCGGCGTGAACGGACCCGCGCGCACCCATCCGCGTTTTTCAAGCTCGAGCAGATAGCCGCCGTCGCCGAGGACGGGGCCGTCTTTCAGACGTTCGAGAATGCCTTTCTTTTTTGTGCCTGGATTCATGCCTGCTCCTAATCAATCGTCTACGTATTCGTATTCTGCTTCAATGGGCTGATTTTCCGCGAAGCGCTGCGGACGAAATGCACTGATGTCGACACTGCTGGCTTTTCCGTCGAGCAGGAGTTCGCTCATCACCAGTCCAATGGCGGGGGAGATCTTGAAGCCCATGCCGGAAAATCCGGCGCAGGCGAAGAGTCCCTTCACACCGGGGATTTCTCCCAGTAGAGGACGCGAGTCCGGGGTTGCGTCGTAAACGCCGGTGACGCCGCGCATGACTTCCGCTCGTTCGAGCTTGGGGACGCGGCGGGAGGCGCGCTCGATGATTTGTTCCAGTGATTCGTCGGAAGCGCGTTGAGGAAAGTTGTCGGGATCAACCGGACGCTTGCCGTAGAAATCGCCGATCAGAAATTTGTCCTGCGCATCCGAGCGAAAATAAGTTGCCGTCACCGAATCGATGCAGGCCGCACCACCACCGCGCATATCCGGCGCGTTGTGCAGGATCGCAACTTGGTGATACTCGCACTCGATGGGGAGATCGCAGCCAGCCTGCTGCAACAGTGGCCGTGTCCACGGTCCGGTCGCCGCAATGACGATGGGAGCTGCGATGTTTCCCTTGTCCGTGGCGACGGCGTGGACGCGTTCGCTACCGACACGAAGTTCGCGCGCTTGCGTGCGGGCGAAATAGCTGACGCCCATATCGCGGGCGCGGTCGAGGAAACCGCCGGCCACGCCCGCGCCGTCGCCGTACCCGGAATCGGGCTCATAGGCTGCGAGTTCAACCTCCTCGACATTCCAGTCGGGCTCCAGGTCTTTCAATGTTTGCCGGTCGATTAGTTCGACGCGGGCTCCGAGGCTGCGCTGCATCTCGACATTTCGCTTCAGACGCTCGGTTTCGTTCGGATGCACGATGCGCACGAAACCAGTTTTGCGGAAGTCTCCGGGCTGGCCGACGATTTCGCTCCAGTTCTGAAACATCTTCAGACTGATCAGCGCGAGCTGCACTTCTGGCGGGAAGCTATAGTGCATGCGAATCAGCGCGGAGGAGCGTCCGCTGCCGCCGCTCGCAACATGGTTTTTATCGAGGACGACGATTCTCCCGGCTTTGCGCCGGGCCAGATGAAAGGCGATGGAAGCACCCATCACTCCGGCGCCCAGGATGACGATATCGGCGGTGCCCGGCATGCCAGCCGACTTGCCGTTTGAGCTCATGCCGCCGCCTCCTGCAAGCGCCCCTTCTTCCAGTCGCGCAACGCCTGCTGCGCGGCATTGCGGCCGGGGGCCCCAGTGACGCCGCCGCCAGGATGTGCTCCCGCACCGCATAAATAGAGTCCCTCGATGGGCGTGCGGTACTGCGACCATCCGGGCACGGGGCGCATAAAGAAAAGCTGCTCGAGGCGCAGATCGCCGTGGAAGATGTTGCCTTCCGTCAGTCCGTAGGTTCGCTCCAGATCGAGCGGAGTCAGCACCTGCCGGGCGACAATTGCTCCCGGAACATTGGGCGCGTATTCGGAAATTTTCTTCACCACACGATCGCCAAGCAGTTCGCGCTTCTGATCCCAGTTCCCTTCACGCAAGTGATAGGGAACGTACTGCACGAAGCAGGTGAGAATGTGCTTTCCGGGGGGAGCGAGAGACGCATCGGCATTCGAGGAGACGACGCAATCGACCCACAGTTCTTCGGGAATCTCGCCGAACTTAGCGATGTCATAGCAACGTTCGGCAAACTCGAGCGACGGGACGAGCGTGTAAAACGTGCGTTCCAGAGGCGTAGCTTGCGACGAAGTACCCGTGAACTTCGGCTCTTCGGCGAGAACCATATTCACTTTGGCGCATGGGCCTTGCATCTTGATTCCGCGCACGGCGGTGACGAAATCTTCAGGCAGGTCTTTCGTATCGAGCATCCTCAGGAACGTTCGTTTGGGATCGGCATTCGACAGGATCATCTTGGCTCGGAATTCTGTGCCATCTTCGAGCACCACGCTGCGCGCACGGCCCTGGCGAACGTCAATGCTGGCGACAGAGGCTGACGTTCGAATCTCGACTCCGAGCTTTTGGCCAGCGGCCGCCATCGCTTGCGTGATGGAGCCCATGCCGCCCATCACATGACCATAGAACCCTTGCAGTTCGTGCTCTCCACCGCTGAGCAGGTGAAACAGCAGTCCAATCGCGGTTCCCGGCTGATACGGTCCGCCGTGCTTGCCGTACACATTGTTGGCCAGGAACAGAGTTTTTATCTTCTCTGATTCATAGTTGTGATCGAGAAACTCGCCGAGACTGCCGGTTAAGAACGAAATAAGCTCCGAAATTTCCGCGCTGGAGATTCCGCGAAAGCGTTTGCCAACCCGGAATAGATCCGTCCATCCTTTGAGCGTGGATGTGTCGATCTCCGGCGGCGGTTCCATGAAAAAAGGTTGCAGGTAGCGCGCCAGCTTTTTCAATTGATCGTCGACCTGCACGAAGCGCTCGGCGTCTTTGGGGGAGATCCTGGAGAATTCCTGCTTCGCTCGTTCGCGATCCGCCCACCAGGGCACGACGTGGCCATCGGGGAACGGAACCTGAATGGCGGGATCGCAGGGGATCATGCGCAGGCCGTGATCGGCGAGGCGCAGTTCTGAAATCACTTCGGGGCGGAGCATGCTAGCGACGTAGGAAGTTGTGGAGACGCGGCAACCTGGCGCGATCTCCTCAGTGACGCAACATCCGCCGACGATCTCGCGCCGCTCGAGCACCAGAGTTGAGAGTCCAGCATTGGCCAGATAGGCGGCCGCCGTGAGCCCGTTGTGACCGGCGCCGATGACGATGGCATCATAGACGGAATTGGATTGGTGTTGACTCACGGTCAAGACTAAATCCTCGAGCTCGACAACGCTATCGCAGAAGGCTGTAAAAATAAATTGAAATCGCAATTGGAGCCGTGTATGCTTTTGTGACTTTAGGTCATTACAAATGCCTGGGATTGCCAGCAATCGCGCAGCGCCGCCGCTCTACCAGGGTCAGGCTCCGCCGCGTCCGCGCTCCGAGGCCAAACGGGCGCGCATCATCGAAGCGGCCACCCAGCATTTCGCGGAACACGGTTATCATGCGGCGCGAGTTGGGGATATCGCGACCGCCCTCGGAATCGCGAAGGGCTCGATCTTCCAGCATTTCGGCAGCAAGGATGGCCTGTTTTTTGAAGTCTACAAACGCGCCGTTCGGTGCTTTCCAAAATATCTGGACGCGCCTGCGGATGTCCGCCAGGACGGATTCTTCGAGGTGCTGCGCTACTGGCTGGTACGCACCGAGCACATGCTGCACGAAGACTGGATTCCGTATCGCATTTCGCTGCTCGGAAATTACGGAACCGATCTTGTGCTGAAACGCGAGATCAACCGTTTCCTGGTCACCGAGGACCCGTATGGCACGGTGAATTTCGTGCGTTTCGGACTGGAACGGCGCGAATTGCGCAAGGACATTGACATTGAGATGATCGTATCCATCCTCGACTGGATGATGGAACGATTTCAGGATGCGCTGCTTACCGCTGAGCTTGACCCAGGATTGTTTCGGCGGCAGGGTGAGTTGGCCGAGAAAAAGGAAGCGCGGATCCAGCAGTTCCTGGCGGTGCTGCAGCGGGCGATCGGAACTCTTTCAAACCCGGCGCCGGTTGCGCGTCCGCAGGCGCGAGGAGTTCATCGCCAGTAGCGCGCACCGGGGGCCGCATTGCGCTAAGATTCATTGCGCAATCTCAAACCGGTTTCGAGACCATGCACATGCAATCGTCCATCGAGCAGATTCTCGCCAGCTACAACGACCGCGCCTCACTCGCCGAGGCTTCGACCATCCCTGCGCCGTGGTACGTGGATGCGCGGATCGCGGAGTTGGAACGGCTCAACGTTTTCAGCCGGACGTGGCAACTGGTGGCGCGCACCGATCAGTTGGGAGAGCCCGGCGAATTCGTGTCCACGCGGCTGGCAGGTGAGCCAGTCGTCGTCGTGCGCGGGAGTGAGGGGACACTGCGGGCTTTCTATAATGTGTGCCGGCATCACGCCGCGGCAGTGGTCACGCAGCCGTGCGGCCAGGCCGCAATCTTGCAGTGCCCTTATCACGGATGGAAATACGGGCTGGACGGATCGCTGAAAGGCATGCCCGAGTTCGAAGGCGTGCTGAATTTCGAACGCGCGGAGAATGGCTTGGTTCCCATTCGCGTGGAGACGTGGGAGTGCTTTGTCTTCGTGAATCTTGACCCGCAGGCGGCGCCGCTCAGCGAATTCCTTGGAGGACTGGTCCAGCGTGTCGCACCGCTTGGCATCAGCAAGCTGCATTACTTTGACAGCCGCAGTTACGACATCCACTGCAACTGGAAGGTCTTCGTCGACAACTATCTCGACGGCGGATATCACGTGCCCTATCTGCACAAGGCGCTCAATTCCGTCCTCGACTACAAGCAGTACACGATCGAGAATGAAGACCGGTATTGCCTGCAGTCCAGCCCCATGGTGAGCTCCGACGAAGATGCGGCGACGGGGGCTACGCGCAAGGGCGATCGCGCATGGTATTTCTGGCAGTACCCCAACCTGATGATCAACTGCTATGCCGGATATATGGACACGAATTATGTAATCCCAGTGGACGCCGATCACTGCCGAGTGATTTTCGATTTTTATTTCAGCGATGTGAGTGAGGCCGCGCGCGCGTACAACACGCAATCGGTGATCGTCGGCAACAAGGTGCAGGATGAAGATCTCGGGATTTGTGAAGATGTGCAGCGCGGCCTGAAGTCAAGGGCGTATGGCGCGGGGCGGCTTTCGGTGCGACGCGAGGCGGGAGAACAGCTGTTCCACCGGCTTCTGGCCGCGGACTTGAAGGGGAAGCCCGCGCCACTCGCGCCCGCGCTCGTGGCGAAGTAGCTTACGAAACTACTGATGATCGCGCGGGATTGTCTCCTGCCATGTTTTCGATTTCAGCATTTGACCGTCTTTCAGCAATTCGCGCGTGTACTTGTAATAGAAATTCTTCTGATCGGTCGTCACCGAAAGATGCCCGCGCCACACCAGCGTTCGTCCTTTTAGCGCGAAGGTGCTCTCGGCTTCGCCGCGTACGGAGCAGGTTTCCGGGTGAGCGTCGTCGCCTTCGTACGTCAGATTTTCCAGATCTGTCTCCGTGCCCCAGGGATATTCGTAGCCGTCCTTGCCCTGCCAGTGCACGGTGGTCTTCTGATGGGCTTCGTCGCGTTCCACGGTCCAATCTCCGGGCCAGGGGAAGCCTTCATTTTTCATGTCCGCGCGTTCTTCCATGGGCTCGGGCGCGGAAAAAGTCGGAGCAACTTCGCCATGCACGGGCACGATGGGCAATAGCACGCGCGAGCCTTCGTCTCCGCCGAGTGCAAGCGAGGTCGTCATGGCATACGGCGTAGGCAGCATCATGGGCCACAGCGCGTTTGAGATCGCCACGCGAATGCGGTGGCCCTTGGGAAAAACCCACGACGTCAGGTGCATTTCGATGTCAAGCGGATAGACCGTGCCCGGAACCAGATCCTTCGGGTCGGTCATAGATTCGCGCTGCGCACCGTTGATCCCGGCGCCTGTGATCTGCGTAACGGTGCCGTCCGGCGCCACATCAGAGAGCCGCGCAATCCAATTCGCGAGCGGAGCCGTTGCCGACGCGCGCAACTGAGCACGCGGACGACCGAGAATCGCGACCTCGTGATCGAGCGGAGCCGAATCGTAGACCAGGCTGAAGGCGTCCACCGGGCGCGGGTCGCTCAACAACTCTCCCCACCAGAAGCCGGCTTCGACGCCGATGGTGGGAATGTATTTGAGCTGATGCCGGTCGGCCGGGGAAGCGGACCCGGCCAGCGTGTGGTTCGACTGCAGGAAGAAAGTCGTGTTCTTCGCACTCTTCGGCGGCCACACGTCCTCACGACGCCACTCGCCGGGCACACTCTCCAGGTTTGGATCCGGCGGATGCCAGTGCTGCATGTAGATGACGAGCCGCGGATCTTCGCGAACGCCGGTGTCGCGGCCTTTGAGCCAGTAGTCGAACCAGCGCACGGCCTGATCGCGCCATTCGACGCGCGGACCGAAATCCGCATTGTTAGGCCAGGAATGATTCCACGGGCCTACGATGGCTTTGATCGGCGCTTTCGATTGCATGAGCATATCGGGGACGTTGTCGCGATAGCCGTCCTGCAATCCGCCGATGAGAAAACTCGGAGTCGTGATTTCACTGAGAGGACGCACACGATCGCGCCAGAATGGTCCGTCGTGCTGATGCTTCAGATAAAGAAGCGACCAGGGCGGCGAGTCGAAGCGCGGGCCCAGAGGTTTTTCGTCGAGAGAATAATCCGGAGCCCCGACCCAACCTTCGGCCATGTCCATGTTGAGTTCGAATTCGTCGACGTGGGCGATGCCGTCGACGTAGTGAACGTCGTCATGGAATAACTCAGCGGTGGCACAGACTGCCACGATCGCCTTCAGGCCTGGAGCGTGCCGCATGGCCATCTGCAACGCAGTGAAGCCGCCCCAGGAGATGCCGAACATTCCGACATTGCCATTGGACCACGGCTGATGCGCGAGCCAGGCGATGACTTGTTCCCCGTCCTGCTGCTCCTGCTCGGAATATTCGCGCTCGGGCGGAACCCCTTCGCTCGAGCCGAAGCCGCGAATATCGACGCGCACGCTGACGTATCCGCGCCGCGCGAAGTAAGTGTGCTTGGGATAATCGCCGGCGGCGGTGCCGTCATCTTTTCTATAAGGCAGGTATTCGAGCAACGCCGGAAATCGGTCTCCTGCTTTCGCACCTTCTGGCATGTAGAGAGTTGCGGCTAGACGTACGCCGTCCTTCATCGGGATCCAGGCCCGCTCCAGGCGCACGCCGTAAACGGGCGGCGAAGGTGGTTCACTGGCGAACAGAGAAATTGAAGTCAGGAAGAGAAGAATGCAAACTTGTTTCGCCAAGCGGGCTCCGGAATGAAGGCAATCGCGACTGAGCTCAACTCTGCGCGTCTTGTTCACGGCGCATGGCACGCAGATCGATTCCCAGTTGCTCCGCCTTCTTATACAGGTGACTGCGCTCCAAGCCAAGAGCTTTCGCGGCCAGACTCATGTTTTGATGGCAGCGCTTCAGTTCCGCCAGGATGACTTCGCGCTCGTAGGATTGCACTCGTTCCGCAAGCGGGCCAGATGCCGCACTGCTAGCGGGCAGCGGGATGCCTGCATTCTTCGGCAGAGCCAATTGCACCGTCGCCAGATCAACCTGACCTTCGGTCGCAAGCAGCATCAGTCGTTCGACCATGTTTCGCAATTCGCGAACGTTGCCGGGCCATGCATGCGACTGCAGCGCGGCCATGGCTTCGGGCGTGAACGGAACCGGCTTCCATCCATTTTGGGCGCAGACTTGAGCTGCAAAATGCTCGACCAGCGTGGGGATGTCGTCCCGCCGTTCGCGCAACGGCGGCAGCATCAGGGGAAAGACGTAGATGCGATGAAACAGGTCTTGCCGGAATTTCTCCTCGCGCACGCGCGCTTCCAGATCGCGATGCGTCGCCACCACCACGCGAACGTTCACAGGGACTGGCTTATCTCCGCCGATGCGTTCGACTTCACCTTCTTCGAGCACGCGCAAGAGTTTCGCCTGCATGTTTAGCGGCATGTCGCCGATTTCGTCGAGGAAGATCGTGCCCTGATCCGCCTGTTCAAACTTGCCGATATGCCGTCCGGAGGCGCCAGTGAACGATCCTTTTTCGTGCCCGAAAAGCTCCGATTCGATGAGTTCGGCAGGCACCGCCGCACAGTTGAGGGTGATGAATGGTCCGGCCGCACGGGCGCTCTTTTCGTGAATGGTGCGCGCGACCAACTCTTTGCCGGTTCCGGTCTCACCCAGGATGCACACGCGCGACTCGCTGGCCGCGACTCGCTCCAACTGCGCCATCACACGGCGCATGGCGTCGCCCTTCCATACGATTTCGTGCTTGCCCAGGCGCTGTCGGAGCTGGCGATTCTCGCTTTCGAGGCGCTGCAGCTTGAGCGCATTTTCCACGGTGAGCAGCAGCTTGTCGCTGGAGATCGGCTTCTCCAGAAAATCCAGCGCGCCGAGACGCGTTGCGCGCACGGCCATTTCAATGTGTGCCTGGCCGGACATCATGACGACCGGTGCTGTCACTCCTTGCTGCTTTAGCTCTTCCAACAACGTAAGCCCATCTTTACCGGGCATCACTACGTCGGAGAGAATCAAATCAAAATTCTGCGACTTGGCCAGGTCGAGCGCTTTGACTGCGTTGTCGCACACAGTAGCTTCGTGTCCAGCCAGGCGAAAGGCGCGAGACAGCGAGGCGAGCGTGTTGGCCTCATCATCGACGATCAGAAGATGCGCTTTGATTGGCAACCTGTCTCCTCGTTCCTAGCTGGGCGAGTGCGTGGCGTCTTCGCTTGCAAGCTTCGTTGTGTTTCCACACACCGGTGCCAGTGTCTCCCTATTCGCCGGCAATTCGATGACGAAGGTCGTGCCATGTCCCGGCTCGCTCCGAACGCTGATACGTCCATTATGATCGCTCACTACCGATTGCACGATCGCAAGGCCGAGACCCGTCCCGTGCTGTTTGCTGGTGTAGTAGGGAGTGAAGATGCGCTCGCACTCCTCCGGCGTCAAGCCCGTTCCGGTGTCGGCTACCTCGATGATAGCTTTGCCGTCGTCGCCGCGGCTGCGCAGCGTCAAGGTTCCGCCTTCGGGCATGGCGTCCATCGCATTCAGCACGAGATTTGAGATTGCCCTATGCAGCAGCTCCGGATCGGCTGCGATCGGCTCCAGGCTTGCATCCAGTTCCAGCTTGCAGGCGATGGGGGCGCGTCCCAAAGCCTGCAATTGCGCCTGGAATAACTGCGCGATGCCAGCCAGAATTTCATTCACCTGCGCCGGCTGCAGTTGCGGGTGGGGCATCTTGGAGAAGTCGCTAAAGCGCCCGATGATCTTTTTGAGATTAGAGATCTCCGCCAGCAGCGTGCTGGAGCTTTCGCGAAAGACCTCGTCAAACTGCTCCGGGCTCAGGGCCCGGGCGCGCACCAGATTTTCCACGGTGAGCTGCAACGGGAACAGGGGGTTTTTAAGCTCATGCGCCAGCCGACGAGCAAGTTCGCGCCACGCCGCCACTCGCTCGGCCTGTAACAGGCGCTCTCTTTGCGTCAGCAGTTCGTTGGTCATGCGATTGAAAGATTCCGCCAGCTGCCCGATTTCGTCCTGCCCTGGCACCTCGACGCGCGTGTTCCAATTGCCGGCGGCGACATCCTGCGCAGCCTGCGCCAGTTGCACTACGGGGCGCGTGACGCGAGCTGCGACCCAAGTGCTGAGCAGGATGGCCAGGAGAATTCCGACACCACCAACCAGCAATGCCGATCCGCGAATCCGGCGCTTCAGCTCAACATACGGCCGACGCGAATTTCCGATCAGCAGAACTCCCAATAGCGGATGGTCGTTGCCCAGGCCACGGAGCGGAATGGCGTGAAACACCTCGTCGTCGGCCTGATCGGACGACCAGTGAATCACTGCGGCCGACTCGCGGCCATCCGAACGTACGGTTTCAATCAGCGGAGAAAACTTGTCGGGTGGCCGAGCGAACTCGCCTGCGTGGTCCGGTGCGGAGGGGTCGAGCAACCAGTCGGCTGAAAAATGATCGCCGCGATTCTGATAGAGAAGCGCACGCATGTCGGCTGGCAAGTCGAGTGCCGAAAGAAAGTTCTTGTCCAGGCGCCGGCCACCGATCACGTAAACCGGACGCTCGCTCACCCGAGTCGCCCGAACCGCAAAGACTCCCAATGCGGTCGAGTCCTGCAATTCTTCAAGCTTCAAGAATGCACCTTGCTCGGTCGAGGAGGCGAAAACGCTGAATGCGCTGTCGGGATAACCGAACTTTGCCGGCCATTGCGCCGAAGAAATGATTTTCCCGTCCGCGCCGGCAATCTCCAGAAAATCGAGCTGGTGCGTTTCGGCCACGGAGCGCGCGAGATCGAAATTCTCAGCCGATTCCGGCAAGCCGTGCTCAAGAGCCAGGGCAATGCGAGCCACAGGTTCTGACGCGGCGATCGCCTGCACGCGCCGCACGACTGCATCGCTCTCCCGGCTGAACTCGTGTTGAAACTGCGCGACCAGAGCTGCCGTGCGGTCTTCTTCGGTCTGTTTGAAAGCCTTGCCGGCAACGAAGGAAACCAGGTAGCCGACGGCCGCGACCGAAAAGAAAACCGTGAGCGCGGAGATGATCAGCAGTTTGCGGCGGAAGCTCATCGCGAGCCGCTCTCCAGCCATGCATTTTCCAAATTCCAGGTGCCATCCGGACGAAGCGTCCAGCCCTTAAGACTGGGCGCCGGAATATACGAAACCGGAAGATGGAATAGCGGAATCAAACGTCGTGTCGCCAGCAGGCTCTGCTCGGCGGCATACAGATCTTCAAGTGAATCGGCTCTACTCTTCTGGGGCGCAGATCCGAGCAGCGTAGACACATCGTTCAACACGACCCAAGGATCGGCAGACGCGAGCGGGATGCGCACTACGCGCAGGTCTGCTGCAGGGGAGTTGTTTGGTTGGAGCGACAAGCCCGCATCTTTGGCGTTGAGCGCGATGCGCTCAGCCAGGAGCCGTTCCAAGGAATCGCCGCCGTCGTAACTGATGGTCCACGACGGTATGGAGTGAACCTGCTGGCGAGCTTGTTCGAGGACTTGCCGGGCACGAGCCAGATCGGCGGCGGCGGAGAAGACAAATGCGTAGCCACTCATCCAGTCGGGAAGAATACTCGCAGCGGGCTGCCCTGCGCCCTGCAGGATCACACTGCGGATCGAAGTACGTTCAATGCTGAGTGCCAACGCCTCACCCAGCAGTTTTGTTTCTGGCGATGCGGCATCGCGGGTGAATACCAGCGCCAACAATTCGATCGGAGGTGAGCTGACTACCTGTGGGCGCGCCGGCGAAGTCCGGTGCGACTGCTCGGGTGCAACTTCGGCCAAATCAATCTTGCCTAGTTCGAGCGCAGTCATCTGATCGCGGAAGCTTCGACCCATCTCTATTTCAACCCCGTCAATGAACGCACGCCCGCGCCAATGGTTTTCTTCGGCGGCCAGGGTCAATTTCTTGCCCGGCTGCCATTCCGCGATGCGAAACGGGCCGGTACCGCTAAGGGTTCCGTCGGGATTTCGCTTGGCGATCGCGTTCCGGGGCAGCGCCAACTCGGCCAGCATTTCCGGATCAGGACCGTCACGCTCAATCGTCACGGAGTCCGCGTTGGAAGTTACATTCCATGTGGGATTCGCCGTTCTCAACGACGCGGCGACATTTTCTATAGTCAATGGCGCGCCATCGTGGAACTTGATTCCCCGGCGCAAGTGAAACTGCCAGCGTTGAGAGTTAGAGGATGCCTGCCACGAGACGGCTAAAGACGGCTGCAGGCGGCCATTCTCGTCAATCCCCACCAACGTGTCAAAGATAAGCAGCGTCGTGCTGCGCCGAGCGAAGGAATCGGGCTGAGCAGGGTCGGCCGGATCGAGTGACGAGGGCGCCGCGCGCATGGCGAGGCGCAGCGTGCCGCCGTATTGCGGGCGCGTTTCCGCGTTCGCGATCAGCGATAGCAGCAAACTACCGGCTGCAAGCCACTTCCAGACGAGATGCCTCATAGTCCCCTGTCTCTTGATTCCTGGCCACTGCGATTGCGCTGTCACCCTTGGCTTCGGTCCAGAGCGCGGTGATTGGCCCCGAAAAATCGACGGCAGCGCTCACTGCAAGCGGATCACGGTCGGGAAACTCATACGCACGAACTGAATCTCCACGATCGGCGGAACTGGTGGCCAGCACTTGCCATCCAGCGCCGCACTGCGTTCTCACACTTGTCAGATCGCTCCCCCATCCCAGCCTCGCGGCCTGATCGCTCACGCCATCGATCATGTGGACCTGCGCATCGGCGGCAGCAAACAGCCACAGCACGTATCTTTCGCGTGGAATCGCGGCGGCCGAATAGAACTTAGGCACGCTGCTGAACTTGCCGATCGGCGGGGTCACGGCGCCGGTGAAAAAATCGCGCGTAGGTGCGAAGAAAGACTTCATCAATGGAACGCTCAGAGTGGGGATGGAATTCGCACTGGGAAAGACGTTGGGCGTATTGAACGAAACCGGCACCAGCGGCCAGGGATCGTCGCTCTCCCGGCAATTCAAATTCAGAGGTGAAGCCGCCGTGCTGTTGCAGCTCACGCCGGGGAGATACACCTGTATTACGCGATCCCGATCCAGTACGATCTTGCCTCGCATATCCCGCGGCCAGGGCCGCGAGTGGTTAATGCTCATGGATTGCTCGGATTGCCACTTGCCGCCTTGCAAGCGATAAAACGAGACTTTCCCGGCGTCGAGGACTGCGATGTGCGTAGGCGTCGCATTCTCCTCGAGAACAGCAACGTCGAGAATGGGATCGCTCTGCGAGTAAAGCGAAACTTTGCGCAGAGTCATCGGCACGGAATCGCGGGCCGGGACTGAACTCCCCGGCCGCGGCGCTGCGACCATTACGACCGAAGTCTCGCCGGCGCTCTGACGAATCTCCGCTACCCAGACATAAGAGTTCGAATTCTCCGAGAGAGAAACGGTCACTGTAGCCGCAGCCTGCTCCGATTTCGCGAAGCGAATTCCCAGATTGCCGAGCGCGACGCGCAGCCCGTTTTGGATGATCTCGTTGTCGCGCCGTCCGAGCGATGAGCGATTTTCGATGGTTAGCGCGATGACACCCGGTCCCGTAACAGTGACGACCTTCCGCGCCAGTTCCTGCTCGGGCGCATTCCAGTCGACTGCGCGGGCAGGAACGACGAACAAGGGCAGCGCGAGAAGAAAGAGGCGGGCAACGCGAGAGAATGGACAGCGCAACGCGCGATTCGCCGGAATCAGAATGGCTGCTGGGATGGCCGAATTATAAACCGCTGTGCGCATACGGCTTGCCTTTCGGGCCTGTACTGTTTAGACACCGCCGAACCGGGTGCCCCACGTCTCGCAATTGGTCGTCGGCCTTCGGTCGTCGCGAGACGTGGGGATTTTAGCGCTACTTATCTTTGTTCTTCTTGTGCTTGTTCGCTCTGGCCGCCCTGGCCAGGCACGTTCATGCTGCGCAGCACATCGTTCATGAAGAACTTGCCATCGGAAGGGACCATCATGATCTGCAGCTTGTCCGAGAGCCGCTCGGCCACGATTTTGTTGATCAGCAGCGGATTCTGTTTCAGAATCGCGGCTTCGCTCTGCATGCGTTCGGCATCGGCCACAGCGGTGACGCGAATGCGGTCCGCTTCGGCCTCGGCCAGCATCTTGCGGCGCTCGGTCTCGGCTTTGCTATCGATCACTTTGGCCTGGGCCGCAGCTTCGGCGTTCTGAATGGTCGTCTCCTTGCGGGCCTCGGCTTCCAGTTTGCTTTGCTGAATCTGCTTCTCTTTCAGAGGAAGCGTGTACTGCATAGCGTCGGATTCGCCCTTCGCCTGCAGAACATGCACCTGCGCCTCGCCTTCGGCTTGCTTGATCTGCTGGACCTTGGTCGCTTCGGCCTCGAGTTCCGCGATCTTGACCTGCTTCTGCTTCAACTCGGTCTCAACGCCCATGCGGTCATTTTCCTGCTCCTTAAGAAGCAGTGTCTCCAATCCCTTCGCGTACTCTTCCGGCAACTGAATGTCGCGGAGCATGACTTCTTTCACAACGATTCCGTCCGCGGCCAGCTTCTGCGTGATCAATCCAGCGGCCCGTTGCCGCACCTCCTCGCGCTTGGCCGAGAAGACATCGCGCACGGTGTAGTTCGGGACCAGTTCGCGCCATACGCTGGCCACAACCGGGGGGACAATTTCCTTCTCCACGGGATGCGGCAGGTTGTTTTGAATGTAGTCCAGGCGCTTGGGGTCGAGCCGGTAGCGGACGGTGATGGCCAGACCAAGGGTCAGGCCCTCTTTCGCCTGCACATCCAGCAGTTGCGACTTGGACGAGACATTCGCGGTGGCACTTTTGCCATCTTCCGAGACTCCAGTGGTGAAGACCTGGTCGCGCGTATCGAAAAGCGCGACGTCCTCTATCAACGGAGTAACGAAGTGCACGCCAGGATAGAGCGTGCCGGGCAGCGTCCCGCTGGTCTGGCTGACGCGCACGCCAGCCATTCCGCTGGGCACCACAACAATGCTGAACGCCAGCAGAATCGGTCCCCAGGCCAGTAGGGCGAGGGCCAGCGACGTGCGCCAGCGCAATTGTTGGGGGGCCGGCAAAGCACCTCCGCCTTCTCCGTCGCCACGGGGCGCGGCCAGGGCCCTGCGGTACAGCAGTTCGCGGTACAAGTCATAACCCAAAATGCTCACAGCCGCGAGAATCATCCCGAGGCCACCGGTAATCAGCAAGTACTTCAACGCCAGCATCGTCGTTCTCCTTGGTGAGTTCTGGTCGAACTCAACGTCTCTGCTCTGCTTTCACTGCCGCCGTCTGCCGCGCCAGCTTTGCCGGCGCAAAGAACAGACGGAACACTTGCCCGAAGATCAACTCCTCCGCCAGCAGCGCGATCGCCAGCGAGAAGATCAATCCCCCAACCACCGCCATGAATGTGATTGCCATTTGCATGATGTCCTCCTTCAAAAATGAGCTCGTTACTGACCGCCGGCTTGCGTGAAAGCTTGCGCCTCGGTAACCGTGTTGTCGTCGGTGCCGCTGCCAAAAACTCGTGCGATCTGGTCATCGCGCTGGCCGCGAATCTGGACTACGTCGCCGACCTGGAGCATGGGATAGAGCCGCTCCATGTCGCGGTTGCGCAGCCGGATGCACCCGTGCGAGGCCGCGCGGCCGATCGACCGCGGCGCGTTGGTGCCGTGAATTCCGTAGCCCTTCTGGCTGAGTCCCAGCCAGCGCGTTCCGATCGGGTTGTCCTTGCCGGTGGGAATGACCGTGCCGGGGTGGTAATAGGTGGGATTGGCGACGCGGCCTACGATTTGAAATTCGCCGGTCGGGCTGGGGCTGGCTGCCGCTCCCACTGCGACTGGAAAGGTCGCGATCACCTTTCCCTGTTGCATCACGGCCAACTTGCGGTCCGGAATGCTGACCAGCACAACGCGCCGGATGCGTTCACGGGAGCTCGATTCGACCACCTGCGCCTCCGCCCGGGCCGCTAGACTCAGCGTGAGCAGTGCCAGTAGGTATCGCAACCGCTTCGCTTCGCGCGCCTTGCTCATCTCGCCCTCCCAAGTGGTTCGTCGTGCACTCACACTGGTGGCAGGACAAGAGCCAAGCTCTATCTGACGGCGATGAAACGAGTTAGCGAAGAAAGCGAGACGAGCTTACGTGGGCGCGCGGCGACAGTGTGTGGAGCATGACACGGCGAACTTCTTGAATGACTCGGAGAAGGAAGGTTGGGGAGCTTTGCCTTCAAGCGCCCGGCTCCCGCCGTCTGGGGTAACGGCTTGTGGGGTTCTGTGGGTGGAGCCGGGCGATCCTATGACTAGAAGGCCTAGTTCAATTGTGCCTATTTAAGTCCTATCGCCCGGCCATTTCTGTGACGGCGGTCACAGTTGCATGTGATTTTCATCAACAGAAAACCGCTCGTCCAGCTCCGAACAGAGCGGTTCTCTCCCCGGCTCACACCGGACTGTGATGGAAATCACGGCCCGGCTCCCGATGGGATCCTAAACTGCTGTTCGAGCAAGCCGGGCGCGCCGTCCATCGCCCGCAATTCATTTGGAGAGACTGACTTATGGCCTACGTAATCACTGACTCCTGCATCAAGGACTCCCTCTGCGTCGATGTCTGCCCGACCGACTGCATCCACCCTAAGCTGGACGAACCGGAGTTCGAAGCCGCCACCCAAATGTACGTGGATCCAGAGGGCTGCATCGACTGCGGAGCCTGCGTTCCGGCCTGCACTTCCGACTCGATCCACGCACTCGAGGACGTCCCCGAAGAGAAGAAAGAGTTCATCGAGAAGAACGTCGCCTACTATCAGAAATAGGCTTGCCCAAGGAAGCCTAGCTGCCAGTCTTCCGCAGACTCGGTTCTTCGGCCTGCACCAGAGGCATGTCGACCAGGTGCTCGCTGAGGAACCAGGACTGCAGCTCGTTCGCCCGCAGTACGTCGCTCACCACCATATCGTTGGTGCCATCGTCGCCCAGTTCGCTGGCGAGCTTTGCCAGTTTCCGGCAGTGTCCGATGATGATCTGGTGTGCGTCCAGCAACCTGGAAATCTGCACCGGCACTTCTTCCCTGCCGCGCGGAGGCCGCTCGATGCGCGTGGTCTCAGCGACATCGGCTGCCATGGCGATCGAAATTCCGCCCAGCAACTGGATGCGTTCGGCGATGGTATCGACGATCTCCACCTGCTCGTCAAAATGCTTATCGAACAGCAAATGGAGCTGATAGAACGTAGGGCCAGCCACTTGCCAATGGGACTTCTTATACAGATCGCGCAGGGTCATGGTGTCGGCCAGCAGCAGGTTGAGTTGCTCGGTCATCTCGAGGCGTACCGGCTCTTCGAGATCCAGCGGCAGCGCGTGCGAAACCGTGCCATATCCTTGAATTTCACGGGCACGCTGGTGGACATGTGGTTGTGCGTTCAAGGTGCGATGGTTGCTAGGAGCATCTTTCTTCGGCATTGTCGGCCTCTGTTCGTGGGCTGGATTCTTTTGCCATGATTTTCTGTGGCAATCGGCCCTCTTCAGCTTAGATACCGCCATCCGAAAAAGGATGCCGGGTGTCTGCGCCATCCCCTAATCGACGAACTGCCCAGGCATTGTGACCGACGCCCTTTCCGGATTTCGTAACAAAGATTGGGTCCTTGTCTCGCGCCGGGGCAATGGGCGTATGGTCGCGGTCAAATTCCGACTATGGAGGGTGCTCTATGCGGACACCAGTGAC
>Ga0075029_100000380_pt1 | contig 25623 bp, 22 predicted proteins | sample LitLauG_LLR_2013_FD_71391 | JGI IMG/M metagenome (GOLD analysis project Ga0075029, IMG submission 71391) | Freshwater sediment microbial communities from North America - Little Laurel Run_MetaG_LLR_2013 | ecosystem: Environmental > Aquatic > Freshwater > Creek > Sediment | place: USA... | reverse complement strand
GATAGACGCCCTGGAAACCGAGCTGGCGCGGCCGCTCCACGCCATAGACCGGCATGCGCCCGTACCAGGGATCGGAAAAATAAATCGCGCCGCTCGAATGCACGCAGACATCGTTGGGGCTGTTCAGCTCCTGGTTCTCGAAATGCGAGGCGATCACTTCACGCCGTCCGTCGGGGCGCTCGCGGATGAGAGATGAGGTCGCGTGCTCGCAGACGATCAGGTTGAGCTCCGCGTCATAAGTCATGCCGTTGCACTTGTTGGATGGACGCTTGACCTCGACGACACCGCGCCGTGCGTCCCAGCGCCGGCGCACGTCACCCGGCATATCCGAGAACAGGAGGTAATGCAGGGCCGGATGCCATACCGGACCTTCCGTGAAGTCGAAGCCGGTGCCGACCTGGCCGACGGGCGCGTACGGGTCGATCAGGCTTTCGAATTCGCTGCGCAACGTTACATGCGTCATCGCTCCGTCCTTTTTGCGTTCAGGCCGGGAACCAGTTGCGCTGGGGTAACGACTGCACAACGGGGCCAGGTACCTGATCGTGAAGGCGGCCAACCACGTTGCCACCTTCGATCCTGGCCGGCCGGTCGTGGACCGGCAGCAGATAGCGCGAACTGGAGAGCAATTTCTTGATCGCCGCCTTCTCGGCGCGCTTGCTGGTGCCGTGATTGCCCGTGGTGCGCGGCTCGGCGTCCTGGATCTCGTGGAAGGGCGTGACGATCTGGTCGTTGAAATCGTAGATCACGTCGCCGCAGACGGTGGCAATGCCATCGGCGGTATGAACATGGATGTTCATCGAGCCTTCGGTGTGGGCGTTGGCGGCCTCGCAATAGACGCCCGGCATCAGCTCGACGGGACCGGTGAGTTCGAGGTCGAGAAAACGCAGCGCGCCCTTGGTGTGCAGGCGATCGACGAGATGCTTGATGTCAGGCGCCGGATATTGCGGATGCATCAACCCGGAGACGGAATATTCAAGCTCCCTGCGATTCAATACGACCGTCGTGTTCATCGGGAACAGATCGTCCTTGCCGGCGTGGTCGATGTGCAGATGGGTGTGGCAAACGAAGCGCACGTCGCCCATGCGCACGCCGTGACGCATCAGCTGGTTCTCGATCATGTTCTCATGGAATTGCAGGCCGCGCATGCCCAGCGTTTCCATGATCTGGTTGGAGCGGTAGCCGGTGTCGACCACGATCGGATAGGGTCCCCCGAGGATCAGAAAACCGAGGGTGAGGACACGGCGGGTACGGCCGCAGTCGCGACCGAGCACGAGAAAGCTCGATTCCAGCTCGATATCGCCATAATCCAAAATCTTGATTTCCAACGGCATAGCTTCCTCCCGGCTCCGGATTACTCACTATTTTGCAAGGCGATAAACACGCATGGCAGTTGTTGCGAAAATCGCGTCGCGCTGTTCGGGGCGAAGCGAGGCGGCCGCAGTACGATAGGCGTGCACCAACTCGCCATAGGTCGTCCAAAGCTTTTCAATCGGAAAATTTGAACCAAACAGGCAACGTTCGGCGCCGAACAGGGCGAGTGTTTGGTCGAGGATTTCGGCGATATGCGCTGCGTCGTTGCGATGAATGAACGTACCGAGTCCGGAAAGCTTGGTGACCACGTTCGGGCATTCTGCGATTTTTGCCATGCCGGCGTGCCAGGCGGCGCGGCCCTGTGTCGAGAGGTCTTCCAGCATGCCCGCATGCTGCAGGATGAAGGTTACATCCGGACAGGACTCGGCGAGACCGGCAGCATCAGCCATTTGCGGCGCGAACACCTGCGTGTCGAAACTCCAGCCATAATCGGCAAGCCGCGCCACATTGCGTCGGATTTTCGGATCAGTGCAGAGGTCGGAACGCGCAGCGAAGCGGTAGAGCGGGTTTTCGTGCCAGTGCAGTTGCATGCGCACGCCGCGCACCAGTGGATATTTGGCGAGACGGTCAAGCTGCGGACGGACGTCATCGACGTCGAAGTCGGCAAAGGACACGATGGCGTGCGGCCAGCCGTATTCGTTCGCGGTGTGCTGCACCCATGCTGTTTCATCCTCGAAGCGGTCGTTGGCCCAGTTGGTCTGCACATAGACCGATCTGGTTACGCCCGAGCCCTGGAGATCGGCCAGATATTCCTCAAGCGGGTAATCACGCCGGATCGGCTCATAGGGACCAAAAATGCGCGGCTGCATCGGACCGGTCAGCCAGGGCAAGTCCGCCTGACGCCAGATATGATGATGGGCGTCGACAAACGCGCTCACGCGGCTCTCCCTGTTCCGAGCGACAACAAATGGGACACGACCGCCGCACTGGAACCCCCGTCGACGAGATCATCGACAAAGCGCCGGACCGCGATCAATGCCTCCGTTTGGGGCCGGAAGTCAGCGCCGGTTGCAAGCGGCGTCAGCCAGCTCACGCGCCAGGCGCGGCGCGACAATTTCGCGACGGCCTCGCGCAGGGCGGAAACATCGCCGCGCTCCAGGCCATCGGAGATGATGATCACGGCAGCGCCGCGGGCATAGCTGCCAAAGCGCGGCACTGCGAGGAAGGCGCCCAGCGCGTCGCCAATGCGGGTGCCGCCGTCCCAGTCGCTAACCAGATGGGCGGCGGCATTCAGCGCCTGCTCGCGTCGCTTCAGGCGCAGCGGCCGGGTGACACGGGTGAGGCGGGTGCCGAAGGTGAAAACTTCCGCAGTGTGGACAGCCTGGAGCAGCGCATGCGCGAGCTTCATGTTTTCTTCGGTGCGCGCCTTCATCGATCCGGAGACGTCGATCAGCAGCAGCAGCTTGCGCGGTCGCAGTCGCCGCCGCAGTCGCCCGAGCCGCAGCACCTCGCCATCGTTGCGGACACTGTCGCGCAAAGTTCGACGCAAATCCGCAAATGGCCCGCGGCGGGTGCGCATGCGGCGATGGCCGCGACGGCGCGGCAGTCGCGCCGGCGCCTCGCGGGAGAGACGGCGCAACGCGTCGTCGGCCGACCCGTGAACAAACCGTCGCTCAACCAGGGCTTCCGCCCGCGTCGCGGCAAGTCCGGACTCATTGGCCTCGTCAGACAGGGGCGGCTCATGCCCGCCGTGGCCTTCTTCTTGCAAGCGGATCGTTTCTTCGTCCTCGCCTTCCGCCCGCTCGATCGCCTCGCTGCCGCGAAAGTGGATATCGAACAGGCGGTCATAGGTCGCGAGCCGCTCCGGCGGCGGCGCCAGCGTCGCGACGCCCGCCTGACGGATATGCTCGAGGCTGCGCGGTCCGAGCAGCTCGATCGCCGCCAGAAACGTGGTGGTCTGCTCGGGCGCCACCGAAAATCCATTGGCCCGCAGCAGGGCGACAAAGGAAATAAAGACTCTTGCCGCACGCGGTAACTGAATCTCCTCGCTCACGCGGCTGCCTCCGCAATCAGCGCGTCGAGCCGCGGAGCGATGAAGTGTAGATCCTCCTCGTCTTTCAGCGCGACACCGATCGAGCGCTTGAACGCGTCGGGCCAGCGCGCGCCGCCTTTGTGCAGGAGTGTGGCGGCTTCGGCCCAATCGACGGCCTCCGCAATCCCGGGCGCCTTGCTGAGCGGTTCACGCCGCAGCTTGTCGACGGCCGCTACAACCGCGCGCGCCGTCTGCTCGGCGACACTGGACGCGCGCATCATCACGATCCGCGCCTCGCGTTCGGCGGTGGGATAATCGATCCAGTGATAGACGCAGCGACGCCGCAATGCCTCGTGCAGGTCGCGCGTGCGATTCGAGGTCAGCACCACGACCGGCCGCTCCGCCGCGCGGATCGTGCCGCGCTCGGGGATCGAGATCTGGAAGTCGGACAGGAACTCGAGCAGGAAGGCTTCGAACTCCTGGTCGGCGCGATCGATTTCGTCGATCAGCAGCACGGCGGAGTCTGGGGCGCGCAGGGCGGCGAGCATCGGCCGCTCGATCAGGAAAGTCTCGCCATAGATGTCGATGGTCTCCTCGCCAGCTTGCCGGATCGCGAGCATTTGCCGCGGATAGTTCCACTCGTAAAGCGCGGCGGAGGCGTCGATGCCCTCATAGCATTGCAGGCGGATCAGCCTGCGCCCGAGCACCGCCGCAATCGCCTTGGCAGCTTCGGTCTTGCCGACACCCGGCGCGCCCTCCAGCAGCAGCGGTTTGCCAAGCGCGAGGCCTAGATAGGCCGCGGTCGCAAGCCCTTCGTCCGCAAGGTAATAGGCTGCCCGCAGCGCCTTCTCCAGCGCCTCGGGGCTGTCGATGCCGACGATGGTGCTGCGGACCGCCATCCCAAGAGCCTCAGCGTCGCGCCTGCGGACGCGCGCCGCCCTGGACCTTGATTGCACGCAGTACTTTTTCCGGGGTGATCGGCAAATCGTCGATACGAACGCCGACCGCGTTGAAGATCGCGTTGGCAACGGCCGGCAGCACCGGATTGGCGCACATTTCGCCGGGGCCCTTGGCGCCGAATGGACCGTCGGCTGCCGGGCGCTCCAGCACCGCGATATCGTGCGGGCAGATGTCGCCGGGGCCCGGCATCAAATATTCGACAAAGTCGCGCGGCCCATGAACGGGATCGGGATAATAGGGCTCGGGCGTCTCGTAGAGTGCGTGGCTGATACCCATCCAGGCGCCGCCGACGAGCTGCTGCTCGACCAGCCGCGGATTGAGCGCGCGGCCGAGTTCATACGCGCTGTCCATGCGCACCATCGTGACTTCACCGGTCTCGTCGTCAACCTCGACCTCCGCGACGAGGCAGGCGTGGGCGTAGCAGGTCGCGGGCGACATCTCGCCGGTTTCGGGGTCGACATTGGAAAGCGGCACCAGGAAGATGCCGCGCCCCGAGATAGTCTTGCCCTGCTTGAACTGGGCCGCGATCGCGACATCCTTGGTTGAGATCGACCGATGAGGCGCGCCCTTGACATGGATATTGCCGCGCCCGTCGGTCTCGAGGTCGGTAGCGTTGACTTCCAATTCTTCCGCGGCGGCCTCCATCATCACACCGCGCGCCTCCTTGGCCGCAGCCATCACGGCATTGCCGACGCGATGCGTGCCACGCGAGGCGAATGAACCCATGCAGTGCGGGCCGGTGTCGGAATCGGCGGTGTCGACATAGACGTCCTCGACGGGGACGCCAAGCGTCTCCGCGCAGATCTGCCGCGTCACCGACTTCATGCCCTGGCCGAGGTCGATCGAGGACAGCGCCACCGTGAACTTGCCGCTCGGGTTGGAATGCACCAGCGCCTGGCTGGGATCGCCGCCAAGGTTCATACCGATGGGATAATTGACCGACGCGATGCCGCGTCCGCGATGTCGGGTCATGGTTCAGCGCCTCCTGGTGCCGAAGACGGAAGAGAAACGGGTCGAGCTATGCGATGGCGCGGCCGGTGGCCGCGGTGCGGGCGGTGGCGGCGCGGGTGGCGGTGGCTCGCGCGTGGCCGCAGGCAAGCGGTCGTAACTTGTCCGCTGCTGCGCGGCCATCGCCGCTTGCGGACGAGTCTCGCGCGGTGTCGGCGGCACAAACGCGCGTTCGCCGCCGCCGTCCTTGCGCGACGAGGCGCGCTTGAAGTCTTCGCGGAGCGGCCATTTGGCCTTTTCGGCCGCGACCTGCACGCATTCGATCAGCGCCGTGTTCTTGGCCTCGCGGCGATGCGCCTTCATGTCGCCGTCGCGATAGGCGTTGAGGATGCGGAACTCCATCGGGTCGATGCCGACGAGATGGGCGAGCTTGTCCATCTGGCATTCGATGGCAAAATCCATGGCGGTGACGCCGAAGCCCCGCATGGCGGTCGCCGGCGTGCGGTTGGTGAAAACGCAATAGATGTCGCCATGGACATTAGGGATGGTGTAGGGGCCGGGCAAATGCGCAGCGCATTTGACCGCGGCATAACTTGAAAGGCGGGTATAGGCGCCGCTGTCGAAATAGGCGCGGACCTTGCGGGCGACGATGCGACCGTCGCGCATCACGCCGTCCTTGATGTAGATGCGCTCGGCGCCACGAGGCGGTCCGTATTGCATCTCTTCCTCGCGCCCGAACACGTAGCGCACGGGGCGGCCAGTCAGCATCGCGCCCAGGATGCAAAGCGGTTCGGTCAGCGTATCTACTTTGCCGCCAAAGCCGCCGCCAACCGTGCCGCCGATGAAATGGAAGGTGTTGGAGGGAACATCCAGAATCTTGGCGCAGGTATCGACGGAGAAGAACAAAGCCTGGGTCGACGTGTAGACGACATAGCGGCCATTGGTGTCGGGCGCCGCGATCGAGCCATTGGTCTCGGTCGGCGCGTGCTCGATCGGCGACATCTGGTAGCGATGCTCGAGCACGTGATCGGCGCCGGCGAGGCCGCGCTCGACGTCACCGAAGCGCAGCTTTTGGTGATCGTAGACGTCGTAATATGTAAAAGTGTTCTTGGGATAGGTTTCGTTGACTACGGGGGCGCCAGGCTTGAGCGCCTGCTCGACATCGAACACGGCTGGCAACGGCTCGTAATCGACGCGCACCTTGGCCATCGCTTCGTAGGCTTCACGCGGACTATCCGCAACGACGGCGACGATCGGCTCGCCCTTGTAGCGCACCTTGTCGACTGCGAGCGACGGCTCGTCGTCCTTGCCGAAGTTGATCAGACTGAGCAGCGTGTTGAGGTTGCGCGGCACGTCCGCGCCGCGAATGATGCGGCGTATGCCGGGCGAGCGCTCTGCCTCCGTCGTATCGATGCGGCGCAGGCGGGCATGTGCGTGGGTGCTGCGGACGACCTTCAGATGCAGCATGCCCTGCAGCTTGTGGTCGTCGAAATAGGTCGAGGTGCCCGTGACATGGCCGAGCATGTCCTGCCGCTGCGTGCCCTTGCCGATCTCCTTCAAATTATCGTCACGCTCGTCGGCGAAAAGATCTTTGCGTAATTCCAACATTGCAGTTTCCTTCAGGCGCGGGCTCGGCCGCTGGAAGCGGCCGCCAGCACGGCGTTGATGATCGGTTCATAGCCGGTGCAGCGGCAGATATTCCCGGAGATTGCTTCGATCACATCGGCACGGGAAGGCGCGGGGTTACGGTCCAGCAGCGCCTTCGCCGCCATCACCATTCCCGGCGTGCAATAGCCGCATTGGGCAGCGAAGTTCTCGGCGAACGCTCGCTGCAACGGATGCAAATTGGGTCCTTCCTTGATGCCATCAAGGGTTTCCACCGATCGGCCGGCGACGGACTCGGCGAGCGTCAGGCAGGAAAGGTGCAGTTCACCGTCGATCAGCACGCTGCAGCTGCCGCAGCCGCCCTGGCCGCAGCCGAATTTGGGGGTCATGTCGCCGATCAACTCGCGGAGCGCAACGAGCAGGTTGGTGCCGCCATCGACGAAGATCGCGGCGTCGCGGCCATTATGACGAAATTGCAGAGCAGTTTTGGCCATGACGATCCTATTCCTGACCGGACAACAACCGTCGAAGGTGAACGCCGACAACCTCGCGCCGATACCAGGCACTGGCGATCGCGGTATCGGTGGGAGAGGTTCCTTCAACCGCAGCCGAGGCTGCCGCGTTGATGCTCGAAATATCAAGCGGGCGCCCCTCAAGGGCACGCTCGGCGGCCTTGGCGCGGATTTGCGTCGGCGCCATCGAGCCGAGCGCGATCCGCGCGCCCAGCACGCGTCCGCTGCTGACAGGTAGGTGCGCCGCGAGCGTGATGACCGAGCCGCCCTTGGGCCTGATGCGTGCGATCTTGCGATACCGGAAAGCATCGGCGCTCGCCGGCTTGTGGCAGGAGATCGACAGCACGAGCACGCCAGTCTGCCGTTCGCGCGACTGCAAGAACTCTTCGATCGGTACGTCGCGGGGGTTAAATCCGCCTTGCACCGAAATCACCGCGTCGAGTGCCAGCAGGGCGACGGTGAAGTCGCCGTAAGGGCTCGGCGCAAACAGATTGCCGCCGACCGTGCCCATGTTGCGCACCGCGGGACCGCCGATCGAGCGGGCGGCGTCGTGCAGGAAGGTCAGTTCGCGCTCGGCCAATATCCTCGCGAAGGTGACACCGGCACCAATGGTGACGCGCGGACCCGTCGCATCGATCCGCGTCAGCGCAGAATCGCTGGCACGCACGATGGTGGAGATCGAGATATCGCCCTCGTTGAGCGCGCGCATTACGAGCGTACCGCCGCCGAGATAGCGCGCGCCACGATCGGACAAAAGAGTCGCCGCCGCTTCAAGGGAATTCGCAAATGTCCTTACGGTGACCGGCATCAATTCCTCTCCACCGTCAACGCGGTCTCGGCCAGGTGGTTTCGAATGGCGTCAAATCCAGCTTGATAGATCTGCTCCGAGACCATTTCTGTAAGACGCCTGGCGTCCTCGGGTCGCGTGGTGAAACGCGATTCCCAATGCCAGAAGGTGCGGTCGCCGTCGGTTACCGGCAGCAGGCGAACATGGGCCACATAGTTGAACATCGGGATCGGTGTATCGAGCAGGCAATAGCTGAAGGTCTGCTCGAGATCGGACAGTGCGAGGAGTTGCTCGCGCAGTTCCGAACCATCCTTCAACTTGAACCGCCGGACGCAGCCGATCTTGTCGGGGGCCTGCGCGCGCTCGATCGTGGACGTCGCAACCGCCGGATGCCAGCGATCGTGACCGTTGAAGTCGCGCAGCACGCTCCAGACCGCATCGGTCGGGGCGTTCAGGATCGTGCTTTTGACGATGTGCGGCACCCACTAGCCTCCAAACGCCCGCTTCAGCGCATCGAAGCCGCCCTGGAACACGCCACCGCCGATGTTGTTGACGAGTTCCGTCTCCCGCTCAGCCGCGCAATCGAACTCGGCGGTCCATTCAAGGAAGGTCTGGTCGCCATCGGTAACAGGCGTCAGCCGCAGCGTGGCGACGTAGTTTTCTACGCCCATCGGCGACTCCAGAATCGAGTAGGTGCAGAACATGTCGTAGTCGGAAAGCCCCAGCAGTTTTTCGCGGATGCGGTCGCCATTGCGAAGGCGGAAGTCGCGCACGCAGCCGATCTTGTCCGCAGGCTCGCCGCCTTCGATCCGGCTTTCGGCGATCGCCGGATGCCAGTTCGGCAGGCCGTTGAAGTCACGCACGCGTGACCAGACGCGGTCGTTGCGCGCGTTGACGACGGTAGACACATAGACGCGGGCCATGACTTGCCAGTCCTCTCTTGTTACGATCCTTTCTTGCGAGGGCCGCGCTCGACGGGAGCCTCGCCGCCAGGCTGACCGCCGGTGCTCGGCGCCGGAGGCGAGGTGGACTTGTCATCGCCGCCCTTGCGCGAGGAATCCCGGATCCCCTGCATGTCGCGCGCCTCGCGAATGAGGCCCGGCATCTTGGCCAGGCTGCCGCCTTCGACGCCGATGTCGGAGAGGATCGAGTCGATCAGCGGAGCCTGCACACGGTAGCGCAACGCAGAGTCGATGACTTCGTCGGTGGCGCTGCGGCCGCCATTGCCGCCGCCGCTGTTGCCGAGGCCGTCGACCTGGAGGATGCGGATGCCTTCGATCTTTTCCATCGGCTTTACGCTCTCGCGCACGATGCCCTCGATCCGGTCGAGCAGCTTGCGGCGGAACAGCGAGTAACGTGCCTGGTCGGTGAGCACGTTCTCGGCCTCGTTGAGCATCCGCTGCGCCTCGGCTTCGACTGCGGCTCGGACGCGCTCGGCTTCGGCTGCAATCCGGGTCTCTTCGGCCTGCTTCTCGGCGAGCATCACCTCGACGGTCCTGCGTCGCTTGGCGATCTCACTTTCGCGGGCGGTGATGACGCGTTCGGCGGCCTCGGTGGCGCGCACCCGTGCGTCTTCAGCAGCCGCGCGCGCCGCGGACTCCTCCAACGATTTCTGATGGATGGCGATTGCCTTGTCCATCAGTGCGGTCTCGACGTCCTTCTCACGACCGACTTCCAGCTTGCGCAGCTCCCGTTCGCGGCCGATCCGGGCTTCATCGAGGCCGCGATCGGAGGCGATGCGCGCTCGCTCGACTTCCTCGCGGGAGGCGATTTCTGCTTCCTGCAGCGATTGAGTACGGGCGATCTCGAGCTGTTCGATGGCGCGACGCCGCTCGATTCGTGCGGTCTCCAGCGCCTGCTCGCGCGCGACGTCGGTGGTCTCGACTTCCTTGCGGGCGTTGATCTCGGCTTCCCTGACCTGGCGATCGGCACCGACGCGCTCGGAGCGCTTGGCGGCAAGCGCAATGACGCGCTCCTCGTCGGCGATCTCGACGGCCTTCTTCTGGCCGATATTGAGGACCTCGCGGGTTTTCGAAGAATTGATGCGCTCGCTCTCGAGCGCGAGTTCGACCTCGATGCGCTGCCTTTCGATCGCGTCGCGCCGCTTGAGTTCGGCCGCCTCGATGGCCTCGGTGCGGGCGATCTCGAGCCCCCGCGTTTCCCGCTCCGCGCGGATTCGCTCGGCCGCGATGACCTTTTCCTGCGATATGCGCGCTGCCTCGATCGCTTCGCGCGAGGCGATATCGGCTTCCTCGACCGCGCGATGGCGAGCGATTTCCAGGGCACGCACCCGCTCTTCCTGGGCGATACGCGTGGCTTCGGTAGCCTCGCGCGCGGCAATGCCAGCGACTTCCAGCATCTTGTTGCGTTCGATTTCCAATTGGCGGGTGGCCTGCTCGGCGCCGATGCGTTCGGCGGAGAGGTTCCGCTCGCGGGCGATCCGGGCGGCTTCTACTGCCTTGTGCGCCTCGATCTCGGCTTCCTGCACGTTACGAACCTGCTGGATCTCCATCGACCGGGTACGCTCGTCGGAGGTGATACGCTCGAGATTGACGATCATGGTTTGGGCGATGCGGGCCTTCTCGGTCGCCTCGCGCGCCGCGATTTCGGCCTCCTCGACCGCGCGTGTGCGCTCGATCTCGCGCCGGCGGGTCTCTTCTTCATTGGCGATGCGCGCGTCGGTCACCGCGCGATCCTGCTGAATGCGCGCTTTTTCGACGGCCTCGCGCGCGGCGATCTCGGCTTCCTCCACCGTCCTCGTGCGCTCGATGTCGCGCTGGCGGACTTCGCGCTCCGACGCGATCCGCGCCGTATCGACCGCCCGCTGGTTGGCGATCCGGGCCTTCTCGATTTCCTCGCGGGCGACCAGCTCTTTTTCCTCGACCGCGCGGGTGCGCTCGATCTCGCGCTGGCGGGTTTCGCGTTCGGAGGCGATGCGGGCTTCGGCGATGGCGAGTTCGTTCGCAATGCGCGCCTTCTCGATCGCCTCGCGCGCGGTGAACTGCGCCTGCTCGGCTTCGGTCTCGCGGAGCGCACGTTCGCGCGCGACTTCGGTACGCTGCAAGGCGCGGCGCATCTCGATGTCGCGCTCCTGCTCAAGGCGGGCGGTCTCGCTTTCGCGCTCGATTTCGAGCGCCTGCCGCTCTGCATCGAGATTGCGGGCGCGGATCTTGATCATCGAGTCCTGCTCGATGTCGTTGCGCAGTTTGCGCTTGGCCTCGATGTCCTCCATCAGCCGCGTCAAACCTTCGGCATCGAACCGGTTCGACGGGTTGAAGAATTCCAGATCGGTCTGGTCGAGGTCGGTGATCGCCACCGATTCCAGCTCAAGTCCGTTCTGCGCGAGCGCTTCGGCGGCAGCCGCCTTGAGGCGAGCGACATATTCGCCGCGCTGCTCGTGCATCTGTTCCATGGTCATTTCAGCAGCAACCGAACGGATGGCGGAGACGAACTTGCCGGAGAGCAGGGCATGCAGCTGCTCGGGCTCCAGCGTGCGACGGCCCAACGTCGCAGCGGCGATCGACACGGCTTCGCGCGTGGGCTGCACGCGTACATAGAAGTCGGCCTCGATATCGACGCGCATGCGGTCGCGGGTGATGACGGCGTCCTGCCGCGCGCGCGTGATGCCCATCGGCAGCACGTTCATGTTGACGGGCGTGTAGTCGTGGATGAAGGGCAGCACGAAAGCACCGCCATTGATCACGACGCGCTCACCGAGCAAACCGGTGCGGACGAAGGAAACCTCCTTCGACGATCGATGATAGAGCCAGTTGACGATGTAAACGATGATGACGATCGCAATGACCGCGACAATCAACCAGAGGATCAATTGACCAACGAGAATCCCCGACATCTTCTCCTCCCTTGCGTCGGCGCTCTAGCGCGCGCCGATCGCCTTGAACTTGCGAACCTGATCCGTGAGCGCGCGCTCGACCGGCAGCCGCTCCATCGAGGAGGCGCCGTAGAAGCCGTGGCAGTTGCTTGTATTCTTCATGATGAAATCGGCGTCGGCCGGGTCCGCGATCGGGCCGCCATGCGCGAGAATAAGAATGTCCGGGTTGACGCTGCGCGCGGCCTGCGACCAGGCGTCGATGTGCGCGGGGCAGTCTTTCAGCTTGAGAGCCGTCTGTGCGCCGATGGCGCCACCGGTGGTGAGGCCGAGATGGCAGACGATGATGTCGGCTCCCGCGATCGCCATCGCGGCCGCTTCCTTCTCGCTGAATACGTAAGGCGTGGTCAGCATGTCCTTCTCGTGCGCCCTCGAAATCATCTCGATTTCCAGCGCATAGGACATGCCGGTCTCTTCGAGATTGGCGCGGAAGATGCCGTCGATCAGCCCGACAGTCGGAAAATTCTGGACGCCGGCAAAACCCAGCGCCTTCAGCTGATCGAGAAAGAGATCCATGTCACGGAAGGGGTCGGTGCCGTTGACGCCGGCAAGCACCGGAGTCTTCGTGACGATCGGCAGCACCTCGCCGGCCATTTCAAGCACGATCGCGTTGGCGTCGCCGTAGGGCATCAGGCCGGCGAGCGAACCGCGCCCGGCCATGCGATAGCGGCCGGAGTTGTAGATCACGATCAGGTCGACGCCGCCGGCTTCCTCGCATTTGGCCGACAGTCCCGTGCCCGCGCCCCCGCCGACGATCGGCTCGCCCCGGGTCACCATGTCGCGGAATTTCCTGAGCAGCGCCTTGCGTTCAAACCTCGGCATGGGTCACCTCGCCACTCTGCGCCGCCCGCCAGCGCGTCCGAGCAGGAGACGGAACGCGCTAACGACGGTCGATGCGAATTCGGGATCGTTGATGTTGCGTTTGACTCGGATGAGCTGTCGGTTACCTGTCTGCCGCACGGTACGCTCGAGCGCCTTGAACAGCGCCGCATCCGCCTCGGGATCCCAGAAGGGCTGCCCTTGTGCATCAAGCGCGGAGACGCCGCCTTCGGGTAGAAAGAAGCGCACCGGCCCGTCCATCTGGTTGAGCCGCTCGCCGATCCACCGTCCCATGCGCTCGTTTTCTTCCGGCGTGGTCCGCATCAAGGTGACCTGCGGATTGTGGACGTGGAATTTGCGCTGGCGATATCGCTCAGGGATGGTGTCCGGCGCACCGAAATTGACCATGTCGAGCGCGCCGGCCGAGCCGACATAGGGCACGCGGCTGCGGATGATCGCGCCGAACCGATCATCCGTCGCCGGGAACACGCCGCCCATCAGGAGGTCGCAGACCTCGGTCGTAGTGAGGTCGATCACGCCGGCCAATTGCCCGGAATCAACCAGTTTCTCCATCGAGCGGCCACCAACGCCGGTGGCATGGAAAACAAGGCACTCGAAATCTTCCTTCAGCTCGGCGGCGACCTTCTGCACCGCTGCTGTGGTGACGCCGAACATGGTGATGCCGATGGAGGGCAGCAGCCCACTGGCCTCGCGCGGCCTTGCCGCGCGATCGTCAAGGCGCGCTTTCACCATGCCGACCAACGCGTTCGCACCATTGGCTAACACGGCGCGCGAAATCGAATTGAGGCCCTGCACGTCGGTAACAGAATACATCATGGTGATATCGGCGGGACCGACATAGGCGCCGACATCGCCCGAGGCGACCGAAGAGACGATCAGTTTTGGTACGCCGATGGGCAGGGTGCGCATGCCCGGTGCGACCAGCGAGGCGCCGCCGGAACCGCCGGCGGAAATAATGCCGGCGACATTGCGTTGACGTAGCAGCCATTTGGCAAAGGCCTCTGCCATCGCGGTCACCGAGGCGCCGCGGTCGGCGCTGAACACGCCCGAGCCGCCGCGGCCGTGGTTGAGCGCGATCTCCTGCGCCGGGACATCGCAGGTCGCGAGCTTGCCGCTGGTTGAGACGTCGACGAGGCGCGTGCGCAGGCCGCTCTCTGCGATGATGTCGCGGATGAAGCGAAGTTCCGCGCCCTTGGTGTCGAGCGTGCCGACGATGAGCACCACGGGAGGTCCCGATACCTGTCGCGCGGCCGCTTCCCGCCGTTGCCGAGGGTTGCTTTCGAGCCGCGTCACTCCGGTCGAAAGCGTGCGCGCCGCCGCTTCGATCCGCGGGATCGGCACAGGCTGCGACCAGCGGGTCGGCAGCGTGAGGTTCGAAACGTAAATGCGGAGCGGCGCCGAAGAGGGCGTGCGTTGGGGCGCCGGCTCTGTGTCGGGCCTGACCGATTCGGTTTCAAGATCGGTGGCAGCCTCCGCATGAACGCCGACACCGAGCAGACGCTGTTGCAGGTCGCGATCCGCCGACAGCCTGCCGGAATCGATGATGCGGTTGATTCGACCATTGACCATGATGGCCACGTTTTTCGAGATCGCGGTGGCCACGCCGATGTTCTGCTCGATGACCAGCACCGAGATGTCTTCGTCGCCAAGACGCACCAGCATCTCCTCGAGCTGGGCGACGATGACAGGTGCCAGCCCCTCGGTCGGCTCGTCCATGACCAACAGATGCGGGTTCGTCAGGAGCGCGCGCGAGATCGCGAGCATCTGCTGCTCGCCACCGGAAAGCTGCCCTCCGCCATGGTTCTTGCGTTCGGCAAGACGCGGGAAGGTCTCGTAGACGCGCTCGACGCTCCATTGCCCGCGCCGCACACCGGCGGCAAGACGCAGATGCTCGTCGACGCTGAGCGAGCGCCATAGCCTTCGTCCCTGCGGCACATAGCCGACCCCGAGACGCGCGATGCCGGCCGGCGACAGGGATGTGATATCCTCGCCGCGGACCCGGATCGAGCCGCCGCTCGAGCGCAACAGGCCCATGATGGTCTTGCACAGCGTGGTCTTGCCCATGCCGTTGCGGCCGACCACCGAGAACACGCCAGACTCCAGCGTCAGGTCGACGCCTTGCAACGCATGCGAATGCCCGTAATAGACGTCGAGGCCACGGACTTCGAGGGCGGGCGCGGAGCGGCGGACGTCATTCATGTCCGACTCCCAGATAAAGCTCCTGCACCTCGGGATCGGATTCGATTTCTTGTGGTGGTCCTTCCTTGAAGATCCGGCCGTTGTGCATCATGGTGACGCTTTCGACCACTCGCAGCGCCACGTCCATGTCATGCTCGATGATAATGTAGCCGATGTGCGCGGGCAGCGAGGTCAGGATTTCGATCAGCTCGCGCCGTTCGGCCGGCGACAGGCCTGCCGCCGGCTCGTCGAACAGGATGAAGCGCGGCGCCCCGGCCAGCGCCAGCGCAATCTCGAGCTGCCGCTGCTGGCCGTGCGCCAGCTCGGACACGCGCTGCGCCTTGACAGGTGTCAGATGCACGGCCTGGATCAACAGATCGGCCGCATGCATCAGCGCATCATTGGGACGTGGACGGAGTAGCGAGAAACGCCCCCGCGAAACACCGCAGCAGGCGAGATAGACATTGTCCTGCACGGTGAGGCCGGGAAACAGCGCCGAGATCTGGTAGGTGCGGCGCAGCCCGCGGCGAATCCGCTCATAGGGCGGGAAGTGCGTGATGTCTTCACCGAAGAAGCGGATTGTGCCGGAGGACGGCGGAAAGTCGCCGGTCACGCAATTGAATAGCGTGGTCTTGCCGGCGCCGTTGGACCCGAGCACCGCGCGTCGCTCGCCCGGACGTACCGTGATGGTGACGTCAATGAGGGCCGCGAGCGCGCCGAACATTCGCGTCACGCCGCGTAGCTCCAGCGCGGCGCCGGCGCCGACAGCCGAGATGCGCTGGGCGACGCTATCCATGGCCTTTACCTCCGCCCCGGCGGCTCCTGGTCCTGCCGATGCTGCGCTGCCAGCGTTCCCACAGACCGATGACGCCATCCGAAGACCAGAACACGATGACGAGGAAGCCGATGCCGATCAGGAGGCGGAAGCGGTTTCCGTCGAGTCCGATCTTCACCAGGAAATCGAGCGCAAAGGTGCGCAGCATGACGAAGATGAACGCGCCGATGAAGGGACCGACAGGCCGGGCGATACCGCCGACCACGGCGATGATCAGGATGTCGATACAACGTTCGACCCCGATCGAGCCGGGCGAGATCTGCCGATAGTTCCAGACCTGGAGAACGCCGCCCAGCGCCGCGATAAAGGACGCGAACGCGTAGGCAGCAACCCGATGCGCGTTGACATTGAAGCCGAGAGCGGCCATCCGGCGCGGATTGTCGCGCACCCCCTGCAGTGCCAGGCCGAATGGCGCGCGCGAGACATAGAGTACCGCAAAATAGCAGAGCGCCGCGGTCCCGAGGATCACGTAGTAAAAGGGGATATCGGAGCGCCAGTCGACGCCCCAGGAATGCGGGGTGGCGATGGTGTTGATGCCAGTGTGGCCGTTGAAGATCGCCCAGTTCTGATTGGTAAAATAGTAGAAGGCAGCACCAATCGCGAGCGTGATCATGATGGTGTAGATGCCTTCGGTGCGCACTGCGAGTGCGCCGCCGAGCGTGCCAAAGGCGGTTGCGAGTGCGAGCGCCATCGGGGTAGCCAGCCACCACGGCCAGCCCAGGCTGATATTGGCGCTGGCGCTGACGCCGAACACCGCAACCATGTAACCGGCGAATCCCGCGATGGTGAGCTGCATCAGGCTGACCATCCCGCCGTAACCTGCGAGGAACATCAGGCTGAGCGAGATGATGCCCAGGATCAGCGTGGTGCCGAAGATTTCGATCAGGAAGAAGCCGTTGGCAAGCAGTGGCATGATCAACAGGATCACGGCGACGACCCAGGCAGCGGGATTATCGAATTCCGTCCACGCCATCGCCGGCGGCAGCCGCGTGGCCGTTGCCAGCGGTTTGGCGTGAAAGCGGGCTTCCTGGGTCAGCGACATGTCAACGCCTCGCAAGCAGCCCCTGCGGCCGAACCGCCAGCACGAGCACCATGATGAGGAAGGTGACCACGATCGCGTAGGTTGGGATGTAGACCGAGCCAAGCTGCTCGGCGAGGCCGATGATCAGCGCGCCGAGCGCCGCGCCCGGGATTGATCCCATGCCGCCGACGATGACGACGACGAGCGACGCCAGCAGGAAACGTGTGTCCTCGCCGGGCGAGATCGACTGGAATGTACCTCCGACCACGCCCGCGATGCCCGCAAGGCCCGCGCCCAGCGCGAAGATCACCACGAAAACGATCTGGATATAGATCCCGGTCGCAGCGAGGATGTCGCGATCATCAACGCCGGCGCGAACCATCATGCCGACACGGGTGCGATTGAGCGCAAGCCACATCACGACGCCGATCGCCACAGAAGCCGCAAAGATCACGAGCCGCACCAGCGGGTATTGCAGATAGACGGCTTCGCCGGATGATTTGACCGCAGTCACGAACGGCAGTTCGATCGGGCCGATCAGCCAGTGTGGAGTCTGGATCTGATAGAAATCGCCGCCGAACGCCCAGAGCATCAGATCGGCAAAGACGATCGAGAGGCCTAACGTCACCATGGTCTGGCGCAGATCCTGACCTTCCATGCGGCGGAACACGACGAGTTGCAGGATGATACCGACCAGTGCCACCGCGATGAACGCGATGATGAAGCTGAGAATCCAGGAGCCGGTCCAGGAGCTGATCGCGTAGCCGACATAGCCGCCGAACAGATAGAGCGAGCCGTGCGCCAGGTTGACGTTGCGCATGAGACCGAAGATCAGGGTGAAGCCGCTCGCCACCAGAAAATAGAGGCCGCCGAGCGTGATGCCGTTGAAGACGGCATTGAGGAAGACTTTCTTCCGGCCGATCGTCTCTTCAAGTCCGGGCGGCCAGACCGCGAAGATCAGCCATAGCAGGACCGCGATCGCGATCAGGACGATCAGCGCCCAGACCGGATGGCGCTCGGCGAACCGGCTCACGCCTGCCACCCACCTGCGCGAACCGCGTTCGGACGAAAATCACAGGCCCAGATACCGGTGGCCATTGCTGCAAGCGCCATCGTCTCCTCCCCGGGTTACCGGCCGTTTTGATCGGCCCTCGGTTCCGTGCGTTTTTCGGCATTCTAGCGATGCCGCAAGGGGGGCACTTGATCGTCAGTATCTTTTCGCAAGGCGTCGGCTTAGGGCCGTAACACCTTGGCGGCACGGCGGTATTCGGTCGGCGCCATGCCGACATTGGCAGCAAAGAAGCGGGTGAAGGCGCTTTGGGATGAGAAGCCGAGATCGAAGCCGATTTCGGCAATCGGCGATTCCGTTGCCACCAATGCGTCGAGCGCCTGCTCCATCATCAGCGTGTTGAGATAGAGGTGAGGGGTGACGCCGGTCTGCGTGCGGAACAGACGGTAGAAATGAGGACGCGACAGCCCGGATTCCCGCGCGATCAAGTCAAGCTCAAGCTCGGCGCCAGGGCTTTCGGACATGAGCTTGATGGATTTACGTACCCGAAAATCGGTGATCGCCGCTGCTGCACGCGTTTGCTGCGCCCGCTCGGAGGCTTGCCAGCTTTCGTCATAGCAACCATCGATCAGTTGCCGGAGTTCGCAATCGAGGCTCGAGAGCGATGGCGCGCCGCACACCAGCGCCGCGGTGCGGCGAATGTGCTTGTCGAGTGTCGCGGTGCGTTTGAAACAGGTTTCGCCAAAGCGCAAGCCATGGGCGCGCGCGGCGTCGGGGGCAAACCATTCGGCGTTGACATAGAGCACGAAGAAGATCGCGCCATTGCCCATGTCGGTCGGAACAAAATTATGCGGTTCCCACGGGTTGATGGCAACGATGGAGTCCTCGGTGAGGAGCCATCGGTCGTCGCTAACGTCGATGCGCGCCGGCGTTCCGCCGACGTGAAAGATCAGATGCCCCTCGCGATGTGCATGCATGTTGAACGGGCGGTTCAACTGATAGACCGTCGCGCGACCGAACCGGCCGTGGAAGACGGCAAGCGCTCGACTCATGCCTTCCCCTCCCGCGGATGTTCTTGTCTATTTTTGTTCGGCTAGTGTCCTGATTCCCAAGTCCGCATGACAGGCAAGCAGCAGAAATGATGCGGACTTCCGAACCAAAGCCACGCTAGCGTCGATCATCCCGCACAGAAATGCAAGTGTCGAGAAGGGGTTGCCGCGACCGATATTGTCGCGGTTACCCCTTCCTGGCCGGCCGAGACTGGAAAGGTCAGTACTTCTTGCACTCGGGAATGGCTCGGCCCGGCAGGCCAATCTTGGCGAACACGGCCGGGTCATAGCCCAGCGTCTGGTTCACGTTCGGAATGACCTTCACGACCTTGCTGAACAGCGCGCCCTTGCCGTCATCGACGACCTCGGTGACGAAATTGGTGCCGATCGCCTGGCGGTTGGAGTCGAGCTTGATCTTGCCGTTGGGCGCGTCGAGTTCGATCTTCGCAAGCGCCTCCTTCAGCTTGGCCTGGTTGTTGCTGAGATCGCCATTGACCTGGCGGAGTCCGAGGATGAGCGCCATCGTCGAGCCATAGTAGTTGGTCGCAAGCAGCGACGGGCTGGGGAACCGCTTCTCCGGCGGAAACGAGTCCTGGTAGGCCTTGACGAATTTCTGCCAACCCGGATCCTCCCAGGTGTCGGCCTGGCCGCTAGCAGCGATGGTGCCGATCAGTGCGTTCTTGGCATTGCCCTTGGAGGAAAGGATGGTCTGGTCGATCATGATGGAGCCGCCCATCAGGTGCGCCTTGCCGCCAGCCTGCTGATACTGGTTCAGGAAGTTGACGGCGTCCGCCCCGCCGAGGCCGAGATAGATCGCATCGACATCGTCTGGCAGCGCGGCGATGACGGATGCGAAGTCCTTGGTACCGAGCGGCACCCATTGCCGGTTAGTGACCTGGCCGCCCGCGCCGCAGAACTCCAGTACCAGTCCGAAAACCTGGGTATAGATGAAGGAATAGTCTTCGCCGATGGTCGCGATCTTGCGATAGCCCTTGGTTTCGTAAGCATATTTGCCGAGGCCGACCTGCCACTGCGCGCCATCCATGTTGTAGCGGAAAAAGTTCGGCGCCGGATCGACATAGGTCGTTTCCTGCGCGCCGGAGGCGGCGTTGATGAAGGTCAATTCCGGATGCGTCTTGGCAAAATTCTTTACCGCGATGCCTTCGTCTCCCGACAGCGGTGAGAGAAGGATCTGCACCTTGTCCTGTTCGATCAGCTTGCGTACGGCGCGAACCGCGGAATCCGGCGTCGCGTCTGTGGAGGCGATGACGAATTCGAGTTCCTTGTCGCCGACCTTTTTGCCCAGGGTGTTGAGCGCAGTCTGGAAACCGCGGATGCCGTCCTCGCCAAGGACCGTATAGGTGCCTTCGAGTGTCGCAGTCACGCCAACCTTGATCTTGTCCTGAGCGAAGGCCGCGCTCGAGAGCATCAGGCTGCTCATCGCGACCAGTCCCACTAGGCTTTTCAACATCGGACTCCTCCCTTGTCGTGCCGGTTCGTTTGCTGGCCGCGATTGGCGCGGCCGGCCATCGCCGAGGGAAAGCTAGCTGATGACGGAGGCGGCGCGCTGGGCTGGCGTGCTTACCGCTTAACGGGCAGTCTCATTTTTGCATGTTGCGACGCAGTAAAATTGGTCCGCTGATCGATGAACAAACGCGCAAAATATTTCAGTCGCGGGACCCGATGTCGGGCCGTAGCCGAACACCGTGGGCGCATTCATTCGACGCAAGTGAGCCTGCGGACATGCTCTCCTCAGGTTTGTGCCCACCTTGGGTCGTAATTGGACCATCTCAAACGCGCAATGTCTTGACGGCACTGTGGCGTCGTTTGGAGTTGCACCCGCAGCGTCAGCTTTGATGCCACCGGATCGAGTTTACCGTTACACTGCGACAGTCTGAACCCGAAGGTTGGCGTGAAGTGGCGCGAAATCTGGTGGCGCGGTTTTTGCAATTGAGCTCATCGATGCGAACGTGGGTCCGAACGCTCATTGCTATTGTCCTTGCGCTCGGTAGCTTGAGCGCGATCTCCGACCGAGTGCGCGAACAAGGCGTGAGCGACACCGAAATTCTTATCGGCAACGTGATGCCTTATAGTGGAAATCTGGAGGTCTTCGGCGCGATTGGGAAGGCCGAAGCAGCGTATTTCGAGATGATCAACGAGCGCGGCGGGATCAGTGGCCGCAAGGTACGCTTCATCTCGTATGATGACAAATCCAATCCGGTGGCGGCACTGGATCTTACGCGCCATCTTGTCGAGGAAGACAACGTACTGTTGATGTTCGGCTCTTTCGGAACTCCGGGCAATTTTGCCGTACGCAAATACTTGAATGAAAGGCAAGTTCCCCAACTGTTTGTCGCTTCCGGAGATGATCATCTATTCGATCCATCGTTGTTTCCGTGGACCATGGGTTGGCAGCCATCGTTTCGGGAAGAGGGCCGCATTTACGCCAACTACATACAGGCGTCCTACCCCGGAAGGAGGATTGTGGCTCTTTGGCAGAACGATCAAGTCGGCCGGGAAATAATCAAGGGCCTGGAAGACGGGCTCGGTGACCTCGCCCGTACGATCAGGGTCGATATCGCGTACGATGTCGCAGATGAGCATCTGGACACGCACGTATCGATCTTGAAGCAGTCAGGAGCCGAGATTTTTGTATTCGCGGGATCGCCTGCCAACGCCGCAAAAGTGATCCGAATAGCGGCGGAACTCAATTGGCACCCCCCTGTGTTCATTTTAAGCCATATGGCTTCATCGATCGCAACGGCGCTTAAGCCTGCCGGCCTGGAAAATTCCGTGGGCGTGATTACGGCCGCCTTCCTGAAGGATGCGAACGATCCGGCCTGGAAAAACGAACAAACCGCAAAGGACTGGCAGGCATTTGTCGACAAATACGGCCGGGCCGGGGGCAAAGACGACGGTGCCGCCGTCTTCGGCTACGCGGCCGCCGAGACTCTGGTGCAAGTGCTTAAACAGTGCGGCAATGATTTTTCTCGCGAGAACGTCATGAAGCAAGCCGCGGCCCTCAAGGACTATCAGGGCTCGGCTTTGCTGCCCGGGATTAAAATCAGCACCGGACCCTGGAACTTTCGGCCGATCAAACATCTGCGACTGGTTCAATTCGACGGTCGCACATGGCAGCCGATCGGCGACATTCTTGAAACGGCTTTCTCCAACGTCGGCAAGTAGCGCAGCTCGCATCTCGTTCATGATGATGTACCATCATCGCCGCTCCGATTTTAAGGAGGTTCCAACGATGCCGCGCTTTCCGAAAGATCAGCCTGCGGGCGTTATCCCCGCCGTCCTGCTCCCGTTTCACGAGGATTTGTCAATCGACGAGGCGAGCTTCAAAGCTCATCTGACTGATGTCGCGGACGTCGAAGGCCTCTCCGCCCTTACTGTGAACGCCCACTCAACCGAAGTCGCCTCCTGCACGGCCGACGAGCAGTGTCGGGTGATGGAGATCGCCGGCTGCACGGTGGGCGGTCGTCTACCGATCGTCCACGGCGTATGGGCCGATGGCAGCATCGAGGCCGCGGCGATCGCCCGCCGCGCGTCAGCCGGCGGCGCCTCGGCCTTGTTGGTGTTTCCGCCGGCGCCCTTCACACTGGGCCAGTCGGAAGAGATGGTACTTGTTCACTTCCGCCGTATCGCCGACGCCACGGACCTGCCGCTGATCGCGTTCCAATATCCGCGCTCCACCGGCCAAGGCTATCCGCTGCATACATTACTCAGACTTGCGCATGAAATTCCCACGTTGCGCGCGATCAAGGACTGGACTCCCGAGGTGCCGATGCACGAGGTCACGATACGCGCGCTGCAAGGACTGAGCCGGCCGGTCAACGTACTCTCCACCAACAGCGCGTGGCTGTTCTCCTCGCTTGTTCTCGGATGTAAAGGTCTGTTGTCGGGCGCCGGAAGCGTGATCGCCGACCTGCAGGCCCGGCTGTTCCGCGCGATCCAAACCAATGATCTTGCCGAAGCGCGCCGTATCAATGATCGTATCTACCCGCTGGCACGCGCTTTTTACGCCGACCCGTTCGTGGACATGCACAATCGGATGAAGGAAGCGCTGGTGCTGCTTGGCAAGCTGCCACGGGCGGTGGTTCGGCCACCGCTTGTCAAGATTTCACGCGCCGAGATCGATCTCATTCGCGAGGCGCTGATGGAGGCTGAAATGCTGCCTGCGGCGAGGGCAGCCCGCGCCCGTGCCTGATGACCCCGGCCTTCAAAAATCCGCCGGCCCGCTTTTCCCGAAAAACCCGCGCGGCATTGCCCCTGGACGTGGCGTCAGTCGTTCGCGCAAGTGTTACGCTTGAAAGTGTTACGCTTGAAAGGGTTACGCGTGAACCATCTTGGCGAACACGCGCTGGACCAAAACGGGATCGGTATAAGCGCTGCGTGGCCGCAGCAGATGTTGAACTTCGAGCATCAGCTTGTGGACGGCTGGATCTTCAGCAGCAAGCCGTGTCAGCGCAATACCAAATTTCAGCGTGGTTTCAAAATTCGCCGGACGCTGCCCTCGCGTGTCCGGAAATGCGAAGTCGAGTTGAGCAACCGCCCACGGCGTCTCTATCACCGTCTGCACATCGGTAAAAAAGGTTGGCGCCAACTCGGCTATTGGAACGCTGCCTCCCGCAATCCTCTCGAGAAGTCCTTGGAGCAGGCGCGCCTCAAGGGCGGCCACGCTCATGCCTTGGCCGTAGACGGGATTGAAGCGGCAGATAGCATCGCCGATGGGCAGGAGCCTGCCGGGGAAGGCGTCGAGCCGCTCAAAGTGGCGCCGCACGCTCTCCGGGAAGCCATAGCGCGCGACCCCCTCCAGAGACCTGGCATGCCTGATCGCGTTGTAGATGGTTGGCGTCCGAAGTGACCGCGCGAAAGTCAGGAACCCCTCAGCATCGCCGGACGGCACATCTCCGTGACGCCCGCCAACAGTCGTCATCCAACGGTTGCCCTCCAGCGGCAATAGCAAGCCGCCGCGGCTGTCATGGGGCGCTTCGCCGAAGGTCATGACGCCTTTCCACTCGGTCGAGGCATCGTCCGGGACAGCAAAAACGCATGTACCATAGCCAAGGTCGATGCCGATTGTGGTCTCCTCGGGCGGTGGCAGCCCGAGCGATTGCAGCAGGGCGAGAGTGGGGGTGCCGCGTCCGGAGGCGTCGATGACGAGATCCGACGCAATCGCCTCGCTTGTCCCGTTCCCGTTCTCGTAGCGCACACCCGTGACTGTCTCTCCACTTGGAGACGCCAGTATTTCCGTGACCCGGCAGCGCTCCCGCAGCGTAATGTTCGATCGACTTTCCACCCGCCGTCGCACAGCGCGCTCGATCATCGGGCGTGATATCGCGTAACTTAACCACCCGAGATCGCGTTCGGGAAAGGGATCGTAGCCGGGCCGCTCGACGCGAACATCGAGACCGGTCCTCAGAGGCACGGCTCCTGCCTGTTCAAGATCCTGATCGAAACCCGGGAAGAGCTCGCTGAGAGCACGCTGGCCGCTGAGCAGCAGCGCATGGACGTGGCGCGCCTGCGGCGTTCCAGCGCGATAAGCGGCCTGTGAGGGTAGAGTGTCGCGTTCCAGAACAACCACTTGATCAAAGTGGTCGGCGAGCGCCCCCGCGGCCGTGAGCCCGCCCATTCCTGCGCCGATCACAACGGCGCGCTTGCCGATCAGAGTCGCTGCCATGGCTACCTCCCAGCCGCGCGACTCCTGCTGCAGCAGACGTGCCGACGTCTGTTGGAACATATCGCCAGTCGCCGATGAAATGAAGAGGTGAAATTCCCCTGGCCCATGTAGCCCACATCATTCTTGCCGTGGACGATCGGTCAGGAATTCGAATCATGCGCGCTGAAAGCTTCCACAGGATCCTTTGTGGAAGACGAGGGGATTACACGCTGTTTCTTGACCCGAGATCACCTCGCCCAGGACTATCTCGTGGTCGCCTTGGCGGCTATCTTCTGTTTGCGCTCACGCTTCTTGGCGGCATCAACCCGTTGCTCGCCATCCCGCTTGCAGGCCTGTTATCCGTGCTGTTTGCGTTGCCGACGGCGTTTATCGTGTTCCGCTTTAGTGGCGCTTGCATTGATGGTTGGCACGCTCATCTTCGTCTATCTCATGCTTCGGTCGCGTCGCGGTCTTGCGCTCGGCGCGATCCGCGATCACGAAACTGCAGCTGCAGGCCTCGGCGTCGACATCTATAGCACCATGCTTGCCGTTTATGTCGCGACAGCCGCGCGCAACCGGTATGGTCGGCGCACTCATTCATCTGCAGAAGGCCCGCATCTCCCCGGACGCTGCCTTCTCGGTACTCGACTGGACAGCCTATGTGATTTTCATTGTCGTCATCGGTGGTATCGGAACGATGGAGGGTCCGATCGTCGGTACGGTCATCTTCTATCTGATGCAGCGATATCTCGCCGACTTCGGCGCCTGGTATCTCCTGCTTTTTTGGGACGCTCGGGATTCTGGTCATGCTGTTTGCTTCGAGGGGCCGCTAGGGCCTGATCGCAGAGCGCTACGATTTGACGCTCCTTCCAACACGGCGTCGGCTCGTCGCCTGTCGCCGAGATCGCAATTCCCAGGCGGATGCACCTTGCCCGCGAGCTGGTCCTGACGCTGCGGCCCATCGAGACGGTGCCCGCACATC
>Ga0075029_100000379_pt1 | contig 25679 bp, 43 predicted proteins | sample LitLauG_LLR_2013_FD_71391 | JGI IMG/M metagenome (GOLD analysis project Ga0075029, IMG submission 71391) | Freshwater sediment microbial communities from North America - Little Laurel Run_MetaG_LLR_2013 | ecosystem: Environmental > Aquatic > Freshwater > Creek > Sediment | place: USA... | reverse complement strand
TTTCAAAAAGAAAATTGAATCAACCAACGGTAATGTTCATAATGATGATTTAATGAACGTTGAAACTCTATTTGAAATATTTCTATCGTGGGAAGAAATTACTATTAGTAACGAACAGAGCGAGATTGAAAGGCTGAAAGTATTGTTAGAAGGAATACAAGTAAATGCCAAAGCATGGGTTGAAGTTTACAGAAAAGAAGCTAATGAAGCCATTCAGCACGCTAAGGAATGGGGGGAGCAAATCAAGCAACTCGAAATAAAATTAGATATTGCACGTAGTCTTTCAACTCTTCAAAAAGAGCATATCAAGCAACTCGAAAGCAAGTTAGCTGATAGACTCCAAGAGATTGTAAATCTCAATGTGATGGTAAAACAAATGGAGAATAAGTTAGTTGATGCGTGGGATGAAGGGTCTGACATACAAGAAATATATAGAGAAGATGGTGTTAAATATAAGCCCGAAAATCCCTATCGTAGTGGCAAGTTAGCTGAACATAGTGAGGGGCAAGATGCTGAAATAGAAAAAATTATCCTTGACTGGCTCAAAAGTGGTAATGAGAATATTACCTATCTAGTTCATCTGTTAAAATCCAAGTTAACTAGAATATGAAACTGATTACAAAAAAGTGGATTAAAAGAATATCCTACATCCTATTAGGGGTGTTAATGTTTCTTGCTACATGGTTTTACATTACAATGTACATTATATTAAAGACTTTTATTCATTAAGAATTTTGGAAGGTTAATTAATCGGAAAAGGAGGGCAGAAATGCTTTCCTTTTTTTTTATTCACAAAAATTAAACAATTATGGCATTAATGACAATAGGTGAACAGAGAGAACTAATGACTTCTCCTGATGTTCTAAATCCTATATGGGTGACAGCTATGAAGGATAGAATTCCAGTTAGAGAGATGGAAACAACACACATCCACAACTGTATTAGATGTTGGAAGGGAGAAGGTAAAATGAAAATCCCTGACAACTACATGGCAGGTAAAATCAAATGGTTAAACATTTTTAATGCTGAATTAATCAGAAGACAATGACAATACAACAATATTTAGAAGGCCGTGTATTCTATGATGAAGCAGGCCAAATGATTTTCGTAGAAAAACAGAATGGGCATTGCCAAATCCTATGCGATATTAGGGGCTGGGGACACATTCAGAACCTCTTTACAAAGAATGGTGTATTCAGGGACAGAGAAGCAGCACAATTTCAAGATGACATTGGCATCTTTGTAACAGAAGCTATTAAAGAAAAGATAGCCAGGGACAAGAAAGAACATCCTTTTGCTTGGGTACATAAACGTGGAGAAGAATGAGCTTAAATATCTATGAAGCAATGGAAGATTGGGATGATCCTGATCTTCCTGAAGAGGATTGGAGAGAACAAATGAAGGATGTTATTATTCAATACTATGAAGAATATCCTGACACTCCACCTATGAGCCTGAAGAATCGTATTAGCAACTATAAATCCTGGAAAAGGGAGAAGTATGCACCAGAACAATAATCAACATGATAAATATGCCATATTGGCAAACATCATGCTAAAACAAACAATAATTGAATTACCATTAACATGAGCAACTATTTAAAGAAAATAATGAAAGATCCTAATACTCCTCAGAAGAAGGCTGTAAGGGAACTCATAATGAGTAAACTCAAGCATTATGAGAAGTTAGTGGGATTACCTGGTCCATTTGCTGTAAATTACACACAGTGGGCTATTGAAAGTTCGTTCAAAGAAGTTGAATTTTATGAAATAGATGGAGAGGTTTTAATTCATCAGGTGAATCAGTTAAATGAAAATAAGAAGCTGAAAGAGTTTGTAAAACTAAGTTTTGGTAATATAAACAAGGCTCCTATAGAACCTAAAACTCTCTATGATTTAGATTATTGTCAAGGTATTAAAGCCATGTCAGATGCTGTAAAAAAGTTCAAAGATAACTTTATTATGACATTCTCTCGTAGAGGAGCTGGTAATAAGACTATTGATATATTTTTCACTCTTAGAAATGAAATTGTAAAAATGAAAGAGGACTTTTTAGGTCCTATTAAGCATTCCATATACACCACAATGGATGGTAGTAAGTACATTTATTGTCCTTATTTTGATACATCAGCAATGTGTTGTATAGCTAAAATCAAATAATATGAAAGATAAAATTTGGATTTTTTTAATGGGCTTTTTTGTAGCAATTAGCCTTGCAGCCATTGTAGATGGAGATATGTTAGTAATAAAGCCTGCTAAGACTAAGTCTACAGTGATAGATTATTCCTTTTCAATAAGTGAGAGTCAAAACTTTATTAATAGATACCAGGCTCAAGGTTACCAAGTTAAAACAGCTATTAAAGAAAGTGGTATTTTTATTGTAATGGAGAAATACTAATGGTTGACAACAAATCAATTATAGAGCCATTGTTAGAGTTCCCTCACAAGGATATATTCTATTTTGTGCAAATATTGCAGAGAAAGAAGGATCATCCTGAGGGAACTATTACAGGTTCTAATAACAACAGTAGGCTCATTAAAGCTTATTTCATTAAGAATTTAGACCAATTGAATAAGCAATGGCTTGAAATGGTAAAGCTAGCTGAAGTGTTTGAAGCCAGGGTGATGATTAATCTCAATCCTCGCAACTTCCAAAAAGCAGCTTTCCATGTGCTCCAGAAAATAGCCAACCAAATGTCCAATGCAGATTTTGAAAGTGTCCCCAAAGCTTACATTTCTGTATGTGGAGAATATCATAACGAAATTGATAAGAGGTGGCTAATTGACCTTGACAAAGATGACATGTCTTTATACAGCGAAGTAATAGATATGGTTATTAACCTTCAAGCAGAGATTTGGAATAGAGAGTATGAGATATTAGCAGAGCTTCCAACAAAAAGTGGACTGCATATCATAACAAATCCATTTAATTTGGATAAATTTGCAAAAGCATTTCCTAAATTGGAAGTTCATAAAAATAATCCAGTAAACATGTACATACCATGAAATTAACAATAAGAGAAGATTCCACTAATTACACTTGTACAGTAGTGAAACTTCCACCTAAACAAAAGGTGGAGGGTTTAGACCGATTGGTCAAAGTAACAGTGTTTGGTAATGATGTCCTTACACAAAAGGAGGCAGATGAGCAGCAGCTCTATTTGTTCTTTCCAGCAGAATGTAGAATATGTCCTGAATACCTACGTCAGAACAATGAATTTAGGGATGTAACCATCAATTGGACCAGGGAAGCTAAACCTGGATTCTTTGAACCTACAGGTAGAGTGAAAGCGCTGAAGTTCAAAGGGATTATATCTACAGGATACTTGGCTCCAGTTAGCACATTAGAGGGAGAATGTCTTGATGTAGATTGGAGGAAGTTGAAAGAAGGCGATGAATTTACAGATATTGACGGTTTTAACATCTGTAAGAAGTATAAGATTGTACATGTTCATCAGACAGCCTCTAAGGAGTCTAGATTTAACAAGAAGCTTAAGAGATTCAATAAACTAGTCGCTAATCAGTTTAGGTTCCATTTGGACACCAATCCTATAGCTAGGAATTTACATCATTTTACCAATCCTAGGGATATTATTGTTATTACAGACAAATGGCATGGAACATCAACAGTGTTTGCCAATGTATTAATCAATAAGAAGGTAACATGGAAGGAAAAGCTAGCTAAATGGCTGGGTGTGAATGTTGTAGATACAGAGTATGATCATTTATACTCCTCAAGGTCCGTAATTAAAAATCAATACATCAATGAAGGCGCTACTCAAGGCTATTATAACGAAGACATTTGGAAAATTGTTCATGATGAGGTTAAGGATAAAATTGAACAAGGTATTTCTCTATATGGGGAGATTGTAGGCTACCTTCCATCTGGAAAGATGATTCAGAAAGACTATGACTATGGATGCCGACCAGGTGAACATAAGTTTGTTGTCTATCGCATCACCTATACAAAACCAGATGGTAATGTAATTGAATTCACATGGAAACAAGTGGAGAACTATTGTCAGAAGCACTCCCTGGAGACAGTAAAAGTGTTATTCTATGGGAACATAGGAACAATAAGCCCACAAAGGCTAGATAATTACAATACAGATGTATTCTTTGATGATCTGTCTAAGCTTTTCCTTGAAAAAGATTGTATTTATTGTACAATTCCAGTTCCTGCTGAAGGAATAGTGGTAAGATTGGAGGGTAAGGAAACATTCTCTGCCTATAAGCTCAAAGCCAAAAGGTTCTTTGAACGTGAGACTAAAGAGCTTGATAAGGGAGAAGTAAACATTGAAGACGATGCAACAGTTGATAATATGTAAAGGGCTGCCTGGAAGTGGAAAGTCCACTTTCGCAAAAGCTTGGGTGCTAGAGGATCCTAAGCATAGAGTGAGGGTATGTAGAGATGATATTCGTAGAATGTTAGGTCCTTATTGGATTCCTACAAGGGAAGACTTAGTAACTAGGATTGAAAGGAATTCTGTAATGAATGCCTTATATCATGATTTTAATGTCATTCTTGATGCTACCAATTTCAAAATTAAATATACCAAGCAAGGAGATATAGAAGGATCTGACATTTTTATACCAAGCAATTATAGTAAGGGAGTAGAAATCACTATCAAAGATTTCACTGATGTAAGCATTGAAGAATGCATAAAAAGAGATGGCTTGCGCACTGGAACTGAAAAGGTGGGAGAAGCTGTTATTAGACAAATGTACGAGAGATATTTAAAACATTCAGAATGAACACATGGTTTACATCAGACACCCATTTCCATCACAAGAATATTGTGAGAGGAACATCAGAATGGGGTGAACAGAGTCAATTTGTATTAAGAGACTTTGATACATTAGAAGAACATGATGAAGCTCTCATAGCCAATTTCAATAGTGTTGTTAAGTGGGATGACGAATTATGGCATCTTGGAGATTGGAGTTTTGGAGGCCATGAACAAATAAAGATTTTCAGGAATAGACTGAATTGTAAAAATATCCATCTTATATTCGGAAACCATGATCAACATATTGAACCATCAAATTCTCCATATAGAGGATTGTTTTCAAGTGTACAATATGTAAAGAATCTTTCTTACAAAATAGATTCTATGAAGAGTGGTAAATATGGTAAAACTAAACTGTTTTTATCACATTATGCACATAGGGTGTGGTCACAATCTCATCATGGGATTATTCACCTCTATGGACATAGTCATGGATCTCTCCCAGGAATTGGAAAGAGTATGGATGTAGGAGTGGACACAAATAATCTTTATCCTTATCATTTAGATGAGATAATAGATATTATGAAGAAAATTCCTATTACCTTTGTAGATCATCACGTAAAAGAAACAAACTAATATGAAGATACTCATCTATGACATTGAGACGCTGAAGGAATATTTCCTTATTAAGGTGTATAATCCAGAATTGAAATGTTTCTATAAATTTGGCATTAATCGCTGGGAGGACAATTTCGACAGTTTCCTTAAGTTTATAGAGCAACACAAGGACTATTATTTTGTAGGCTTCAATAGCCTTAGATTTGATAGTCAAGTGACAGAATGGGTTATACGGAACTATGAAAAGTGGATTGATGAAGACAAATTAACGATTACCAGGAAAATCCATCAGAAAGCTCAAGATGTCATAGATGATGCTAACTTTGAAGTGTGGGCCGAATATAAAGAAGAATGGCTTTCTTTCAAACAAATAGACCTATTTACTATTTGGCACTACAATAACGAGAACCGCAGAACATCCTTAAAGGCATTGGAGTTTGCGATGGATATGGAGAACATTGAGGAGATGCCTATTCCCCACGATGCAGAAAATCTAACAATTGAAGATATTGGATTGATAGATGACTACTGCGAGAATGATGTTATGGCTACTTATCAGTTTTACCTAATAACAATAGGTGAAACTGATTTGAAGCTATATAAGGGAGAGAACAAGATTGCAGATAGAATTGCAATGAAAGAAGACTTCGGTCTCAATTGTATGAATTGGGATGATGTAAAGATTGGAGCTGAGTGGAACAAATTGGACTACATGGCTCTATCTGGAAAAGGAGAAAGAGATTTAAAACCTAAACAAGTTAAGAGGTTCTTTGGCAAGAAGTTTAAACAGTTTTTCCCCAAAACTGTTAAATTCCAAACAGATGGCTTGAAGAAGTTTATCAAGGAGCTAGGTGAAACCTATGCACTTAATGAAAAGCAGGAATTCAAGTATGTGTTTAACGATGAACTAGTAGCTACCATAGCTAAAGGAGGCATTCATTCAAACGAAAAAGGTAGATTTATAAAACCAACGGCTGAAGAGGTATATTATCAAATAGATATAGGCTCTCAGTACCCTAACGCAATTAGGAAGTATAAGGTTGAACCAGATCACCTACCTGGATGGAATAGCTTAATCGTTTCCAAGATTGACAGGCGATTGAAACACAAAAAGCTGGGCCAAGAGACTAAAGATCCTAAGTATAACTCTCTTCAAAAGATGGGTAAGCTTGCTTTAAATGGTGGATCTTATGGTAGATTGAATACACAAGGTGATTGGCAGGAATATCCCTTTGGGATGCTCCAGGTAACTATCGGAGGACAATTGGAGATATTAATGGTGGTTGAGGCATTATTACTTAAAGGATTTAGGGTGATTTCTCTGAATACAGATGGTTTTGATGTTGTAATCCCCAGAAGTAGAGACCAAGAGTTCAGGGACCTACTCACTATGTATGAGAAAATCATCGGGAATGATGTACTAGGGAATTTCGAGTACACTGAATTTAAGTGGATTGCCCAGACTTCTGTAAATGACTATCTGGCTTTAAAGACAGATGGTAAAACAAAGGAGAAGGGTGATTTCGAGATAGATAAGGAGCTTAATAAGAACAAGTCAATGAGGATAGTTCCAATAGCGCTCAAAGAGTATTATGTCAACGGTACGCCTATTGAAAAGACTATAAAGGAACACAAAAATATCTATGACTTCTGCTTAAGGCAGAAAGCTTCTAAGAATTTCCATTATGAAGGTGTGAGTGCAAACGGGAAAACAGTGTATAACAAACTTATAAGATATTATCTATCGAATAAGGGAGAAAAGCTGTTAAAGATTAAGAATCCTTCCTGTATGACAAATGCACCAGATGTGGCTCAAGTACATGCAGGCGATTGGTTAGCAACCGTCTGTAATAAATTACCAAAAACAACAGTTCCTCAAGAGTGTGATATTGATTATAGTTTCTACATCCTAAAGGTGCAAGAGATTATAGACAAGATTAAGCTTGAGGGAAGGAGGGCTGCTAAACAACAGCCAAAGAACCAATTAACTTTATTTTAATATGGGACTGGCAATTATATTATTAGTTGTTGCAATATTGCTAACAATTTATAGAGGAAACCATTGGCCTTTCGATAATAACAACTCATCCAATTATGCCTAAATTAATAACAAGAGAGAACATCTATCCCCATTTATTGGAGAAGCAGTTCACTTATATTGAGAAGACAGCATTAGATGCAGCGTTCAACCCTAATTGGTGGGCTGAATGGAGTATTCCTCAAGACAAACATGATGAATTCAAGAAGTATTTTATTGCTTTGAATAAAAAAATATTCAAATGTAATAAAACTAAAGCTCTGAAGAATTTTGATTGGTTTATGAAGTTTCACGGACTCACAATTAAAAACTAACCTATGTTTGAAGAAGATTTTGAAAGAGAATATTTAGCCGAATTTGCATATTTAGAAGCAGAAAAAGAGCACGAAGAGTGGCTTTTCTGGAAAGAAGATGCTAAATTTGAGAAAGAAAAGAGGGCAGCAAAAATTAAGATAAAAGCAGAACATGATAAAGATAGAATTGAGTGCGCACCAGTTTCAGGAATTAGTTAAAGCAAATTACTCACTAGACATAGTATTTTTACTCAAAGCTTTAGAGAGTGGCTTGGATCTGGATAAAATGGCTGAATCTTCGGTTAAAATGGCTTCTTTGCTTCAGAATATTAATAGAAAGAATCTAATCAACGATGGAAAATTGACACTGGAAGGGAAGTCTGTAATGGACTTCCTTTCTAATGTTGATGTGGAAACCAAGTTTGTAAAGAAGAAAGCTAGTGAGGATTGGTTCACCGATTGGTGGAAAGCTTATCCAGCTAGCGATACATTTACATATAATGGCAGAACATTTAATGGATCTAGGGCATTAAGGACAAAGAAGGATGATTGTAAGGCTAAGCTCAATAAGATACTCCTGGAAGGAGATTATACAATTCAAGAATTGATTGATGCTATAAAGCTTGAAACTCATCAGAAAGCAGAGATGTCTGTTAAAACAGGCCAGAATAAAATGTCCTATATGCAGAATTCTATGACATATTTGAATCAAAGAACATTTGAAAGCTATGTGGAGCTAGTGAGAGCTGGACATAAGATTAAAGAAGAAAGTAAAACACCAACAGGAGGAGTAGAAATATGAGTTTTGATCTATTAAAAGCAGAAGTGGAAGCTGGTAAGCAGGGAAAGAATAATGGAATTCCTATGGGATTTCATAGACTTTCCAAGTATATAGGCATCCGCAAGAAGATTTACACTCTTATATTCGGAGCCACAGGATCTGGAAAAAGTAGTTATATGCACACAGCCTATATTCTCAATCCTTTTGACTGGTATGTTAATAACAGGGATAAAGGAGTGAAGTTTAAGGTGATTCTCTTTTCAATGGAAAGGAGTAAAGTGTACATCCTGGCTAAATGGTTGTCTAGAAAGATATTTATTGATCAAGGCATCCTGATACCCATACAGAAGCTATTGGGATGGTGGGATACAAAACTCACTAAAGATGAGCATGATTTGTTTCTTGCTTATGAATGGTATATTAAAGAGCTGTTAGAGGTGGTTGATATTATTGAGGGAGCACAGAATCCTACAGGTATTTATAAGTATGTAAAGAACTATGCCAAGGATAATGGTAAATTTGAGAAGATTGACGAATATCATACTATTTATATCCCCAATCATCCTAATGAGATTGTTATTGTTGGAGAAGATCACCTAGGCTTGACAAAGCTTGAGAGTGGTATGAAGAACAAGAAAGAAGCAATTGATAAGGTGAGTGAGTATAATCAGTATTTCAGGGATAGTTTAGGATATAGTCCTGTAGCTGTTAGTCAGCTTACTAGGAATCTAAGCAATCCCATCTATCAGAAGATGGACTCCTTTGAACCAACAATTGATGATATTAAGGAATCAGGTAGACCAGGTGAGGATAGTGACAATGTTATATCTCTGTTTGATCCTGCTAGGTTTAAAACAAATGATCCATCCTATAAGGTGGATAATTTCATAGATCTATCTACAGGAGGTAAGTTCTTTAGAAGCGTTAAGATATTAAAAAACACATATGGAGAAGATGATATTAGGATTGGTATGGCCTTTCAAGGCGCTACTGGTATCTTCAAAGAACTACCTAAGGCAAAAGACATGGAAAACTTTGACTATACTACTCTTTTTACTGGGCAGTATTTTCTATAATCCCGAAATAACATGGAAAGAACACAGTATTTAGAATACAGAAAAAGAGGATCAGTAGAACCTATGTATGAATATTACAAGGAATTCAAGGATCCAGGTAAGAAGCTATTAGATGTACATGAATTCATCAAAGCTATCAATGAATATCCCTTTTCAGAACAATGTAACAAGGTGGCATGTGCTTATTATGATGCTAAGTTCTTCATAGTAAAGATAACAAACAAATTAGGAGGATTAATAAGATACGAATGAAAATCTGGGCAATTAGTGATACACATGGAATGCATGAACAATTAAAGGTTCCTGAAGGCATAGACATGGTGATTTATGGAGGAGATTGTTCCAACTCCTTTAGTAAGGCTATCAATTTCAATGAGGTGGCTAAATTTTTGGAATGGTGGAATGCTCTTGACATCCCTCATAAGGTATTAATAGCTGGTAATCATGATACTAGCATGGAAAATAATATGCATGGATTTAATAAGCTGGATAAAAGCAGGAATTTCCATTACCTGGAGCATCAATTTAAAGAGATAGAAGGATTGAAGATTTTTGGAAGTCCATTTACACCTACATTTGGTACATGGGCTTTCATGAAAGACAGAGCAAAGATGGACAAGCTATGGGAACATATCCCTGATAACTTAGACATCCTTGTTGTACATGGACCTCCAAAGGGTATTCTAGATCTATCAGAGAATAGGTTTGGGGAAATAGAGCAATGTGGAGATAAAGCTCTTTTGAGACATGTTCTCCATAGAAAGCCTAAGGTGATGATCTTTGGACATATTCATAATTACAAAGAATATATGAACCAGGGTATAAGAGAACATGGAGGAGTGAAATTCATGAATGTCTCTTGTGTAGAGGATGGAAAATTTGACATAGGTTTAACATCAAACGGTATAACATTTGAATTATGATACCTACAGCAGAAGAATTTGCAAGAAGAGAATATGATGATGATCGTCATATTGATGAGTTTGCAGAAAGACAAATTGACATGAAACATGCTTTATGGATGATGCAAGCTTTTGCTAAATTACATGTTCAAGCAGCATTAAAAGTTGCAAGTGAGAAAGCTGAAATTAAAATTAAAGATAATTATAATGAATCCTACTCTTTAGTAAAATCCGAAACAGTGAATTATAATTCAGTAGGTGTTTATAATGTATATCCAGAAGAGTGTACCAAACATCGAATTGAAGTATTTGAGAACTCAATTTTAGAAGCTTACCCTTTAACTAATATAAAATGACAGCAGAAGAATATTTTGAGGAAAACCTATCAGGAGAACCTCTAACACAAGAAGCAGTAGTGGAGGCATTAAAAGAGTTTGCCGAAGAACATCTGGTAGACCTTATAACAGATCTTCAAGATGATTTATCAAACACAGTGGATCGTACAATTTTAAGAAGAATTAAACATGAATTATGACATTTTTAATAGTGTATTTAATAGGATTTGTCGTAATATGGATTATTGACAGATGGCAAAGTGGTCCAGCAGATGATTGGAATGAAATTGGAATGAGGTTCACTGTAGCCTTCTTTTCATGGACCTTTTTAATAGTATATTTATTAATATTAGCCATGCATAGTTTCCAGGAATGGTTTCCTCAAACTCAATCAAAAGCTAAACCCCCTCGCTGGTTATGACACAAGATGAGCTACAAGAAGGTATAATAACAAAGGCTGTAAAGTTCTTTGAGAAGGATAGGTGGGGCTATTTGGATTTAGCTATGAGATCTGGTAAAACTAGAATTGCCATAGAAATAATGAAGCGTAGATACCATAAGCCTTACATCCTTGTAGCCTATCCAGATAATAAGCTTAAGGACACATGGAAGGATGAATTGGAGAAATGGGGCTTTACCAATGGTCTCATTGATTTTGTCAATTTTAGTTCCCTAAAGAAGCAATTGAATAATAGTTACAACATGGTGGTGTGTGATGAGTTTCATGCATTAAGTCCAGCAGAAGCTGTTTATATGGAAGACATTATAAAACGCTCAGGACAGACTTTATTCCTCTCTGGGACAATTAGCAAGGATACTAAAGAAAAGTGGCCTCAGTTCAAGGAAATAGCCAAATACACCACATTAGATGGTATAGCTGATGGCATCCTTGCAGACTACCAAATTAGTGTCCATGTAGTGGCCCTAGATAATGTAGTTAAGAGTCCTAATAAGAAAGGAAAGATGCTGACAGAGAAGCAGAAATATGACAATTATTCCTATGTTATTCAGCAAATGAAACAAGATGGAAGGAATTTCATGCATCTGGCTTTGGCAAGGAATAGGTTATCACTGTCCTCTATTGGGAAAATGAACTATTTAAGGAAACTATTAAAGAAATTAGAGGATAAGAGGGTGATTGTATTTACAGGACTAGCAGATGTTGCTGATAGTATTGGCATACCATCCTACCATTCTAGAAGTGCTTCTGATGACTTTTATGTAGATTTCTTTGATAGGAAGTTCAATCATTTAGCTTTGGCAGCTATGGGGAAGGTGGGAGTAACATACCCAGCTCTGGATTCCGTTATTCTAATGAATTTTACATATAATGCTGAAGAAAGCTCACAAATCCTCAATAGAGCGATTAAGCTTGATTATAAATCAAAGGTGGCAGATCTACATGTAATTTGTTTGAATGAACCAGCAGAGCTAAAAAAGGTGAAAGAGAGCCTTTCTATGTTAGACCAATCTAAAATCAATATGTATGAGGTGGAAGACTAATGAACAAAGGATAGGAGATGTGCGAATACATAAGAGATTTGCATGGGTTCCTATAGAGATAAATGGACATGTTAGATGGCTAGAAACCGTCACCACAGAACAGATATTTGTAAGACGAAATTACATTGAAGACATCAGATATGTGTGGCAAGATATTCGATTTATTGACGAGAAAAGTGACAAAATAGTTGGAAATTAGGCTAAAAAGACGTAAATTTAAAGAAAATGGCAAAGAAAGTAGTAAGTAAAAAAGTAGAAAAGAAGGTTGAAAAAACCTACTATGCAATCGCTAATAACGATTATGGTGATATGGGTGAATGCATCACTGATGATATATTTGAAACTGCTTATAAGGAATATGTAGATTGCATAGGTGATGATGATCCTTTATTTGTTTATAAAATCACCCTACTTGGAAAAGTAAAGAAAACCATAACAATTGAATAAAATGGCAAAGAAAAAAGAGACAAAAAACTACGTAGTAAGTGCATGTACAATGGGTGATTTGATATGTACATCAGAGTCTGTAAAAGATGCTTATGAAATGGAAATATCCAGTAATCCAGAAGCTGTAACTGAAAAACTTTATGTATATGAAGTGAAACTTCTTGGTGTACTGAAGACTGATTTTAGTGTAGTAGAAGACACCCCTACCCCCCAGGTATGAGTTATGTATTACTGTTTTTCGTGACAATTTTGCAGAATGCAAGTTTCACGCTGGTAAGTAGAGCCAGAAACAGCAATTCTATACTATTTCATGGACTAGCTTCCGTTGCTAGCAATGGAATTTGGTTTATGGTGGTAAGACAGGTGACACAAACTGATGCTAACACTGTAGTATTAGGAATTACATATACCACTGCTGCTGTAATAGGTAGTATTGGTATGCACTACATCTCCATGAATTATCTGGAGAAGTGGTTTAAAGCAAAGCAACAATAAAAAACAAATAAATATGCCAGCTCAAACAATGACAGAAAAAGAAAAAGAATTTAAGCTACCAGATGACGTAACTCCAGTTACAAGCACTAATCCAAGGGATTTGGTTATTATTTCCATTCCAAAGATGGGTAAAGGATCCATTTTAGGAGGATTTACTAAGAATCATAATGCCTTGGTGTTAGATTTAGAGAAGGGTGGATATGAGTTTATTGAAGCTCGTAAAATCTCCACTTATACAGATCAATCATCAACTGTTTGGGATAGTTATCAAACTTACATCAAATATCGTAAGATGCTTCTGGAGAACAAAGGTAAGTATGAATATCTAATTATTGATGGCTTGTCTGATTTGGATGAATTGTCTGTAATTGGAGGCACAATAGCATATATGAACTCTGTAATTGGAAAGAAATTCAATAGAGAGGGAAATGTAGAAGGAGGAAGGAAATATGAGTTTGGGGAACCAGAATGGAAATCTGTATTAACACTTCCTGAGGGAGCTGGATACAATCATACCAGACAATGGTTCTTGCAACAAATTGAATTCTTCAGGCAGATTTCTCCATATAGGATATATGCTGCACACGTATCTGATAAGTTTATCAAGGATAACGGTAAGGAAGAAATAATTGGATCTGAAATTAGTCTCACTGGTAAATTAAAGACTATCTTTGCATCCAAGGTGACTGCACTAGCTAAACTAGTGGCAGATGGTGATGAGAGATATTTGAACTTTGATGTGTTAAATGACAGCATTATAGCTGGAAGCAGAGCACCTCATTTGTTTGGTAAAATCCTCATTTCCAAGAAACAGAAAGACGGAAGTATAACTACATATTGGGACAAAATTTACAAGTAATATGATTTTAATAGGAAGTAGTGCAATCAAGCATCATTATCCAAACTTCCCTAGAGATCCTAAAGATGTTGATTATGTTGTAGCCCCAGGTACAGGACATGAAAGAGTGGAGGGTGTTGAATTCCTCCAAAATCCTGTACTATGGGAGTACTATAATCAACCTAAGGATGATATAGTATGTGGAGCTAATGAGATTTACACCATGAAAATGGCACATCTCTCATGGGATATAAACTGGGATAAGCATATGTACGATGTACAATATTTGAGAAATCAAGGATGTTATTGTATAGATGAGCTTTTTGATGGTATGTATGAGTTCTATACAGAATTACATGGGAAGAATAAGAGAAGTGATTTAAAAATGTCAGCAGAGGATTTCTTTGATAATGCTATCAAGTTTCCTGTAAAACATGATGACTTGCATGAAATTCTTATTACATATCCCTGGTTTGATGGTCAACGCTGTCCTACATATCAGAAAATCCTAACAGGAGAAGTGGAAGTGAGTGAAAAGTTGTTTAACATGCTATCAGAGATTGAAAAATCATTGTTAGTTATGGAAGAGGTGATGGTGATGGCAATGGAAAGGTATAGTAATTATGATTACAGACATGCCTATGCAAGAATGCTTAAGAAGTGCATCATATCACATTTCCCTATATGGGAAGCAAAGTGGGCAATTACCAACTTTATAAGGTTGGAGAGAGCACCATTCGATTTTATTAAATATTTAAAAGGAGAAATATCAATTTATGGAAATAGCAGAGATAAACAAATTGCTTAGTAACCTTCAGCATCCTGATCCTAAACTTCTTAAGAAGGTTAAACTGAAGAAAGGTCATACAGGAATTCCTGATGAATATGGTGAAGGAAACCAAGGAGAGTATAATGAGTATGATGTCATTTATAAAATTCTGTCTGAAAAAGACTTATTTTTGAAAGTGACATACACTACAGACAGTTATGCAAGTAATGATGCTGTAACAGGTGTACAAATTGTAAAAGCAAAAGAAAAAAAAGTAACCGTTTATGAGTATGAGTAAAGATGAGATTATCAAAGCCTTAGAGGCTGCTGAAATCACAGTAGATGAATTTGCATATGGAGATTTTAATAGTCCTGTAGAAGGAATAGGTGAAATCGTAGAAGTTTATCAGGAAGGTGGAGAAAATCAAGGAAGTCATTGGGAAAGTGTAAAACATCTTGTAGACCAGGATATGTACGTAAAAGTTGTAGGATGGTATTCATCCTATTCTGGCACTGATTTTGACAGTTATGATAATGATTTGCGAATTGTAACACCTAAAGAAAAAGTAATTACAGTATATGAATAGCCTAAGTACATTTCAAGAAGTGCTGAAAAGAGGGCCAATGAAAATAATTGAGCCTTCTGTTATACGTAGTAATGTATTTATACTTACTTTTGCAGACGGAAGTCAAGCAAATGTAGATATTGATACCTATGCACAGATAACTGAGCACATTAAGAACACAACGAAAATTTAACTAAAACAAATAAATATGAGCGAAAACAAAATTGGAGGAAAAAAAAGAGAAGTAGTAGATTTCGGTAAAAAGGTTGGCTTTTTTGCTGGTAAGGTGATTGCTATCAATCCTACCAGGGAAGAGTACAAAGAAGTCCTTGGAATGGATTTGAAAGAAGAATCTAAGGCAGATGAGTATTTGGGCGAGAGCAAAGAGAATAATACCACCCTGCGTGTAAGCGTGTGGTTGGAAGATGTTAAATCTAAGCAGAAGTTCAATGTTACCTTCTTCCTGGAGAATAAGCCAAGAAGTAATAAGGATGGATCCAAACAACAATATATCAATAATATTGGTATGTGTTCTTGGGCTGATGATCCTAATAACCTTCAGGAATGGTTCACCAAGCGTGATTTCCGTGAAGCTTATACAGGAGAAGAAGATTTATATACATTCATGCGTACCTGGTTAGGTACTTTGGATTATAGGGATGCTGAAACCACTCTATCGCTTGATTGGAAACGATTAATGAAGGGTGATGTACGTGATTTGAAAGCTCAAATTGGTGGTGAATATTGTACAAACGTCCTTTGTTTAGCTGTTGTTAAGACGGTTAGCAAAGAGGGTGAAGAGGAAATTAAAGAATATCAAGGTGTGTATAATCGTGGCTTCTTGCCTGAATATGCATTGAAGCAATTCAACTTGGTAGACTATAATAAGCCAGAAGTACAATCTGCACTACGTGCTAAAGCCTCTAAAGATTTAAAACCTCATGAGCGTTTTGTAGTACAAGTGAGTGACTCTGAGCATGGATGCAAAGACAGCTATATTTTCAAACCTCTGATGGACTATAATCCAGCAGATTTCTTGGTAGCTTCTAATGCAGCTATTAGCGGAGATGGCGCTGACTATTAATAGGAATTTTATTAATCAAAAGGCTGGGGATTGTCCTCAGCCTTTTTTATTTTTGCTGTATGATAGGAGGTAAAAAGAAGACAGATTTGACAATGGAGGCCATATTGCATAGAATATCAGCTTATGATATTTATCGCTTTTATATGCCTACCAAGGATTGGAGCTTAAATGAGGTGACACATAGTCCCTTCTGTAAAGACGAGAATCCAAGCTTTGTAATTGGGAATAAATATGGCAATATTACACACATAGCCTTTAATGACACCTCTAAAAGGGGAGATTGCTTTAATTTTGTTAAGCAGTTGTTTAACCTCTCTACACTAGATGAGGTGCTAAGGAAAATTGATACAGACTTCCAGTTAGGGCTATCAGGAGGTGTGAAGGGTGATTATAAAGCTATTACAGGAAATTATGAACAGCCACAAACAGTAAAGAGAAATAGTTTCATTCAGGTGATCACCAGAAAGTTTACTAATGAAGAATTAGCCTATTGGAACCAATATCATCAAAGCTTAGATGATTTGAGAGCAAATAACATCTATTCCATAAAGGATCTGTTTTTCAATAGATCTAAGTTTCCTCTAAAGGATACAGAGCTTAGATTTGGTTATTTCTATGATGGATATTGGAAGATATATAGGCCATTTGCCAGTAAGAAAGACAAATGGATGCCTAATAATGTTCCTATCACTGTAATGGATGGAAAGAAGGATATTATGGGCTGTGATACAGCTTTTATCAATAAAAGTAAGAAAGACTACATGGTAGTCAAAAAGATATTCCCCTGTAGCTGTGCTGTACAGAATGAGGGAATAGCTTGCTTCTCAGAAGAGAATGTCAAGTATTTAAAAGACAACTCAAAAACGCAAATCCTATCATTTGATGCTGATATAGTAGGAGTACAGAATAGTCAACAAATCACAAAAATGTTTGATTTTGGCTATTGTAATGTTCCCAGGAAGTATTTAGCAGAAGGTATTAAGGATTGGGCTGACCTTTCAAAAACATATAGTTTAAAAGCAGTGGAAGAAGCATTAAAACAAAAACATTTAATATAATGGAAAAGATAGGAAATTGGATATTTGTAGGAAGTTTTAGATTTAATATCAAACATTTAAGTATATACAATGCAATAGAACAAAATAGAACAAGATTAACATTTGCTTCAGGAAGTTATGCTATAGATGTTCCTTTTGAAGAATTTGACAGTTTTATGATGAGTATTATTAACAAACAAGTAGGATTATGACATTAACAGAAGAATTAGACAAACTGGTAGAAACTGAATTTGAAAAGAATCCACCAGATGAAGCGCCATACACAGCAGGTTTTAATATTGCTTTGGCTTCTTATAAGCTGGGACTTTCCCGCGCTTTTGCAAGTATTAATCAGGGTAAAGAGAAAGATAAAGAGATTGATTATCATATCAGTCCTAGACAATTAAAGATGTTTTAATATGAAAACTAAAGAAGAGGTTTATGAATTAAGAAATGATCTTTTAAGAGAATCTCATGATACTATACAAACTTTGTTAGAAGATATGTCTAGGATGATTAGTAATAAATATGGACTAGATCCTATGAAATACTCTACATATATAGAAGGAAGAGATACATTAAAAAAGATTAAAGAACATTATGCATTGGATTAAATTTAAAGACTATTTCCATCCAAGCTGGCATCCAAAGATGCAAAAGTGGGTGGAGAGTGAGGCGTGTGACAAAATCTATGAATTTCTAAAGAATGAGAGTAAAAGGGGTAAGAAAATCACCCCTCTTTCTTCTCTCACTTATAGAGCGTTCTTAGAGACACCATTGAATGAAATAAAGGTGTGTATAGCAGGCTTCAGTCCCTATCACACAGCAAAGAATGGTGTATTAATAGCAGATGGTCTGCTAATGGGATGTTCTATCACTGGTAAATGCCAGCCTTCTTTAGAGCAGTTTTATAAAGGCATAGAGAAGGAGGTATATAATGGATTAGCCTTAGACAGGCATAAGAATCCAGATGTTTTATATTTAGCCAAACAGGGAGTGTTTATGTTTAATACTTCCCTAACAACAGAGCTAAATAAACCAGGAAGTCATCTCGATATATGGGAGCCTTTCACCAAGTATGTAATAGAGGAATGTCTTGGTTATACAGGCATACCTATTGTATTCTTAGGAAAGGAAGCGGCTAAATGCCAGAAATATGTTACTCCTTTTACACATTCATTTGTCCTTAAGCATCCAGCTAGTGCATCATATGCATCTGGGGAATGGGATTGTGAGGGTGTATTCAGGAAGATCAACAAGATAATTAAAGAAAATAACAACTACGTCATTGATTGGTTAGAGCCTATGGAAGAAAAGGTGTACCAAAATGACGATATACCATTTTAATATGTTAGTAAAAGCAGAAGATTTACATGTAGGGGATGAATTTATCTCCCCTTCAAATGGTAGCCTTAGATGCTACAAGGTGGTTAGACAGCCACAAAGGATGAAAAAACATCCTACTAGGTGGTCCCAAGTAAGATGTACTACAAAAGTTATCGTTGTAACTAGAACTGGTTGGAATGGTAAACTTTCTAATAAGACAACTTATGAATTTGCTCCTTCAGAAGAGCATAACAAAGAGGTGTATGTGAATATTAATTATAAGGATATGTGGTTAATTAAACGAAACGGACAAAGAGTATGAAACATTGGGAATTTACAGCAAAAATTGATAAAATTATAGATGATAATACAGAAGAAATTGCATATGAGGGAACCAAAATTAATAAATATGCTATAGCATATGATATTATTCTATTGATTAAAGAATTAAGTTATTCAGATTTAGAGGAAATTCAAAAGATGGAAATATGATTTTAGAACAACAAAAAGAAGCAACAGTACTTTCAGAGGGAGAAGCAGGCGAAAGCATTAAAATGTCCCTAGACTTAGATTCAGCACAGATTTTGATGCAGATGTTAAGTAAGAACCTTTATTCAGATGAAATTGGTTCTACAGTGAGAGAAACTGCTTCAAATGCCCTGGATAGTCATAGGAGATCTGGTGTCACCGATCCTATTATTGTATCCTTTAAGACCACTAAAGATGGTAATTATGAGTTTGCTGTAGAGGATTTTGGCACAGGATTGGATGCAGATGATGTACAGAACATTATCTCCAAGTATGGCAAATCTACCAAGAGAAACAGTAAGAATGAGCTGGGGATGATGGGACTTGGATTTAAAGCTCCCCTGGCTTATAGCTCATCATTCTATTTCGTGTGTAGAAAGGCTGGTATGGAGAGGAAGTATATGATGTATGAGGGAGAAGATGGTAATACTATTGATCTTTTATATGAAAAAGCCACTACAGAGAAGAATGGTGTAAAGGTGATAGTTCCTGTTAAATGGCAGGATAGGGGTCAATTTGAAAACCGTATTAAAGAGCAATTGTGCTATTTTGAGGGTGTATTCTTTGATTGTCCTAACACTTCCATTGATAATAACTTTATCATTGTACGTACAGAGCATTTTCAATGGAGTGAGATGGCTACAGATAGCAAGATGCATATTTGCTTGGACAATGTCTACTATCCAATTGACTTTCCAAAGCTTGGAATTCAACCATTAAACTTCCCTATAGCACTTAGATTTAGTTTGAGTGATGGATTATTCCCTGTTCCTAATAGAGAGCAGCTCAAATATACAACAGAAAGCAAAGCTGTCATTCTTAACAAACTTGAGAAGGTGGCTGATTTCTTTGTAAACAAGTATAATGCTACAGTGAAAGATGGAGATAACATCTTTGATATATTTAATTACTACACCTATAATACTCGTTATGTACATGGAATTAGTAAAGATAGATCATTAGATGCAAATATTCTAAAGCAGTATTCTAAGGTGCAGTTTGTAGAGCCTCAATTGAAGCAATTAAAGCTTCTGAAGGTTAGAGATCTACTTATGGTTAAGGACTACCTGGTCCAGGAGTTTGTAGTTAAATACAATCTTCGCAATGGAAGATTTAATTCTGAAGAGCGTAGTAGATATAGAAGTACTCTGTATTTCAACAATCTTACAGAAAAGGACACCATCTATAAGTTTACAGAGATGGATCATCAGAAGAAGACCTATCTCAGGGAAACTATAGGACAGAGTGGTAGTAGTAAGCAATTTGTAAGGAGAGAGAAGTTTATTAAACTTGGCAATCCTTATAAGAAGATTGATGGTAGTAATTATAATAACTGGATTAAGATTCTTCAATTACAATTACATCCTAGATCTGAATGGAGAGCACGTATTAAAGAAGCTCAAACTGTTATTGATCTTGTCACTGCTAATATGGTGGATGTTGATAAAATAGTAGTTCCTCAGAAATGGGTAGAAGATAGGAAGAAAGAGAAGGTAAAGATAATGACTGCTAAAGGCACTAATGTAAGACGTAAGAAGCTTACAGGAGAGGTGACTGGTAAGATGTCTGAACAGCTTGAAAGGTATGTCTCTGGTAAGAATTGCAAGTTTGTATCTACGGTGATACAAATGAAAGACGCTCACAAATCTAAGAATTTTATTGTGTACAGTAATCAAGATTATGAAAACAAAATGCAGGAATATTATAATGTATTCCCTAAAAATGTTAAATTTGTGATGTTTTCAGAGAGAGAACTTAAAAACCTTAAAGACATAGAACTACATAACTGGATGACAATGGAAGAATTTGAGAAGGGTAAACATAAAGTATTTAGGAGAGCTGTTACAGCATATTTGATTGATCAGCTTATTTCAAAGTATAGTTCAGTATTTAATAAAAGACAGATTCTTCAGAAGGTGAGTACAGATCTATTTACTAAACTTGAAGAATTAAAGGAATATCAAGAAAAATATCATATAGGTAGAGGAAATGAAGAGATTTACAAAGCTATGCTAAGTGTAGCTGAAGAAGGTAATCTCTACGATCCTAAACCTTATGCTCTATACAAGGAGCTAAAAGCCGTTCTTGAAAAACTTACATTCTTAAATCCTTTATTAGCTATGATGTATGTGGGATATGCAGAAAATACTCAACATATAGATATTATTAAGGATTTGTTTAAGTATTATAAGCATAAGATGGATTGGGAGAATTATGTCCCTGAGGTGATAGAAGAGCCTGCTCTTACAGAAGAAGAAGTGGAAGAATTGGAAAGTGAAATTTAAAACAAATAAATATGGGACTATTTAGTTTTTCTTGGTTTAAATCCGAGAAACAGAAGGAGATGGAAAAGCTCCAATTACAGCAAATGCAGATTGCTAATGACCTTCTTACCAGAATGGTAGGAAAGGTTGTGGAAGGTCCAAAACCATCTGTAGTGAACAAAAAGCCCTATTTGAACATTAAACTTGTAAACAATGTGTTGACCGTCATTCTAAATGACGGCAACATATTGAGCAAGCCTAATGCTTCAGAAGTGGACTTCCAGAAAGCTCGTCTGGCAACATGTGAAGAGCAATTGTTTGATATTGTTTCTTCTGCTGAAGGTCTTAAGGAAAAGAAGGCATTTGAAGAAGAAGTGAAGAAATCTCAGGCTATTATTGATGGAATTGAGGTTCTTAAGACACTTGAGGATTTTGAGGTGAAGGAAAACACTGTCTACCTTAAAGGTACAAACAGGAGTATTCCTCAGCTCTTAATTGACAAGTTTGCATTATTGGCTACATCTCCAGGATTTGATGCCCATAAGAATACAGAGTATATTGCTCTTAAGAGGTTCTTCTTATGGTGTTGTTTAAATCCCAGAGCAGAAGTGGCTGATAAATTGTACGATTTCCTTACAAGGAATCAAATGAGAATCACTCGTCAGGGATTCTTTGTAGGTTTGAGGAATGTGAAGAATGTACCTGGGAATAACCATGAACTGGTTAATTTTGTCACCAATGTCTATCAAAAGGTGAAAGCTGTATGGAATCAGAATCCTGAATCCTATATTGTATATAAAGACTTAGAAGGTTATGGATTTCGTAGGAAAGATTCTGTAAGAATTACTGATATAGAAACATTAGGTAATCTACAAGAGTTGTATTCTAATCTTCCTAATATGGCAGGTAATCGTTATACAGACGGTTGGACTTCCACCTTTGATATTCGTGTAGGAAAGGTAGTAGCTATGAGGCCAGAGGATTGTAATTGGAGTACACAAGATTGTGCCACTGCTGGATTACACTTTGCTGGGCATACTGCTCCTTATGTTCTATATGGAGATACAACGGTGTTTACATTACACAATCCTATGAAGGTGGTTGGTATTGGTGAAGAAAAAGGTAGATGCTGGGAGTATCTTCCATTTATGACCACTAATGTCGCTGAAGCTGATGAAATCATGCATTCTGCTGATTTTGACTTCTTACAATTGGATGAGCAATATGCTGAGGATGAATTGAATGGATTGGCTGAAAAAGTGAAGAATGGCTTTGCTAGAGAGGCTAAGAAATACCAATTCAATCTTCCAACTATATCATCTAAGGAGCTTAATACTATTGTAGCTTCCCTGGAAGATATGAAAGAGGTACTGAATAAGAGAGTGCAAGTGATTGAAGAAGTTACATCGTTCCCTCAGGTGAGTGATAAACTCATTATTGTTCATACAGAGCATCTTACAGATGGTTCTTCTGATGAAGACGAAGATGATGATGAATATCGGGAAGAGGAGTGGGAAGAAGATGATAAATATTCAGAATACGAATGGTAATATTTTTAAAGGTGGGGAGGTAATCTCCACCTTTTTACTTAAATTTGCAAAATGAGCAAACGAAGAGGGAGAAATCCACATAAAGTGCCTAAGAAGCTAAAGAAAGTTAAGAAGGTGAAGGCAGAAAAGACCATGAATCATGGTACAATGACAACATCTGCTTTCTGGAGTTTTATTAGAAGCGCTTTAAGACAGAAGAGTAGATGGTGGAAGCCAATTTTACAATGTAAATTAAATGCCAGGAGACCTTATAAGGGAGATAATCCTAGGCTTAAATGGGAATATAAATGTGCAGCGTGTGGGGAATATTTCCCAGAGAAACGAATAGCTGTAGATCATATTAATCCTATAGGAAGCTTGAAAGATTACTCAGATCTTCCTAACTTTGTAAAGACTCTTTTTTGTGAAGTGGATAATTTACAAGTATTGCATGACGAATGTCATGATAAGAAGACTCAAAAAGAAAAAGACGAGAGAAATGGGATTTGAAGATTGGACAACAACTGAACTATTTGAATATCTGATGGATAATTATATTATCCCATATGATAGTAAATTTGATGATTGGATGCACTCTAGGTCAGACATGTTAATGTTAGCTAGAGACTTCTATGATAATTATGTAGATTTAGAAGACAATGACGAATGAAGAGATAGAGTTCCAAAAGCAAAATACGCTGAAGGAAAGACCGAAAGTTGAGGTGTCTATTAAGAAGCAGCCTTCCTTTAGAGAGGTATGGTATGAAGGACATGTCACTTATAATGGTGCAGAACATAAGTTCTGGTTAATAGATCCTCAAGATCATGACCCTGAGGGTTATGAATATGAATGTGAGGTGAGATGGTTCTTTAAAAGAGTACCAGTGGAAGTGAGGGCAATGATGCCTGGTATTATTCTAATGTATAAACAAAGAGAAAATGATAAGCGGAAAAAAGACGGAGAAGGAGTATAGGGACACTATAATGGATAGTAGTTCCAGTTTAAAGGACTTTTCATTAGACAGACGTAAGTATCACAAGAAATATGTGCTAGCTGAACGTATAGAAGATGAAGACTCTAAAGCTTCCGTAATTGGAAGAATAGTGGAAACATTGCTCCTGGAGAAGGATCAATTTGATAACAGATTCTTTATGAGTAGTGTAGCAAGCGCTCCTACAGGGAATATGTTGTTATTTGTAGAGGCTCTATATAAGCATACAAGGGACAATACAGGAGAAGATGGTGAGATTAAGGTGGATTTTGATGAAATCATTAAAGCAGCCTATAAAGATAGTGGTTATAAATGGACCCTGGAGAAGGTGTTAGAGAAGTTCACTGGTAGCGATGCTGAGATCTATTATAAGGAAATCAGAGAAGTGAGGAGTAAAAACCTTACAGTGGTTACAGTGGATGATGTTACTAATGCTGAGAAGACAGTGGAAGAGCTTAAAACTAATCCCATTACAGCAGATATTGTAAATAAGGTGGATTCTGACAATTATAGTGTCTATAATCAGCTCCAGATAGAAGGATATTCCATAATGGGAATGAAGTTAAAATCCATGCTAGATAAGGTGATTGTAGATCACAAGAAGAAAGAAATCAATATTTATGATTTAAAATGTGTATGGGCAGTTGAGAATTTCTATGAAGAGTATTATCTTTACCGTAGAAGTTATATTCAGGCTTATCTGTATAAGAAAGCTGTAGAATATCATTTCAAGGAACTGATAAACAGTGGATATAGGGTGATTAATCCTCAATTCATTGTATGCGATAGTATCAATTATTATAGTCCGCTAATTTACACATTAGATGACACTGATATGGATGATGCCTTTGATGGCTTCACACATAGAGGAAGAGTCTATCCAGGTGTGGGTGAGACTATCTTAGGTTTGAAATGGGCTAAAGAGAACGATCAATGGAGAATTAGTTTCAAGAATTTCTATAAAAGTGGCGTAACAAACATAAAGGGATAAGATGAGCCAATTAAAGAAGACAATTTCAACAATATTTATGGTTCCCACATTAAAAATTGGGAAAGACAGGCTGAAATCAAATGGTCTTATAAATGGTTATATTAGAGACAAATGGGAGGAGGCTCCTCAATATGAGGACTCCTGCTATTTGTTATTTAAACCTAACAGGATTGAAGTGTTTAATCAATTCCTGGACGAAGAGTATGCTCGAAATAAGAATGTACTTGATGATTATGATCATGAGGGAGGATTTGTAGTAGTAATTTACAAACTACCAGCAAAATTCCAAAGAGATTTTGAGAAGGTGAGACAAGGTAGATATTCAGAAACTTCTAAAACATTTCAAGATACATTTGATCCAAAAATCAAAGTGTTAAAAGATGGTATTTATAGAGAAGAAACTACTCTCCAATATAAGATTTTTAATAAATCAGAAGATTTAAGGAAATATTGGGAAGAGAGAATAGCCTATAATTTCTCAGATAATATGGAAATGTGGGATGGCTGGGATGATAATAAAGAGACGTTAGATATAGAC